>Ga0308175_100004252_pt1 | contig 10039 bp, 10 predicted proteins | sample PhyCR1_3_FD_203893 | JGI IMG/M metagenome (GOLD analysis project Ga0308175, IMG submission 203893) | Soil microbial communities from UC Gill Tract Community Farm, Albany, California, United States - DLSLS.C.R1 | ecosystem: Environmental > Terrestrial > Soil > Agricultural land | place: USA...
CAAGGCTGTCGATGTGAAAAGCGCGAAGCGATCTCTGCTTCGCACGCTCAAAAATTCCAAAATCCTCGAACGCTCGGTAGCTCGCGGTTTCAAGAGAATCGCGATCAACAGAGCAGCGGTCGGGCGCAGCGATCAAGGGGGCGTGGGGACGATCGCATCATCCAACCATGAGGAGGCAAGATGAGACAAGTTGCAATTCATCTTTCAGAGCCGTTCGAACAGATTCTGACCAGTCTGCGCACGCTCCCAAGCACGGCCGCAGAAACCGGCGATGCCCGGCCTGCAGGCGGCGGCGGTGCAGTGGTGCGTGACCGCTCCAGGTGCGATGCAGAGGTTAAAGAAGCGCTGCGTTCTCTCTATGAAGCGGCCCATGGCCGGCAGGTTGAAACCCAGATTGGGCTGATTGCGATCGCTCCACCGATCGCTGGATTCCTAAAGGAGGAGCCGTATTACGCGGGGACACAGTACGAATTTTTTCTGGAAGCGTTCACAAGAATTCTCGCTCGAGATTCGGCTCGTAAACAGCAAACGCACGGTTCGCGCCCGCCCGGCGGCAAACGAGTTAGCAATCCCCGCGGAATAGGCGCTCTCCGCGGTCATGCGCGACGGGCAAACGGAAACGTTCTTCTCCGCCCAGGATCGCCGAGACTTACGGCCAGCCGGCCAATACACGCCCATGACTAACCTGCCGATTCATATAACGGCTCATCACCTCAGCTTGAGCGATGCTCTTCGTCGGTTCGCACGCAAAAAAATCAGCTCCGTGCGCCGCTTCGCGAATGACGCGCTCGCGGCAGAGATTGTCTTACGCCGGCATGCAGGCGCGAAGGAACGCTTTTCAGCGAGCGCGCGGCTCGCGCTGGCGGGCCGTGACATTCACGGTCGTGGCGTAGACACCAACCTCTATGTCGCAATCGGAAAGCTCGTGACCAAACTGGCGCGTCTCTCCCGCAAGCGAAAGACCCGGCTTGCAAAAAGATTCGAGCACCCGGGCCGGAACGAGGAATCTCCCAGTAGGGCGAGCGCGATCATTCATCAGGAGATCTCATCTGAGTCGTTACCTCACAAGCAGCATCCGCGACATATCGAAGGCGGCCAGACGATGCGCGTCTTTCCATTCCGCCGAGAACCGTTTCCGCTTCACCTCGGGACGGTGAGATAGTGCCGGCTACCGCCGATCCGATTGACGTGGGCAGAGTCGAGCCGCCGACCTGAAATGCGGCTCGACAGTTAGTCTTAGTCTAACAATGATTCAGATATAGGTCTTATCCGGCTGATCTCTTCGCGTTTAAGATGACAGGATTACTCTAACCAAAGAAAGACACTGATGAATACACTCGCGGATTACTCACTAGTGACTGTCGCTACCATTATGTTCCTGTTCGTTCTGGTGGCTTTGGTCGCCGGAGTATTCGCTTCGCCTTTGGCCTCGACTGGGCTGAATCGCGAGCTGGCCGAAAATGACGGGCAACAGCTTGCTCCCGTCCTGGAGCGCGATACGGGCGACGTTCCCGCAAGGCTATGACGCACGCCGTCCTTGATTACGCCGCAGTTAGCAGCTTACTCCTGCTAGGATTAGTCGCGTTCCACTTCCGCCGACGAATTTTCCGTCCCGCGGAGCGAATCAGAATGCGCGCGGCCGCGTGGTCGTTGTTTGATGAGCGCCCAGCCAGCGGAGATAAATCCGCCGGAAAAGAGCGACCGCGCCCACGACGCAATCGATAAATTACTAATAACCGGGCTTCGGATTTCCGCGGCGGAATTGCGGGTAAATGCCTTTCGATTATTCGGCGCTGCTCGCTCGAGTTGACGCCAGCCTCCCGGCGACTTTGAGATGGTGCGCGATACAGGGTTCGAACCTGTGACCCCTACCGTGTCAAGGTAGTGCTCTACCACTGAGCTAACCGCGCGTTTGGACCAGTGACTAGTGATTAGCGACCGGTAATAGTCAAGCGCCGGAAGAAAAAACGTCAGGCGACAGAGCGATCGTGCGCAGTCGCTATTCAGGTCATTGATCGCGCGAGTTTGAGAAGTCCGCTGCGCTCAGGCGGCGAGCTTGGTTGCTTCCTTGTGCCCGAGGATGCGCACGGTCTGTTTCAATTGATCGATCTTGAGCGGCTTTTTCAGAACCGTGATCGGACCTTTTGCCAGGATACGATTGAGCATACTACTGTCGGGATATCCCGTGATCACGACGATGGGAAGTTCAGGATCGACTTGCTTGGCCGCTTCGTAAACATCATCAGCTGGGCCATCGGGCAACTTCAAATCGAGAAAGAGCAGGTCAAAATGCTGCTTCTCGAGCGCGACGAGCGCTTCTTTGACTGTGCCAACCACAACCCGACTGAAGCCGATTTTTTTAAGGAAAACCTTAAACAGATTTTGCAGACTTAGATCATCGTCGACCACTAAGACCGTTGGCTGCCCGGAACGATCCTCTTTCAGGATGTCCTTATCGAGCGAATCCTTTTTGATCCGCCACCGGCCACCGATTTGGATCGCGGGCAACTGGCCGCGCTGGACCAGATAATAGACAGTCGGCAGAGGGATTCGGAGGTATTTCGCAGTCTCCTTGACCGTCAATAGGTTGTGCATGGAAGGGAGGGTCAGCAATTTTAGGCTCCGCTGGCAACACTAATTGCCAGAATGAGCATTATAAATTTCAGAAAACGTGTCAATCGTCGAGTTTGTTGCTCTCGCCGCCGTTTTGCGGCAACAACTCGGAGCTGGCGGGCTCGAGAGACAGGCATCCCGCTGCATTTTGGCAACCGAAATTCAGAGGAATCGCGAGCCGGTCGCGGCGAGATCGTCGCTGGACAACGAGAGGCCGGGGGTTCACTGTTCGCAACTTTATGAGCGCATTGTTTTTCAAGCGGTTTTTGCAAAAGCCGTTTCAGATCGCTTCCATCATCCCTAGCTCCAAGGCGCTCGTGGAGCGGGTGGCGAGCAAGATTGATTTCAGCCAGCCGCGGACGATCGCCGAGTACGGCCCGGGCGAGGGCGTTCATTCCCGCGCGTTGGCCGCTCGCATGAGTGCCGACTCGCAGTTGTTCCTCTTTGAATTGGATCCGGCTTTCTCGCGCGACCTCGAACGGCAGTTCGCGCACGATCAGCGCGTCCATGTCATCAATCGCGATGCCGCCAGCCTCTCAGAGGAACTGCGCCGCCGCGGCGCCGGACAATGCGATTACATCCTCTCCGGCATACCTTTTAGTATCCTGGAGATTAAAAAGAAACGCGCTCTTCTCCAGGATACTTACGATGCACTCCGGCCCGGCGGGGCCTTCATTATCTATCAAGTGACGAATGAGCTGCGGCAGCACGCCACCTTTTTCGATCGCGCCGAATCGGAGTACTGCCTGCAAAATATTCCGCCGATGTTCATCACCGTTTTCCAGAAAGCTCATACTCGGAACGGGCACGTCCGACCGGCCACCGCTCGGATCGCCGTGCAACGCACCGCATGAGTGCCTGCCAGACGCGCGTGGAAAACGATTCCATGGGCGAGATGTCGGTCCCGGAGTCCGCCCTTTACGGCGCCTCTACGCAGCGGGCGGTGCTGAATTTTCCGATCAGCGGCTGGCGTTTCTCGCGCCCGTTCATCCGCGCGCTTGGCCTTTTGAAATCGGCCGCGGCGCAGGCCAATCACGATCTCGGGTTGCTCGATGCGGAACGCAGTGCCCTGATTGTGCAGGCGGCGGAGGAAGTGGCGGAAGGCAAGCTCGATGAACATTTCCCGCTCGATATTTTCCAGACCGGCTCCGGCACGAGCACGAACACGAACGCGAACGAGGTAATCTCCAATCGTTCCTGCCAGCTCGCCGGCAAACCGATCGGCGCGCGAGAGCCGGTCCACCCTAACGATCACGTCAACATGGGCCAGTCGAGCAACGACGTCATTCCGTCGGCGATTCACATCAGCGCGGCCGAGCAACTGAAAGAATGTCTTATTCCGGCGCTCGAAAAACTTGCCGACGCGCTCGCCGCCAAGGCGAAGGAATTTCATCACGTGATCAAGATCGGCCGCACCCATTTGATGGATGCGACTCCGGTGCGGCTCGGGCAGGAATTCGGCGGTTACGCCCAGCAAGTGCGCTTCGGGAAACGACGGGCCGAGCAGGCGATCGCCGCCCTTCAGGAACTGGCGCTCGGCGGCACTGCCGTCGGTACCGGGCTTAATCGGCATCATGAGTTTCCAGCCAAAGTGATGCGCCACCTCGAACAGCGAACCGGGATTGCTTTCCGCGAAGCGGAAGATCATTTCGAAGCGCAAGGCGCCAAGGACGGCGTGGTCGAGGCGAGCGGCCATCTCAAGACCATCGCGGTCAGCCTTTTCAAAATCGCGAATGACATTCGCCTCCTCAGCAGCGGTCCGCGCTGCGGCATTGGCGAGATTCAGCTCCCGGCCACCCAGCCGGGCAGCTCGATCATGCCCGGTAAAGTCAACCCGGTGATTTGCGAATCGGTCATGATGGTTTGCACGCAGGTGATCGGCGCGGACACGACGATCACCTGGGCGGGCGCAAACGGGAACCTCGATCTCAACGTCATGATGCCGGTTATGGCGCACAATCTTCTCTGCAGCATTCGCCTCCTCGGCAACGTGGCCGACGTGTTTGCCGAGAAATGCGTCAGCGGCATTGTCGCGAACGAAGAGCGTTGCCGGGAATTGGTCGAACTGTCAATGGCGATGGTGACGAGCCTCGCGCCAAAAATCGGTTACGATAACGCGGCGGAAATCGCCAAGGAAAGTGTCCGGACCGGTAAAACCGTCCGCCACATTTCGCGAGAGAAAATGGTGCTGCCGGAAGCGGAATTGACTGCGGCGCTCGATCCGATCGCGATGACCGGCCCGGGCGGCCACGGTTCCGGCGGCGGCTGAATTTTCGAGCGCCCGCGCTTCCCTCACGTTCGGCATTCGCAAATCGCAAATTTTTCGCATGGTCGCCAACGTTAACAGCCCGAATTTTTCCGGCGGGCCGAATATTGCGATCAAGTGCCCATATCATACCTATGAACAGACGATTGCCTTTTATCGTGACATCCTCGGCTTGCCGCTGATTGAGGAAGAATCGGAGGGTTGCATTTTTCAATTTGGACCGGTCAGGCTCTGGATCGATCGGGTGCCCAATATCAGCCACCCAGACATCTGGCTCGAGCTCGAGACTAACGACACCGAAAGCGCGGCTGCCTATCTCAAAAATCACGGAATCGACCGCCGCGACGAAGTCGAAGAGCTGCGCGAAGACTTTGACGGTTTTTGGATTTCCGATCCCGCCGGCGTCATTCACCTTGTGGTCGGGGACGAGGATTGATTCGTTAGGCGACCCCGAAAAAGAAGCTGTCGAAGCTCGGCTGATACGCGCCGCCGCTGGTCGCCCCAATCGCGAACCGCGGGCTGATTTCGCTTTGCGCCGCGCAAAAAATCTCAAGGTCGCTCCGCCCGATTCTTTCCAGTTCCATCTTCACGGTGCCGGACGCGAGCTCGGGCGAATTACAATCGCGGCTGAGATGGCCGAGCACGACCCGCGCGATCCTGCCGGATAACAGTTGGCCGATGACCGAGGCGGCGGCGGCATTGGAAAGATGGCCGTGCCGCGATTGGATGCGCTGTTTCACCGGCCAGGGTCGGTGCGGATCATTCTGCAAAAGTTTTTCGTCATGATTCGTTTCTATGACGAGCGTTTCTACCTCGCGCAGACGCTCGATCGTCAGGCGGGTAGCCTGCCCGAGATCGGTCACGTAGCCGAGCGCGCTTCGCCCGGCGTGGAAAGTGTAACCGACCGGTTCGACCGCATCGTGCGGCACCGGGAAAGTTTCCACGGTGATATCGCAGACCGAAAAGCTCGAACCAGTACGAAAAATCCGCCAGTTGCGATATTCGCGTAATCCTGGCGCCCCGGGATAACGAATCGCTTCCGCGGTCAGTCGATTGCAATAGATCGGCACCTGAAACTTGCGGCAGAGCACTTCTAATCCGCAGACGTGATCCCCATGTTCGTGGGTCAGGAGAACGCCGTCGAGTTCGTTAGGCGCAAATCCGCAAAGAGCGAGCCGCACCACCAACTGACGCGCGCTCAGCCCGCCATCCACCAGCAGCCGGCAATGATCGGTTGCAATCAGAGCGCTGTTTCCTGCGCTTCCGCTCCCGAGCATGGTCAGACTGAACATGCTCGAATACTTAGCGAACGCTCCTCCAGGGCACAAACAGAAACAGGCCGGAACTGTCGATCGCGCGAAGAAATTTCGACAGCGTCGGCCTCGTCAGATACCGTTCCCGCGATGGAGCCGATCAATCTGGCGAGCTTGCGGCGCGAATACGAGACTGAAGGGTTGCGCCGGGCCGATCTTCATCCCGATCCAATCGAGCAATTCGCGACCTGGTTCTCGACCGCCGTTAATTCCGCGCTCCCGGACGCAAACGCGATCGCGCTGGCCACCGCCACGCCGGATGGAAGACCGTCTGCCCGGATCGTTCTGCTCAAGGGCTTTGATCGGCGCGGTTTCGTTTTTTTCACCAACTATCACAGCGGCAAAGGGCGCGAGCTCGAGGCAAACCCGCAAGCCGCTTTCGTCATCTACTGGGTGCCACTGGAGCGACAAATCCGGGGAGCCGGTCGGGTGGAGAAAACTTCGCGGGCAGAATCGCAAGCTTATTTTCGGTCGCGCCCGCGCGGCAGCCAGCTCGGCGCCTGGGTCTCGCACCAGAGTGAAGTGATCGATGCGCGGCGAATCCTGGACGCGCGACTAGCGGAGATGACCGAGCGCTTTCGGGGCGACGAGATCGAGCTCCCACCGCACTGGGGCGGCTACCGGATCGTACCCGAGACACTGGAATTCTGGCAAGGTCGCGCCAACCGCTTGCACGATCGCTTCCGTTACACTTGGCAAGCAGACGCGTCGTGGACAATCGACCGGCTCGCGCCATGATTCGTTTAGGCGAGAGCTTTCGGTTCTCGCCTAACGAGCTTTGGAATGGTCGAGCGCGGTTGCGGCGATCTGTTACTGCCCGCGATCAGGAGACCCGTTCTTCGGCTTCTTTTTCTTTTTGGCCGGCTGCGCGCTCTGAGCCGGTCGCTGACCTTTCGCTGGAGCCGCTTGCCGGCGCGGAGCGGCTTGCGGCCGATGCGATGATGTTTGCGAACGCGGGGCGGTCCGTGGAACAGCTGCCGCCTTTCTTTTTTGGCCATTGCGTTGCGCGTCGGCAGCTCTGCGGGTCTGCGGGGTGCGAGCGGTCGTCTTCGCGGTTGCGCGAGATTCATTGGCTGTTTGGGCAGTCCTTTTCTGCGCCTTTTCCGCACCAGCTCCGCGCTCTGCATTCGCCTGCTTCTTTGCGCCAGCTCCGTTCTCGGCAGCAGCGCCGCCTCGCTTCTGAGTGCCAGCCTGCTTCCCGGCCGGGGTTCCTGCCGCTGCCGCAACCGGCTGCTCCCGATTCGTGCGATCGAGTGCCTTAATCGCTTCTGGTTTCGGCTTGCCTTTGTTATTCGCCGCGTGCAACGCGGGATCTTTCTTTGCCGCCTCGACGCGGGAACGCTGCACCGAGGTTGGCGGGATACGGTCTGCCTTGGCGACGGCCTTTTCCTGCGCGGTCGGTTTGGCTTTCGCACCGCCCGGCCCATTAAAGCTGGCGCGGCTGCCGGTGTTGTTATTGACGACCTCTCTGTTGACATAGGTGTTGTGAATCACGGTGGTGTTCACCCGCGTCACAGCCGTGTTATAGCGGAATGTATTGCCCGACCATCGGCCGCCATAGTAACCGGATCCTCCGTAACCGAAGCCATAATTGATTCCGCCATAGAAACCCACCGTCGGACCCCAGTAGCCTTGATAAAAGAGATATCGGCCATCGTTGTACCCCCAATACCCAGGCGTCCACAGCAGGCCAACACGCGGCGGCGCGACCCAGACACCCGGGACCCAGTAATAGCCGAAGTCAGCGTAAGCCCAGTAGCCCGGAGTCCAAAGATAGCCCGGAGCTGGGCAGAGTGGCTGTTCGTAGATCGGAATCGGAGGCGGAGCGAAGCCGACCGAGATGCCGACATAGGCCGAAGAAGAAGCCAGCGGAAGTCCGGCAAAAAGCAGGGCGGCGAGCGCGATAGTAGGAATTCTTATTTTCATATCAGGTGTGAAACGCAGACGCGAGCGCACCGCGAATATTCAAAAAACCCTTCCCGGGCTGCATGAGGCAGTTGTCGCGCCACTATATAATCGGCTCAACGCCGAGAACGCGCGTATTGGCCTGGTCGTTAGGATTGCCCTGCAACGGCGGCGTTCCGCAAATCTGAAAGCGAACTGGCTTTGAGTTTGACTCAGAATCCGATCGAAACGCCGGCGTAACCATTGAGCGCCGGGGCCGGCTCGATTCGGCTGCCAAAAACGCGCGAGTAATAGCGTTCATCGGTCAGATTTGATACTCCGGCCAAGAGCCGGCAATTTTTCGCGAAGTAGTATTCCGCCGCGAAATCGAGAGTAAAATATGCCGGGACTTTCGCCGGGACGAGCACGGATCCGTCTGGCGCGGTTGCGGGCAGATTGGAATCCTGGAAAAATTGCGACGAGACCGAGGTCGCGCTCAGGCGGAAGTTGTAGCAGTGGTCTTTGCCAAAAGTGAGCGCTGCCTTGAGCACCCATTCCGGAGCAAAGGCGGGTTCCTTACCCACCTGGTCAGGGATGTCACTCTCGGTAAACTCAGCGTCCAGCCACTGCAGATTTCCCGAAACGGTCAAATGAGTGCCGTCCATAGCGGGAGCATCAAATAAACGGAGCACATCATAGGCGACTTCCCCCTCAAACCCGCGGTGCCGCGTGCTGCCGCTGTTAATCAGGATGGTGTCAGTATTAATGCCGGGATTCAAAAATGCCGTTTCCGTGCGATTATCAAATTCCATCCAGAACAGGCCCGCGTCATACCACAAACCTGGGATCGCCTCCGGAGTTCCGTGGACACCGAGCTCGAAATCGAGCGACTTGAACGGGTCAGAAGGATGGCCCGGGACAAAGGTCGGTGAAAAGGGCGAAACCACGTCAAAAAAACGGGTCGGGCGCCAACCGGAGGAAGCGCTGAAGTAAGTCTCATTCCCATGACAAAAGTCATTGCCGAGACCGATGCCCCAGAGCGGCACCCAGCGATCCGCACTCACATCGGCGAGTGGACGGTTGAAGGGCGTGACATTTTCGGTGACATCGACGGTCTCGTGATCGAGACGGAATGAGGGCACAACGTGGAAAGGTCCAAGCCGAAAAATGTTTTCCGCGAAGAATGCCTGGTAATCCGTGCTCCGATCCTGATCGAGCCGGGTGGAAATGCCAGTGTCGTTGCGATCGGCGAAAAGATCGGGACTGATAAACTGCATGAAAGGCGCTTCGCCATGATAAACAACACCGCCGAAAGTCAGGGCGCTGCCGCGAAATAAGGTGTCGTCGCCCCAAAGCTTGCGCATCCGCAGATCGGCGCCGCCGTTGTAATAGTTCTCTGATTGAATCGTGGTGGTAGCCGGCAGCTCGCCGTTCGGACCGAGCGAGGCCGCCGAGCGGTTATCAACCGCCTGATAAGTGAACCAGGCTTTACCTTCAAAAAGCCAGCCATCTCCAAAGTCGTGGTTATGACTCAGAGTGACATTGTAGCGGTCGACCCAGTCATGGTTATAAGGCGTGGGCGAGAAATTCGGGTCCAGGTCATACTGCTGGATGGTTAGCCGGCCCGGATCGCCGACCGAGACATGATAAGCATGAAAGTCGAGGGACCATAGCTGTGCCGGGTCGGGGCGATAACCGAGATAGATATCTCCTTGAAAGAGATCGGACTCGCTGTTGTCGCGCTGCCCGTCGGAATGAACGTAGCCAAAGTCTGTCCGAAACTCGAACGGGCCTTGAGTGCCTTCGAAGACGTTGAAGGTCGAGTAGGTCCCGTACCCGCCGCCGACTTGCTCGGTGTAACCACTAAGTGGCGAGCCTGGCGCCGGGCGCTTCGTGACATAGTTAATCGCCGGTGCTGGCTCGGGTCCGTAGAGAAGGCTGGAACCGCCGCGAATGATCTGAA
>Ga0308175_100004253_pt1 | contig 10039 bp, 6 predicted proteins | sample PhyCR1_3_FD_203893 | JGI IMG/M metagenome (GOLD analysis project Ga0308175, IMG submission 203893) | Soil microbial communities from UC Gill Tract Community Farm, Albany, California, United States - DLSLS.C.R1 | ecosystem: Environmental > Terrestrial > Soil > Agricultural land | place: USA...
TTCCGAGCGCGGTCCGTAGCTCTATCTCGATTGGCGCACCGGACGGCGTTCCGATGGCCTTCTTTGGCGACTCTGCCGGCGCCGTCTACGCCCTCAACGCCGCGACTGGTGCGCCTGTTTGGCAGATGCATGCCGATGCGCATCCGGCGGCGATCATCACAGGCACACCGGCTTACTACAAGGGTCGCCTGTATGTTCCTGTCTCGTCCTACGAGGAAGTGTCGGCGATTGCGCCCGACTATCTCTGCTGCACTTTCCGGGGCAGCGTTCTCGCCCTTGATGCAAAGACCGGTGGAGTCTTATGGAAGACCTTCACCATCGATGATCAGCCCCGGGCTTACGTAAACAAGAACGGAAGAAAAAGCGTCGGTCCCTCCGGCTCCGGTATCTGGTCCCCGCCGACGATCGATTCGGGCAAGGGTGTTCTTTATGTCACGACTGGCGACAACTACTCCGACCCACCGGGCCTGACCAGCGATGCTGTGCTCGCGATCTCGCTGGACACGGGCAAGCTGCTCTGGTCAAAACAGTTGCGGAGCGGCGATGCATACACGACGGCCTGCTTGGATCCGGCACACCATGAGAGTTGCCCGGACGCGAACGGTCCCGACTTCGACTTCGGCTCACCCGCGATGCTCACCTCCATTCCAAACGGCCGCCGCACACTCATCCTCTCGCAGAAATCGGGAACCATCTACGCTGTCGATCCGGATGACAACGGGAAACTCCTCTGGCAATCGCAACTAGGTCACGGCGGCGTGCTCGGTGGAGTTGAATGGGGCTCCGCCGCCGACGGCGCGCGCGTCTACGCTGCGATCGCGGACGAAGGGTTCTTAGCACCAACTTCTGGCGACGCTATGCCGCTCGATCCAGCGAAGGGTGGCGGCATCTTCGCATTGCGCCTGGATAATGGCGAGCGACTCTGGATGACCCCGCCTCCGCCCTGTGGTACTCGCCGTCCGTGTAGTCCGGCGCAGCCGGGCCCCGTCTCTGTGATTCCGGGAGCTGTATTCTCCGGATCGTTAGACGGACACATCAGAGCTTACTCAACCGTCACCGGGAAAATCGTCTGGGACTTCGACACAGCCCAAAGCTATGCCGCAGTCAACGGCATTACGGGCCACGGCGGGTCGCTCAACGCTGCGGGTCCGGTAATTGTAAACGGCTTCCTCTACACCCTTTCCGGTTACGACCAGTTCGGCGGCGCGGGCGGGAACGTGCTACTCGCCTTCACGGTTGATGGAAAGTAGCCCGGGCTGGGTGAGTAGAAGGCACTCATCGGATCGGATCTAATGAGTGACGAAACTCGGCGGCTGTCTCTGTCCGGCGAAGCCTGCGGCAACACCGGCCCTGAAATGCGCTCCTGAGTGGAGGTGTCACTGACGCCTCCGCGGCCCGACATACATCCCGGAAAACGCGGATGGCGACTGGAATCCACTTTGCCGTAAAGTCGGCTATCTTGAGATTGGCATCGAGTCTGGGGTTGCGGAGAAATATATCCGCGCTGGTCGGCTAGGTTTACTAGAGGGTAAGTTTAGCTTCGACAAATGGTCTTTTCGAAGGTAATCGCATCGCCACCACTGGTGCAATGCGCCAACAGTGTAGGTCCACCTCACTGAGTTTCCGGATTGCCCGTCATACGACCGCAACCCGTCAGTCCTTAAGCGTGCCGGACCGCTTAGACGCCCTGAATCTATTCCCATTGGTAATAGATTGTTCCTGCCAAGCCTATGAGCAAAGTAGGGGCGACAAAGAGTGCGAGTCTTGCGGTGTTCCCCTCGCGCTTGATCTTCAGAAGTTGGACCAAACCGAAGATGAACAAGGCAGAATCCATGAGCATCCAACACCCGACTGGCCCCGCAAATGGATCGATGCCTTCTTCAACTGGCCAAGCCAGAAGCTTAATTTTCCAACCGAAAGTCCACACAAAGATCGACGCCCAGAACGCTGTCAAAGACAGAAGGTTAACCAGATTGATTGAATGAATAGTCTTCGGCAGTACGCGGAGGTAAAGCAACCCTAACAACGAGCACCCCAACAGCAAGCAGAGCAACCATGCGCGGCTCGTGTGTGTCGCTATTAATCCTGGCAACCAGAGCAGGATACAGGCGAGCATCAGTGCCGCTCCGATCATTAAAGAACTTCCGTCTATCCTCATCCCCCACGCGTCTCCGCTACTAAATCCAGCGCGTCGGCCAAGCGCGTCACAACATAATCCGGCTTGATAGTCCCGAAGCGTTCTTTGATGGCGTCCGGCTCTTCCGCCGCTCCCCACATGCCGACGATAATCGTACTGGAGGGAAGCTGCCGGCGAATTTTTGCGCACTGACGCCGCGCCATCACAAGCCCGAAGGGCGGCACCACCGAAAGAATGATCACCTCATCGGCATTCTCACCCCAGGAGTCGCCGCTGCCGCGCGCCAGAAAAGTACAGGGACAGTGGTGGCGCTGTAGTACCTGGGTCAGCATTTTCGCCGCCACTTCATCCGCTTCATCCAGCACGGCCACACATAGAAGATCCTCATACCCGGGACGGGCCGTACCTTGTTGGTCGCCGGATCGGTCACCAGGTTCGCCGCCCGGTTTGTCGCCAGCTAACGCGGGCGCCTTTACCTCCTCACGGCTTTCGATTTCCTTCAGAATCTCCCTCACGCCTTCGTATACTGCATCCGCCTGGGTCGCCTCCAAGGAGCCTTTATGCCGATCCTGTTCCGCCAGCCGCAGCGCCGGAATCAGCAGATCATCGTAGGTCTCTACCAGAGATTTCTCTGTCAGCAATTGATCCACGATGTGCAGCGATTCACTCCGATCCCCCGCCAGCAGTCTCCCATAGAGGCGGGCTTCCTCCATTAGCCCGGGTTCTTCGGCCAGCAGCACGTGCAGAAACGACAGTTGCGGGATATGCTGGCCCAGCACCAGCACGCATACCGTCAAGGGAGTAGATAACACCAGTCCCACCGGGCCCCACAAAACGGTCCAGAAAACCGCCGCCACCAGCAGGCCCAACGGCGACGTTCCAGTGTTGGCGCCGTACACGACCGGCTCCACAACATTGCCAAGCAATAACTCCGGAATAAAGAACAGGGCTACAATCAGCAGCGGCTTCTCCCAACCCGGGAAAATCGCCAACGAGAGCACCAGCGGCATGGCGCAGGAAATCAGAATTCCGGCATACGGCACAAACCGCATCGCCGCCGCGATGATGCCCCACAGCGCTACTGTCGGCAGCCCGATCAACCATAAACCCGCCGCGATATAGCACCCAAAGCAGGAATTAATCAGCAAGGCAAAGCGAAGATAATGGCCCACGCGGTTTTCCGCGTCTTCCAAGGCGCGCGTCGTAAGGGTGATTTTGCTGACGCCGCCTAGTTTGATCAAGCGGTCGCGCAGGTCTTCTCGCCGCAGCAAAATAAATGCCGCAAACACCAGCACCACGCCGGCCACCCCGATCGGACGCAATACCGGCGCGAAAAGATCGTGCAGCGTCATCCAATCGCTTTCCTGCGGGGGAACCACCTGCACCGCGAGGGGTTTCACCAGACCGGCGGAAGCTTGCGTGCCGTCTGTTTGCCCCGCTGGCTGCCCATTTTGACCGGACGAGGCGACGTTCACGTTCGAAAGCCCATGCGCCAAGGTTTGCAACCCTCGGGTCACTCCGCCCAGAACATTGGGCCCGCGTATCTTGGCCAGCCGTTGACTAATATTCTGCTGATAGTCCGGCAGCTTGTCCGCAATAGCCACCAACTGTGTGGTGACGACGGTCACACCCGCTCCCACCACCAGAAACGACAAGGTCAGGGCCGCCAAAGCCGCGAAAACACGTCCCAGGCGTACCCGCCGCAAGCCATCCATCACGGGCATCAGCAAAAAGGCGAGAATCAGGGCAAACGACAGGGGAATGAAAAGATCGCGCGCAAAATAAAGCGCCGCAACCGCAATTGCGAGCATTGCCAAGCCTTGCGTACGCGACTGCGCCGTGTGGGGGTGTGTCATCCAATGACACAGTATTAACTACGGGAAACCTACTGGACATCCGCAGAAGTACCAGAGCATGAAGCTGTACCCGCTTCTTCTTTCAGGCATGCGGGAATACCCGTCCGGTAGGACGGATGGCGAAGCTCTATTCTCAACAACCGGCGAATCGCGGAGCCATCCACACGCCGATCCGCCCGTCGCGTTTCGTATAGTGAATCGATGGGTGCTGCGGGCGGCAGCGCAATTCCCAGCAGTTCCGCGCTCCGTTGTGCGACCTGGAGTGACGAGCAGGGCTCTTCATCGGCGACTGGATAGGCCCCTTGCACGTCGGAAAACAGCGCCCACGCGGCGTGTTTGGCGAGATCATCCACGTGAATGCGGCTCGTCATCCGAGTGCCGTCGGGTGGCACTCGAAAGTTTCCGGCCCGCACCGCCGCATGGACGCCGCGACCGGGTCCGTAGATAGCCGCCGGACGCAGGATCAAGGACGACCAGGGCCCTTCCATCACTGCCCGTTCTGCTTCCGCGCGAAGAAGTTCGCGTTCCGACTTCGGCGCCGGCGCGGTTTGCTCATTCACCGTACGTGCCTCCCCGTAAACGCCGATGGTCGACAAGTAAACCACTCGCGTTGGCGGACGATTTTTCAGCACGTGGCAAATGGCTGGCGTCCTATCCGTGAATTCCTCGCCTTGCTTCATCGAAGGAATCGAGTAGAGCACCAGCAGGCCGGGAATCAGCGCCTCACGCCAGCGGGCGATGGTAGCTGCATTGTTGACGTCCAACGGCAATGTTGTCGCGCCCGGGATCGCCAGATTATCCGTTCGATTGGTACACAGCACTGGTACGCCTTGCCGCAGCAGTTCGCGCGCGACGCGTTGTCCGGTGAATCCGCAACCTAATATCAGAACTCGCGGTATGCTCATGCCCTTTTTTACTTTGCGGCCGCCAGAAAGAAGGTGCGCGCATAGCCTGTATCTTCATCCATGCCTAAGTCGCTCGCATCGTACAGCGCAATGTCGCCAAAGCCTGATTGTGATAGCGCATCCTGCACCGCGCCGATTTCATGGCACGTCTGCCGTAACGTGAAATCGCTGCGCTTCCAATTTTTCTTTTCTCGTCCAAAGACCGTCACGTCGCAGGCCGCCCTTCGTTGCTCTTCGTCGTATTCGGAGCGCGTTACGCACACATACTCCTCATCGACAATCGCATTGGTCTCATTCCATTGCGCCAGAAACGCCTCTTCGCGGTTGAGATCGAAAAGGAATGGAGCCCCGCGCTTCAGATGCTTTCGGATGCGGCCGAACGCCGCAGATAACTCGCCCATATCGGGAACATGATTCAAGCTTTCAAATACCGAATAAGCCGCATCGAATCGCGCCTTCAATGAGAACGAGCGCACATCAGTCCACGTGAACTCCACATCCGGCGCATTTCGTCGCGCATACGCAAGCATTTCTTGCGAAGCATCTATTCCCGCCACCCGAAAGCCCGCGTCGCGTACCGCCGCCGTGAATCGGCCGGTTCCGCAACAAATATCCAAAACCGACGCTCCCGACCTTAATTGTGAAAGCAACAATTTCTTAACAACCGGCAGCGCCGCGGCGTGATACTCCCGCGCCCAATACCGGTCATAAATCGCTGCAAGAGGGTCGTATTCATTGTTCATGCCGCCTTCACTTCCGGACCGTCTTTTTCCACCGTTCACAGTGTCGTATAGATAAATATTTACAACCTCCCTGAACCTGGATTTCCGTGGATTTCCTTGTAGTACACCAAGGTAGGGGTTCATGCCCTTTGCCTATGAAAAAACCAATTCCAATCTTGGCAGTTACTGTACTCGCTGCGTCCGCCCAACTGCTCTCGGCGAGCTCCTATTCACAAACCAATCTAGTCTCGGACGTCCCGGGACAAGCGGCGGTCACTGATCCCAATCTCAAGGACGCGTGGGGTATATCTTTTAGCCCCACCAGCCCCATCTGGGTCTCTGATCGGGCCACCGGTGTCGCCACGCTTTACAATGGCGTGGGAGCCATCAACCCACTGGTGGTCGCTGTTCCTCCCGGAGCACCTGCCGGCCCCACCGGCCAAGTCTTCGCCGGCGGAACCGCATTTCGCTTGAACGGTAATCCTGTAAACTTTGCCTTCGCAACCCTGGGCGGCACCATCGACGCCTGGAATGGAGGCACTACCGCGACCGTCATGGCCACGACGCCGGGCGCTAACTACACCGGTCTGGCCCTGGCGAACAACACGCTCTTCGCCGCTAACTTCAGCAATGGCGGCACGGTCAACGCCTTCAATTCGACCTTTGCCCCTACGACAACTGCCGGAAACTTCCAGGACCCGAATCTTCCCGCGGGCTATTCGCCTTTCAACGTCCAAACCATCAACGGGAAGCTCTACGTGGAGTACGCCAAAGTAACCTCCGGCGTACCGGTGGCGTTGCCCGGCAGCGGAGGTTATGTAGACGTATTTGACACCAACGGCAACCTGCTCCAGCGCCTGGTCTCGAACAATAAGCTCGATGCGCCTTGGGGAATTACGTTGGCTCCGCAAGGCTTCGGCGTATTCGGAGGCGATCTTCTCATCGGCAACTTCGGAACCGGACAGATCAACGCCTTCGATCCCAACTCGGGTAATTTTCTAGGCGCATTAAGCGATGCGAACGGAAAGCCTATCACCAATGATGGCCTTTGGTCGCTGGCGTTCGATCTGCCGAACGGAGCGCCCGGCGCCTTGAACCCGAACGCACTCTACTTCACCGCGGGCCCGAACGGAGGAAACGACGGACTGTTCGGCAGCATCACAGCCGATACGCCGGAGCCCGCCACCTGGGCGCTGGCCGGCCTTGGAGTGCTCAGCCTTCTCTACACAAAACTGCGCCGTCGCAGTTCGTTGCGGCGGTCCTAGCCACCAATGCTGGCAGGCAAGGCATGGTCGGCCGAAACACTTTCTCCCGACCATGCCTTACGTGCCGTCCAGTCCTGGGCAGGCCGGCTCCAGAATGGATCGGAGTCCGGTAAACCCAACGGCAGCAGCGCGGCGGTACACAGATACAAACTGCCAGTGGAAATGTATGCTTCGGCAATTCCTGGCTGGTGCCCGCAGAAGCCCACCGTCAGCCAGCCATTAGCATCGAAAGTTCCCGGGGCTTCGGTCATCTTGCGGATCACCGCCGTCAAGCCCGCCCGCACCTGCTCCGGCGAAACTCCTTGCGGCAATTGGTGGCGCAGCGCCATTAGCGACAGCAACTGAAACGCGCCGAACCGGTAGGCGAGTGAACGCCCGAATGGAGGAAAGGCGCCATCGGGTCCGATTAACCGTTCCTGAATCGCCGCATAGCGTTTGGCTCTTGCCAGCGCGGGTGGATAAAACGAATCCCATCCTTTGGACGATTTCGAGACCGACTCCAATACCTGCAGCAGCATGGGATGAATCACGTAGCTGTTGTAGTAATCCCAATGCAGTTCCGGCCCGTCACCATAGGTGCCGTCGCCCTTGTACCACTCATTGATCTGCCGCACCGCATAGTCGACGCGCATGGGGTCCCAGTCTTCTCCGGCAAATGCGAAAAATGCTTCGATGGTCCCGCTGAATAACAACCAGTTGCTGAATCCGGGCCGGATCACCCGGCTGGATTTCAGCGCCGTGATCAGTTGCTGTTTGGTCTTCGCCGGCAGCTTGGTCCACAGTTCATTGGGAGCCCGCAGCACCGCCAGCGCCAGGAACGCCGCATCCACTACCGGCTGTGATCCCTGGTTGAAATTCATGTAATCCGGTGAGGAAGGATCTACGCTGGCACTGATTGCTTCGCGGGCCAGTTCTGCATAGCGCGCCCGCAACGCACCCTCGCTGCCGCTGCTCTCCCCCGATTCGCGCCCCAGTTCTAGCCATGGCGCAATCCCGGATAACAACCGTCCCAGCGCCTCCAAGTGCGTAAACTGACGCCGGTCCGCCACGTTCCCATGCGGCGCTTCCACCGGCATCGTGGCCTTCAGCTTGCGCTCCTTCAAAGCCAATAAAACCGGATCGGCAATGCGGGTCAGCGTGTGGGTCCAGTAGGCCCGGTCCGTGTCGCCGATAACAGCAGCCGCGTCGGGCTGCACAACCGATGCCGCCAAGGCGCTGGCCGCCGCTGATGTTTTCAAAAAACCTCTTCGTGATGAATCCACTATTTCCCCTTGAGCACAACCGTTTTGGCCTGAAACCCAGCACTGAATACACGGTTCACACTAGAAGTTCGTTACCATTTGTTAACGCCAAGTGCTATATTGACCAAAAGCTTAACGGTTATTTTACCGTTTTAAAATTTCAGGGGGTTGTGCTGTGCGTCATAGAATTCTTCTATCGACATTCCTTTTCACGTTCTTATTCTTAACGTTGGTCCCGGTCTTCGGTCAAACGAGTTTTGGACGAATCTCAGGATCTGTTACCGATCCTTCGGGCGCATCTGTCGCCGGGGCTCACGTAGTCATTACAAACATCGATACCAAGCAGGCACGTACGGTTGCCACGGACAATTCCGGCTTCTATGTCGCGACTAATCTGCCCATCGGCAATTACAGCGTCAGCGTAGAACAGCAAGGCTTCAAACGCGAGGAGCGAGCTGGATTTGACCTGGTCGCCGACGGGCGCATTACCGCTGATTTCCATCTGCAATTAGGTGACGTCACGCAAAATGTGGACGTCGTTACCGCCCAAGCTGAGACGTTGAACACCGTCTCGGGCGAACTGGCCCACGTGATCGATACCAAACAGGTCGCCAATCTCGCCTTGAACGGTCGCACCTATACGCAGTTGATGACGCTGGTTCCTGGCGCAAACGTCACGAACCCGGACCAGTTTTCGGTTACGACAAGCCTTAGCGCCACCGGGCAGACCATCAACGGCAATCGCAGCGATTCCGCCAACCTGACGGTAGACGGCGCTTTCAATCTGGTCGCCGGCAGCAACGGCAGCTTGATGAACAACGTCAGTCCCGACTTCGTGCAGGAAGTGAAGGTCCAAACCTCCAACTTCTCCGCCGAATACGGGCGCACCTCGGGGCCCGCCTTCAACGTCGTCACCAAGAATGGCACGAACCAATTCCATGGTTCGGCGTTTGAGTATCTGCGTAACGATGCCCTCGATGCCCGCAACTTCTTCGTCGCAAAGAAGACGCCGCTGCGCTTTAACGACTTCGGCTATGATCTGGGCGGCCCTATCAAGAAAGACAAGCTCTTCTTCTTCGTAGGTGAAGAGTGGAAGCGGCTACGCCAGAGCGCGACTCCCAAGCGTGTTACGGTACCGGATTCCGCGGAACTTAACGGGAACTTCGCTGGCTTGGGCACGATCTACTTCCCTGGCACAAGAACTCCGATGCCCGGCAATGTCATTCCCACCAACCTGCTGACGGCCGATGGACAGGCCATCGCCAACGTGTACCGGACGATGTCCAAGACAGGCACCACGTTTAGCGATGCCGCCACTGCGAATAATCTGACGTTGGCGCCCAGCAACCCACTGAATTTCCGCGAAGACATCGTTCGCCTGGACTATCGCCTGAACGATAAGCATTCGATTTATGGGCGCTGGATTCAGGACGACAACGTGTTGACCGATCCGTTCGGCACCTTCTCCGGGTCGGACCTTCCCACCACGCCGACGACACGTATGCGTCCCGGCGAAAGCTTCCTAATTGCCGAAACCTGGGTGCCGTCCGCCAACATTGTGAATGAATTCAGGGCCAACGCCAGTTGGGCATCACAGAACATTCCACCGGCCGGTAATACCTGGCTGCGCAGCACCTACGGTTTCCAATTCGCGCAGCTCTATAGCGGTGGCCAATACAACAACGGCATTCCTGATGTTTCCATCACGGGATTCGCCAACTTCAAGGGTCCATCGTTCGCGCTGCATTCGCCCAGCACCGACATTCAATTCGCCGATACGGTGTCCGTTATCCTTGGAGCGCATGTCCTGAAGTTCGGCGGCGTCTACATACGTGATCGTGTCGACCAGAACGGACGTCCTTCCTACACCGGCAATTTCTCTTTCAACACCAGCGGAAACCCGAATACCACGG
>Ga0308175_100004254_pt1 | contig 10038 bp, 6 predicted proteins | sample PhyCR1_3_FD_203893 | JGI IMG/M metagenome (GOLD analysis project Ga0308175, IMG submission 203893) | Soil microbial communities from UC Gill Tract Community Farm, Albany, California, United States - DLSLS.C.R1 | ecosystem: Environmental > Terrestrial > Soil > Agricultural land | place: USA...
GGCGCACGGTGGTGTCGGTCGACGCCCGTGGCCTGGTGAGCGGCGTGGTGTCGCGCACCGAGCCGGTCGCGGGCCACGACCTGGTCACCTCCCTCGACGTGCGGGTGCAGGCCACCGCCGAGAAGGGCCTCGCCACCGCGCTGGCCCGGGCCCACCGCCGGGGCTACCCGGCCGACTCCGGCGCCGTGGTCGTCCTCGACGCCCGCACCGGTGCGGTGGCGGCCCTCGCGAGCGCGCCGACGTACGACCCCAACGTCTGGACCGGCGGCATCTCCTCCGCGGACTACGCCTCGCTCACCGACCCGGCCTCCGGCACCCCGCTGCTCTCCCGCGCGATCGGGGTGCAGACGGCCCCGGCGAGCACCCTCAAGCCGGCATCGGTCGCCGCCGCGGTGCGGGCCGGCAGCCCCCTTCACGGGTCCTACGCCTGCCCGGCCGGCTACCGCATCGGCGACCGGCTGTTCCACAACCACGAGACCCGCGACCGAGGGCAGATCAGCTTCGCCCGGGCGATCGTCATCTCGTGCGACACGGTGTTCTACAAGGTGGCGTACGACTCCTGGCGCGCGCAGGGCGGGTTCGACGCCACGAGCGACGACAAGGACCCCTTCGTGGCGGTCACCACCGGCCTCGGGCTCGGCGCGCGCACCGGCATCGACCTGCCGGGGGAGGCCGCGGGCCGCATCCCCGACCGCGCCTGGAAGCGGGCGACCTGGGAGGCCACCAGGTCCGAGTCCTGCGCAAGGGCACGCACCGGCTACCCCGACGTCACCGACGAGGAGCGGGCGCGCTACCTCAAGCAGGTCGCCGCGGAGAACTGCGCCGGCGGGTACCTGCTGCGCCCCGGTGACGCCGCCAACTTCTCGATCGGCCAGGGCGACGTCGCCGTGACGCCCCTGCAGATGTCGGTGATGTACGCCGCCATCGCCAACGGCGGCACCGTGCTGACCCCACGGGTCGGCGCCGCCGTCGTCGACCCCGTCACGGACCGCGCGGATGCCGTGCCGCCGGGTCCCAGCCGCAGCGCGCCGCTCAGCCGGGAGGTCGGCTCCTACCTGCGGGACGCGCTGCGCCAGGCGGCGGCCGGCGGCAGCGTGCGCTCCCTGTTCCGGCCGTTGACCGGCTGGCCGGTCGCCGGCAAGACCGGCACCGGTGAGGTGACCGGGAAGGAGAACACCGCGTGGTACGTCTCCTACGCCCCCGCGGACCGTCCCGAGTGGGTCGTCTCGGTGGTCGTGTCGCAGGGCGGTCCGGGGTCGCGCACGGCGGCACCGGTGGCGCGCGACGTGCACCTGACCCTGCGCGGCCTGCGGTGAGAGGCGGTCCGGGCGCCGGATAGGCTGGCGCCATGGCTGACTTCGATGTCGTGGTGCTCGGTGCTGGTCCCGGAGGGTACGTCGCGGCGATCCGCGCCTCGCAGCTGGGGAAGAGGGTCGCCGTCGTCGAGAAGAAGTACTGGGGCGGGGTCTGCCTCAACGTCGGCTGCATCCCGAGCAAGGCGCTGATCAAGAACGCCGAGATCGCCCACCTGCTGCAGCACGACAAGGCGAAGTACGGCATCGAGGGCGAGGTGACGATGCAGTACGGCGTCACGCACTCGCGCTCGCGCCAGGTCTCGGCCGGCATCGTCAAGGGCGTGCACTTCCTGATGAAGAAGAACACGATCGAGGAGGTCGACGGCTGGGGGACGCTGACCAGCGCCACGTCGATGGACGTCGCCCTCGAGGACGGCTCCACCCGGCAGCTCACCTTCGACCACCTGATCCTCGCCACCGGCGCGGTCACCCGGATGCTGCCCGGCGTCCAGGTCTCGACGAACGTCGTCACCTACGAGGAGCAGATCCTCGACCCGAACCTGCCCGGCTCGATCGTCATCGCCGGGTCGGGCGCCATCGGCGTCGAGTTCGCCTACGTCATGAAGAACTTCGGGGTCGACGTCACGATCGTCGAGTTCCTCGACCGGATGGTGCCCACCGAGGACGCCGACATCTCCAAGGAGCTCCTCAAGCACTACAAGAAGCTCGGCGTGAAGGTCCTGCTCGGCACGAAGGTCGAGGGGGTCGAGGACACCGGCTCCGGCGTGCGCGTCACCGTCTCGCCGGCATCCGGTGGTGACCAGCAGGTGCTCGAGGCCGACAAGCTGCTCTCCGCCATCGGGTTCGCCCCTCGGGTCGAGGGCTACGGGCTCGAGGCCGCCGGCGTCCAGCTCACCGACCGGGGCGCCGTCGCCATCGACGAGTACTGCCGCACCAACGTGCCCAACGTCTACGCGATCGGTGACTGCACGGCGAAGCTCATGCTCGCCCACGTGGCCGAGGCGCAGGGCATCGTCGCGGCCGAGACCCTCGCCGGTGCGGACACGATGCCGGTCGACTACGACATGGTCCCGCGCGCCACCTACTGCCACCCGCAGATCGGCTCGTTCGGCTACTCCGAGGCGCAGGCCAGGGAGAAGGGGTACGACGTCAAGACGGCGACCTTCCCGTTCTCGGCCAACGGCAAGGCGATGGGCCTCGGTGACGCGGTCGGCTTCGTCAAGGTCGTGGCCGACGCCACGCACAACGAGATCCTCGGGGCACACATGATCGGCCCCGACGTCACCGAGCTGCTGCCCGTGCTGACCCTGGCCCAGAAGTGGGACCTCACCGCTGACGAGGTGTCGCGCAACGTCTTCGCGCACCCGACGCTGTCCGAGGCGGTCAAGGAGGCCGTCGAGGGCATCGCCGGCCACATGATCAACTTCTGAGCGTCGGCACTCCCGGCTGCTTGGTCACCAGCGCCGGCTCGATCCGCGCGGCGGGCGGCACGGTCACCGCGCGGTAGACCTCCTCGTAGCCCGCCGCCATCGCCTCGATGCCGAACGACTCCTCCGCGTGCCGGCGGCAGTCGGCCGGGTCCAGGCCCCGGGCCCGTTCGATCGCGCCGGCCAGCTCGGCCTCGCGCTCGACGACGATGCCCGTGCGGCCGTCGACGACGACCTCGGGGACCGAGCCGTTGGGAAAGGCCACGACGGGCGTGCCGCACGCCATCGCCTCGACCATGACCATCCCGAACGGCTCGTCCCACAGGATGGGGAAGACCAGGCAGCGGGCGCCGGCGAGCAGCCGCCGCTTCTCCTCGCTGTCGGCGTCACCGACGTACTCGGCGTCCGGTCCGAGGCGGGGCGCGATCTCGGCCTCGTAGAACTCCTGCTCGGGCTGCTCGGCGCACTTCCCGGCGAGCACGATCCGCACGCCGGCGGCGCGCGCCGCGTCGATCGCGAGGTGCGGCCCCTTGGTCTCGTGGAACCGGCCGAGGAAGAGGACGTAGTCGTCCTTGCGGTCGCGGAACGGGAAGGTGGACACGTCGATGGCGTTGTGGACCGTCCCCACCCAGTTCAGGTCGGCGGCCGAGCGACGCTGGTTCTCGGAGATCGCCACGAGCGAGACGTCGGCGGCGAGCGGGCGGTAGACGTCGTCCAGCTCGTTCATCGGCCCGTGCACCGTCACCACGGTGGGAGCGCGCCGCCCTCGGGCCAGCAGCGGCCCGGCCAGGCTGTGGTCGTGCACGACGTCGTAGTCGGTGCCGGCACCGATCAGGGCCGACACCCGGGCGGCGTTGACCACCTCGGGCAGGGCCTCGCCCAGCTGGTCGGCCGGGTGCTCGTCCCAGGTGCGGATGAAGCGCTGCGCCCGGGTGGCGTGCTCGCCGGCCGCGAGCAGCGTCACCCGGTGGCCGCGGTCGACGAGGCCGTCGACCAGGCCCGCGACGACGCTCTCGACGCCGCCGTAGCCCTCGGGCGGGATGCCGTAGTACGGCGGGGCGACCATTGCGACGTGCAACGGACGCGACGGAGCAGCTGCGGCTCGCGGTGACGCGCCGGTCATACCCACCTCCGGGTCTGCCCGAGCGCGGGCGCACCGGGACACACCTGCCCTACCCGGGAACCGGCCGGTTCACACCCTCGGTCGCCGTGACGCCGGGCGGCCCGCCGTGGGCGCGCCAGGAGTCACCGGTCACCAGCAGGTCGAGGGTCGATCCGGCCAGGTGCAGCTGGTCCACCTCGAGCGGGAGCATCGCGCTCGGGATCCCGGGGTCGACGGTGACCACCCCGGCCGGCACGTCCGGCTCGAGCCCGAGCAGGACCTGGAGCAGGAAGAGGGGGGTCGCTGCGGCCCAGGCCTGCGGAGCGCACGCCGTGGGGTAGGGCACCGGCACCGGGAACTCCTCCCGGTCGAAGCCGCAGAACAGCTCCGGGAGCCGGCCGCCGAGCGCCTCGGCGGCGTCCAGGATGCCGCGGACCACCTGCTGCGCCTCGTCGACGAAGCCGTAGCGCCGCAGGCCCGCCGCGACCAGCGCGTTGTCGTGCGGCCAGATCGAGCCGTTGTGGTAGCTCATCGGGTTGTAGGCGCCCATCGAGGTGGCGAGCGTGCGCACGCCGAAGCCGCTGAACATCTCCGGGCTGAGCAGGGCGGCGGCGACCTCGGGGGCGTGCTCGTCGTCGACGATCCCGGTCCACAGGCAGTGGCCCATGTTCGAGGCCAGGGACTCCACCGGCTGCTTGGCACCGTCGAGGGCCAGCGCGAAGTACCCGCGGTGGGGGAGCCAGAACGCGTCGTTGAAGGCCCGTTTCAGGGCGGCCGCGCGCTCCAGCAGCTCGTCCGCCCGGTCGCCGTCGCCGAACGCCTCCGCGAGCCCGGCCCGCGCCCGCAGGGCGGCGTACACGTAGCCCTGGACCTCGGCCATCGCGATCGGCGTGTGCGGGATCGCCCCCGAGGGCAGCGTGACCCCGTCGAAGGAGTCCTTCCACCCCTGGTTGACCAACCCCTGCGGCGTGGCCCGCTCGTACTCGACGAAGCCGTCGCCGTCGCGGTCGCCGTAGGTGCCGACCCACTCCAGGGCCCGGTCGACGTGGGGCAGGAGCGGCTCGAGCTCGGCCAGCGGCGTGCCCCAGCGCCGGAGCTCGCCCACGAGCATGACGAACAGCGGGGTGGCGTCCGCCGTGCCGTAGTACACGCCGTCCCCGCCGGGCGTGCCGGACACCGAGAGCCCCGAGCGGATCTCGTGCAGGATGCGCCCGGGCTCCTCCTCGGTCCGTGGCTCGACGGCGCTCCCCTGGCGGTCCGCGAGCACCTGGAGGGTCCCGAGGGCGATGCGCGCGTCGAGGGGGAGCAGCATCCAGCTGGTGAGCAGGGAGTCGCGCCCGAACACGGTCATGAACCACGGAGCCCCCGCGGCGAGGATGACCCGTTCGGGGTGGGCCGGGTCGGTGATCCGCAGGCCGGCCAGCTCGTCGGTGCAGGTGCGCAGCAGGGTGTCGAACGTGGGGTCGGCCGACCGCAGCCGCGGGCTGCGCGCCCGCCACTGCGCGTGCTGGACGGCGGGCGCGCTGTCGACGTGGGGCTCGCCGATCGGGTACGGCGACTCCAGCGGGCTCCCGTCGACGCCCGGCTCGACCCGCACGGTCACGGTGACCCGGCCCCGGGGTGGGATCAGCCGGGTCCACCGCAGCTGTGAGCCGTCCGCGGTCGGGTTCCCGCTCGCCGAGACCCGCACCGAGCGCGGGGTCGGGGCGGAGGTGGACTGCTCCACGGTGCCGTCGGACGTCCGGCTCGTGACCTCCCGGGCCCCCGCGGCCCGGCCCTCCTTGACCTCGAAGAGGTTGGCGAAGTCGGTGTCGACACTGAGCACGACGGTGTGCTCCGCCGCCTGGCGGCTGAGGTTGTGCAGGGTGATGTCCTCGACGAGCCCGTTGCCCACGTAGCGCTCGCGCAGCACGAGCAGGGTGCTGTCCGCCAGACCCGCCCGCGGTTTGCGCCGGGTCACGAAGGTGGCGGCGTGCGGACCGATCGGCTCGACGCCCAGGGGCTCGAGCCGGTCACCGTCGACCCGCAGCACCATGTGCTCGACGAACCGGGTGTCCTGCACGATGAGCCCGTGGGTCGCCGCACCGCCCAGGTCACCGACCCGGTCCGACACGCAGAACGAGCGCCCCTCGACCAGGGTCACGTCGGCTCCGGCGGCGGTCGGCGGTCCGCCCGTGAACGACCATCCCTCTTCCATGACAACCACCCCACGCCCCCACCTGCGGGTTGTCAACCGCAGCAGGCGCAGGTCACGGGGCTGGCGCTGCGCATCCGGGGAGGTGAGAATGGGGCATGGCCGACGTCTCCCCGCTCCCGATCCGTGGTGAGGTCGTCGTCGACGCCCGCGGCGGAGCACGGGCACTGCGGGTCTCGTGGCACCCCGAGCAGGGGGTCGTGGTGCTGTCCATCTGGCGCGGGAACACCTGCGCCGGCACCGTGCAGGTCGACCCGGCCGAGGTGCCGCACCTCGTCGACGTCCTCGTCCGCGGGCTCGCGGCCTCCGCCCCGTCCTCGCACCCGTTCCGCGACGCCGGCTGACGTCGTCCGGTGCGCCGGGTCACCCCGCCAGGGCGTCCGGGAGCGCTCGGGTGTGGACGACGGTCAGCTCGGTGACCGCCCGGGTCAGCACGACGTAGAGCCGGCGCAGCCCGGTGCGCCGGTCGGGCTCGGCCTCGGCGATCGCGGCCGGCTCGACCACCACCACCCGGTCGAACTCCAGGCCCTTGGCGATGCTCGCCGGGACCAGCTCGACCTGGCGGTCCTCGTCGTCGCCGTGGTCGGCGTCGAGCCGGCCGTGGGGGAGCCCCGCGGTGGTGAGCACGGCGCTCAGGCGGTCGACGTCGGCATCCGCGGCGATGACGCCGACCGACCCGGGCTGCGTGCTGGCGGCGCGCACCGCGTCGGCGAGCGCGGCGCCGAGGTCGTCGGCATCCGTCGGCGTGACGGTCAGCCGACCGGGGTTGTCGCGCACCGACCTCGGGGCGCCGAGCCCGGGCGCCATCTCCGGCAGCAGCCGAGCCGCGAACTCGATGACCAGCCCGGGCACCCGGAAGCCTCGGTCGAGGACGACGAGCTCGTGCTCCGGGTGCCCGAGGTGGCCCATCGCCTCCTCCCACGACCGGGTGGCCCACGGCGTGGTGCCCTGGGCGATGTCACCGAGCACGGTGACCGACCCCGTCGAGGCGCGGCGGCCGACCGCACGGAGCTGCATCGGCGAGAGGTCCTGGGCCTCGTCGAGCACGACGTGGCCCAGGCTCGGGGTGCGCTCGAGCAGGTCGGCGACCTCGTCGAGCAGCGCGAGGTCGGCCCGGGTCCACCGGGCGGACCGCTTGCTGCGGGGCGGGGTCGGCCACAGCAGCATCCGCTGCTCCGCGTCGGTGAGGATGCCGTCCGCAGCCGCGGCGAGCACCTCGGCGTCCCCGAGCAGCGCGAAGAGCACCGACTCGGCGTCGAGCGCGGGCCACAGTCCCTTGACGTAGGCCGTGACGGGTGCCGAGCGCGCCACGGCGTCCTGCACACGGTCGTCGGGGGAGTCGCCGGAGCGCTCCATGCGCAGGAGCACGTGGTGGGCGAGGCGCTGGGGGAGCAGGTCGCGGGCGGCGGAGTAGCGCACCCCGCGGGCGAGGAGGGTGTCGACCTCCTGCGCGACCTCGAACGCGGGAACCCGCCAGCGCCGCGAACCACGTGGCACGACGAGGGCGTCCTCGGGGCGGCGCACGTGGGCCCGGACCGCGCGGTGGAGCACGCTCGCGAGCCGGGCGTCACCCTTGAGCACGGCGGTGGCCGTCGGCTCCTCGGCGCGGACCCGGCCGGAGCCGAGCAGGGTGTCGATGGTGGCGTGCCGCACCCGCACCTCCCCCAGGGAGGGCAGCACGGCGCCGATGTGGTCGAGGAAGGCGCGGTTCGGGCCGATGACGAGCACCCCGGAGCGGTCCAGCCGCGAGCGGAAGGAGTAGAGCAGCCAGGCCGCGCGGTGCAGGCCCACCGCGGTCTTCCCGGTTCCCGGGGCGCCCTGCACGCAGATGCTCCTCGAGACGTCGCTGCGCACGATCTGGTCCTGCTCGGGCTGGATCGTCGACACGATGTCGCGCATCGGCCCGGAGCGGGGCCGCTCGATCTCGGCGGCGAGGATGGCGGAGGAGCCGGTGGCGTCGCCCCGGGTCAGGTGCTCGTCCTCGTAGGCCGTCAGCCGGCCGTGGTCGACACCGAAGCGGCGGCGCAGCTCCACGCCCATCGGCTCGGCCGGCGAGGCGCGGTAGAAGGCCGTGGAGATGGGGGCGCGCCAGTCGACGACGACGGGGTTGCCGCGGTCGTCGGAGACGTGCCGGCGCCCGACGTGGAACGTCTCGTCGCCGTGCTCGGTGCGCAGGTCGATCCGACCGAAGAACAAGGTGGTGCTCGGGTCGTCCTGGAGCGACGCGACCCGCCGGGCGAGCACGAGGTCGAGGTAGGCGGCGTTGAAGGCGTCGGCGGCGGTGGTCGCGTCCAGGCTCTCGGTGGCCTCGCGCATCCGGCGCAGCTGCCCGCGGGCGTGCTCGAGGTGGGACTGCTCGCGGGCCAGGACGGCGTCGCCCGAGGGCGTGGGAACGGGGGAGGCGGTCGGCGCGGGCACGGCGGATCCGCCTCTCGGTGCTGGGGGAGTTCGCATACTGGCGAACCGATGATGGTACACCCGGGGTGGCCGTGGCCGGAAGCGGCTCGTGCCGGCCGCAGGCGGTGCGTTGTCGGAGGGTGCGGGCACCATGGGGGGATGGACCGATCGACAGCACCCATCCAGGTGGTCTTCGACGCCGCCGACCCCGCCGCACTGGCCGAGTTCTGGGCCGGGGCGCTCGCCCCGCGGGGGTACGCCGTGCCCGCCCCACCAGGGGACTTCGCCGACTGGCCGGCCTTCCTGGCGGCGCAGGGAGTTCCACGCGAGCGCTGGAACGACGCGTCGGCGCTGGAGGCGGCGGGGCAGCCACGGATCTTCTTCCAGAAGGTGCCCGAACCGAAGGGCGCGAAGAACCGCGTGCACGTCGACCTGCTCGCCGGAGGAGGGCCGTCGGTGCCGCTCGACGAGCAGCGCGAGCGGGTGGCGGCCGAGGTGGCCCGGCTCGAGGCGCTCGGAGCGAGCCGCGTCGACGAGCACGCCGACCTCGGGGTGCACTGGGTGGTGATGCGCGACATCGAGGGAAACGAGTTCTGCGTCTGAGCCAACGGGCCTAGGCTTTCCGTCGACCGAGGACGGGAGCCGGGCATGGGTGGCAACGCGAGCGCACCGGGGCCGACGACGGGTGGGGGGTCCTCGGGGCACGCCGCGAGCCGGGGCGGCGCGGTGCTCCTGGCCGCGGTCGTCGTCCTCGTGGCCGTCGCGCTGGTCGCCCTGTGCGTCACCCTCGTGCTGCTCGACGACGGCTGGACGCGGGTGATCTGGGCGGTCCTGGGCGCGCTGCTGCTCTGGCAGCTGGTGCCGCGGCCGGTGCGCGTGAGCCCGCGGGCCGTTGCGGTGGTGCGCGGCGACGGGTCGGCGCTGCACCGGCTCGTCGACGACGTGGCGGGGGCGGCTGGCGTGCGGCCGCCCAGCGCGGTCGTCGTCGACACGGCGTACCCCACCACGGTGGTCGCGACCGGCTACCTCGGCCGGGCCACCCTGGTGCTCGGTCTGCCCCAGTGGTCGGCCCTCGACGACGACGAACGGCTCGCGGCGCTCACCCACGAGCTGGCCTGCGCCGCCCCCACCCGCAGTGCCGGGGGGTGCCTGATCCACCTCGCCGACGACCTCGTCGGACGCCTGCTCTCGCTCCTGGCACCTGCGGCCGCGGTCCAGCCCTTCGAGGCGGCCCGCCAGGAGCAGGATGCCGGGCTCGGCGCCCTCGGTGGGGGCGACGACCTGGCCGGCGCCCGGATGCGCCGGGAGGCCACCGCGGCCGTCGGCAACGCCGGCCTGTCGGTCGTCGCCGGTCCGGTGGGTGCGCTGCAGCTGGGCCTGCGCCGCGCCGCCCGGCCTGCCGACGAGCACGCCTGCCTGGCGGCCGACGGGCTGGCGGTGGGGCTGGTGGGGGCCCGGCCGGTGGCGGCGCTGCTGCTCAGCACGCTGCCGGTGGCTCGCGGGCTGTCCGCCGCCAACGCGGCCGCCCGGCAGAAGGCCGACCCGTTCGCCGCCCTGGCCGCAGCAGCGCGACCGGCGGCCGACGAGCTCGAGCAGCGGCTG
>Ga0308175_100004256_pt1 | contig 10038 bp, 9 predicted proteins | sample PhyCR1_3_FD_203893 | JGI IMG/M metagenome (GOLD analysis project Ga0308175, IMG submission 203893) | Soil microbial communities from UC Gill Tract Community Farm, Albany, California, United States - DLSLS.C.R1 | ecosystem: Environmental > Terrestrial > Soil > Agricultural land | place: USA...
GTGAAGTCGCCGGCGATGCCCCGTCGCTTGGAGCGCTCCGTCGCGGGCGCGCTCGCGATGTCGTCGGTGACCAGGACGTAGCGGGCGTCGATCCCCTCGTCCCCGAGTCGCTCCACCGCCTGCGTGAAGTTCATGACGTCACCGGCGTAGTTGCCGGTGCTGAACAGCACGCCACCGCCGTCGTCCGCGGCCCGGCCCACGGAGACCGCGTCGGCCGCCGACGGCGAGGTGAAGACGTTCCCGACGACGGCTCCGTCCGCGAAGCCGGGACCCACGACCCCGCAGAACGCGGGGTAGTGGCCGGACCCTCCGCCGACGACGACCGCCACCTTCCCGGGGCGGGTCAGGGACGTCCGGACGACGCCGCCGGGGACCGCGGTCACGTAGCGCTGATGGGCGTCCACGAACCCGACGAGCATGTCCTCGGTGAACGCCGCGGGGTCGTTGAAGATGCGAGTCACGGTAGGTCCTTTCCGACCTCGGGATCGACTGCGGTTCAGGACGGGATGAGCGTGACCTTGATGGACTCGGTGCCGGCGGCGACCATGTCCAGCCCCTTCTGGAACTCCTCCAACGGGAGCTGGTGACTGCAGATCTCGTCCAGCGGGAGCCGGCCGGACTCGATCATCCGGATCGCCGCGGGCCAGCAGTGCGGGCCGAGGTGGGCGCCCAGGACGTCGAGCTCCTTGTCGTCGCTGATGATGCTCCAGTCGACGGTGACGTCCGAGCCGAAGACGCTGTACTCCACGTAGCGGCCGAGCTTGCGCAGCAGGTTCAGTCCCTGCTTGACGGCCGCCGGGTGGCCGGTGCCCTCGAGGTAGACGTCGGCACCGTAGCCGTCGGTCATGTCCTTGACGAGCTGCACGGGATCCTGCTCGGTGATGTTGACGGTGTGGGTGGCGCCGCACTTCCTGGCCAGCTCCAGCTTCGCCGGGGACATGTCGAGCGCGACCACCGCGGCGGGGTACTTGGCGACCGCGCCGGCGATCATGCCGAGCCCGATGGGACCGCAGCCGGCGACGACGACGACGTCCTCGAAGGTGATGCTCGCCCTTTCGACCGCGTGCAGGGCGCACGAGAGCGGCTCGGTGAACGCGGCGTGGGCCGGAGGCAGGTCCTTGCTGATCTTGTGGACGAGCGCCTCGACCGGGTAGAGCATGTACGACGCCATCCCCCCGGGGTTGCGGCGCTTGAAGCCGAACATGTCGTGCGGCGCGCACATCCAGTACTCGCCCCGCTGGCAGTACCGGCACGTCCAGCACGGCACGATCTGCTCCGACACCACCCGGTCGCCGACCGCGATGTCCCATCGCCCGGCGGCCTCGTCGTCGAGCTCGACCACCTCACCGACGAACTCGTGCCCGGGGATGACCTCGGTCTCCGCCCAGGCGGGGCGGTTCTCGTCGCCCCAGAACTTGGCGGCGCCGTGGTAGCACTTGAGGTCGCTGGCACAGATGCCGACCGCCTCGACGCGCACCAGCGCCTGGCCCTTGCCCGGACGCGGCACGGGGACCTCTTCCAGCCGGTAGTCCTCGGGACCGTGGCAGACGACGGCCTGCATCGTCTGGGGGAGCCCGCTTGCCTGGGGTGTGCTCATCGGATTCGTTCCTCTCTCGGTGTGCTGTGGTCGGTCCTGTCGCCCCGCTGACGCGCACGGCTGCTCGGTGGGGCGACGACGACGTCGATGCCCTGGGAGCGCAGGCGGTCGACGTGCTGGCGGTCGGTCGCGGCGTCGACGACGACGACGTCGAATGCCGACAGCGGGACGATGGCGTGCAGTGCGCGGCGTTCGAACTTCGTGTGGTCCGCGAGCAGGATCCGGGTCCGCGCCGAGTCGAACATGGCCTTCTTGGTGTCGACGGTGGCGACCTCCTGGTGGAAGGCGATGTCGTCGGTGATCGCCGACGTCGACATGATCGCGGTGTCCGCGCGCAGCGCGGCGATGGCGTCTGTCGTCATCCGGCCCATGAAGGCGCTGCACCAGTTGTAGTACTCGCCGCCCAGTGCCAGCAGGGTGATCCCCCGTGCGCCTCGGAGGTCGTTGATCAGGGTCAGCACGTTGGTGATCACGGTCAGCGGTGCCTTGAAGGGCAGGTGCCGTGCCATGTGCATGACCGTCGTCGAGTCGTCGAGGAAGATCGCCTGGTTGGGCTCGACGAACTCCATCGCCGCCAGGGCGAGAGCCTCCTTCTCGACCAGCTGCCGGCTCGACCGGTAGACGTCGCTGGACTCGATGAGACTCGTCGAGGTGGCGGTGGCCACGCCCCGGCTCTTGCGCAGGATGCCCCGGCTCTCCAGCTCGTCGAGGTCCCGGTGCACGGTCATCAAGCTGGTGCCGAAGCGCTCCACGAGCTGTTCGATGCGGACCGTGCCCTCGGCGATGACCACCTCGCTGATCGCCCGCTGCCGGGCGAGCTGGCGGCTCTGGCGGGAGTCGGTGTGCACCGGCTCGGGCTGCGCGACCATCTCACGCGTCCCGGGTCGGGCTGCTCGTCAGCGTCTCGGCGACCGCGGTGGCGGCCAGCGCGAACGAGACGGCTCCCGGGTCGGGCGTCCCCAGGCTCTTCTCCACGTGCGGCCGGGCCCGGCCCAGGCGAGGGACCAGGTCGGCCGTGGCCTCCGCGGCCCGCGTGGCGACCCGGGCCGCGCTCGACCAGGCGTCGGCGAGCGGTAGGCCCTCCGCGACCCGGGTGCGCAGCTCCTCGGCGAAGGGCAGCACCGCATCGACCATGGTCTTGTCGCCCACGGCGGCCTTGCCGAGCCGCACGACGGCGTCCGCGGCGCGCTGCACGGCGGCCGCGACCGTGGCGGCATCGGGTGCACGGTGGTCGCCGACCTCCGCTCCCACGGCTCGCAGGGCGACACCCCACAGGGCGCCGGACGTCCCGCCGGCCCGGTCGGCCCAGCCGTCCCCGGCGGCGAGCAGCGTGGCTCCGGCACCCGCCCCTGCGTCGGCGGCCTCCTGGGCGGCGTGGGCCGCGGCGGCCGAGCCGCGCCGCATCCCGATCCCGTGGTCGCCGTCGCCCGCGACGGCGTCGAGCCGGCCCAGCTCGTCGGCGTGCCGGTCCACGACGCCCTCGACGGCGCGCAGCAGGGCGACCGCCACGGCCGCCGCCCGGCGGGACTCGTCCGTGGCAGGTGCGGCGCCGGGACCGCCCGCTGCGGTCCGCGGGGCGGGCCGCTCGGGGACGCCCGTGGGGCTCCGGTCACCGGCGTCGCCGACGCCGTCACCGGGCGTGTGCTCGGGGTCGGGGCCGAACCCGCCACGGCGGTAGGCGGGCGTCTCGACCGGAGCGGTCCAGGCCGCCTCCAGCTCCTCGTCGAGCCAGCACAGCGTCAGCGAGACCCCCGCCATCTCGAAGCTGGTGACCAGCTCGCCGACCTCGGGCTGCACCGGCGTGAGGCCGGCGCCGTCGAGCAGCGCGGCGACCCTGCGGTAGCAGACGAACAGCTCCTCGGACTTGACGGACCCGAGTCCGTTCAGGATCACCGCGACCCGGCGGCGTCCGCCCGGGGCGTCGGGGCGCACGACGTCCGGTGCCGCCGCCAGCAGTCGGTCGACCAGCAGCTCGGCCAGCCCGTCGGCCGTCGGCATCGCTGTCTCCTCGATGCCGGGCTCGCCGTGGATGCCCATGCCGACGGCCATCCGGCCGGCAGGGACCGTGAACAACGGCCCGTCGGCCCCCGGGAGCGTGCATCCCGAGAACGCCACGCCCAGCGTGCGGGTCCGCTCGTTGGCCCGCCCGGCCAGCTCCGCGACCTCGTCGAGGGACCGGCCCTGCTCCGCCGCCCAGGCGGCGGCCCGGAAGACGACCAGGTCGCCGGCGACGCCGCGCCGTCGGTGCCGCTCGCCGTCCTCGGCGCTGGAGATGTCGTCGGTGACCGTGACGGTGCGGCAGGGCACGCCCTCGGCGATCAGCCGATCCTGGCCCTGGTCGAAGTTCAGCACGTCGCCGGCGTAGTTCCCGTAGGTGAGCAGCACCCCGGCGTCGGAGGCGACCGCCGACGCGACGGCGTGGACCTGCTGGGCCGACGGTGACGCGAACACGTTGCCCATCGCTGCACCATGTGCCAGCCCTCGGCCGACGAGGCCGGCGAACGCCGGGTAGTGGCCGGACCCGCCGCCGACCACGACGGCGACCTGACCCGGGGGGGTCCCGGCCCGGCGGACGACGCCGCCCTCGACCCGACGGACCAGGTCGCGGTTCACGGCGACGAACCCGTCCACCATCTCGTCGGCGAAGTCGGCGGGATCGTTGAGGAGGTAGCTCACCAGGCTTCCCTTCCGGTCACGGGACGGCGGACGGTCGGTGGCCGCCCCGGCGGGGCGGCCACCGATGCGGCTACTTCAGCGCGAAGGGGCCGCTGAAGTCGTTGACCTTGGCCTTGGTGATGAGGATGCAGTCGAAGGCCTGCTTCTCGGCGGAGGCACCCGTCTTGCCGGTGCGGATGTAGGAGTCCGCCTCGTCCACCGCCTTCTTCGCGAAGGTCGCCACCGGCTGGAGGACGGTGTACTGCAGCTCGCCGGCCTTGATCGCGTCGACCGCGTCGGGCGAGCCGTCGAAGCCGCCGACCTTGATATGGGAGAGCTTGCCGGCCTCCTTCAGCGCCGCGATGGCGCCGAGCGCCATCTCGTCGTTGCCGGCGATGACGCCCGAGATCTTCGGGTGCGCCTGCAGCAGCGACTGCATCTTGTCGTGGCCCTGGGTGCGGTCCCAGTTCGCGACCTCCTTGCCGACCTTCTTCAGGGCGGGGTACTGGGAGATCACGGTCTTGTAGCCGTTGGATCGGGTCTGGGCGTTGTTGTCCGAGGGGGCGCCGTACAGCTCGACGTAGTCGGCCTTCTTCGGCATGACCTTGACGAACTGCTGCGCGCCGATGGCCGCGCCCTGCGCGTTGTTCGAGACGAGCTGCGCCTTGGCCAGACCCTCCTGGTTGATCTCGGCGTTCACGAGGAACACGGGGATCTTCGCCGCGTTGGCCTTCTTCACCGCGCCGACGGAGCCGCTCGCGTTGGCCGGGTCGAGGATGATCGCGACCGACTTGTTCGTGATCGCGGTGTCGATCAGGGTGCTCTCGGTGTTCGTGTCGCCCTTCGACGCGGCCACGTGCGCCTTGTAGCCGAGGTGCTTGGCCTCCGCGGCCGCCACGGTCCCCTCGGTCTTCCAGTAGGGGTTCGACGGGTCGTTCACGATGATCGTGATCAGGCCGCCCTTGGACGACGAGCCCGACGACCCCGAGCCGCCGGAGCCGGACGCCTTGTCCGAGGAGCTGCCGGACGAGCACGCTGCGAGCACCAGCGTGCCACTGAGCATCAGCGTCAATGCAACCTTGCGATACATGCCTTCATCCTTCGGTAGTTCGTGCGATGGACACTGCGGAACTGGGCGCCGGTTCAGCCGGACGCCGTCTCGGTCCGGGGAGCGCCGGTGTCGACGGGCCCCGACTGACGCTCTGGGGTCTGCGCGTCCCCGCCGCCGGCGGCCGGGGTCTTCCGGCGTCCGCGGTACTGGATGGCGTTGAGCAGGACCGCGAAGATGATCACGGCGCCGGTGAAGACCGTCTGCCAGTAGGCAGAGACCCCCACGATGACGAGGCCGTCGGAGAGGAAGCCGATGACGAAGCCGCCCAGCAGCGTGCCGCGGACGTTCCCTCGGCCACCGGTCAGGGCCGCGCCGCCGATCACCACCGCCGCGATCGCGGTCAGCTCGTACGACGTGCCGGCCGTCGGGCTCGCCGACGTGAGCTCGGAGGACAGGATCAGCCCCGCGATCGCCGCGCAGGCGCCGGACGCGACGTAGACCCAGACCTTGACGCGGCGCACCGGGACCCCGGAGAGCTCGGCCGCGCGCTCGTTGCCGCCCGACGCGTAGAGCCACCGGCCGAAGACGCTGCGGTGCAGGAGCACGCTGACGACGACGGCCACGACGACCATGACGACGACGCCGATGGGCACGTTGGCGATCCGGTTGAAGCCGAGCCAGTTGAAGCCCGTGTTGCCGAGCGCCGGGTCGCCGTCGAGGTTGTTGTAGGTCAGGCCGTTCGTCATCAGCAGCGCGATGCCGCGGACGACGTACAGCATCCCGAGCGTGGCGACGAACGGCGCCACCTTGAACCTGGAGACCAGGACGCCGTTCACCAGGCCGATCACCGCGCCGACCGCGATCGCCAGGATGACGACCACCCACACGGCCGGGAACAGCGTCTTGTCACCGAGGAACCCGACGTGCACGCCCTTCATCAGGAAGCCCGCGATGATCCCGGACAGCCCGAGCGTGGAGCCGACCGTGAGGTCGATGCCGCCGTTGAGGATGACGAGCAGCATGCCGATCGCGAGCAGGGCGTAGACGGCCACGTGCGAGGCCATCGTCAGCAGGTTGTTGGTGGTCAGGTAGTTCGGCGACAGGATCGAGAACACGACGATGATCACGATCAGGGCGAGGAACGCCCGCCCTTCGAGCAGGATCTTCCCGATGTCGAACCTGCTGGAGGCGGCGGTGCCGTTGCTCTGGCGCGCTTCCGAGGACGGTGTCATGGCAGAGGGTTCCGTTTCCTAGTCGTCAGACGACCACGGCTTCGCCGGAGGCGGCCATGATCTCTTCCTTGCTGGCGTCGGCGCCGAACTCGGCGGAGATCGTCCCGCGCCGCATCACGACGATGCGGTGCGCGATGCTCAGGCACTCGCCCACCTCGGAGGTGGAGTAGACGACGGCGAGACCGGCCTCCGCCCGCTCTGCGAGGAGCCGGAAGACCTCCGCCTTGGCCCCGACGTCGATGCCGCGGCTCGGCTCGTCGAGCAGGATCACCTGGGGGTCGGTGGCGAGCATCTTGCCGATGACGACCTTCTGCTGGTTGCCGCCGGAGAGCGACCCGATGGCGGCCCCGCCGCCCTCGGTCTTGACGTGCACGTCGGCGATCGACGCCTGCACCTGCTTGTGCTCGGTGGGGCGGGAGAGGAACAGTCCCCGCACGAACGAGCCCAGGCTGGCGAGCGTCAGGTTCCGCCCGACCGTCATGGTCTGCACCAGGCCGTCGCGCTGTCGGTCCTCGGGCACCAGGCACAGGCCCTGTGCGATCCGCTCGGCGATCGACAGCCCCGACACGTCCGTGCCGTGAAGCATGACGCGACCGGACGTCATCGGCACCCGGCCGGCCACCGCCTCCAGCAGCTCGGTCCGCCCGGCGCCCATCAGGCCGTAGATGCAGACGATCTCCTTCGCCCGGACGTCCAGCGACAGGTTGTCCACGACCGACCGCTGCGGGTTCTCCACGTCGGCGACGCTCACGCCGTCGATCGACAGTGCGGTGGGTCCGAACTCGTAGCCGGTCGGCACCTCGCCCAGGCTGAAGTGCGCACCCACCATGTGGCGCACGATCCACTCCAGGTCGATGTCCGCAGCCTCGGCGGTCGCGGTGATGCTGCCGTCGCGGAGCACCACGGCGAAGTCGGTGATCTGCAGCGCCTCCTCGAGGTGGTGCGAGATGTAGACGATGGAGACGCCCGAGCGCTTCAGGTCCGCGATGACCTTGAAGAGCACCTCGACCTCGGACGCGCTCAGGGCGGACGTCGGCTCGTCCATGATGAGGATCCGGGCGTCGACCGAGAGCGCCCGCGCGATCTCGACGATCTGCTGCTGCCCGAGCCGGAGGTCGGCGACCAGCGTCGAGGGCGAGATGTCCTCCTCCAGGCGCTCCATCAGCGCGCGGGTCTGACGCGCCTCCTCGGCGAAGTCGATCCCGGCGGCGGTGCGGATCTCCCGGCCCATGAAGATGTTGTCGCGGACGCTGAGGTTCGGCGCCAGGCTCAGCTCCTGGTGGATGATCGAGATGCCGAGGTCGCGGGCGTCGACGGTCGAGTGGAACGACACCGTCTGGCCGTGCAGGACGATCTCGCCGGACGTCGGCCGCTCGACCCCGGACAGGATCTTCATCAGCGTCGACTTGCCGGCGCCGTTCTCCCCGAACAGGGTCGTCACCTTTCCCCGGTGGATGTCGAAGTTGACGCCCTTCAGGGCCCGGGTGCCGCCGTAGGTCTTGACGACGTCGCGGGCGGACAGCACCACCTCGTCGGTCGCGGCGCTCACGAGACGCTCATCTTCGCCGGCGTCACGAGCCAGCCCTTCGGGTTGATCAGCTGGAACGCGCCCACCACCGTGACCTTCTTCCCGGTCAGGTGCGCGGTGTCCAGCCGGGAGAGCACCTGCTTCTTCAGCTGCGTGTTGAGGGCCGAGGCGGCGTCCTGGTAGTCGATCTGGTTGGTGAAGTCGCCGAACTTGATCGTGCCGGGCGCGTCGCGGAGGTCCGTGCCGTTGATCGCCGGACCGGTCTGGACCCGGATCAGCAGATCCTTCGGGAGACCGGGGACCTTGACCGGGTAGATGCCGGCGGCTCCCTTCCCCGCCACGCCCGTGAAGCGCACCGCGACCTCGGGGCCGGTGCCGGCGTCGACGCCGTACTTCTTGCCTGCGGCCGTCGGGCTCTTGGCCACCGCGGAGGCCAGCGTCGAGGCGTCCACCGCGCGCTTGTCGATGGCGGCCTGGACCTTGGGGAAGTTGTCCTTGCCCCACGAGGCCGCGGAGAACGCCTGCGGACCGGAGCCGGCGGCGGAGCCGCTGTCGACCACCTTGGTGCCGAAGCCCATCGCGACGAGGAGGACCACGGCGGCCCCCACCCAGATCGACCGCTTGGCCGTGGGAGTGAGTCGCCCGCGCTTGGCTGGACTCATGAGTGGCTCTCCTCTGCAGGTTCGGCGGACCGGCGCCGCCGGCGCGCTGGCTCGGCGGCGATCGCGGCAGCGGGTGGTCCGGGACCCTGCCGAGAGGCTGTGTGGTAATTGTGTGATCTATTACCTCAGCCGAGTGATGTGTAAGGTACGCCGACGGCACGAGGGTGTCAACGGTCACGGGACCGGTCTTCCTCCTCAGCCGGAGGAGGGACGGCTGCCCTCGGCGAGGTGCTCGCCGGCGAGCCGCAGCAGCTCCAGGAAGCCCGAGACGTCCCAGGCGGAACGACCGACGAAGAGCCCGTCGACGGGCACGTCCGCCAGCAGCCCGGCGGCGTTGCGCGTGCTGACGCTGCCGCCGTACAGCAGCCCCCTGCAGCCGGAGCCCGCACTGCGCCGCTCGGCCTCATGCCGCAGCGCCTCCACCACCGGCGCGACCTCGCCGGCGGTGGCAGCCCGGCCGGACTCCCCGATGGCCCAGACCGGCTCGTACGCGACCAGCGTCCGCTCGACCTCGTCGGGCCGCAGCATCGACAGGGCAGCCGTGCACTGCCGCGTCACGAAGCCCTCGGCGGTGCCGGCGTCGCGCACCGCGGCCGGCTCCCCCACGCAGATCAGGGGGACCAGTCCCGCGTCGACCGCCGCCCTCGCCTTGCGGGCCACCGTCTCGTCGGTCTCGCCGAACTGCTCCCGGCGCTCGGAGTGCCCCATCTCCACCAGCCTGGCTCCCGCGTCGGCGGCCATCCGCATCGAGATCTCGCCGGTTCCGGCCCCCTCGGCGGCCCAGTGGGCGTTCTGGGTCCCGAGCAGGACCGGCGAGTCCGCGGGCAGGCAGTCGCGCACCGCCGCCAGGCAGGTGTGCGCCGGCAGGACGAACGGCTGGACACCGTCCGGGATCCGCGCGCCGGCCAGGGCCTCCGCGAACGCCCGCGCCTCCCCGATCGTCTTGGTCATCTTCCAGCTGGTGCCGATCCACAGGGTCCTGGCCACGGCGGGACCGTAGCACCGGGGAACCGGCGCGCCGGTCCGTCCCGCGTTCCCGACCCGTGCTGCCAGACTCTCCGGATGAGCTTCGAGGTGATCGTGCTGGGCAGCGCGAACGTCGACATGGTCCTGGGCGTCGAGCGGTACCCGGGCCCGGGCGAGACCGTGGTCGCCACGGGCCATCGCGAGGCCCCCGGCGGCAAGGGCCTCAACCAGGCCGTCGCCGCGGCGCGGGCCGGCGCACGCACCACCTTCGTGGCCGCCGTGGGGGACGACGACGCCGGACGCTCGCTGCTCGGCACGCTGCGCGACGAATGATACGGCGACCACCG
>Ga0308175_100004259_pt1 | contig 10037 bp, 10 predicted proteins | sample PhyCR1_3_FD_203893 | JGI IMG/M metagenome (GOLD analysis project Ga0308175, IMG submission 203893) | Soil microbial communities from UC Gill Tract Community Farm, Albany, California, United States - DLSLS.C.R1 | ecosystem: Environmental > Terrestrial > Soil > Agricultural land | place: USA...
CCCTCGATGAGCGTGCGGTCGCCGAAGCCCTTGGTGAGGTTGTCGACGTCGATGACGGTGCTGCCGAGGCGCGGGCCCGGCGGGATCGCGATCTCCTCGAAGTCGAGCTTGCGGGTGCGGTCGGCCTCGGCCGCCATCTCCTCGTAGCGGGCCAGACGGGCCTTGGACTTGACCTGGCGGGCCTTGGCGTTGGAGCGGACCCACTCCAGCTCGGTCTTGAGCCGCTTGGCCAGCTTGGCGTCCTTCTTGCCCTGGACGTTCAGGCGCTCGGCCTTCTTCTCCAGGTACGTGGAGTAGTTGCCCTCGTAGGGGTAGAGCCGGCCACGGTCGACCTCGGCGATCCACTGGGCCACGTTGTCCAGGAAGTACCGGTCGTGGGTGACCGCGAGGACGGCGCCGTGGTAGCCCGCGAGGTGCTGCTCGAGCCAGAGCACGCTCTCGGCGTCGAGGTGGTTGGTGGGCTCATCGAGCAGCAGCAGGTCCGGCTTGGACAGCAGCAGCTTGCAGAGGGCGACGCGGCGGCGCTCACCACCGGACAGGACCGTCACGTCGGCGTCCGGCGGCGGGCAGCGCAGGGCGTCCATGGCCTGCTCGAGCTGGGAGTCGAGGTCCCAAGCGTCGGCGGCGTCGATGGCCTCCTGGAGCTTGCCCATCTCCTCCATCAGCGCCTCGAAGTCGGCGTCCGGCTCGGCCATCTCGGCCGAGATGGCGTTGAACCGGTCGACCTGCTGCTTGATCTCGCCGAGGCCCTCCTCGACGTTGCCGAGGACGGTCTTCTCCTCGTTCAGTGGCGGCTCCTGCAGCAGGATGCCGACGGAGTAGCCCGGTGACAGGCGCGCCTCGCCGTTGGACGGCTGGTCCAGACCGGCCATGATCTTCAGGATGGTGGACTTGCCGGCGCCGTTGGGACCGACGACACCGATCTTGGCGCCGGGGTAGAACGACATCGTGACGTCATCGAGGATGACCTTGTCGCCGTGCGCCTTGCGCGCCTTGGTCATGGTGTAAATGAACTCGGGCATGGGGGTCAGGCTATCTTCCGCAGGCCCTTCCCCTGAAACTCGTGGGCGGCCCGGCCCCCGGCAGCGCCGCCACCTGCCCTGACCGGGACCACCACCGCGCCTCGGGCTCCTCGCCCGTGTCCTCACCGAGCCGACGTCGGCGCCGCCGCCGGCCGAGGGCCGAGGGCCGAGGTGCGCGCGTCATCGTGCACGTCCGCTCGCGGACCGTGACCCGGCGCGACCGCCCACCTCCAGGTGGCCGCGCCGGGTACGGCGCTCAGTGCGAGGCCGCGCCGACCACCTCGTAGTCGTCGGTGTCGGCCGCCTCGACGTCGAGGCCGGCGCGGCCGTCCTCCGGCTCGTCCTCGTCCCGCCCGTCCTCGCCCTCGCCCGCGCCGGCGAGCCGGAGCCGGTAGGCCGCCTCGTCGTCCGCGGCCCCGGGGTCGTCCCCGGTGGTGGACCCGTCGAGCGCTTCGCCCACCTGCTGCACGACGGGGTCGGCCAGCCGGTCGTGCTGGTCGAGCTGGGGGCGCGCCACCTTGACGAAGGTGGACTGGCCGCGGGTGAGGTCGTGCCCGACGTTGTAGGCGTCGATCTCGACGGTCGTGCCGGTGCGGTCGCCGTTGGTCCACTGGTTGATCCGCATCCGGCCGTAGACGATCACCGGGTGCCCCTTCTCCAGCGAGTTGGCCAGGTTGACGCCCAGCGACCGGAACGCCGTCACGTTGACGAAGTTCGTGCCGGCGTCGATGTACTCGCCGGTCTTGTAGTCGACCCGGCGCACGTTCGACGCCACGCGGAACGTCACGAACGGCACGTTGGCGCGCGTCATCCGCACCTGCGGGTCGCCGACCACGTTGCCGGAGATCGTCACGTAGGTCTCGTTCATCCCCATCACCTCACCTGTTCTCTGGGCCCGCCGTGAGCGGCGGGTGGGACCAGACTCGGTTCGGCGAGCCACCGGTCACCAGCCCACGGCGGGCACCTGTGGACGGTGGGACGAGCCGGTGGGGGTTGTGGACTCTGCCCGCTCGTTCACCCGGGCCGGCAGGTCAGGGTGCACCGACGCGGGCAGGTCCGGGGGCGTCGGGCTGGAGCGCTCAGGGCCGCCGGCCGGAGCCGGCAGCGGTGTCGATGCGGTCTCGGGTGGTGCGGTGCCGGTCAAGGACCACCTGCACCGGCGCGATGATCAGCTCCTGAGCCACCACCCACACACTCTCGCGCAGCCGTCCGGCGACCACAGCCCGCCGTCGCCGGGCGCCGACCCGCGCCAGTGGCCGGGAGACCGCCGAGAGAGCGATGCCCAGGACCATCCCGCCGAGCAGCATCAGGGTGGGCAGCGGCAGGATGCCCACGCGCGGGGTGTCGAGCGCCGGCAGCCGCAGCCAGGACATCACGGCCAGCGCCGCGAGCCACGCCAGACCCAGGACCGCGCTGAGCGCCAGGAGCCACTGCAGCGCGTTGACCGCGGCCCACCACCACGGGTTCCGGGCACGCAGCGGTGTCCGCATCACCGCGCGGTCCAGCGCGTCGCCCAGGTCGTCGCCGGGCGGGGTGGCGGCCGCGGCCACCGCGTCGGCCCACCGCGGCGGCAGCGCGGCGCCGGCCCGATCGCCGAGGTCGCGGGTGGCCAGCTCCACCCAGGACCGCGCCGCAGGGGTCGCCGGCGGCAGCGAGGACCGGCCCAGCACGGCACGGACGTCCGCGGCCGTGATCGCGTCCTGGCCCGCCGGGTCGCCGCCCCGGTCGCCGCGGCCGCCGCCACGGCCGTCGCGCAGCCGCAGTCGCCGCAGCGGATCGGGTTGCAGGGCCCGGACCCATCGGGTGAACGGCCAGCCCGTGCGCGACCATGCCTCGCGGCGGTAGTCACGCTCGACGGCGGCCAGGACCACCGGCAGCCCCGCCGCCCTGGACAGGGCGTCGACCAGGCCGGCGTCGGCCCTCTCGTCCAGCCGCGGCTCGGTGTCGGCGACCTCGGCCCGCAGCTGCCCGGCGACCGAGCGCAGGTCGCCGTCGAGCCGGTGCACGGCAGCGGCGCGCCCTGCCACCACGACGCTGATCCGGTGCTGCAGGTCCACCACCCCGCTGCCGTCCCGGGCGGAGGTGACCAGCACCTCTCCCGCGTCCAGACCGTCGGCCTGCAGGAGCCGCTGGAGGTCCGCGCGGCAAGCCGCCAGCGCGTCGGGGGTGAGCCGGTCGGCCTGGTTGAGCACGACGACCGTGACGACGTCGTGCCCGGTCAAGGCGGCCAGGTAGTCGTGGTGCAGCCGGGCGTCGGCGTACTTCTGCGGGTCGGTCACCCACACGAAGACGTCGACCAGCCCCAGCACCCGGTCGGCCTCGACCCGGTGCTCGAGCAGGCGGGAGTCGAAGTCAGGCAGGTCGAGCAGCACCAACCCGTCCAGGGCGAGCCCCTCCGGCTCCTCCCGCTCACCGAGGTGGTGCCGGGTCCCCACCGCGAGCCAGTCCAGCAGCTCGGAGGCGGGGTCGGCCCCCCACACGGCGGCCGTCGGGGTGGACGTCGTGGGCCGGCGGGCGCCCACCGCGGCGACGTCGGCACCCACCAGGTCGTTGAACAGGCTGGACTTCCCGCTCCCGGTGGCGCCGGCCAGCGCCACGACGGTGTGCCCACCGGCGATCGACGTCCGCTCCCCGATGCGGGCCACGACCTGCCCGGCTCGGGCACAGAGTGCCGCGTCCAGCTCGGGCGACCCGGCGTCCAACGCCTCGGCGAGCGCCGCGCCCCGGCCGCGGACGTCCTCGACCGACACCTGCGCGACCCGCGTGGCGCCCATCCTCAACGGGCTCATCGACTCGCCTCCACGGCCGCCGCGGCGGACCAAAGATGTTGCGCCTGCTTCGGATCGACCGCCAGATCGTCCAGCACCGCGTCGTAGCGGGCCTGCTCCTCGGCATACAGCTCGGCGGTCCGTCGCACCAGCTCTCGCCGGGCCTTGGCGGCGAGGTCCCGCACGGCCTGGTCACCGAACACCGCCTCGAGCAGCCGCTGGGCCAGGAGCGCCGAGCCGCCGGCGATGCCGATCTCGGCCCCGGACAGGCCCATCGTCTGGCTGAACGCGGCCAGCATCAGCACCACGCCGATGCCGTTGACCCCGAACGAGAGCACCCTCGCCGTCGACCGGCGGTCCTTTCCCTCGTCGCGGACCAGGTCCAGGACGTCGCCCTGCCAGTCACGCACCAGCCGCTCCACCCGGCCCGGCAGGTCGGCCGAGGGCCGGGCGAGATCGGGGTGGGCAGCGACCACCTGCGGGCCACCGGGCAGCTGACGCCAGCGGCGGACCGTGGACGACGCGGCGCCCTGCGCCCGCGCGGTCAGCAGCGCCGCCACCCCGCTCTGCAACGCCTCGCCGAGGTCGCGCGCCGGGGGCGGCGTGCCCTTGATCGCGGCGGTCACGCGGTCCCGCAGCCGGCCGATGCCTGACTCGACCTGGCGCAGCAGCTCGCCGGTCCCGACGAACTCCTGCCACCGGGCGAGCACCTCGCCGCGCAGCAGCGTGCCGTCGGTCATCCCTGCCTCGACTGCCTCGGCCGCCTCGGCGTAGGCGGAGACCGCCTCGGCGGACAGTGCGGCGGCGGCCTGGTCCTGCGCCTCGCTCGCGGCCACGAGGACCGCCACCCGCTCGGCGAGGGACTCCAGCGCGCCGGTGAGGGTGCGACGGATGACGATGCCACGCGCCTGCGCGTCCCGGGCCAGGGCGGCCAACCAGGAGCGAAGCCGCTCGACGTCCGCGTCGGCGAGCCGCCCGGCGGTGTCCAGGACGGTCTCGGCCACGGTGAACAGCGGCGCCCCGGCCAGGCCCTGCTCGCGCAGCATGGAGGCGAGGTGGCCCCGGATCTCCTCCAACGCCTCCGGCGGCACGCGGTCCAGCACGACCGCCACCGACGTGCCGCGGGCGGCCGCCTCGCGCAGCAGGTCCCACGGCACCGCGTCGGCGTAACGGGCGGCGGTGGTGACGAACAGCCAGAGGTCGGCGGCCGAGAGCAGCTGGGTGGCCAGGTCGCGGTTGGCCCGGACCACCGAGTCGATGTCGGGGGCGTCCAGCAGCGCCAGCCCGGGAGTCAGCGCCGGTGAGGCCACCAGGTGCAGGGCGCCCGGGTGGTCCTGCGGCGCCGTACCGGTGCTGCGGGTCAGGCCAGGAAGGATCCTGATGCCGGTGAACCAGCGCTCGTCGGCCGGGTGGTGGACCAGCACCGGCGAGCGGGTGGTGGGTCGCAGCACCCCGCTACGGGAGACGTTCTGCCCCACCAGGGAGTTGACCAGGGTGGACTTGCCCGCACCGGTCGAGCCGCCGACCACCGCGAGCAGGGGGGCGTCCAGCGCCTCCAGGCGGGGGATGACGTAGTCGTCGAGCTGCTTCAGCAGCGAGCCCTGCCCTTCCCTCGCGGACGCTGCGCCGGGCAGGTCCAACGGCAGGGTGGCCTGGCCGACGGCGTCGCCCAGCGCGCGGACGGCCGCGAGCAGCCCCGTGTCATCGACCGCGTCCGTCACAGGCGCAAGCCTGCCCGAGCGGCCGCCGAGTCCCAAACCGAACCGCCGCGCAGGCGGGTCAGGAGCAGGTCAAGGAACGCCCGGAGCGGGCGGCCGGCCGGGCCCGGCGTACGACGGCCGGACGAGACGCGGGACGGCCGCCCTGCGGCGGGAGACGTGCCCTTCGCGCGCAGCGGCGGCGCCCCCGGTGAGGTGTCCGGCCGGGGTCGCCGCGAGGCCCTCGACACGTGGACGCCGAGCCCGGCGGACGGGTCCCACAGGCCCTTTGGCCCTGCCCTCAAACGGATCCCGCGCGTTTGTGGCGCAACGACCGGGGGCGGGCGCATAGTGGAGGCACGGTCTGTCAATCACCTGTGGAGTCCCCGTGTCGGACAACAACACTGCACCTGACCTGCTCCCCGTGCTGTCACGCGGGCGCCACCGTAACGCCAGCAAGGGTGCCTGCTTCATGGAGCTGGCGTCGTTCCTGGCCGGCGAGCGCTGGAGCGACCATCCCTCGTGCACCCACCCCCTGCTGGCTGAGCTGGCGCGGTCGGTGAACGACTACACGACCGACGCTGCGCGCCCGAAGCTGGCGACGCTGATCCCGTCGGTCATCGGCCTGACCAGCAACGACCCGAAGATCGACGTGGCACTCGCGCTCCGGGCTGCGACGGTGGGGCTGCCGATCGTGTCCGCCGAGCGCCAGGGCGTGCTCGCCGTCGGTCTGCTCGCCTGCGAACGGGTCATGTGCGACTTCGACGACCCCCGGCTCATGCCGCTGCGTGAGCAGGGTCTCGAGGCGCTCGACCGCGTGCCGCAGGCGGTCAAGTGGGCCCGCCGGTTCAACCGCGACACCGGCGTATCCCAGCGCGACTTCCGTCGCCGGGCCGCACCGCGGATCGTCAACTGCTCGGTTCAGGGCATCGCCAAGGCGTGCATCACCGACCCGGACACGACCCTGCGTGGCCTGCTCGAGACCGCGATCGAGGACGTACGGCGACTGACCGCCGCGCCGACCGATGTCGCCGTCACGCCCGACCCGCTGGCCTGGCCGGTAGCGCTCACTCGCGCGTAGCAGGATCCGCACGACCCGACCGCGACGGGACGACGTACGGCGCTGGTGGCTGCCCCTGGCGGCCCCCGGCGCCGCGCGTCGTCCTGCTGTGCCGTCACGGTCCTGCCCCCCGCGCCGGGACCGGACGCCGCGCGGACCCTGATCACGCGCGCTGGACGGCGCCCACCCACACCCACACCTCGTGCACGTGCGGCGGCACCCCGAACCGCACCCGCACCGCGCGCCGGGTCCACGCCATCGCCTGCCCGGACACCTGCTCCTCGACGCCGTCCTCCCACAGCACCCACGCCGTCACCGGGGTCGGCGCCTGCGGCTGGGTCACGAGGTTGTCCAGCAGCTGCTCCTGGGTCAGGGAGCGGGGCTGGCGCAGGGCCCGGCGCGGTCGGTCAGTCACCGGGGCATCGTATCGAACACGTGTTCGACTCATCCGTGTGGTGCGACCACCGGCCCTCCAGACCGGCGGGTGACAGAGTGGCGCCATGGCCTCCCCCTCCATCCGCCCCGCGACGCCGGCCGATCTCGACGCCCTGGCCGCGCTGGAGGTCGAGGCCGGTCAGCTCTTCCGGTCCGTCGGCATGCCCGAGGTGGCGGAACACGAGCCCGGCCTGGAGGAGCTCCGCCGGAGCCAGGACCGGGGGCTGGTCTGGGTGGCCGAGGAGGACGGGGAGGTCGCCGGCTACGTCGTCGCCGCCATGGTCGACGGCAACGCGCACATCGAGCAGGTCTCGGTCGCACCCGCCCACGCCCGCCGCGGGATCGGCGCCACGCTGATCGGTCAGGTCGAGGCGTGGGGCCGCTCCCAGGGTGCGCCGGCAACGACCCTGACGACGTTCCGCGATGTGGCGTGGAACGCCCCGTACTACGCGCGGCTGGGCTACCGGGAGATGTCCGGCGCGCAGGTCGGGGCGGGGCTGGCAGCGGCCATGGACCACGAGGCGTCACTTCCCGGGATCGACGCCGCGCGGCGCTGCGCGATGGTCAAGGACAACGAGAGCCCGAGATGACACGACTCGGGCCGGCCCCGCTCCCGGTTGTCTCGGTCGGCAGGACCGGCCGGCTCAGCGGGTCGAGCCGGTCAGGCCGGCTCGGCGGGTCGAGTCGGTCAGGCCGGCTCGGCGGGTCGAGCCGGCCGGGCGGTCAGGCCTGCGGCTGGCCGATGTTGACCATCCAGCTGATGCCGAACCGGTCCACGCACATGCCGAACTCGTCGCCCCACATCTGCTTCTCCAGCGGCACCGTCACGGTGCCGCCGTCGGACAGCTTGCTCCAGTAGCCGTGCAGGTCGTCGGAGTCGTCCCCGCTCAGGCTCACCGCGATGTTCGTCCCGGGGCGGTGCTCCATCCCGGACGGCGTGTCGGCCGCCATCAAGGCGAACCCGTCGTCCTTGACCAGCATCCCGTGCATGATCTTGTCGGCGTCCGGGGAGTCCTGCGCACCGAACTCCCCGAAGGTGCTCAGCGTCAGGGTGCCGCCGAACACGCTGTTGTAGAACTCCATCGCCTGCCGCGCGTTGTCGCTGAAGCTGATGTAGGGGTTGAGACGTGTGGCCATTGGCTGCTCCTTGATCGTCCTGATGTCTGCTCCATGCACACTAGCCGCGGCCGCCGACCCCGGGTCCGGATCGGCACACAACCCACGACGTAGGTCAGCAACGAAGGAAAGCCGGGAGGCCGCCGGGGCGAGCGAGCCGAGCGAGCCCCGGAAGTCGCGGTCGGCGAGCACCACCTGGTGGTGATCCAGCGGACGTCCGGAGTGCCCAAGGGGCGCTGCCTCGACGACACCAGCTGCCAGCCGGTGAAGATGCGCCACGGACTGATCGTCGACGTGAGCGGGCTCTCCAGTGCTGACCTGCTCGCCGAGATCGACGCCTTCTGGGTATGACTCCACCGGCGTCGCCCGCGCGCACGGCCGGGGTGAGCAGCGGACCCGCGCGCACCCCTTCCCCGGCGGGCCTCCGCCGTCGCGCGGACGTCGGGGTGCCGGGCTCCCGGCCGACGCCCGGGGACTTGCGGTGGGCCAGACTGGCGCCGTGAGCCGTCTCGGCCGTCCTCACCAGCGCAGACCCAGCCTCACGCGAGGGTTCCACGGTGACTTGACCTGTCTTCCCGAGGGTCTGAGGCTGAGGGCATGGTCAGTGATGCGGTTGAGGAGCGTTCGTGCGGCCCGCTACTCACGTTCGGCCCGGTGGACGTGCTCCGGGTTCAGGTGGGCTTCGGTGGCGGTCCGGAGGGCCGCGCGGGCCAGCAGTTCCTCTTCGACTGTCCCATCCCTGAGGCCTACAGCAACCGCGTCCCGGTCATCGGCGAGCAGCGGGTGCTCGCCGCGCTGGAGCCGGTGCTGTATGTCGGTGCCGACGCACCGCGGCCCTACTCCCTTCATCAGCACCGCTGGCACACCAGCGGGAGCGCGAGTCCCGGTGCGCTGGAGATCGAGCTTCTCGTGACCACCGGGACGAGGACGGCGGCGGCGGCGCGGGCGTCGCGCGAGGCGGTGACTCGCGCCTTCCGCGAGCTCCTGGAGGCGGCGGGCCCACCGGAGCCGACGCTGACCTCCCGGGACGCGGCAATCGTGCGGGCTCGACGCGGCGTCGCGGCCGCGTTCGGCTTGGATCCGAAGGCGCTGACGCTCAGCGCTGAGCAGCACAACCCGGTGGAGAACTCCTGGGCTCTGCTGCTGACGACCACCGCCGGGGACGAGTACGACGTCCTGGTCGGCTTGGTCGACGGGTATGCCGGGTCGGTGGAGGTGCGGCACGAGAGACGGACCGAGGTGTTCGACGCCGTCGGTTCCGAGTGAGCGGGACAGGACCATGGCGGATCGCCTGTCCAACGCCGCCGAGACGGCGCTCGCCAACGCCGACTTGCAGTCTGTTTGCAGTCCACGGGAGATCGTTCCCCTGGGCCCGGTCCGTCAGGAGGGCCTGCGGGCCTCTGACCTGCGCAAGCGTCTGCGCCCCCGGCAGGACTCGAACCTGCGACCTAGAGATTAGAAGGCTCTTGCTCTATCCAGCTGAGCTACGAGGGCAGCGTCGCCGGCGGGCGACGGCACGAGTCTAGGTGAGGCGACGACGTCCCGAGGGCAACCTCGAACTCAGGCGTCGCGGACCCGGGCGAGGACCAACGAGGCCACCTGGTCCGGTCGCTTCTCGGGCAGCCAGTGACCCGCGTGCAACACCTCGAACGCGTAGGGCCCGGTCACGTAGTCGGCCGTCATCTCGGCCGCGGTGCGGCCGAGGGCGAAGTCCTTCTCGCCCCACGCGTACGTCGTGGGCACCCGCACCTTGGGGGTGGCCACCATGTGCGAGAACGGCATCGCGCGGTACCAGTTGAGCGCAGCGGTTGCCGCGCCCGGCTCGCTCATCCGCTGGGCGTAGTGCTCCGCCGCAGCGGCCGGCAGGCCCTGCCGCCGCAGGCTGGCGGCGATGGTCCGGGTCAGGAGCACCTCGGGCAGGGCCGGCAGCTGGAACAGC
>Ga0308175_100004260_pt1 | contig 10037 bp, 11 predicted proteins | sample PhyCR1_3_FD_203893 | JGI IMG/M metagenome (GOLD analysis project Ga0308175, IMG submission 203893) | Soil microbial communities from UC Gill Tract Community Farm, Albany, California, United States - DLSLS.C.R1 | ecosystem: Environmental > Terrestrial > Soil > Agricultural land | place: USA...
CGCCGTACAACGTCCAGGAATGGGGCATCAAGGCCAGCTAGCCGAATTGGGCTTAGGCTAGGTGCCTAGGCCCACCTCACCTGACAAGGGTGGGCCCCCGGGGACTACCGTTCCCGGGGGCTTGCCATACACGGGCTCGGAGGTCAACACACAATGTTGGTATTCGTGATCCGAAGACTGCTGATATCAATCCCAGTCCTCATCGCGTCGACCATCCTTACCTTCCTGATCGTCAAGGCGACCGGTGACCCGCTGACGTATCTCAAGACGCGCCAAGCGAATATCTCCCCAGAGGCGAAGCAGCGGTTCATCGACCAGGAGGCGCACCGCCTCTGGCTGGACCGGTCCTGGCCGGCTCAGTACTGGCACTGGATCTCGAACGTTGTCATGCACAACAACTGGGGACAGCAGGTCCAGGGGAATGACAACGTCCGCACCGACGTATTCACCGCCCTCGGCGTGACCGCCCGGTTGGTGGCGTTCGCGATCGTCATCGCCTTGGTGCTCGCAATCGTCACCGGCGTCGTGAGCGCCGTGAAGCAGTACAGCATCACCGACTACACCACGACGTTCGCCGGCTTCCTGTTCCTGTCGATGCCGGTCTTCTGGTTCGCGATCCTCCTGAAGGAGTTCTTCGCGATCAAGTTCAACTCGTGGACAGGAACGCAGACCTTCTACACGTTGAATCAGCCAACGTCATGGGTGAACCCAGGCCAGTTACTTGGGCGCGTCCTCTTGCCCACGATCGTGCTCGGCCTCGCGAGCTACGCCGCGTGGAGCCGGTTCACCAGAGCCTCGATGCTCGAAGTACTCAACAGCGACTACATCCGGTTGGCGCGATCGAAGGGGTTGGCGCCGCGCACGGTACTGGTGAAGCACGCCCTGCGCACCGCGCTCATCCCGTTGACCACGGTGACCGCACTCGACACCGCGGCGCTGCTGAGCGGCGCGATCATCACGGAGAACGTGTTCCAATGGCGCGGCATGGGGTACCTATTCCTCACTTCGCTACAGAACAGAGACTTCAACGTGATGCTCGGCTGGCTGCTTGTCACCGCGACGTTCGTGATCGTGTTCAACCTGCTCGCCGATATCTTGTACGGCTTCCTGGACCCGAGGATCCGACATGCTTGAGACCCACGAGACCATCAGCGGAGAAGAGACCGGCGAACCCGGTGCGGGCAAACCCCGCGTCGAGCGCGAATTCACGGTCAAGGAGCGCAGCTACTGGCAGATGGCCGGTCGCCGCTTCCTCCGGCACCGGGGCGCGGTGGTCAGCCTCTTCGTCTTCATCCTGCTCGTCGTTTTCGCGTTCGTCGGCGAGAAGGTCTGGCACTACAAGTGGAACGGCAACTTCATCGATTATCGGGACATCAGCAAGGCGCCGTCGCTGAAGCACCCGTTCGGCACGGACGAGCGATACGACTGGATGGCCGAAGTCATGCGCGGCACCCAGCAGTCGCTGAAGGTCGCGTTCATCATTGCGCTGCTCGGTACCGGTGCCGGCGCGGTGTGGGGCGTCGTCTCCGGCTACTTCGGCGGATTCATCGACTCGGCTCTCATGCGGCTCGCCGACCTGGTGCTGACCGTCCCGCCGCTGGCGCTGGCTGCTGCGCTCGCCTACAGCGGCGGCGGCAAGCTCTGGCAGATCGGCGTCGTCCTCGGCGCAGTCTCCGCGCCGTACGTCGCCCGTGTGGTGCGCGGCGTAGTGCTGTCTCTGCGCGAGCGAGAGTTCATCGAAGCCGCGCGGGCGCTCGGGGCATCCAACCTGCGGATCATGTGGCGGCACCTGCTGCCGAACACCACACCGGTGCTCATCGTGAATGCCACCCTGCTCATTGCGACCGGCATCCTCGCCGAGACCGCGTTGTCCTACGTCGGGTTCGGCATCCAGTCGCCGGATACCTCGCTCGGGATCCTGATCTCGCACGCGCAGGGAGCCGTTACGACTCGGCCGTGGCTGTTCTACTTCCCTGGCCTGTTCATCATTTTGATCGCCCTCAGCGTGAGCTTCATCGGTGACGGGCTGCGCGATGCGCTCGACCCGCGCCAGACGAGAGAAAGAAGATGACGATAGATCTCGAGGTCGACGACACCCGGCAGGAAGCCGATCCGGACGCACTGCTCGTCGTCGACAACCTCAACGTGTCCTTTCCCACCGACGACGGTGTCGTGCAGGCGGTGCGCGGGGTCAGCTACACCGTCCGCAACGGCGAGGCAATGGGCATTGTCGGCGAGTCGGGCTCCGGCAAGTCGGTCAGCTCGCTCGCGGTCATGGGGCTGCTGCCGAAGAACGCCCGGATCTCCGGGTCGGTGCGCTTCCGCGGCCGCGAGCTGATCGGCCTCAACGAGAGGGAGATGTCGCAGCTTCGGGGCGAGAAGATCGCGATGATCTTCCAGGATCCGTTGACATCGCTGAACCCGGTGTACACCGTCGGCTACCAGATCGCCGAGGCACTACACGCGCACCATGAGATGTCGAAGAAGGCGGCACTGGATCGGTCGGCCGAGCTGCTCGGCATCGTCGGCATCCCGTACCCGGAGCAGCGGATCTCCAACTACCCGCACGAGCTCTCCGGCGGCATGCGACAACGCGTCGTCATTGCTATCGCGATGGCAAACGATCCGGACGTCATCATCGCCGACGAGCCGACCACAGCGCTGGACGTGACCGTGCAGGCGCAGGTGCTCGAGGCGCTGGAGACAGCGCGTGCCGAGACTGGTGCGGCGCTCATCATCATCACGCACGACCTGGGCGTGATCGCCGGACACTCCGACCGGATTGCGGTCATGTATGCCGGCAAGCTGGTGGAGACCGGCAGCACCGAAGAGGTCTTCTACCGGCCGCGGATGCCGTACACGCTCGGCCTGCTCGGTAGCCTGCCGCGGCTCGACCAGCAGGAGCGGCAGCGGCTCACGCCGATCAAGGGCGCGCCGCCGTCCCTGTTGAACCTGCCCCCGGGCTGTCCCTTCACGCCCCGCTGCCCACTCGCCGAGGACATCTGCGACGCCGAAGAACCGGAGCTGCTCATGGCCGAAGGCACCGGACATTCCGCTGCCTGCCACTTCCGCAACCGAATGGCCGACGTCGAGGCCGCCGAGGTATTCGGGGACGACGCCGCCGAGGTGGTGTCATGACGGTCAACGTCACCGAGAAGGAGACGCCGCCGCCACCGGCCGCGAAGGGCGAGCCGGTACTGTCCGTCCGCGGGCTGTCGAAGCACTTCCCGGTGCGCTCGGCGGGGCTGATCCGACGCAAGATCGGCGACGTGCACGCCGTGTGCGACGTGTCGTTCGACATCTACGACCGCGAGACGCTGGCAATAGTGGGCGAGTCCGGTTGTGGCAAGACCACGACCGGTCGACTGGTGCTCAACCTGATCGACGCATCGGCCGGCGAGGTGGTGTGGCAGGGGCGGGACCTGACCAAGCTCCGCAACCGCGCGATGCGGCCACTTCGCCGGGACATGCAGATCGTGTTCCAGGACCCATACGCCTCGCTCGACCCGCGGATGACGGTCAACGAGTTGGTTGCCGAACCGCTGCGCATTCACGGGCTGTATCGCGGTGAGAACAGCGGGAAGCAGGCCGTGAAGGACCTGCTCGCTCAGGTCGGCCTGAACCCGGAGCACGGGGCGCGCTACGCGCACGAGTTCTCCGGCGGCCAACGGCAGCGCATCGGCATTGCCCGAGCCCTGGCCCTCAAGCCGCGGCTGCTCGTCCTCGACGAGCCGGTGTCGGCGCTGGACGTGTCGATCCAGGCGGGCGTGATCAACCTGCTCGAGGACCTGCAGCAGGAGTACGGCCTGTCGTACATGTTCATCTCGCACGACCTCTCCGTCATCCGGCACATCGCGGACCGCGTCGTCGTGATGTACCTCGGCAAGGTCGTCGAACGGGCGGAGGCCGACGAACTGTTCCGCCGGCCGTCGCACCCGTACACCCAGGCGCTCATGTCCGCGATCCCGCTGCCCGACCCGGTGAAGGAGCGTGAACGCAAGCGGATCCTGCTCACCGGTGACGTGCCCAGTCCGGTGAACCCGCCGAGCGGCTGTCGGTTCCGCACCCGCTGCCAGAAGTTCGCCAACGACTTGGACAACACCCAGCGCGAGTGGTGCGTCAACGTCGAGCCGCCGTTGGAAGCGAAGTTCACCGGCCACGACGCGGCCTGCCACTTCGCAGCGGCGCGCACCGACATCCTGGAGGTCGGCGCGGACCACCGAGCAGTGCCCGGCGAGCTCGCCAGCTGGCCGACCGGCCGTCCGACCGATGCGCAAGCGGCCACGCCGATGGCGTGCGAGCCGGACGGCGCGCAGCGCGAGCCGACCAGGTTGACCGACGACTACGTCGTCGATGCCGAGGGCGAGCTGGTGCTCGAGTCTGACCTGGAGAAACCGGCTGGGTGAGTCACCCGCTAACGTGCGGATTGTGACGTCCCGCCGGTTGTTACTCGTTCACGCGCATCCGGACGACGAGTCGATTACCACTGGCGCGACGATGGCGTACTACGCCGCGCATGGTGTCCGGGTCACGCTGCTGACCTGCACGCTCGGCGAAGAGGGCGAGGTGTTGGTGCCCGAGTACGCCCTGCTGGCCGCTGACGAGGCGGACCAGCTCGGCGGGCTGCGGATCAGCGAGCTCGAGGCGGCGATGGCCGCGCTCGGCGTCACCGACCACCGCTGGCTCGGCGGCGCCGGCCGGTTCCGCGACAGCGGCATGATGGGCACGCCGACGAACAAGCACCCGCGTGCGTTCTGGCGCGCGGACGAGGATGAAACGGTGTTCGATGCCGCGGTCGCTGCGGCGGTGGACGTCGTTCGGGAGGTCCGTCCGCAGGTTGTCATCACTTATGACACGAACGGCGAGTACGGGCACCCGGACCACATCATGGCGCATCGGGTTGCGACGGCGGCGGTCGAGAAAGCGGCCGATCCGCACTACGGCAGCGGCGAACCGTGGCAGGTGGCGAAGCTGTACTGGACGGGTACGCCGAAGTCGGTGTTGAGGCAAGGCTTCGATGCGCTCGCTACCGTCCAGGATCGTCCGTTCGACGTGGCGAACATCGATGAGCTTCCGTTCGGCGTTGACGACGACGAAATCACGACGGTTATCGATGCGACCGGGTTCGGCGCGGCGAAGGTGACTGCGCTCGAAGCGCATCGCACGCAGGTTGCGGTCGATGGCCCGTTCTTCGCCCTCTCGAACATGCTCGGCCGGGAGATCCTCGCGGTCGAGCACTTCCGGTTGGTGCAGGGCAGCCTCGGCCCGGACCGTGACGCGCGCGGCTGGGAGACCGACCTCTTCTCCGGAGTGACGACGTGACCGGCCCGTCGACCGGCCCGTCGACCGAGGACGAGACCACCGGCTGGGATTGGATCGGCGTCGCGCTGCTCACCGGGTGCGGCGCGCTCGCTGGGCTGCTCGAGGCGCTGCTCGTGCCGCTCTATTGGGGATCCTGGATCTTCCCGATCGCGATCCTGCTCGCGCTCGTCTCGAACGTCCTGTTCCCGTGGCTGGCGAGTTCGCTCGTGCCGCGGACGTCCGCGGTGCTCGCACCGTTCGTCGGCTGGCTGGTCGTCGTGGTCGGGTTCGGCGTGGTCAGTCGGCCGGAGGGCGACGTGATCCTGCCCGGCGCGCCCGGCAACCTCGAATTCGTCACCTACGGCGTGCTGCTCGGTGGCGCGTTGGCCGGCACGATGACCGTCGTGCTGGCCAGCCCGCCGAAGCGGGTCAACCGGTAAACGGCTCGCGGTTCGCCTCGTTCAACGCCTCTTGCACCGCGTTGACCGCGGCCGGCGGCATGTCGGTCTCGACCAACTCGGCCCGCGGGAAGCGGGCGAGTTCGCGTTGCAGCTCGGCGACCGACACGTGGCTGACGAGCAGCGCCACGGCGGTCCGTCCCGGCGGCACCGCCTTGCGCAGTTCCTCGATGGTGGCGTCCTTGACGCCGGTGTCGCGCAGCTTGGCGTAGAGCGCGCCACCGCCGGCGGTCGCGGCCCCGACGACGAGACCGCCGATCGGCCCGCCGAACAACGTCCCGAGCAGCAGGCCCCACACGCCGGCGCCGACCCCGGCTTGGGCCGGTGTGACGTCGGTTGTCTCAGTAACCCGGGACGTGCCGTCGTCCTCGCGCCGGATGATCACCGCGTCGTGCAGTTGGAGCTCTTTGTCGCGCTGCAAGCGGGCCGCCGCGAGCACGAACTCCTGGGCGCGCAGCGTGTCGTCGAAGGAGATGACGAGCAGCTTGCTGTTCTGCGGCGGCTGCGACATACCTAAAGTCTAGGAGCAGCTTCGGCCGGTTCGCGCCGGTAGTGGTACTCGTGGTGCATCCAGTAGCCCAGCTTCTCGTAAAGCGCGATCGCCGGAGCGTTGTCCGCCGACACCTGCAGGTAGCCGCGCCGCGCACCCCGTTCGGTTCCCCACCGCGAGAGCGCGGCCATCACCGCTGCGGCTAATCCCTCGCGGCGGTGCGCCGGCTCGACCTCGACCGCCATCACACCCAGCCAGCCGTCATCAACCGCACCGCGGCCGACCGCGACCGTCCGCCCCGCCATTCGTAGCGACGCGAATCCGACGGTGTCGTGCCGGATGAGCAGGCTGCGTGCCGATTCGGTCAGCCCCGTTCCGCCGCGATACAGCGCGAGCCATGCGTCGTCCGGGGTCGGGTCGATCTCGACCGACGGTCCGGCGGGGTCGGTTGCCAGCATGTCCAACCGGCCGACGAGCAGCTGGGTGCGCTGATATGCCGGCCAGCCACGTTCGCCGAGTTCGGCATCGAGCAACCGCCGGGCCTCGGTCGGGATGTGCACCTGCACCGGTAGGCCGCGCTCGGCATACCAGTCGTGCACGAACTGGAGCGCCTCGTCGAGCGGCCGATCCGGCCGGCCCAACGGCAACACCGAGTTGGCCCGGTGGGTGAATCCGCCGTTCGCGCGCAGCACCCAGTCGCCGAGCCGATGCTCGTCGCCAGGTCGCAGGCCCCGCGCGGCCACCGACTCGAGCGCGAGTTCGTCGGCCGTGGACGGCGGGACGAGACGGGCGACGGCGATCCGGTCCACGGCAACCTCGATCGGCCCGCTCCGGGTCTCCACGACGGCCGTCTGCGCATCCAGTCCGACCAGATCGCCGACGACGTCGCCGAACTGCGGCCGACCCTCGGAAAAGTGATCCAGCACGCGACGGACGCTGACCCGCCGACCCAGCCAACTAGGCTCCAACACGAGCGGCAATACTAGGGACCGCCGCAGAAGTGTGGATCGCCTGGAGGAAGCGCAGTGACTTACGTGATCGCCGAGCCGTGCGTCGACGTCCTCGACAAGGCTTGCATCGAGGAATGTCCCGTCGACTGCATTTACGAGGGCGACCGCATGCTCTACATCCACCCGGACGAGTGCGTCGACTGTGGTGCCTGCGAGCCGGTCTGCCCGGTCGAGGCGATCTACTACGAGGACGACGTGCCGGACCAGTGGAAGGACTATACGAAGGCGAACGTCGACTACTTCGAGGAGCTCGGCTCACCCGGTGGTGCGTCGAAGGTCGGCAAGGTGCCGGACGACCCGGAGTGGATCAAGAAGCTGCCGCCGATGGGCGAAGCCGCCGAGCACTGAGTCGGCTAACGCTTCTTCAAGTCATACATCTCGGCTACCACCGCGCTCTTCGCGGCGTCACCTGACGACCAGCCGTCGCTGCGCGTCCACACCTTGCCGTCGTAAGCGACCTGCTCGATGCCGAGCCGGTTGCCGTTCGCGATGAGCCAGGCAACCGTCTGCCAATGCGCGCCGGCAACCCGGATGGTGCGCTGGCCGACCGCCTTCGGGGTGTTGATGCCGAGTTCGAAGCTCGCTTGGTTAGCGACCTTCTTCGCCGAGGCGACGATGGTTGGTGTTTCGAAGCTGCAGGTGATCGCCGCCGGCTTGATGCCCTGCAGCGCGTCGGCCAGTTGCTCCGCCTCCACCTCGTGCTGAGCGTAGGCGCTGCCGTCCGCGGAGATCTGCACCGCCTGGATCGCGTCGGCCAGCGAAAGCGTGCGCCAGTGCGGCACGTCGATCAGCGCGTCGAGGAACTCCTTCGTCGCCTCGCCGACGTCGGTCAGCGCGTTCGGGTCGCCGCCGCCCCAACCCTGGGACGGTCGCTGTTGCAGCACGCCGACCGAGTCGCGGTCACCGTCGCCGGGCGCGAGGTTGCGCAGCTTGCTCTCTTGCAGTGCGGCAGCAAGGACGAGGACGGTGGCGTGCTCGGGCAGGTGGACGTGGTATTTCGTGACGGCGCCGACCATGGTCGCTGCGACGACTGCCTGATCGGTGTCGATCTGGTAGTCCCCGATCGTGCACGAGTCGCTGGTGAAGTGCTCCTTGGCCTTGTTCCAGAGCGACTTCAGTGCGAGCCCACCGCCGACCGCGATGACGAGGACGGACACGATGACCACTGACCGGGTAGTGCGAGTTGCCATCAGGCGTTGGCGTGCAGCTCGTCATTGAGGGCGACGCCCGCTCCGGTGCGTGGTCGCGCCTCCAGCGCCCCGGTGACGCTGTTCCGCCAGAACTGCCACCCTGGCTCGCCGGATAACGTCGACGCCTTCACCACCTGACCGTCCGGCAGCGTCAGCTTCGAGCCGGCGGTGATGTACGCCCCGGCTTCGACGATGCAGTCGTCACCGAGCGAGATGCCGATGCCCGCGTTGGCGCCGATCAGGCAGCGTCGGCCGACGACGACGCGCTCCTTGCCGCCGCCGGACAGTGTCCCCATGATCGACGCGCCGCCGCCGACGTCCGAACCGTCGCCGACAACCACGCCGGCGGAGATGCGTCCTTCGACCATCGATGCGCCGAGCGTGCCGGCGTTGTAGTTGACGAAGCCTTCGTGCATCACCGTCGTCCCGACTGCGAGGTGCGCGCCGAGCCGGACCCGGTCAGCATCTGCAATGCGCACCCCGGTCGGGACGACGTAGTCGGTCATCCGCGGGAACTTGTCGACGCCGAAGACATGGAGGGGTCCCTTCCGGCGCAAGGACATCCGGGTGCGTTCGAAGTCCTCGACCGCGCACGGGCCGACATTGGTCCACACGTTGTTGGGCAGCACGCCGAAGATGCCGTCCAGGTTGATCTCGTTCGGTTTGACCAGCCGGTGCGACAGCAGGTGCAGGCGCAGATAGGCGTCCTCGGTACCGGCCGGTGGTTGGTCGAGGTCGATCTCGCACACCGCGACGTCCAGCTTCACGCCGCGATCGGCGGCGTTTTCCTGGCTGCCCGTGAGTGACCCGAGTTCGTGCGGAGCGGATGCGGCGCTCGGCAACGGGCCGAGCGCAGGCTCGGGAAACCACACGTCCAGGACCCGCCCGGTGGCCTCGCCGGATGCGACCCAGGTGCTCAGGCCGTAGCCCCATGCGCTGCGTTCACTCACCTGGCCAGGGTAGACAGGCCGGTATAAGGAAGTTGTCGGGCGCGTAGCGTGCTGGACGTGCTCGACATCACGACGGATGCCGCGACATTGACCGCCGCGCTGGTCGACATCGAGTCGGTGTCCGGCGACGAAGCCCGGCTCGCCGGGCTCGTCGAGGACGCGGTACGCGGCTGCCCGTCGCTTCTCGTGCAGCGTGACGGCAACGTGGTGATCGCCCGGACCGACCGCGGGCGCGGGACACGTGTTGTGCTGGCCGGACACCTCGACACGGTGCCGATCGCGGACAACGTGCCGTCGCGACGCGTCGATGGCGTCCTCTACGGGTGCGGCACGACTGACATGAAGTCCGGCGTCGCGGTCATGCTGCGGGTCGCGCAACTCGTCGGTACGGGTGAGCTCGACCCGCGGGTCGACCTCACCTGGGTCTTCTACGACTGCGAAGAGGTCGAGGCGGTGCGCAACGGCCTGGGCCGGATCGCGCGCACCGACCCGGCGGTGCTGGCGGGCGATCTTGCGGTGCTGCTCGAGCCGAGCGGCGCGATGGTCGAGGGCGGCTGCCAGGGAACGTTGCGCGTCGCGGTGCGCGTGCCCGGCGTGCGGGCACACAGCGCGCGGTCGTGGATGGGGGAGAACGCGAT
>Ga0308175_100004261_pt1 | contig 10035 bp, 9 predicted proteins | sample PhyCR1_3_FD_203893 | JGI IMG/M metagenome (GOLD analysis project Ga0308175, IMG submission 203893) | Soil microbial communities from UC Gill Tract Community Farm, Albany, California, United States - DLSLS.C.R1 | ecosystem: Environmental > Terrestrial > Soil > Agricultural land | place: USA...
CCGGGGTTGCGCACGGCGTTGGCGAGGACGAGTGCCACGAGCGCCACGAGGGGCCAGAGCAGCCGGCTGCCCCGCGCCCTCTCGAGCAGTCCCGGGCCGTGGGTGGTCGGGGCCGCCTGGGCGCTGGTCATGACGCCACCTGCTCGGTCCGCACGTCACCGTCGGCGGTGGCGATGAGCGCCATGATCTCGTCGACCGACGCCGAGCCGTCGAGCTCGGCGACCTTGGCACGGTCCTTGAGGACGACGACCCGGTGCGCGAGCCGCGCGACCTCCTCGAGCTCGGCCGAGATGTAGACGACGGCCATGCCCTCGGCGGCGAGCTCGGCCACGAGCTTCTGGATCTGGGCCTTGGCGCCGATGTCGATGCCGCGGGTCGGCTCGTCGAGGATGAGCAGCCGGGGCCGGGTCACGAGCCACCGCGCGAGCAGCACCTTCTGCTGGTTGCCGCCCGACAGCTTGCCGACGAGAGCGTCGGGGTTCTTCGGACGGATGTCGAGAGCCGTCATCCACTTCTCGACGAGCTCGTCCTTGGTGCGCCTCGGGATCGGCCGCGCCCACCCACGGGCCGCCTGCATGGCGAGCACGAGGTTGTCGCGGATGCTGAGGTCGGCGAGGATCCCCTCCCCCTTGCGGTCCTCGGAGCAGAAGGCGATGCCGGAGGCGATGGCGGACCGGGGGGTGCGGAGGCTGACCACGCGGCCGTCGACGCGCACCTCGCCGGAGTCGGCGCGGTCGGCGCCGAACAGCAGGCGGGCGAGCTCCGTGCGACCGCTGCCCAGCAGCCCGGCCAGGCCGACGACCTCGCCGGCGGCGATGCGCAGGTCGAACGGAGCGATCGAGCCCCGCCGGCCCAGGCCGGTGGCCTCGAGCAGGGGGGCACGGTCGCCGCCCCCCGTGACCTCGGCTGCGTCGGCGGCGTCTGCTGCCAGCCGCTCGACCTCCTCGAGGACCCCGAGCTCGCGACCGATCATCGCCGAGACGAGCTGGAGCCGGGTCAGGTCACGCGTCAGGTGCTCGCCCACGAGCCGTCCGTTGCGCAGGACCGTCATCCGGTCGGCGATCTCGTAGACCTGCTCGAGGAAGTGCGAGACGAACAGGATCGCGACGCCCTCGTCGCGCAGGTGGCGCATGATGCGGAAGAGCTCGGCGACCTCGTCCTGGTCGAGGCTCGAAGTCGGCTCGTCGAGGATGAGGACCTGGGCGTCGACGGCGACGGCGCGCGCGATCGCGACGAGCTGCTGGATGGCGATGGGGTGCTCGGCCAGGATCGAGCCCGGGTCGATGTCCAGGCCCATCCGGCGGAGCAGCTCCGCGGCTCGCGACCGGGTCGCGCCCATGTCGATCGAGCCGAGACGCCGGGGCTCACGCCCGAGGAGGATGTTCTCCGCGACCGACAGGTTGGGGCACAGGTTGACCTCCTGGTAGACCGTGCTGACACCGGAGGCCTGCGCCTCGGCGGGGCCTGAGAAGGCGATCCGCTCGCCCCGCAGCTCGGTGGTCCCGGCCGTGGCCGTGTAGACCCCGGTCAGCACCTTGATCAGGGTCGACTTGCCGGCGCCGTTCTCGCCCATGAGCGCGTGCACCTCACCGGGGAAGAGCCGGAAGTCGACGTCCTCCAGCGCCCGGACCCCGGGGAACTCCATCGTGATCGCCTGCATGGCGACCACCGGGTCACCGCTGACGCCGGGTCTGCCCGCGGGGGCGACCGTCGTGCTCGACGTGTCGGTCATGACGTCCTGTCCTTCGCTTCCGAGTGTGGGGTGGGACGACCCCCGCCACCACACCCGGAGGGTGGCGGGGGCCGTCGATCAGTGAGACGGGCGGTCCGGCGTGTGGACCGCTGTGCGCCTCGGCGGGAGGGCTCAGTACTTGCGCTGCGGGAGCGCGGCCTTGGCCTGCTCCTGCGTGAAGGCGGTCTCCTCCGTGACGACGCGCTCAGGCACCGACTCGCCGGCGACGACCTTCTTGGCGAGGTCCATGAGCTGGTCACCGAGGAGCGGGCTGCACTCGACGATGTAGTTGATCTTGCCGTCGGCCAGGGCCTGCATGCCGTCGTGCACCGCGTCGACCGTGATGATCTTGATGTCCTTGCCCGGCACCTTGCCGGCGGCCTCGATGGCCTCGATGGCGCCGAGACCCATGTCGTCGTTGTGGGCGTAGACGACATCGATCTTCGGGTTGGACTTCAGGAACGCCTCCATGACCTGCTTGCCGCCCGATCGGGTGAAGTCACCGGTCTGGGAAGCGATGACCTTGATCTGCGGAGCCGCCTTGATCGCCTCGGCGAAGCCCTCCTTGCGGTCGATCGCCGGAGCGGCGCCCGTCGTGCCCTGCAGCTCGACGACGTCGACCTCGCTCTTGCCCTGGCTGTCCTTGACGAGCCAGTCGCCGGCCTTCTTGCCCTCGGCGATGAAGTCGGAGCCGAGGAAGGTCTTGTAGAGCGTCTTGTCCTCGGAGTCGACCGCCCGGTCGGTCAAAATGACGGGGATGTTGGCGCGCTTGGCCTCGAGCAGGACGGTGTCCCAGCCGGTCTCGACGACCGGACTGAAGGCGATGACGTCGACCTTCTGCTGGATGTAGCTGCGGATCGCCTTGATCTGGTTCTCCTGCTTCTGCTGCGCGTCGGAGAACTTCAGCTCGACGCCGGCGCTCTTGGCCGACTCCTGGACGCTCTTGGTGTTCGCGGTGCGCCAGCCGCTCTCGGCGCCCACCTGGGAGAACCCCATGACGATCGCCTTGCCGCCCGCGGCGCCACCTGATGCGCCGGGCGTGGCGGCGCTGCTGCTGCCGCACGCGGACAGGGCCACGAGCGCCACGGCACTGACGGCCACCGGAAGGATCTTGTTCAGCACTGGACTTCCTCCATGTTCTCGGACGCCGTCGTTGGCGCCGTGATGCGGCCGATCTCCTCGTCCGCCGTGACCGTCAGGTCACTTGAGGCAAGAGTGTGAGCGTTAACATCGCACCCCGTCAACCCCCGGACCGAATCTTTCTCGAAGGCTTGACCGTCATGGGCGAAGTGCTATGTTAACGCTCACTTTCGTGAGCGGGGCTGCTCCGGACCGGTGTCGCCCCACGCGCGGAGGACACCCGGAAGCAGTGCCAACGCCCCTTCTCTCCCCACGAAAGGCCTCTTCCATGACGCATGCACGTGTCGTGGCGGGTCTGGCGACCGGCGTCCTCGGCGCCGGTCTGCTCGCCGGCCTCCCGACGGCTCACGCCGCCGGCGCCGCTGCCACCCCCGCTGCCACCCCCGCGCCCCTGACCTACTCCGTGTCCGTCGACACCTCGGCGACGGGACCGTCCATCGACCCGTCGATGTACGGCGTGTTCTACGAGGACATCAACCGCGCCGCCGACGGCGGGCTCTATGCCGAGCTGGTGCAGAACCGCTCGTTCGAGTACTCACCGGCTGACAACCGCAGCTACACCGGTCTCACGTCGTGGTCCACCTCGGCCACGGCCGGTGGGACCGGGAGCGTGACCACCGTCGACGACGCTGCCCGCCTGGGCGAGCGCAACCGCACCTACCTGCGGCTCACCCTGGCCAACCCGACCGGAGGCACATTCGGCGTCAGCAACGCCGGCTACAACACCGGCGTCCGTCTCGAGGCCGGCAAGACGTACGACTTCAGCGTCTGGGCCCGCACCGACTCCCCCACGGGCACGCCGCTGAGCGTCACGCTGCGCGACGCGGCCCGCACGACGGCATACGCCTCGCCGGCGACGGTCGCCGTCGCTGGCGACACGTGGACGAAGTACTCCGGCACCTTCGTCGCCACGGCGTCCACGACGTCCGGGCGGATCGCCGTCGAGGCCGGCGGCACCGGCACGCTGCGCCTCGACATGGTCTCGCTCTTCCCGCGCGACACCTACAAGAACCGGCCCAACGGCCTGCGCAAGGACCTCGCCGACAAGATCGCCGCGCTGCACCCCGGCTTCGTCCGCTTCCCGGGCGGCTGCCTCGTCAACACCGGCAGCATGTACTCCTACGACGCGGCGAACAGCTACCCGCGGGCCCGCAGCTACCAGTGGAAGGACACCATCGGGCCGGTCGAGCAGCGCGCGACGAACTCGAACTTCTGGGGCTACAACCAGTCCTACGGGCTCGGCTACTACGAGTACTTCCAGTTCTCCGAGGACATCGGGGCCCAGCCGGTGCCCGTCCTGCCGGCGCTCGTCACCGGGTGCGGTCAGAACCGCGCCACCGTCGACGACGCCCTGCTGCAGCGGCACATCCAGGACGCGCTCGACCTCATCGAGTTCGCGAACGGGCCCACCACCAGCGAGTGGGGCGCCAAGCGTGCCGCCATGGGCCACCCGGCTCCCTTCGGGCTCAAGCGGGTCGCCATCGGCAACGAGGAGAACCTGCCCGACGCCTACTTCGCCAACTTCGTGAAGTTCGAGGCGGCGATCAGGGCGAAGTACCCCGACGTCACCGTCATCTCCAACTCCGGCCCGGACGACACAGGCTCGACCTTCGACACGCTGTGGAGCCTCAACAAGGCCCACGGCACCGCGATGCTCGACGAGCACTACTACAACAGCCCGGACTGGTTCCTGCAGAACAACAAGCGCTACGACGGCTACGACCGACAGGGGCCGAAGGTCTTCCTCGGTGAGTACGCCTCGCTCGACAACAAGCTGCGCAACTCGCTCGCCGAGGCCGCCTACATGACCGGGCTCGAGCGCAACGCCGATGTCGTCAAGATGGCGTCGTACGCCCCGCTGCTCTCCAACGTCGACTACGTCCAGTGGAAGCCGGACATGATCTGGTTCGACAACGCGGCCTCGTGGGGCTCGACGAGCTATGAGATGCAGAAGCTGTTCATGAACAACGTCGGCAACCAGGTCGTCCCGAGCACCGCGACGGGTTCCGTGGCGCAGGCCAAGCCGATCACCGGCGCCATCGGGCTCTCGACCTGGGCGACCGCCGCCAGCTTCGACGACGTCACCGTGACGGGCGCCGACGGCGGCCAGCTCTTCGCCGACGACTTCTCGGGCGATGCGTCGAAGTGGACGCCGCTCGCGGGACGCGGATCGTGGTCGGTGCAGGACGGCGCCTACGTGCAGTCCGACACCGGCGCCCAGGACACGCTCGTGCGCGCCGGCGACGTCAGCTGGCACGACTACGACCTGCACCTGAAGGCGACGAAGACCGCTGGTGCCGAAGGCTTCCTCATCGGCTTCGGTGTCAAGGACACGGGGAACTACTACTGGTGGAACCTCGGCGGCTGGAACAACACCCAGGGCGCGGTGGAGAAGGCCGTCGGGGGCGCGAAGCAGACGCTCCTGGCCAAGCCCAACACCATCGAGACCGGCCGCACCTACGACGTCACGGTCAAGATCCGTGGCGGGCAGGTCGAGCTCTACCTCGACGGCGCCCTGTGGGGCAGCTTCCGCGACGACGCCGTGACCGAGCCGTTCGCCCAGGTCGTCACTCGCGACGTCGCGCACCACCAGCTCATCGTCAAGGTGGTCAACGCGCAGGACGCGCCCGCGCTCACCACGGTGGACCTGCACGGCGCCCGAGTCATGGGCAAGGCCGAGATGACCGTCATCTCCGGAGACCCCGAGGCGCAGAACACCCGCACCGCACAGCCGATCGCCCCGGTCACGACGACCGTCAAGGGCATCGACTCGACCTTCACCCGCACCTTCGAGCCGAACTCGGTGACCTTCCTCCGAGTCCAGATGAAGTAGGAGCACGACATGACCCCCTCACTCTCACGTCGCAGGCTGCTGGCGGGCGGTATCAGCGGGTTCGGCCTCGCCGCAAGCGGACTCATGCTGCCGGGCCTGACCGGACAGGCGCTCGCGGCACCGACCGCATCGCCGACGGATGCGCAGGTCTACGGCGCCCCCACCGTCAGCCCCCTCGTGTGGCAGCGGGCCGACCCCTTCGTCACCCTGCCCGTGGACGGCACGTACTACTTCACCGGCTCCGTGCCGGAGTACGACCGCATCATCGTGCGCGGCTCGAGCACCATCACCGGGCTCGGCGCGGCACCGGAGTCGGTCGTCTGGCGCCGACCGAGCACGGGGCAGATGGGCGGTCACATCTGGGCGCCGGAGCTGCACCGCATCGACGGCCGCTGGTACATCTACTTCGCGGCCGGAGACGCGGGCAACGTCTTCAACATCCGGATGTACGTCATGGAGTCGGCGCTGGCCGACCCCCGCGAGCCCTCGGGCTGGGGCGCCCCCCGGATGATCGTCACGCCGTGGCTGTCCTTCGCCCTCGACTCGACGACGTTCGAGCACCTCGGTCGCCGCTACCTCGTCTGGGCCCAGAGCGAGCCCGAGATCGCGGTCAACACGAGCCTCTACATCGCCGAGATGGCCTCGCCCTTCGCCCTGGCGACGGCGCCGGTGCGGATCGCGACGCCGACGAAGTCGTGGGAGGTGCAGGGCTACAAGGTCAACGAGGGCCCTGCGGTGCTCGTGCGGAACGGGAGGGTCTTCATCACCTTCTCGGCCAGCGCGACCGACTCCCGCTACTGCATGGGGCTGCTCACCGCCGATGCCCGAGCCGACCTTCTCGACGCGCGCTCCTGGAGCAAGTCCGCCGACCCGGTCTTCGCGACGAACGAGCAGACGCACCAGTACGGCCCGGGCCACAACAGCTTCACCGTGGCCGAGGACGGAGTCACGGACGTCATGGTCTTCCACGCCCGCGACTACAAGGACATCGTCGGCGACCCGCTCTACGACCCCAACCGGCACGCGCGGGCGCAGCGGCTCTACTGGCACCCCGACGGCACCCCGCTGTTCGGCGTCCCGGTCGGCGTCGGCGGCCCGATCGTGCGGCTCTCCCCGGCGGACTCGTCCTCGTCGTTCGTGCGGCACTTCGCCTACGAGCTGCGCGTCGACGCGGACGTCCGGGAGCTCGCCGACAGCCAGTTCCGTTTCGTCTCCGGGCATTCCGGCGGTGACACCGTCTCGCTGCAGTCGGTGAACTATCCGGACCGCTACGTCCGTGTCACGAGCACCGGGCTGCGCATCGACCCCGTCGAGACCACAGGGACGTATGCCGCCGAGGCGAGCTTCCAGCGCCTCCCCGGCCTCGCGAACCCCAGGGGCGTGTCACTGCGGTCGGTGGCATCGCCCGGGTCGTACCTTCGCCACGACAAGGGTCGTCTCGTCACGGGCCCCGCCTCGGGCTCGAAGTCGACCTTCTTCCTCAGCTGAACCGCCGGCCGGCGGGCGGTCGCACCGGATACCGGTGCGGCCGCTCGCGCGGGTCGCGACCGACACCCCTCTGGAGCGCCGCATGTCCCCCACTACGCCCACGTCGATCCAGCTGCGCGCCGACGGACTGCGGCTCGAGGTGGTGACGGCCGGAGCCGCCGTCCGTCGCCTCGTCCTGCTGGACGGGGAGGACGAGACCGACGTGGTGCTCGGCTTCGACGACGTGGCGCTCTACGGCAGCGGCCGCGACTACCTCGGCGCGACGATCGGTCGCTACGGCAACCGCCTTGCCGGGGCGCGCTTCACCCTCGACGGTGTCCAGCACCGGCTCAGCGCCAACGAGAACGGCAACACGCTGCACGGCGGCGCCGAGGGCTTCGACCGGCGTGACTGGACGGTGGTCGAGCAGGACGAGGGCCACGTGACCTTCGCGCTGCGCAGCCCGGACGGCGACCAGGGCTTCCCCGGCACGCTCGACGTCACGGTGACCTACAGCGTCGAGCCCGGGGTCGTGCGCCTCGACTACCTCGCCACGACCGACGCCGACACGGTCGTGAGCCTGACCAACCACACGTACTTCAACCTCGACGCCGAGAGCAGCGGTCCCGTCGACGCGCACCGGCTCACCGTGTCGGCCGATGCGTTCACCCCGGTGGACGCCGGGCTCATCCCCACGGGCGAGATCCGCGACGTGAGCGGCACGCCGTTCGACCTGCGCCGGCCCACGACGATCGGCGAGGTGCTCGCCCGCGAGGACGAGCAGCTCGCTCACGCTCAGGGCCTCGACCACAACTTCATCGTGGACGGAGAGGGCCTGCGCCACGTGGCGACCCTCCGCGGGACCTCGGGACGCACGCTCGAGGTCCGGAGCGACCAGCCGGGCGTGCAGGTCTACACCGGTGCCCACTTCGACGGCACGGTCGTCGGGACGTCCAGCACGGCATACGGCCCCCGGGCGGGAATCGCCTTGGAGACACAGGCCTTTCCCGACGCGCCCAACCACCCCGGCTTCCCGTCGGCGGTCCTGCGCGCCGGCGACCGTTACGAGAGCACCACGGTCTGGCGCCTCGGTCGGGAGTGACGTCTGCTCGGCGCCCTAGCGGCGGCGACGGTGCGCGCGGTCCTCGTGCAGCTCCGGGTGGACGTCCTCCGGCAGCTCCTCGGGCTCGGCGCCCTCACCCGGCCGCGCCACTCCCCAGCCGTCGGCCGTGATGGTGTCGACGGGCGGGTTGCCCACGAGGTGGGAGCGTTCCGCGCCCTCGGGGTGGTCGCGCCTGGCCCGCTCGGTGTCGTCGCGGTGGGAGTTCAACGACTCGCTCGTGTCGCGCCCCTTGCGCGCGTGCCGCGGACCCACGATGACGAGTCCGATCACGAGGATCACGACGACCGCCAGCATGACGAAGAGTCCTACACGATCACCCATGGCAACCTCCCGGGTCCGGTCCGCCCTGACTCGACGGTACTCCCGTGCAGGCGGATCCGGACGCGAAAGGGCCCGAGGTCAGGACTGGTCGGGTGAGCCGCCCACGTCGTTGGGTCGCGCTCGCAGCGGGTCGCGCGCGTCGGCGGTCCAGCCGCCGGCCCCCGCGCCGGCGACGGCGCTGTCGTCACCCGAGGCCGAGAGCGTGTCGGTGGGCGGGTTGCCGACGAGTCGGTCGGTGTCGGGCGGCGCCACGGGCCCACCACCCGCAGCCTCGACATCGGGGTTCAGGGTCTCGTGCTCCGCGTCGCCCCGGCCGTGCCGACGTGGTCGCATGACCACCAGGATCGTCACCAGCAGGACGACGACGGCCGCCATGACGAGAAGTCCCACGCGGTCGCCCATGTCTCTCCCTCACTCGAAGTCACTGTCCCCGGGCCCGTACCCAGAGCCCGGGCGACGACACGCGGGAGCAGACCGGAGTCGAGGAGCCGCCCGTCAGCCGGCGCGCCGGCCCGCCTCGGCCTTGGCCACCCGGGCAGCGCGCTCGCGCTCGAGCCGGGCCTTGGGGTCGTTGCCCTCGCCGAGCTGCGCCGGGCCGAAGATCGTGAGCCCGATGAGGCGCAGCCGGTAGCCGATCCGGTAGCCGATGGACAGGCCACGGTTGGACCCTGAACGCGCCACGATGTCTCCTCGATTTCGTTAGTGCACTAACTGTTAGTGTACACAGCAACGAGACCGCACCGGAGACGGAGGACACCGCCTTGGCCGCCAGCCGCCCGCCGCAGGCACCGACGAGGGCGACCGAGACGTCGCCCGGCGCGCTGCCCGACGACCTGCTCAAGCTCGACCGCCAGGTCTGCTTCGCCCTCGCCGTCGCCGCCCGCAACGTCATCGCGCTCTACCGGCCCGTCCTCGAGCCTCTGGGCCTGACCCACCCGCAGTACCTCGTCATGCTCGCCCTCTGGGAGCGCTCGCCGCTGACCGTGCGCGAGATCGGAGGCCTGCTGAGCCTCGAGCCCGCCACGCTGTCACCGCTGCTCAAGCGACTCGAGGGCGCCGGACTCGTGACGCGCGACCGCCACCCGCTCGACGAGCGCGCCCTCGCCATCACCCTCACCGAGCGCGGACGCCGGCTGCGCGACCAGGCACTCGAGGTGCCGCCGCAGATCGTGGCGACCCTCGGCATGGACCTCGAGGAGCTCCAGGCCCTGCACGCCTCGCTGACCCGCGTCATCGCTGCGTCGACGCCGACCCGCTAGGCCCCCCGGACCAGCATCCCCACGTCAAAAGCGGCGTCGCCGCGCTCTGACAGCTCGAGCCGGTGCAGGGGTCGTGGTCGACGACGACGTGCGGGCCTGCCCCGCTCCGTTGCGCGCGACCATACGCCCGAGGCCGACAGCCTGACCACCAGCCTGAGCG
>Ga0308175_100004262_pt1 | contig 10035 bp, 13 predicted proteins | sample PhyCR1_3_FD_203893 | JGI IMG/M metagenome (GOLD analysis project Ga0308175, IMG submission 203893) | Soil microbial communities from UC Gill Tract Community Farm, Albany, California, United States - DLSLS.C.R1 | ecosystem: Environmental > Terrestrial > Soil > Agricultural land | place: USA...
ACGGCCTGAGATTCTTGGCTTTCTGCGGCAGGATTCGGAAACGAATGTCAACCGTAATGAGACGCTGGATCAACTGAAACAAGTGGCGACGAAGCTTTCCTAGCGCATGAAGGCGTTCAAATTCAGGCTCGAGCGCGCTTTGCAACTGCGTGAACGGCAACTCGCCGCGGAAGAGGCTGCGTTAGAGGATCTCCTGAATCGGCGTGGGCAAATGCTGGGGGAGATGAAAGCGCTGGATGTCTCTCTTCAGCAGGCGCGGACTTCGATTCAGCAGCAGCAGTTCGTGCGTCCCGCCGAATTGGTAGCGCTTGAGCGGTATAACGGCCGCGTTGACCGGGAGCGCAAGGAATGGGCTGTTAAACTGGCCGCTCACGACGGGATCATAGAAAAACAAAAGGTGAAAGTTGTGGAAGCGCGCGGCCGTGTTCGTCTTTTGGAAAAACTGCGGGAGAAGCGGCAGGTTGAATGGCGTGCCGAGGGCGACCGGGAGTTGGAAGAGCTGGCGGCGGATTTTTCAGCGGCGCAGTGGCTGCGGGTGACGGAGCAGCGCGCGGGCTGAAGTTTTGCTCGATACGTTTTGCTCGAAATCCTTAATTGTCGTGTCCCCTCGCAACATTTGTAACGCAAACGGAAAGACTGAGGCAACAGTCCGATATGTAACATGTGAATCGATTCTGGGAAGACGCCGCCAGTATCTTCGAGACTGCAAGCGCAGTACGCGAGGGCGGCGAATCCGAGATTGCGATTCTCATTGACGACCAGAAGAGCTTACGCATTGTCGATGCGGCCGGGTGGGGCTTGGATGCCTTACGCCGGGAGTACCAGGCATCGACAGCCTATACCGTCAAGCGCAGCGCCAATTCCGTTTCGGTTGAAGCTGAGAATGGATCCGAGCGCTGCACATTTAAAAAGACCCTCGGTGGAAGTTTGCTGACAAATCTGATGGGCGGGGTTCCGCATCATCTTGTTCATCCTGAGCGGATGCTGCTGGCGTAGGGCTTTCGAATTCGCCTCTCTTGCTCTACAATTAGGCAGGAGACAAGCCTGCACCTTGACTATGTTAAGAGCCGAAGTCATTTCAGCGCGCGAAAAGCAGTCTCTCCAACAGCCAGAACAGCGAACGCCTATTTTTCTGTCGTATATGAGCGAGCAGTCCAGGTTCTCGGAAATACGCAGAAGGCAATGAGGTGGCTCGGGCAGCCAGTACGGGCTCTTGATTACGCTACCCCGGTTTCCTTGCTAAAGGATCAGAAAGGCCGGGATGCTGTTCTCGATGTGCTTGGGCGCCTTGAACACGGTGTCTTCTGACGACCGTCTACAGACTTTGTTCAAAACACTTTTCCCCTAGTAGCGGAATAGGCTGCCGCAAGATACGGCGGCCGTTGGAATTTGGTTGGAATCGAGGCGATTTACGCGGCGGCAAGCCTTTCGCTTGCGACGCTCGAGATTCTCGTTCACTTTGTCGATGTTCCGAATGACTATACTTTCACGACGATCGATATTCCAGATGCCGTAGTAATAGAAGCCGTTCCGGACCGCCGATTACCTAGGGGCTGGAATGCAACAACTGGGAGCACCGCGGCTAGGACATTTGGCGCGAAATGGGCCCTGGAGTTGCGGTCTGCGGTACTCAGCGTCCCTTCAAGCATTGTGCGAGCTGAACGGATCTTCGTCATAAATCCAATGCATCCGGATTTTAAACTCATCACCTTTTCAAGGCCGAAGCTCTTTCGGTTCGATCCGCGGTTAAAGTAGACGAGCGTTAGCCTCCAAGAACTGGCCTATGAAACTTCACTCCAGATCCAGCAGCGACACGTCCAGCAGATGCTCAGGCAGAAACTCGTGGCTCGACTCTTGCGCCCATTTCGATTGTGAATCCAGTTCCAGTCCGAGGATGTAACCGTTCTCCCTAAACATGCACTGCTTCACATATCCAACCAGACGATTGTCATTCACTACAACCTGGACTTCGGTTCCTTCCGGCACTGCTACGCCGGTAAACAACCCCACACCGGCCATCGACAGATTTTCGAGGATGGCAATTTCGCGGTAGCGCGCTCCACCGGGTTCCATCCATTGAAGCTGCACAAGGTCGGAGCAGAGCAGCCGTTTGCCGGCTCTTCTCTCGCAGGTATGCCGGGTAGGCTTGTTCGGGCGTGATCCTCGGAACGTCACGCAAACCTTATCGGACGTTATCGGCTTGGAGAAGCGATTGGAGTGAGATCTTTTAGGATTGCTTCCACGTAAGCGGTTGTTTCAGGGATATCGGGTACCTTTTTATCGGCATCCACTCGCTGTGGCCCAGCGTTATAAGCGGCCAGAGCGAGCTTCAAGTCGCCTTTATAGCGCGTCATCAACTGCTTCAGATACTGAGTACCCGCTTGCACGTTCTGCTTGGGGTCCAGTGGATCTGCTCCAAACTGCTGCGCCACTTCCGGCAGCAACTGCATCAGGCCAAGGGCTCCCTTTTCGGACACTGCGCAAGCATACGAATCCGATTCGCGCCGGATCACAGCGCGGACCACCTCGGGCTTCACGTCGTTGGCCTTGGCAGATTCGGCGATCAGCGCCTTCAATTCGTCCTCCGGCATAGGCTGGCACCCGGGAATAATAGTGGGAACGGAAATTGACGCCGGAGTGATCCATGGTGTCGTGAAGAACGAGTCGGCGGGGCCGCCGCCGCCCACTTGCGATTGAGCGGAGACCTTCTGCTTGTCGATGGAAGGGAACATCTTCTCTGTCGACGCGCTCTGCCTGGCTGCGATAGCCGAAGCGTTACCTTGAACGGCTGTGGCCTGTGTAGCAGCGCTGTTTTGCTGAACTGCCTTGGTCTCGACCTGAGCTGCGATACATGCCGCAGGCAGGCTCACGATGATATAAAAGGCAATCCGGTAGCGCATATTTATTCCAAACAAGATAGAGCCCAGCGGCGAACAATGTCTCTCAAAGTCCGATATGACTTGTGAACGCGATCCCATGTCGAGTAATCCATTCGCCGCCTACCAGGAAACCAAACTCCTCTCCGCATCTCCTGTTCAATTGATTCATCTCGCGTATGAAGGCGCTATCGACGCCATCGCTGATGCGCGCGCTCATTTGACTGCTAATCGCATTCAGGAGAGAGTCCGCTCCATCACGAAGGTTCAGCTCATCCTTACTGAATTGCAAAACTCGCTTGACTTCAACAAGGGCGGGGATATGAGTCTTCAACTCGGACGGCTTTACGACTACATGCAACGCCGCCTTACGGAAGCTAACTTCAAGCGGACAGAAGAACCGCTGGCCGAGGTGCAAAACTTGCTGGAGACTCTCGACCAGGCCTGGAAAGCAATTGCCACAACCAGCACCAGTGCGCCCGTTGCCGCTATTCCCGAACCCTCGCCGGTTCCCTCGAGCAGCTACGGTTATTCGGAAAGCCAAAATTATGCAAGTAATTCGGGCTATACCGATAGCCCTGCTTACGGACGGCCCGACAATCCGATATACGGACGGGCAGAATCGGCTTACCGCTACGCCGATTACACGCTTTAGGACTTTTTCTCTAAGCCTTGAGTAATTACCTTCGTTAATCCCAGGCCGCCGCTCTTGGCCATTACCGAAGCCAGTTGCTGCTCGGCCATATCGATGCTGGTCTGCCCTGCTTCGTCCTCCTGACCGGTGCCCATCCATCCCGAGGACGAGCCTGATTCGCGTGCGGTCTTCAGTAACTGGCCGATCATAAGAGCCTCGAACTGTTCAGCCGCTCCTTTGATCTTGTCCGGGGAATTAGAACTCTTCGCCGTTGCCCCAGTCCAGCTTCCCGTATATAACGAGCTGATGTTATTCATTTAAATCACCTCCAGATCGGCGTCCAAAGCTCCCGCTGCGCGCAGATCCTGCAGAATCGCAATGATGTCCCTCGGAGTGGAACCGATCGTATTGAGACCGCGAACGAGGTCTTCGACTGTTGCCCCATCTTTCAAGATGAGATTCTTGGCCTTGTCTTCTTTCGCCGAGACCTGCGTCTCGGGCACAACTTCCGTGGTTCCCTGCGATAGCGGCGCGGGCTGCGAAACGCTGTACGTGGTCTGAACTTCAACCGTAAGGTTTCCGTGCATAATCGCGACAGCCGCAACATGCACATCCTTACCCATGACAATAGTTCCGGTGCGCTCATTCACCACGATGCGCGACATATGCTGCGGCTCGACGCCGATGTTTTCAAGCTCCGCAATAAACTCAACCGATCGATTGCTGTAAGCGTGCGGCACGGTTACAGTCACAACGGAACCGTTTTCAGCACGCGCAGGCGGTAGCAGCAGACTCGAGTATTTCTTGTTGATAGCTTCAGCAACCAGGCTTGCTGTCCCAAAGTCCATGCGCTTTAATTGCAATTTGACTTCGCTCTTTGGCTCGGCGGACGGTGCTAACTTTTCAACGAGAGCTCCTTCCGGGATTCGTCCAACCGTCGGATGATTCACTACTTTCGTCGTCCCGGCGCCTCCGGCCGAGAAGCCGCCAGTTAACACCGCGCCTTGCCCCACGGCGTAGACTTGTCCATCGGCCGCTTTCAGCGGAGTCATAATCAACAAGCCGCCTTGCAGATTTGGTGCGTCACCGATTGATGAAACGGTCACATCGATTTTCATGCCAGGCTGAGCAAACGGCGGCAACGTTCCCGTAACCAGTACGGCCGCCGTGTTCTTAACGGTAATAGCGGTTGGCGACACGGTGACGCCCATGCGCTGCAGGACGTTTGCAAGACTCTGGGCCGAGAAAACAGTTTGCTGCCGGTCTCCGGTTCCCGCAAGTCCCACCACCAGTCCATAGCCCAGCAACTGGTTGTCGCGCACGCCTTCAACCGATGCCAGATCCTTGAGCTTGGTCAGGCCCCATCCGGGCACAACCGGCATCAGACTCAACAACAGAATTGCTAATCGCTTCATGTCAACCTAGAAAGGCAAAGCGCCAAGCAGAAGCCGGTACAGGAAATTGGGACGCCGGATGGCATCGTTCACCACGCCTTTGCCATCCAGCTTCACCTCCAACTGCGCGATCCGCTGTGAAGGAACGGTATTATCCGATGTCAAATCCGCCGGACGAACAACGCCTCGAACCGTAACGGTCTGCCATTCGGAGTTGATCTTCACATTCTTCATGCCTTCGATGACGAGGAAACCGTTCGGCAATACATGAACAACTCGCGCTGTCATGTTTGTGGTCAACGTAGTAGAGCGAGAGGTCGATCCAGAACCGTTCAAAGATGTATCCGAGGAGAGCTTGGGCAGGTTTGCCAGAAGAGCTGTTGCCGGAGCACTCTTTATTCCGGGGAGAGAAGCCGATGCGGTTGCGCTTGATTTGCGTGCGGTCTGCGTACCCCCGGTCGTCACGGCAGAAGCGGATTCCGCAACAATCACCGTTACGACGTCATCCACACGGCTGGCGCGGGAATCATGCGTCAGATCCGTCATCACCGAGTAGGTCGCCCAGGTCGATCCGGGAGTCGTACTAGCGCCTTCCGTTGTGATGCGGCTGTCGGCCTGATTCACGTACTGATCGACGGCAGACTCCTGCTGCTTCTGTTCCTTGGTCTTCCTGTGAGGAATGATTGACCCAAAGCTTAAGGATGCGGCAAGAATAAAAATAAATGGTTTCATTGTCGTATCGAGGGAGATTCAACTCCCGCCTTCCCTGGACCTTCGACGCGAGCGCGGAATGACCGGCCCGAGTCCGGGTTTTTAAATGAAACAAGGTCTCCGCGGCGGCCCGCATTCTGGGCCTCGGCATCGAAGCTAAGCTTCGCGAGTCCGCTGGTAATCACAACGGTCACCCGATCGCCTTTGGCAATATCGTTCGGTGGATCGATTGAGTCTGTCCAGATCGGTGAACTGGCGGCTATAAAACGGCGCGGCATCGCTCCTTCTACCTGATCGATAGAGGACGGCGTCACACGGCGCTGCGGAAATTCTTCGACCTTTTCAAGCGCTATCTGCGAGGCTTTTATCGGAACACCAGGCTTCAATTCTTCGAGCGCTACTACACGCCGGGTCTGAACGCTCAACTTGACGCGCGCCCACACCGGGAACTTTTTGTCGCCGTCGTATAAAACATAACCGCGCCAGACCGCTTCGGGCGGAGCTCCGATGTATTCGCGTGGAAAGACGAGCTCCCCCGCAGGCGCGGCAAAGCGGCTGATTTCTAGAATGTCAATGTGCGCTTCAGGCCCAAGAGTCCGATGCATGGCCGCCGTAATCGCAGCAGTTGAAAGAACCGCCACAGGGCGTGTAAAACAGACATCTTCAAGCGGTACCGGCCCATCGAAGTTCAGCCGCGTGAGTATTTGCTTTAGCTCGCCGGGATGCATGACCCGGTCCACGCCGGGCGACGGCGCATAGCCAACGGCAAGTTCCGGATCGGCCGGCGTAAACGCAGGCACAGCTTTGGCAATCTCCCGGGCCGTAATGTTCGGGCCGGCGACGGCCAGACAAGCCGATACAACTGCAGCCGCCAGCATCATTGCTTGATGTTGTTTACCTGCTGATACATTTCGTCGGCGGCTTTGACCACTTTCGAATTGGCTTCGTAAGCGCGCTGGCTCTGGATCAGATTGATGAACTCTTCGACAACGTTTACGTTGGATTGCTCCTGATAGCCCTGCATCAGTGTGCCTAGCCCGTCCGAACCTCCCGGATTTCCGACAATCGCCTGACCGGAGGCATCCGTCGGCGTGAAGAGATTATTGCCCAAGCTGTTCAATCCGCCGGGATTTTGGAAATTCGCGATCTGGATCTGGCCTCCAACCTGCACGGCGGTTTGCCCCGGCAGGCTATAGCTGACGGTCCCATCGGACGCGATCGCAACGTTTTGAGCTTGTGCCGGTATGTTGATTTGAGGATCAATCGTGAGCCCCGACGACGTGACAATGTTGCCGTCTTTATCCAACTGAAAAGAGCCATCGCGGCTATAAGCAAGCGTTCCATCTGCCTGCTTGATCTGAAAGAACCCTTTTCCCTGAATCGCGACATCGAGCGGATTGTTGGTTTGCGCAAAACTTCCCTGGGTTTGAATGATCTCGTTTGAAATGGGCCGCGTGCCAAGTCCGATTTGCAGGCCGGCCGGCACGGTCGTCTGTGCTCCCGAGGCCGAGCCGGGCTGGATCATGTTCTGATACATCAAGTCGTGAAACTCGGCGCGCCGCATCTTGAATCCCGCGGTGTTCGCGTTAGCCAGATTGTTGGCGATGTTGTCGACGTTTGTCTGCTGCGCGGTCATGCCGCTGGCAGCGCTGTAGAGTGCTCTGATCACCTTTAAAAAACTCCTTTACTGTCCGGATCGTGCGACTTCTTCAATCGCCTGCTTGTTCATATCCGTTCCGATGCTGATAGCCTTCTGCAACATTTCGAACTGGCGCATCACACTGACAAGGCGGACGGCCGACTCCGCTGGTCCCACATTCGAGCCTTCCAGTTTCCCCTGCTCTACCTCGCCCGTAGCGGCCTTAATACCGGTCGCTGGACCCTTGAACTGAAAATAGGATGAGCCTTGTTTCGCTAACTGGTTCAGATTGTCGAAAGACGTGACCTGCAGCTGCGCAACGTCCTGGCCTGCCTGCCGTATCGTGCCCTGCGCATCTACTGTCACCGGCTGGCTGGGATCAAGTTGAATGGGTTTGCCCTTGGTATCTGCAACCGTGTAGCCGTCCTGCGTAAGGAGTTGGCCGGTCGCGCTCATGCGGAAAGCGCCGTTCCTTGTATATAGCTTCCCGGAAGGGCCGTTTACGGCAAAGAACCCATCGCCGGCAATGGCAAAGTCGAGCTGATTCGAAGTCTGCTGCAGACTGCCTTGCGCGAAGTCGGTCCAATTCTTATCGATGGTCGGCATTTGCGTCGGATCGTAAGAACTCGCGTCGAGCGCATCGGGCGATGTATAGAGGTCGTAGAACTCGCGGTCCAGTTTATAGCCGCTGGTTTGGGTGTTGGCGAGATTATTCGCCAGCATATCTAGTGATTCGAGACTGGTCCGCAGACCACTCGCTGCGGCACTTGTTAACGGATCCATGGCGTCGGAGCGATATGTGCACGCGAGCTGCCAATGAATGTAGGCCGAAATACCGCAAAAAATGGCCGAAAAGGTGATAAGCGGATACTGCGGCGCGTCGAAACTTCGACGACTAGCCATAGACGGCGACCGCTTATGGACGCCTGAACTGCCGCTAACTTACTGAAAAGCCGTCAGTCGCTTGATGGACGTCCAGGTGCATCGACAAACGTTGCGTGACCTCGATTTCTGTTGCACCGTTTCAGCCGAACTTGTCCAGTAGTACACAGTCGTCTAACGCTTCCTCCTCGTCGTCTTCAACCTCTCCAGAAACGCGTTCGTTCGCGAGTCATTTGAAAGAGAGCAGTAAAGAAGAGGATGCCCATTCGACGACCGAGCCGGTAATCGCCAAGAAAGTTCTCCGCAAGGATGACAAAGAAGTTCGGCATCAGAAACGAGAGACGACCACCGCGGTTCTTTCTATTCCGGTAACGTCGCAGCACGTGCAAGATCCGCGTGACCTGTTGCCCTCTTTGCAAAAAGATGGCAGTAAGCGAGACGCCGGCGCCCCCGCGAGTACAATCGCAGCCGCTCCCGCGGAAGAATCCAAATCCGCTTTGCCAAAGAGCCCGGTTGCCTTTTCAGTGGCGCTTCCAAAGACCCCGGATGCTCCTAAAGCAAATCTGGCGGAAGGCGGCGCCGCGTTTGCTCCGGCGGACAAAACTCCGCATGGACAAAAGAATTCGGCAGGCGGCAAGCAGAATTCCGATAGTTCGGATTCAAAAGATGCATGGCCGTCAGCCAAGGATGGAGCCCTGGAAAGCGCTCCCAAAACAACGGCCTTTGAGAACGCCGTGAATGCAGCGGGTGCTCCTGCCGGCGTGATCACAGGCATGCAGCAGAGTCAGCACACGCCTTACTCGGATGCGCATCTCGGAAGAGCTGCATCGACGCCTGCCACTGCGGAGATTGTCAAAACGACCGATCTGCCGCCTACGCCTGTTTCCCGCCCTCCGCAAAGTATCGATCTAAAGGTGGCTGGAGCGGATAACAGCCAGGTGGATGTTCGCGTGTCGCAGCGCGCCGGAGATGTACAGGTGACGGTCCGCACGCCCGATGGCGATCTTGCTCAATCGCTGCGGCAGCATTTGCCTGAATTATCCGACCGCCTCGCGCAAACCGGCGTAAACAGCGAAATTTGGCACCCTGGCACGGCGCAAGCTTCGGCGGATACCACCAGCAACCAGGAATCCTGGAACTCCGATCAATCGCAAGCCCAGCAGCAGCAACAGCAGCAACGCAATCCCGAGAGTCAATCCAATCCGTCTAACGAAGAAAACGGCGGCTCATGGAATTGGCAGAACGAATTCACTAACGCAGAGAAAGAGGACCGCTAATGTCCAGCCCCATTTCCCCACTGTCCTATACGCAAACGAATCCCAGTCAGCAATCGAGTACTACTTCTTCTGGCGGCGTTGTCGCCAATGAAAGCACGTTTCTCACACTGCTGGTAGCGCAGCTTAAGAACCAGGACCCGCTAAGTCCCACTGACAGTACACAGTTTCTGAGTCAGCTTGCACAGTTCAGTTCGCTCGAGCAATTAACCAATATCAACCAGAACGTCGGAACAATCGTAACCACTGTCGATCCGACAGCAACAGTATCCGGCGCGGGAACCACATCGGGTAACGGAATCAGCTAAGCGTGGCGAAACCGCTCTTACAGAGCCACGCGCGCAAGCAAGTGGTCCTACTGCCGATTTCACAGCTTCTCACGGTCGCGGTTCTGCGTGAGAATGCCAATGTTACGGAACCGCGCGCGTAAGCAAGCGGCTGGATTTATGATGCGAACTTCCAAATCACCGCAATAAGGACACAGGTAAAATCAAATGCTCTCTTCCTTTTCTACAGCACTTTCAGGCCTCAACGCCATGTCGACCGCTATCGACATCGTTGGCAACAATCTGGCCAACTTGAACACGACGGGCTACAAAGACGACGTGGCTTCGTTCAAAGATCT
>Ga0308175_100004263_pt1 | contig 10035 bp, 12 predicted proteins | sample PhyCR1_3_FD_203893 | JGI IMG/M metagenome (GOLD analysis project Ga0308175, IMG submission 203893) | Soil microbial communities from UC Gill Tract Community Farm, Albany, California, United States - DLSLS.C.R1 | ecosystem: Environmental > Terrestrial > Soil > Agricultural land | place: USA...
CCGAATGCCTCCGCGAATAACAGGTCCACGGTTGGCGCAAGCCCCGGCATCCCGCTCAGCGGCAGCACTATCATGTCCGGAAGAGCTTCGAGCAGCGGATTCAGCATCCCCGCTCCAAACTCGATCCGCGCGCACACCAGTTCCGCTCCGGGTCTTCCATCGGTTCGGAAACGGTGGCGCAACGGGCGCGGATAGAAGAGAACGCTCGGCTCCTCCACTCTCCGCAGGCGTCCGTCCGGCCCGCTCACCTTCAGCTTTCCCTGCCGCAGGACGTGCAGATGGCCCGCACGCCCGCCCGCGTGGTCGCTCGACGATCCACACAGCCGGCCTGAATAAAATACGCGCGCCGAGAGCGAGAAGCGGGCGAAAAAAGGCGAGAGCTCGTCCATCCTGAGACTGCAGGATATCGCATCGAGACTTTCGGTGATTCAGAGTCTCACTCCGTGCGTCAACATGAATCGAGGGCTGGCGCGGTCAGCCTCAGGTAAGGAGACAAACTCGTGATCCATGTATCGGAAACAGAACGCGCGGCCACTGCGGCCAGCGCTGCCCACAACACCAGCCCACGGGGCGTTCGAAGCATCTATGTGCGCGCCGCGGCCCTCGACCGCTTTGGCCTCGGAATGTTGCGCCTCGGTCTGGTGCTCGTGCTCGTCTGGATCGGCGCGCTCAAGTTCGTCCCCTATGAAGCGGACAGCATCGTCCCTCTGGTTGCGAACAGTCCCCTGATGAGCTTTTTCTATCACCGGCCGGCTCCGGAATATCGGGCATACATGAATAAAGAAGGCGAGTTCATCCCGGCGCATAGCCGGTGGCACGAAACCAACAACACCTATCTGTTCGCATGGGGGCTCGGCATCGTGATCGTCTCAATCGGCGTCCTCATCGCTTTGCATCCGGTGCTGCCGCAGGCGGCGGCTGTCGGCAGTTTCCTGCTTGTCCTCATGGCGTGCACTACTTTGTCCTTTCTGGTCACGACGCCCGAAGCATGGGTGCCGAACCTTGGCGATGGAGCGCACGGTTTTCCTTACCTTTCGGGAGTTGGGCGCCTTGTGGTCAAAGACGCGATCATGCTGGGAGGCGCCTTCGTCACTCTGGCGGATTCGGCAAAGGCGTATCTCGAGAGGTCCAATCCCTGAAAGGGGAGAGCGGAGGATCAGTTTCAACCGTTGATCCCCGGATACTTACGCATTGAATTCACTGACTCTTTCGGACTTCCGGAGGCAACGAACTTCTCGACGGCGAGGCGAAAGCCTCTGGAACAAACGGTTTCTGCAGGAACCACCGAACCCCTGGATCAGGTTCTGGGAAGAGAGGAGTCCAGGTTTCCTGAGTTCGGACAGTTCAAACCCAATGATAAAAAGAACACGCGCTGCAGGTTTGGGCCTGCTTGAGTCTTGCCACCCGTTCAGGACCCTCGCGGCCGCAGGCCATGTGTGCAGGATGGCAGTCAAAGCCGCTAAAAGCACCGACCCGGTGGAGGCTACCGGCCAGGGCGTGTTCACATTACCCGCGAGGGTTTCGCCGATGAGCGCGAATGAGAGGAAGCCAGGCAAGTCTGGAACACGTAGATTTGGCTTCCGGCAACCTGCGTCCGTCCGGGTATCCAGTGTATCTATGGGCACCATAATCCTTCTCGTAGCTGCCATACTGCGGAGAAACTGGGTATTGTCGTCCATAGCAGCGAGCGTTACGAGTTCCTATGATTTTGCGATGTAGCTTGCTTGTCTGTGTCTTCTCTTTGACGTGCCGAGGCGATGTCCTTTACACGTTCGTTGGGTCGGGGCCGGATACGGGCTCTTTCTTATCGGCGACTTCCCCGATACTTATAGACACGTACGCCTATCTGCCATTCAGCGAATGCCGATTTGTTGTAAGTGCAGAAAATCCGCCATTCCAGGATACATGCTCTTCCGTTTTTGTTGGTTCCGGGGATGGGTTCCGTAATATAGATGTGATAGGATTCCTGTTTCCCGGCGTGGAGTTCAATGTTTTCTTTCACGAGGGCGCGGTTTCCTCACTCGGTACACATGCCTCATTCGGGTATTTCGCAGGCACGCTTTACGTAACAGGCACACCAGTCCCTGAACCCGAAACTGGTGTCCTCGCTCTCACGTTATTGGGTTGGATCGCTTATCGGGCCGTGGTGAAGGCCTCGGCCACTCAACGCGGAAATCGAGCTGCGGATTGTTAAGTTTCAAGCACGTTATTTTAGAGCTCCCGTTCCGTCTGGGATTGAGCTTCCACCGAAGTGGCATCGATCGAGAGGGCTTTGATCCTGATGCGCATGATCTGTTCGAGTTGCAGTTTGTCAAAGACTCGATCCAGCACATCGTTCTTCGCCCATCGGTTCATATGAATTAAGGGCGCGTTCACACTATTAAAACGCTTAAGTTGTCAGAATTGAACGCGGGAAGTGGGCTTTGTAGCCCTTTTGCATCCAGGGCGTGTTCACACTACGCGGAGAGCCTCGGTAATGAGCGCGAATGAGAGGAACCCAGGGAAGAGGACATCGAGTTTCTCGAACCGTGAAAAGATACGACGGAAGCTATTTTGTCGGTATGTATCGAACGCCGGATTGGCGCCAATATGAACGGAAGTAGACAATGGCAGCGAATCAGACCGGAAGATTTACAGGGAAGGTTGCTTTCATAACCGGGGCTGCAAGCGGCATCGGCCGCGCGGCGGCTCTGGCGTTCGCCCGCGAGGGAGCAAACGTAGTCGCTGCCGACGTATCCGAAGAAGGTAATCGGGAAACGGCCCGACTCATTGAGCAACAAGGCGGCCGCGCGCTCGCCGTCCGATGTGACGTTACCCAAAGTCAGGACGTGAAGGCGTCACTAGCCAGGACCCGTGAGGCATTTGGGCGGCTGGACTTCGCTTTCAACAATGCGGGTATCGAGCCGCGCAAGCCCGCCCCGACCGCAGATTACGACGAAGCGGAGTGGAACCAGATTTTCGACACCAATCTTCGCGGCATGTTCTTTTGCATGAAACATGAGATCCCTTTGATTCTGGAATCAGGAGGCGGAGCCATTGTCAATACTTCCTCGGGCGCGGGAGTCATCGGCATCAAAGGCAGCCCTGCATATACTGCCGCCAAACACGGCGTTATCGGACTCACCAGAGCTGCGGCCCTCGACTACGCCGCGCAGAATATTCGGATCAACGCGGTGTGTCCCGGCTACATTGACACGCCCATGATGGGCCGTTTCACAGGCGGTACGCCGGAGGGTCGCGCCAAAGTGATCGCCGAAGAGCCGGTCGGACGCATGGGCACGCCCGAAGAGATCGCTGCCGCCGTTATCTGGCTTTGCTCGGACGATGCCGCCTTCATGATTGGTCATGCGATGGTGATTGATGGCGGCCAGACCATCCAATGATCTCGCCCTTCAAAGTGCTGTTTCTGGCATTGGCGGTAACAACTTGTGTCAGCCTTGCGCTTCACGCTCAGGAGGGCAATTTGAAAATTAAAATCACCATCAACAACAACACTGTCGCGATGGGGAAGCTGGAAAGCAGCGATACGGCGCAACAGTTTGCGGCTTTGCTTCCGCTGTCGCTGACGCTCGAAGATTACAGCAAAACAGAAAAAATCAGCGATCTTCCTGAAAAACTGACGACAAAAGGCGCTCTGGCAGCTATTACGCCAAAATCCGGCGACATCGCTTTTTACGCTCCCTGGGGAAATCTGGCGATTTTCTATCGCGATGGCCACCACTCACCGGGGCTGATTAAGCTGGGCGAAATCGATTCCAACGCGGAAGCCTTTAATGCTCCCGGCTCCTTGAACGTAACGATTGAAGCTTCAAAGTAGAAGTTACTCTCGACAAAATAAGACAGACGGCGAAAACCGGGAAAACCGACCGCAAGCACCTGACCGAACGCGAAGTGCTGGCCCGACCGAAACCAGCCGAAACAAAGAGCGCGACCGCTGCATTCTGCTGTTGTCCTGCCGGCATGGCTGCCGCGTTTCGGAAGTCTCCGCCTTGCCGCTCGATCACATAGACATCGAACGCCGCGTATTGCGCCTCAAGCGGCCGAAGCGCGGGCTGTCGATCGCGCATCCTCTCAACCCTGACGAGTTGCGCGCTGCTAACGCATGAACAAAATCAAGGGGGATCAGAACCAGGTGATAAATGGCAACTGCGGAATGGTTAGGATAAAGTGAAAAACGCGGCGCCGGAGATGCGAATAAATGAGATTCGCTGTGATGTCCCTCCTTCGGGCCGGGATCTGCCCAGGCCAATAATTTTTCAGACTCCGGCAATCCAACGTGTTAGCGTCGCCATCGATCAGCAATACGGTCGGCATCCCGCGCCCCCGTGCCTGCTGCAACTCGCAAACGCTGTTGCTGGTCATAGCGCTGTCGCCTGGGCCATTTGCTCGCGCAGGCAATCCGGGCATACGCCATGGGTAAAGTCCGCCCTGGAGTGGCTCGCAATATAAGTCTCCAACTGGTCCCAGCTGCCGTCCGCGTTGCAGATTCTTTTACAAAGCATGCAAATCCGCAGCAGGCCGCGAAGGTTCGCCAGCTCGCGTTCTCTGGCCTCATCGATGGCTTTCTGCGCCTCCATGCGCTCGGTCACGTCGATGCAGCTTCCGATATAACCGCTGAACTCCCCGTCCTCACTGAAATAAGGGCTGCCCCGGTCGAAGATCCAGCGATACTGGCCGTCGTAACGCCTCAGTCGGTAGTACATCTCGAACACTTCACGCCGGGAAAATGCGCCCAGATACGTCTTCAGGCAAACGTCCAGATCGTCCGGGTGCACGCCTTCAGCCCAGCCGTTCCCCATCTCCTCGTCCACGGATCGTCCTCGGAACTGAAGCCAGCGATCGTTGAAGTAGTCGCACTCGGTCGAGAGATTCGCCCGCCAGATCAAAACGGGTGATTGCTCTACAAGGACTTTGTACTCGTGTCTGGAGAGCCCATCCGGCTGCATGGCTGGAAGTTTATCGAACCAGAGCGGTCCGCGAGGAGCCGATTGCGTCCGATTTTGGACCCGGTCGCCCAGCATGGCGGGAGCACTCGGGCTGACTACAGGCCGCACGAACGCGCCCCGGTCAGTGCATTCCGCGGAAGCCTTGTTGGCGCTTGAACGCGTTCCGTTCGAGCCGGCCACGGCCGAACTGGTTGCCGTGCCTGGCGCGCCCGGCACTACCCATGCGCAGCTGGTCTTCTCCTGATCAGGGCCGCCGGGTCAACCTGTCCCGGATCATCGGCCCTCCGTGGCTCGATCTCCGCCCGAGCTTGATTCACGGGGCATTTCCAAAAACATTACCCTTTATTTTCAATAACTAAAGCAAAGAACTGCCTGGCTTCGCTTTCTCCGCCTGTTATTTCTCTTATCGGAGAAGCATTTCGCATGTCCGATTTCCCGGCCGTACACCACAATTTCCGCTCGTCTTCATATGCCGTCGTGCGCCTCGAGGACCTCAGCGAAGTCGACAAACTGAAAGCCGACGCTGTCGCCTGCTATAAACCCGTAAACTCCCAGGAACTCATCGCGGTCGAGCGAATCGCTCTCGCGCAACAAATGATGTTTCGCGGCGCGCGTCTCGACGCGGGCATGTTCACCAGCGCCCTCAATGACGTCCTCGACCGCACCAACAACCCCCTCATCCCGATGGACCCGGACATGGTCGGCGACGGCGATATCGAAATCACTCGCGCTCAGAACCGCAATTACTGCATAGCCGAAGGCTTCCGCCGCATCGCGAAGGAATCGAACGCGATTGGCCTGATGCTCCGCTACCGGACGCAGGCCGAGCGCGAATACCGCCGCGCCGTCGAGGATTTCGATCGCCTCAAAGCGCTCCGCGACGAAATGCCGAACGAACCGGGCGTAGGCGTCGATCCCGAAATCATTGATGATAAGGCTGAGCCGAAAGAAATTTGCCACTGGATTGAAATGACTCGGCCGGTCCCGCAGCCGCCGGCAAAACCCCAGCCTGCTCCCGAACCCGAGCCGCAGGATCCGGCGCCCGCGCCCGGCGCGAACGCAACCGTCGCCGCCGCAGACCTCGGCAATATCTCCTCCCCTAAAATAGGTAGCGATGAAAGCCCGCGTCTACGTCTCGTTCAAGCCCTCAGTTCTCGACCCGCAGGGTCAGACGATTCACTCGGCGCTGAACGGCCTCGGCCACGCGGAGATCGAGGAAGTGCGGCAGGGCAAGTACTTCGAAATCACTATCCGGAGCGGCGCAGACCGCGAGCGCGCGCGGCATGAGCTCGATCAGATCGCGCGCGACGTGCTCAGCAACCCGGTCATTGAAGACTACCGTATAGAACTGTTGGATTAAGCGACCGGACCAATTCGTATTGTTGGGGTTAGCTGTCAGGACGGTCGGTACTAGTACTTGGTGTTTCTAGCCACTCCCTGGATGGGTCCGTACAATGAAGCATGTGCGGAATTGTTGGTTACGTCGGCGCCCAGCGGGCCGTCCCCATCATCCTTGAGGGACTGAAGCGCCTCGAATACCGCGGATACGATTCCGCGGGGCTTGCCGTTTATTGCGACGATGATTCGCTTGCCATCCGCCGCGCATCCGGCAAACTGCGCAATCTCGAAGACGCGCTGCGCATGGACCCGGTCGATGGCCGCTATGGCGTCGGCCACACGCGCTGGGCAACGCACGGCCGTCCCACTGAGGAAAATGCTCATCCGCACCGCGATTGCACCGGCGATATTGTCGTCGTCCACAACGGAATTGTCGAAAATTATCTTCCTTTAAAGGAGCGGCTTCAGAACGAGGGGCACGTCTTCAAGACCGAAACCGATACCGAAGTTATCGCGCATCTGGTCGAAAAATACTTCGAAGGCAATCTCGAACAAGCGGTCCGTTCGGCCGTAAAGCAGCTTCGCGGCGTTTTCGCCCTGAGCGTGGTCTGCCGGCGGGATCCGAATAAAATCGTCGCCGCGCGTGAAGGGCCGCCGGTTGTGATCGGCCTGGGCGATGGTGAATATTTCGTTGCCTCGGACGTCCCCGCCATCCTCAGCCATACGCGCGACATGTTCTTCCTCGCCGATGGCGATATGGCCGTCCTCACCCCCGAAGGCGTCCAGCTGATGGATTTCAACGGCCGCACCGTCAAGCGCCAGGTCCAGCACGTCCTCTGGGACCCGATCATGGCCGAAAAAGGCGGCTACAAGCATTTCATGCTCAAGGAAATCTTTGAGCAGCCGCGCGCCGTCCGCGACACCACGCTCGGACGCGTGGGGCAGGAAACCGGCCGCATTTTCCTCGACGAAATGGACATCACGCCGAAGCAGTTCCAGTCGTTTCGCGAAGTCAAAATCATAGCCTGCGGAACCAGCTGGCACGCCGCGCTCGCCGGGAAATTCATGATCGAAAAGCTGGCTCGCATCCCCGTCGAAGTCGATTACGGCAGCGAATTTCGATACCGCGATCCGATCCTCGGCCCCGAAGCCCTCACCGTCGTCATCTCGCAATCCGGCGAAACGGCGGATACGCTTGCTGCCCAGCGCGAGGCCAAAAGCAACCGTTCGAAGACGCTCGCCATCTGCAACGTGGTCGGCTCGATGATCACGCGCGAAGCCGACGGAACCATCTACACGCACGCCGGCCCGGAGATCGGAGTCGCTTCCACCAAGGCGTTCACCTGCCAGTTGACCGCCCTCGCCATCCTTTCGCTTTACCTCGGCCAGATGCGCGGGCATCTCGATGAACAGAAATCCCGCTGCCTCGTCCAGGAACTGCTCCGCATCCCGGGCAAGCTCGAAACCATCCTCGCCAACGACGCCCAGTATGAGGAGCTGGCCCGCAAGCTGTTCCGCGCCACGGATTTTCTCTTCCTTGGTCGCGGCGTCCATTTCCCCATCGCTCTCGAAGGCGCGCTCAAGCTGAAGGAAATCTCTTATATTCACGCCGAGGGCTACCCGGCGGGCGAAATGAAGCACGGGCCAAACGCGTTAATCGATGAAAAGCTGCCCGTCGTGGTCATCGCCACCCGTGAGCGCGGCAACGAATCGAGCGAGCTTCTTTACGAAAAAACCCTGTCCAACATCCAGGAAGTGAAAGCGCGGGAAGGGCACGTAGTCGCCATCGTGAGTGAAGGCGATACCGAAGTCCGCAAAGTCGCAGACGACGTCATCCAGATTCCCGCCACGCCGGATATTCTGGCGCCCGTGCTCGAAATCGTGCCGCTCCAGTTGCTGGCCTATCACATCGCCGTACGGCGCGGGTGCGATGTCGATCAGCCCCGTAATCTGGCCAAGAGCGTAACCGTCGAGTGAAGCAGGCGCAACTTGAACTGAAAGTCCCCACGAAGGGAAAAGGTCTCTACGATATCACGCGGCGCATCGCTCCCTGGGTCTCCGGGCAGGGAATCCGGACCGGTCTTTTGACGGTCTTTATCTCCCACACTTCGGCCTCGCTAACGATTCAGGAGAATGCCGACCCGGACGTGCAGCGCGACATCTCGGAATTTTTCGAGCGCCTCGTCCCCGAAAACACGCCCTGGTTCCGCCACACGATTGAAGGCCCGGACGACATGCCCTCGCACATCCGGGCCGTCCTCACCTCGCCGCAATTAAGCATTCCGGTCAGGGCGGGGAAGCTCGCGCTCGGCATGTGGCAGGCCATCTACGTCTTCGAGCACCGTTCCGAGCCCCAGTCCCGCAACGTCTTCGTGCACCTTCTCGGCGAATAACCGCATCAATTACCCACCGCGATTTATACTTTCCGGGAGCGGAGCGGGTAACATCTTGAGCGATCGATTTGACACGGATAACAAAGCCGCTCATCCTGTCCCGGAGTTCGGCAGACCCCCGGACCCGCTGGCCGGCGCAAGTTTGGAGTCATTGATGACTCGCTACCAGCAGGCTGATTCAACTGCAGCCACCCTCCTCATTGAACAGATCAGCTCGAGACTTTACGGCTTCTTCGTCGCACAGGTGCGGGATCATCACGAAGCCGAAGACCTGGTCCAGGATTCCTGGCTGCGTATTCACAAAGCGCGCCACACGTGGCGGCCGGGTGAGCCCGTCCTCCCCTGGATCTACGCGATCGCTCGCCGCGCGCAGATCGACGCGTACCGTAAGAAGCAGCGCATCGGGCAACGCGAGCTGCCGAAAGAAGAACTGGGAGAAATCCCCGGTCGAAATCGGGAACCGTCTTTGCCGGACCTTTCTGAATTGCTCCAGGCTTTGCCGCCGCAGCAGCGTGAGACGGTATTTCTTCTGAAGGTGACCGGGCTCAGCCTCGAAGAAGTCTCGCGCGCGACAGGGGCGAGCATCGGCGCGGTGAAACAGCGCGCCCATCGCGCCTACAGCACGTTACGCACGCTGTTCGGAGCCGAGTCATGAACTGCCGCGATCTGAAAAAGCTTCTGGCGGAAGGAGCACCTCTTCCGCCGCAGGCCCGGACTCACGCGAGCGAGTGTTCCGGATGCCGGTCGCTCCTCGACGTACTCGAGCAGCCGACGCGTCCGGTCAGCCCGGCTCTGGTGAACGCCATCACTGCCAGCTTCACCCGGGAAATGGTTCGCGTAACGCCGCTACCTTCCGACCGCGTTCTGATGTGGATCGCCTTCGGCTTCTTCGCCGCATTTTCCCTTCTGCTGACCAGTGCGGTCGGATTCCGGGGATTTCATGTCCTGAGTCCGGCGGAACGAATCGTCTATTACACCCTGATCTGCGTCTTCGGTCTCCTTTTTTCGGCATCGGCCGCCCCAGCGCTTATTCCCGCCGCGAAGATACGCATCCGCCCGAGTGCGGTAGCCTTCGCCTGTGTGCTCGTAATCGCGGTGGCGGCGATGCTGATGTTTCCCGCGTTCTCTCTCAATCGGTTTGTCAGCCTCGGAATCCCGTGCCTCCGTCTCGGCTGTCTCTGCGCTGCGCTGTACGGGCTGCTCGCGACGTTTCTTGTGCGCCGGGGTTTCGTCGCCGACCCGAAATGTACGGCGCTTTACATTGCCTGTTTCGGAGGTTTCTCCGGCATCGCCGTCCTGAGCCTGCACTGCCCCTTTCTGAATGCCCCCCACATCATCGTCTGGCATCTCGGCTCAAT
>Ga0308175_100004264_pt1 | contig 10034 bp, 12 predicted proteins | sample PhyCR1_3_FD_203893 | JGI IMG/M metagenome (GOLD analysis project Ga0308175, IMG submission 203893) | Soil microbial communities from UC Gill Tract Community Farm, Albany, California, United States - DLSLS.C.R1 | ecosystem: Environmental > Terrestrial > Soil > Agricultural land | place: USA...
GACGGTCGCCGGCTGCGGCGGTGGCAGCAGCTACAAGAACGAGCCCCGGCCGCCCTCTCCGATCGTGGTCACGGCCTCGATCTCCAAGAACGCGGTCTCGGTCTCGCCGAAGAAGTTCGGCGCGGGTCCGATCACCCTGATCGTCACCAACCAGACCGGCGCCTCCCAGCAGCTCACGGTCGAGGTCAACAACGGGCAGGCCGGCTTCAAGGGCCGCACCGGGCCGATCAACCCGCGCGACACCGGCCAGCTCAAGGGCAACCTCGCGCAGGGCACGTACTCGGTCCACGTCGACGGCAACAGCATCCGCGGCGCGCAGCTGAAGGTCGGCAAGCAGCGCGCCAGCGCGCAGAACGAGCTGCTGCAGCCGTAGGCTGCACGCGATGCGCCGGTCCTCCGCGCTCGCACTGCTCGTCCTGATGGTCGCCGTCCCCGCCACGGCGCAGCAGCCGCAGGCGCTGTTCACGAAGACGCTGATCGCCGACGCGAAGACGAGCACCGACGTGAAGTCGATGCTGCGCTCGGGGCGCGGCTTCGTCGAGCCCTCCCCCGTCTTCGCCGACGTGACCGGCGACGGCAAGTCCGACGCGCTCGTGCGGGTGCTCGACGGGGGCGCGGCCGGAGCGGTTGCCGTCTACGTGCTCTCGACCGACGGCACGACCTCCTCGGCGCTGCGTGTCGTGATGCGCAACCAGCGCCTGTATCGCGCGACGCTGAAGGTCAACGCCGCGCACAACCTGGTCGTGCGCACGCCGCTCTACGCGCCGGGGGACACGCTCTGCTGTCCCTCGCGCGCCCGCGAGCGCACCTACGCGTGGGATGCGAAGGCGAAGGCCATGCGGCGCGTGTCGCTGGTCGAGTTCCCGCTCACCTGAGCCCCGTGTGATGTAGCTCACACTTGCAACATTTGCTTTCTGCGCAATACTTGCTTGCGTGAAAGCAACTGTCGTGAGCCCCAAGGATCTCGCCGGCGAGCTGCTGCGCCTGTGGTCGCACCTGATGCGAGGCAGCTCGCAGCAGATGTTCGTCGTGCTGGGCGAGCTCGAGCTCTCCATGACGCAGATGAAGACGCTGAGCATGCTCGACGACTGCCTCCAGGAGGTCTCCGTCAAGGAGCTCTCCGACCTGCTGGGGCTCTCCCTGCCGGCCACCAGCCGCACGGTCGACGGCCTGCTGCGCCGCGGCTTCCTGTCGCGCCACGAGGACACCGAGGACCGCCGCATCAAGCGCGTTCGCCTCACCGACGACGGCCGCGCGGTGGTCCAGCGCATCGTGACCGCGCGCCTGCAGGGCCTCGAGGCCTACGCCTCCACCCTCTCCGACGACCAGCGCGGCCAGCTGATGGCGGTGCTGCTCGACCTTCCGCACAAGCACCAGAAAGACCCCGCATGACCGCTCGCATCCGACTCAACGAGACCAACCGCCGCTGGTGGACGCTCGCCGCCATGTGCTTCGCCCTGTTCATGGTGATGCTCGACAACACCGTCGTGAACGTGGCGCTGCCGTCGATCCAGCGCGACCTGCACGCGACCGTGTCCGGCCTCGAGTGGACCGTCAACGCATACACGCTGGCGTTCGCGGTGCTGCTGGTCACCGGCGGGCGCCTGGGCGACCTCTTCGGGCGCCGGCGCATGTTCCTGTTCGGCGTCGTGACGTTCGCGCTGTCAAGCGGCTTCATCGGCTTCGCACAGAGCGAGGCATGGCTGGTCACCGGGCGCGCCGTCCAGGGCCTGGGCGCCGCGTTCATGATGCCGGGGACCCTCTCGATCATCTCCAACGCGTTCCCGCCGGCAGAGCGCGGCAAGGCGATCGGCACGTGGGCCGGCGTCAGCGCGATGGCGCTCGCGATCGGCCCCGTGGTCGGCGGCTTCCTGGTCGAGAACGTCTCCTGGCAGTCGATCTTCTTCCTCAACCTGCCGGTCGCCGCGGGCGCCGTGGTCGTGACGCTGTTCGCCACGCGCGAGTCGCGCGACGAGACCGCCCCGCCGTCGGTGGACATCCCGGGCGTCGCGGCGATCAGCGTCGGCCTGGCCGCGCTGGTGCTCGCCCTCGTGGAGGCCAACGCCTGGGGCTGGGGCTCGGCGCGCATCGCCGGCCTGTTCGCGGTCGCGGCCGTGGCGCTGGTCGCGTTCGTGCTGGTCGAGACGCGCTCGCGCTACCCGATGGTCGACTTCAGCTTCTTCCGCTCGCGGTCGTTCCTGGGCGCGAACGTCGTCGCGTTCATCGTCAGCTTCGCGATGCTCGCGATGTTCTTCTTCCTCGCGCTCTACATGCAGAACATCAAGGGCTACTCGCCGCTGCAGGCCGGCGTGCGCTTCCTGCCGTCGACCGCCGTGATCATGATCGCCGGGCCGCTCGCGGGGCGCCTGACCGACCGCATCGGACCGCGGCCGCTGATGACGCTCGGGCTGCTGATGGTGTCCGGCTCGCTGTTCTGGCAGGGCCACCTGACGGTCGACACGCCCTACAGCATGCTCGCCGGCGCGTTCGTGCTGATGGGCATGGGAATGGGCCTCGTGATGTCGCCGATGAGCACCGCCGCGATGAACTCGGTCGAGCAGACGAAGGCCGGCGTGGCGTCCGGGATCCTGTCGATGAGCCGCATGGTCGGGGGATCCTTCGGCGTCGCCGCGATGGGCGCGCTCGTCACCGGCCTGGGCAGCCACCGGCTGGGCGAGCTGCTGCCGGGGCTGTCGAGCTCCGCGCGCTCGCATCTGGCCGAGTCGCTCGGCGCGGGCGCGGCGACCAACGTCAGCGGTCATACGGCCTCGGCGCTGCAGGACGCCTTCGTCTACGCGCTCAACGACGGCCTGCGCGTCGGCGCGACCGTGGCCTTCGTCGGCGCGATCGTCGCGTTCGTGATGATCGGCCCCAAGCCCGCGGCCGCCCCCGCGCACGCGGAGACCGGGCCGCTGCCGGCAACGCCGGCGCCGGAGTCGATCGCGGCATAGCCGTCCACCGCCGGGGCCACAATCCCGGCGGTGGAGGTCCTCGACCGAGTCGACGAAGCGCGGATCGCGGAGCTGCGGGCCGCCGGCGAGTTCTTCTGGCTCGACCTGATCGCGCCGGCCGGCGACGACATCCGCGCCGCGGGGCGGATCTTCGGCTGGCACGAGCTGGCGATCGAGGACACGCTGCACTTCGGCCAGCGGCCGAAGCTCGACGAGTACGGCGACTACGTGCTGCTCGTCTTCTTCGGCGCTCACCAGGTCGGGGACGAGACGCTGCCGGTCGAGGTCCACATCTACATCTCGGGCGAGTGGATCGTCACCGTGCGCCCCGGCACGTGCATGCACCTCGACGACACGAAGAAGCGCCTCGTCGAGCACCGCGGCGACGTCGAGGAGTACGTCATCTACCGCGTGCTCGACTCCCTGACCGACTCGTTCTTCCCGCTCGTCCAGCGCATCGACGATCGCATCGAGGAGATGGAGGACGAGGCCCTGACCCAGCCGGGCGCCGATCGCCTCGCGGAGGTCTTCGAGCTCAAGCGCGAGCTCGGCGACATTCGCCGGATCGTGCTCCCCCAGCGCGACCTGCTCGCTTCGGGCGGCGACCTCATTCAGCGCCTGCCGGGCCTGAGCAGCGACGAGGCGCACGACTACTTCCGCGACGTCTACGACCACCTCGTCCGCATCGCGGAGCAGATCGACGGCTCTCGCGACGGCCTGACCGGGGTGCTCGAGGTCTGGGTGAGCATGCGCAGCCTGCGCATGGACGAGCTCACGACGCGGCTGACGATCGTCGCGACGATCTTCCTGCCGCTGACGTTCCTCACCGGCTTCTTCGGCCAGAACTTCGGCTGGATGGTCGACCACATCAAGTCGCCCGGGATGTTCTGGGGCCTGGGCGTCGGCGGCATGCTCGCCGCGACCCTCATCGCGTACCTGTACGTGCGTCGCAATGAGACGCGCGAACAGCTCCGCGGGTAGCATCCGCGCCCTCCCCACGAAGGACTAGCGAGGTCTGAAACCAGTGGCTGTTGATTTGACGCAGGTGTCCCGTGTCGACACCGAGCCCGGCGAGCTGCCCGAGACGATGGCGGCCTGGGTCATCCGCGAGGAGCGCGAGGGCGAGCCCAAGGACGCCTTCCAGCTCGAGCAGATCGAGACACCGGAGCCCGGCGCCTTCGAGGTGATCGTGCGCGTGATGGCCGCCGGCGTGAACTTCAACAACGTCTGGGCCGCCCTCGGCGAGCCGGTCGGCGTCTGGCGCTACGGCGACCACCCGCAGTACGGCCACCACATCGGCGGCTCGGATGCCTCCGGCGTCGTGTGGAAGGTCGGCGAGGGCGTCACCCGCTGGAAGCCCGGCGACGAGGTCGTCGTCCACTGCAACCAGGCCTCCTACGAGGACCCGGAGGTCCACGGGCTCGACCCGCTCGCGGCGCCGTCGCAGCGCATCTGGGGCTACGAGACCACGTGGGGCTCGTTCGCCCAGTTCACCAAGGTGCAGGCTCAGCAGCTGCTGCCCAAGCCCGAGAACCTCACGTGGGAGGAGTCCGCGTCCTACGGGCTCACCTACTTCACGGCGTTCCGCATGCTGATGAACCGCGGTGCTCTGCAGGCCGGCCAGCGTGTGCTCATCTGGGGCGCCGCCGGCGGCCTGGGCGTGTTCGCCACCCAGCTGTGCGCAGCGGCCGGCGCCGACTGCGTGGGCGTCGTCAGCTCCGCCGACAAGGGCAAGCTCGTCGAGCAGCTCGGCGCCGTCGGCTACATCGACCGCAACGAGTTCGCGGGCATGATGCGCACCGGCAACGAGACGCCCGAAGAGGAGAAGGCGCGCTTCAAGGTCTCGCGCGAGTTCGCCAAGCGCGCCAAGGAGCTCCTGGGCGACTCGCCCGACATCGTCTTCGAGCACGTCGGCAAGGCCACGTTCCCGACGTCGGTGTTCATGGTCAAGCCGTTCGGCAAGGTCGTGATCTGCGGCGCGACGTCCGGCTACACGCTGGACTTCGACGTGCGCTACCTCTGGATGCGCCAGAAGGAGATCATCGGCTCGCACTTCGCCAACGCCTACGAGTGCCACCGCGCGAACCTGCTGATGGCCGAGGGCAAGATCCGCCCGGTCCTGTGGCGCACGATGGGCTTCGACGGCGTCGCCGAGGCACACCAGCTCATGCACGAGAACAAGCACCTCGGCAAGATCGCCATCCTCGTCGGAGCCGAGCGCGAGGGAGAGGGACGCACGGTCGACGGGCCGGGCGCGATCCGCGCGGAAGTGGGCGCCTGATGGCCTCCGAATCCACCCCGGGCTGCGTCCACGTCCCGTTCTACGCGACCGGCTTCCGCGGCGAGAAGCTCGCAGCCGCGCTGGCCGAGATCGCGGCGGTGGCTCCGCGCTACGGCGCGACCGGCTACGCGGTCTACCGCTCGCGTGACGATCAGTACCGCTTCCTGCTCGTCGTGGAGTTCTCGACGAAGCTCGACTGGGAGCGCTACTGGAGCGGGCCGGAGTTCATCGCCATGCGCACGCGCTGCTCGTCCTGGTACCAGGTGCCGCTGCTGTACGCCTGGAACGACATCGTCGCGACCGGCGGCATGCGCGAGCGCGAGCTCGAGCCGATCGACGCCGTCGAGTAGCGCGATGCACGCCGCCGAGCACCGGGCGCTGCGCGAGCTCTACGCGTTCACCCGGCAGCTCGGACAGCACTGGTCCTCGCTGGCGAAGCTGCTCGGTGGCGAGGAGGGCGCTGCGCTGGGCGCCGGCGCCGCCGCGGCGCGCGAGCTGCTCGGCGAGCTCGAGCCGCTGACCGGCGCACGCGGGCTGCCGACGGCGACGATGGCGCGCTTCGCCGGGCGCTTCGCGTCGGCGCGCCCCTCGATCCCCGACCGCGCGCTGGAGCGCAACCAGGCGCTGCGCTTCGCCGCGCTGGACGCCCAGCACGTGGTCACGACGCTTGCCTACGTCGCGAACCTGGCCGTCGCCGACGGCGACGAGGAGCTGCGGGCGTTCTGCGCGCGCTGGGAGCGCAAGCTGCGTACGCACGAGCGCGCAGTGCGGCTTGCCGCCATCGCCATGGGCGAGCGGCCCGACGCCGCGATCCAGCCCGCCGACGGCTCGCCCGCGGGCCGCGCCGCGGCGAAGCTCAACTCGGCGGTCGGCGCGTTCGGCGAGTGGTTCGACGGGCGTCGCTGACAGCCCCGGCCGCGAGCCGTAGCGTTCCCCCATGCCCTTCAACCGCCGCTACCTCCCGCCGGTGTGCATCGCGCTCGGCCTCTTCTGGTTCGTGCCGGCGCTGTGGATCGTCGTCGCACCGCACTCGTTCTTCACTCACGTCGGCCCGTTCGGCCCCTACAACGCGCACTTCCTCGGCGACGCCGCGGCGTTCCAGGCCGGCATCGGCATCGGCCTGCTCGCCGCCGCCTGGCTCGAGCCGTTGCGCCCCGGCGCGCTCGCAATCGCCCTCGGAGCGGCGGGCTTCCACGCGATCAACCACTGGATCGACGTCAACAACGCCAACGGCGGGTCCAGCGCCGGCATCACCGACGCCGTCCTGCTGACGCTCCTCACCCTGATCACGATCGCGCCGCTGCAGGCGGCGCTGCGAAAGGAGGCGACATGCGAGTCCTCGTGGCGGGCGCATCGGGCGCCATCGGCCGGTTCCTGATCCCCCAGCTTCTCGAGGCGGGCCACGAGGTGGTCGGGCTCACCCGCCGCCAGGCGAAGGCCGACGCGCTCACAGCGCTCGGTGCCCGCGGCGTCGTCGTCGACGCGCTCGATCGCGAAGCCGTGCGCCGCGCGGTGCTCGACGCCGCCCCCGAGGTCGTCGTCGACGAGCTCACGTCGCTGCCGCAGGACTACGACCTGCGCGACCCGCACCTCTATGACGCAAACGACGAGATCCGCTCCAAGGGCACGCCGGCGCTGCACGACGCCGCGCGCGAGGCCGGGACGCGGCGCTACGTCGTTCAGTCGATCGCGTTCCTCTACGCGCCGGAGGGCGACTGGGTCAAGACCGAGGACGCGCGCACGTGGCTCGACGCCCCGGCGCCGTTCGGCCGCAGCGTGAAGGTCCTGGACGACAACGAGCAGCGCATCGTCGGCGACCCCGGCGTCGAGGGCGTGGCGCTGCGCTACGGGTTCCTCTACGGCCCGGGCACCTATTACGCACCGGACGGCTCGATCGCCCAGCAGGTCCGCAAGCGCCGGTTCCCGATCGTCGGCAAGGGCGAGGGACGCTCGTCCTACGTGCACCTGCGCGATGCCGCGAGCGCCACCGTCGCCGCGCTGGACCGCGGCCGCGGCGTCTACAACATCGTCGACGACGAGCCCGCGCTGCTGCGCGACTGGCTGCCGGTCTACGCGCAGGCGATCGGCGCCAAGAAGCCGCGGCGCGTCCCGGCCTGGCTGGCGCGGATGGTCGCCGGCGGCTCTGTGGCCGCGATGGCGACGCAGCTGCGCGGCGCGTCCAACGCCCGCGCGAAGGCCGACCTGGGCTGGCAGCCGACGCTGCCGAGCTGGCGCGAGGGCTTCGCGACCGCATTGGATTCCTAGGCCGGCGCGCGCTCGCGCTCGATGTCCATCCGCAGCCGCACGAGCGACTGGCGGATGATGCGCGAGATCTGCATCTGGGAGACGCCGATCCGCGACGAGATCTCGGTCTGCGTGAGGTCCTCCGCGAAGCGCAGCCGCAGCACCTCGCGGTCGCGCTCCGACAGCACGCCCATCGCCCCGTCGATGAGGACGCGCATCTCGCTGCGCGCCATCTCGGGATCGTCGGCGCCGATCGCGTCGGCGAGTGTCATGTCGCGGTCCTCGCCTGTCGGCTCGTCCAGCGAGCGCGTTCGCCGCGCCCCGACCGACTGCAGCGTCTGCAGCACGTCCTCGAACGGCGCCTCGACCGCCTCGGCGAGCTCCTGCACGGTCGGCGAGCGACCCAGCTGCGCGGTGAGCTTGTCGCGCGCCTTCGCGATCTTCAGCTGCAGCTCCTGCATGCCGCGGGGCACGCGCATCGCCCACGTGCGGTCGCGGAAGTGGCGCTTGATCTCGCCCAGAACGGTCGGGGTGGCGTAGGAGGAGAAGCGCACCTCGCGGGTGAGGTCGAAGCCCTCGATCGCCTTCATGATCCCGATGCAGGCGACCTGCACGAGGTCGTCGAGCGGCTCGCCGCGCCCGGCGTAGCGACCAGCGAGCGCGCGCGCCAGCGGCAGCATCTCCTCGGCGAGCTGGTCCTTCGCCGCCGGGTCGCCGTCGACGTGGTACCGGCGCAGCAGCTCGTGCTCGCGTTCAGCGCGAGCAGCGTTGGCGATCTTGCCCCCTTCGTCCGACACGGCGCACATGGACAATGCCCGAATCTCGCGCGCTGTCAAACGAGCCGCGCCGAAATATGGAGCGTTAGGCCGTCAGCCCTGCTCGAGCGGGGCCATCGTCAGGCCGGCGTCGCGCAGCTGCTCCCAGTACAGCTCAGCCGGCTCGCGGTGTCCGCTCCAGACGATCGCCAGGCCGGTGGTGTGGATCCGGTTGGCGATCGAGTAGCCCTTGTCGACGTCGACACCGGGGACGAAGCTCGCCAGGGCATGGGCGACGCTGTCGAAGGTGTTGTGGTCGTCGTTGCGGACGATGACGTGCCAGGCACCGCCCAGGCCGCTGTCGGGGCCTTGTGTCCGCGGAAGTTCGATGGTTTGACTCATTGGTCACCTGAGGATATGCGTTTGTCCCAGTAGCGCTCAAGCCCGGCGTAGAGCGTGTCGGGCGGCATCGCGTCCAGGTAGCTGGCATCGCCCGCCATCTCCTCGCGTACCCACGCCTCGAAGCCCGCCGCATCCAGCTCGCGCGCCCTGTCCGCCCACAGACGCAGGCGCTCGCGCAGGGCGTCGAGGTGGCCCGCGGGCGCGTGCGCGCCGAAATGGGTGACGGCGAGGCGCTCGGGCCTCCAGGCCTCGACGACGTCCATCGAGGCCAGCCACAGCTCGACGTCGATGTCCGGTGGCGGCGTGGGCGGCAGGATCGGCCCGTCGCCGATGCGCACGCCGGCGACGTCGCCGGTGAACGCGGTGCCGGTCGCCTCGTGCAGGTATGCGACGTGGTGCGATGCATGGCCGGGCGTGTACTCGACGCGAAATCCGTCCAGCCGCTCGCCTCCGGTCAGGATCTTCATGCGCTCCTCGGGCACCGGCACGACGTCGCCCCAGAGCCGGTCGAAGTCGTCGCCGTAGATCCGCTGTGCGCTGGCGACCAGCCGCGACGGGTCGATCATGTGGCGCGCGCCGCGCTCGTGCACCCACACCTCGGCCTCCGGCCACAGACGGCAGAGCGCGCCGGTCGCGCCCGCATGGTCGAAGTGGATGTGAGTGAGCAGGATCGCGCGCGGCACGAAGCCATCCAGGCCCTCGAGCAGCGTGCGATGGCACGACTCCGGGCCGGGATCGACGATCACGTCGTCGATCGCGAAGCAGCAGATCGACCGCGGCGTGCCGAGGTGCATGACGTCGATCTCACGCATGGGCGACCACGATGTCCTGGAAGGAGACGAACTCGTCGCGCCCCGACCAGGAGCCGGGATGGATTGCGCTCAGGTCGAGCCCGTTGGCTCGCAGCGCCTCGGAGACCCACTCCTCGTCGTAGGCGACTGCCTCCTCGGGCAGCGCCTCGTCGAGGATCGCCACGCGCGCGTCGGTGTCCAGGAACGCGAGCCCCGCCCTGTCGGCGGCGATCAGCGCGCGGCTCGACTCGTCGAGCAGGAAGAACGTCGCGAACAGCCGGCCGCCGGGCGCGAGCACGCGGGCGCACTCAGCCAGGTAGTGCGTCGCGTCGGCCTCGAGCAGGTGGGTGAACACACTCGTCGCGAACACGAAGCCGAAGCTGTCGTCGTGGTAGGGAAAGCGGAACTCGTCTGCGCGCTGCGAGCCCCGCGGGTTGTAGCGGGCGTTGAAGAGGTCGGCGACCTCGAAGTGGAAATTGGGGTACGCGCGGTAGCGCCGCGCGCACCAGCGGATCCCGTCGCGGTTGACGTCGAACCCGTCGTAGGAGCCGGCGGTGCCCAGGTAGCCTGAGAGCGGGCGCGCCATGCGGCCGATGCCGCAGCCGACGTC
>Ga0308175_100004265_pt1 | contig 10033 bp, 7 predicted proteins | sample PhyCR1_3_FD_203893 | JGI IMG/M metagenome (GOLD analysis project Ga0308175, IMG submission 203893) | Soil microbial communities from UC Gill Tract Community Farm, Albany, California, United States - DLSLS.C.R1 | ecosystem: Environmental > Terrestrial > Soil > Agricultural land | place: USA...
GATCATCGAAAGCGGCGCCTATATGCTGTTCACGATCAAGCAGGTCGCAGCGCAGGAAAGCCTGGGTGTGGCGTTCGCAAACGCGGTCGGCTGCACAGGGGTCAACCCGCAGATCGCCGCTTGCCTGCGCAGCGCCCCGGTTGCGACGCTGCTTGCGGCGCAAGCTACCATCAACACGTCGCCGACGGCCGGTACGACGATCTTGCCGCAGGGCTTGTCGGACGCGTTTGGCAGCGGCAATTTCAACCGCGTCCCGGTCATGCAGGGTACCAACCTCAATGAGGGCACGCTGTTCGAGCCGTTTTACTTCGATCCAAGCTTCACGTTCGTGCCGGGCGGCCCGGCGCAATCTTTTGTCGACCAGGGTGTCCTGACCTATGCGCAGGAGGTTGCGATCATCTCCGGCGTGACCGATCCCACCAAGATCGGAACACTTGCGGCGCTCTATCCGCCGGCGAGTTTCCCCAATCCGGACAACAGCGACAAGCCGAGCGCAGACCAGGCACTCGGTCAGATTTTCACCGACATCATCTTCACCTGCCGGAGCCTCGACTCCAATCAACTGCTGGCGAGGTTCGTCCCGGTGCACGCTTATGAGTTCGCCGATCCGAACGCGCCAGACTTGTTCCAGCCGCTGATCGGCTTCTCTTATGGCGCGTCTCACGCCGCCGAGTTGCAGTATCTGTTCGATGCCAAGACCCTGCAGGGCCCGGCGGACGCCGCCGCCAATGCGGCCTCACCAGCGCCGGGCGCGGCGGTGCAGCCGCCGCCGCTGACGCCCGGTGGGCGACAGCTTGCGGCTGATATGAAGACCTACTGGGCTAATTTCGTTCGCTTCCACGATCCCAACGGCCGGGGGGAAGGGGATGAGGACGACGACCACCGGGCGGACCATCAGCATCTCGCCTTCTGGCCTGGCTTCGGCCCAAAAGGATTGATCCAGAAGCTGGTGCCGGGGCCGGCGCAGCCGTCCCCAATCACCGACTTCTCGACCGAGCACAATTGCGACGCGCTCACCATCCTCGGGCTGATCAAGTAAGCCGAGCGTGGGTCGGATGAAAGCCGTCAGTGTGCTGGGCTGGGCAGCCATGGCTGCCCAGCTAAGGCTTGCCCGCTCACCGTGAGCAATTCTGCGCGAACGTGCGTGATGACGTCGGCATAGTCCCGCGTCTCGCTCTGCCGGAACAGCCGGACCGACGGACACCAGGGACTGTCCGCGCGGCCGATCAGCCAACGGAATCCGGCGTAAACGGCAGCAGGATCCAGGTCGGACGGCCAAGTGCGGCGGCGAGATGCGCGACGCTGGTATCGACCGTGATCACGAGGTCCAGGCACGACACGAGCGCTGCGGTCTCGGCGAAATTCGTTAGCTGCGTCGTCAGGTCGACGATGGCAGTGCCGGCGAGCATGGTCCTGTCGTCTTCGCGCGGGTCCTTCTGCAGGCTTACGAACGTCGCATCGACGTCCAGCAGGCGCATCAAGGCACGCAGCGGCATCGACCGATTGCGGTCATTGCTGTGATTTGGATTGCCGGACCAGACCAGCCCGACTCGAAGCCTGTCGTGGGGTCCGAGCCGATCTTCCCAGGCACGGATACGATCCGGCGGAGGGGCGGGCAGGTACGAGGTCGCAGCCGGGATCGTGTCCAGGCGGGTCCGGAATGCCAGCGGTAGACTGGAGATCGGACAATGGAGATCGAACGCCGGCAACGGGTCCGACTTTGATCGACATTCGGCCACGCGGCTCAGGCGCGAGAGCAGGGAGTAGACCGCCTGCTCGACGACCAGAACCACGCGGGCCCCGAGCGCCGCGACCATCGGTGCATAGCGCGCGAACTGGATCGAGTCGCCGATGCCTTCGTCGGCGTAGAGCAGGATTGTCTTGTCTTCGAGTGGCTCGTCGCCATGCCATTGCGGCCGATCGAAATTGGGATAGCGGACCTTCACCGAGGGCAGATTGAAACGCGCTTCGCGTCCGCTCCAACCAGCCTCGAAATCGCCCGTCAGCATCTGCAGCAGCGCAAAATCCCAGATCGCTTCGGGGTTTGTCCCATCAAGCTGCATCAGTCGTTCAAAGCCGACACGCGCCTCGTCGAAGCGGTTGAACTGGAACAGCGAAAGCGCCGTGTTGTGGACGGCCTTGACGAAGTCGGGCTGGACTTCGAGTGCCCGACTCAGCCATCGCAATGCCTTGGCATGACGACCGAGCTGCATCATATCATAGCCGATGCCGTTCAGGACGAACGGATTATCCGGCTCCAATTCGTTTGCCCGCAGATCATCGTGCAGGGCTTCTTCATGGCGGCCGAGACCATCAAGGGTGAGGGCGCGCAGCTGCAGGGTCGGCGAATGGTCCGGCTGAAGCCCCTTGGATGCATCGAAGAAGCCAAGCGCATTTGGATGGGGCGCTCTTCTCGGCTGCCCGGCGCTCGTGACGATTCATTTTCACCAATCCCATGCCTCTTGCGACTTAAAGTCGGTTTGGTGAATATTCGGTAAAGGCGACGGGCTTGGTGCTTAATCCCGGACCCCAGCAGATCACAGGTCAACGAACCGACTGACCGCGAGTTGAGCGACTGTCTGCGTGGGGATGCCCGGCTTACACTTGGCGGCGAGCACGAGCCGGCTTTGGCTTGACGACGCGCGGTCTGGCTTTCGTGCTTTCGGCCAGCAGCCAGTCCCGGAACGCCTGCATCGCGGGCGAAACTGGTTTCGACTTTAACGATGTCAACCAATACGATCCGAGATAGACCTGGGTGTCATAGGGGCACGCCAGTCGTTTGCGCGATACATCATACCAAAACAGGGCGACCGGCAGCAGCGCGACGCCGCCGCCTTGGGCGGCCGCATGCGCGAGCGAGACCGACGAATCGAAGATCGGACCGGTCATTCGCGGCTGCTTGCAGTTTGCAGCCTCGAACCACTGCGCCCATTCGCCTGGCCGATAGGAGCGCAACAGCACTTCCCGATGGAGATCGGCCGGAGTTCTGAGCCGCGTCGCGACGGCCGGGGCGCACATCGGCGTGAACAGCGCATCGACCAGACGCTCCGCGCTCGTTCCATGCCACGCGCCGTCGCCAAACCGGATGGCGTAGTCCAAGCCTTCGCCGGCGAGGTCCACGCGATTGTTGTTCGCAAAGACCCTGACGTCGATGTGAGGATGACTTCGGCCGAAATTCCCGAGGCGCTGGAGCAGCCAGGCGGATGCAAATGTTCCGACCGCGCCGATGGTCAACATCTCGCGCATGCGACCGTTCTCGAACCGGTCCAGCACCTGGTTGATACGACCGAACGCATCGGAGATCGCCGGCAGCAGCGCTTCGCCTTCCTCTGTCAGCGCGAGCCCGCGAGGAACCCGCCTGAACAGTTTCACGCCCAGGCTGTCTTCCAAAATCCTCACCTGCTGACTCACGGCAGCCTGCGTCACACGAAGTTCGAGGCCCGCCTTGGTGAGGCTCAGATGGCGCGCAGCCGCCTCGAATGAGCGGAGCGCGTTCATCGGCAGGCGAGAAACGGTGGGAGCTTGGCGGGACACGTCTGATCCAAGTTTTTCTTATGGATGTCCTCAGTAACCATCGTTTGTCAATCGCGGGAAGGCGAAGCAGAAATCGGCTCACAAACTTCTGGAGGACACCACATGACCATCGATCGACGCAGTTTGCTTGCCGCCGCCTCCGGGCTGATTGTCTGGCCGGCGCTGGCGAAGGCCCAGAACAAGACTCAAGACAAGGCCCAGGACACATCGGGCGCTCTCCAGAACTACGAGCACGACACCGGCAGCCGCATCGGGCTCTATGCTGAAAACCTCGCGACCGGCGCGAAGATCGCCTGGCGCGCCGACGAACGCTTCGTGATGTGCAGCAGCTTCAAGGCCTCGCTCGCCGCCTTGGTGCTGTCACGGGTCGATCACGGCCAGGATCGTCTCGACGCCACGATCAGCTACGGGCCGAACGATCTGCTCGACTACGCACCGGCGGCGCGACAGAATCTCGGCGAGCGGAAGGAGGCGGCTTTGTCGGTCGCCGAGATGTGCAAGGCCGCCGTGGAGCTTAGTGACAACACCTGTGCCAATTTGTTGCTGGCACGCGTCGGCGGTCCGGCCAGCCTGACCGCATTCTGGCGCGCCACCGGAGATGACGTCACGCGTCTTGATCATAACGAGCCGGAGCTCAACCGCTCTCCGCCGGGCGATCCGCACGACACCACCACGCCCGCGGCAATGGCAGGCAATTTGCGACGTTTCGTGCTCGGCGACGTGCTGTCCGCTACGTCGCGCGACCAACTCACCACCTGGATGGTGGACTGCAAGACCGGCGACAACCGGCTGCGCGGCGGCCTGCCCAGCGGCTGGAAGATCGCCGACAAGACGGGCAACAACGGCAAGGACGCCTCCGGCGACATCGCCGTGGCGTGGCCCAAAGCGGGCGGCCCGGTGCTGATCTGTGCCTATACGCAGGGAGGTTCGCCGACCCCGCCGCAGCTGCAAGCCGTTTTTGCGGAGATCGGGCGCATGGTCGGACATCGGCTGGGTTAGCTTCTCACGCCCGGCACACGGCTGTCGAAATAGGGCGCGAGCGCGATGTGCCGCTTTGTCGACACTCGTTTGAACGTCGTCCGGACCTGCTTAGAGGTGACGTGCTGATTGCGTTGACGCCGTGAAGGAGCTTCTCGGCGTCTGCCGGTGACGTTTTTTGCCTGTTTGAACCGGCCTTCCGTCACTCTCTGCCAGTCGTAGACGAAAGTAGCAGGCGACGCGGCGCGGACCGACCTGATCGGGAGCAGGCCGGCAAACCGCCCCGGTCCGTGGATAAGGCCTACCGGTTGGTCGCGGGCATTCACCCAATGTTTTCAGAAGCACACGTAAGAACTGTGTTGCTGCATCGCATCTGTCCGGTGCCTCAGGCTGCGTGTGAACAGCCAGGAATGGCATCGCAAAAGCGCCGATACGTATCGTGCTACGATGTATTTTTCCCCGGAAAATCAACATATTCGACCAAAGGTCAGATTGACAGAGCACGACACTCTCGGGGAAGTCTGGCTCAACCAGAACCGCACATTCTCACGTCCGGTCGAGCCGGCCGGTTCTGGATAAAACAATTTTTGGGAGGATGTCGTCGACATGAAGAAAACCCTGATCGATGGCGGATTGAACTTCGGCATCTCGCGCCGTCGCCTGCTGCAGGGCAGTGCCGGCCTTGTCGGCAGCTCATTCCTGCCAGCGTTGGCCCGGGCCGATGACAAGCCGGCGATCGGCACCTATCCGGCCGGCGTGTCCGGCTCGACGGCGTTCATAGGCATTTCGGTGCCGCGCACCGGCACTTATGCGGTGCAGGGCGAAGACGAGCTCAAGGGCTATGAGCTCGCGATCGAGCACATCAATTCCGGCCACGAGCTGATCAAGAAGATTTCGCCCAAGACCACCAAGGGCGTGCTCGGCAAGGAGCTGAAATACGGCGTGGCCGATTCCGCCGCGAAGCCGAACGAGGCCGTGCAGGCCCAGCAGCGCTTCATCAGCGAGAACAAGGCCATCATGATCACCGGCGGCACCTCGAGCGCGGTGGCCGTGGCGCTCAACAAGCTGGCCCAGCGCGAGCATGTGCTGTTCGTGTGCGGCATTTCCGGCTCCAACGACACCACCGGCAAGGACTGCGTCCGCTACGGCTTCCGCCAGAACTTCTTCGGCCAGACCGCCGCCGCCGCGATCGGGCCCGTGCTGGTCAAGACCTTCGGCAAGAACAAGAAGGCCGCGTATCTGACGCCCGACTACACCTACGGCCATACCGTCACCAAGTCGATGCAGGACTTCCTGGCGACGGCCGGCTGGACCACGGCGACCAACCAGGTCGCGCCGCTCGGTGCGCCGGACTATTCGTCCTATCTGCTCAACGTCGCCAATTCCGGCGCCGACTTCCTTATCAACGTCAATTGGGGGCACGACGCGGTGCTCTCGACGCAGCAGGCCAAGCAGTTCGGCGTGCTGGACAAGATGAAGCTCGTGGTGCCCTACCAGGTGCCGTTCATCGCGCGCGAGACCAACGGCCTGATGCAGGGTGTCTATGCGGCTACCGATTACTGGTGGACGCTGGAAGACAAGTATCCGCTGGCCAAGATGTTCAACGAGGCCTTTGAGAAGAAGTACAACTACAAGCCGGAATGGGGCGCCGAGAACGCCTATGTCAGCTTCGCCCATTGGGCGCGCATGTGCGAGGAAGCGGGCAGCTTCTACCCGCCGGACGTGATCAAGACCTACGAGAAGGGCGAGACCATTCCCTCGCTGGTCGGCGACGTCCACTACCGCCCCGAAGACCACCAGTGCGTGCGCCCGGTGATCATCGTCAAGGGCAAGATGGAAAAGGACATGAAGGGCAAGGAAGACTTCTGGGAGGTCGTCGAGGTCGTCCCAGGTGAAGGTCTGATGCAGAAGCCCGACGCGTTCGGCTGTCATCTCGGCGACTACACCTGAGTGCTGACGCGCATGAGCGGACGCCGCGGCTGATGATGCTGCGGCGTCAGCTTTTTGTGCGTGTAACTAACCACATCCCCTTACCAGGACAGGCTGCCTCTGGATGATCAGTTGGCCGAACTTCATCTCACAGCTTTTCAACGGGCTGGCGCTCGGGGCTCTGCTCGCCCTGATCAGCTCGGGGCTGACGATCATCTATGGCACGCTCGGGGTCCTCAACCTCGCGCATGGCGCGATGTTCATGATCGGCGGCTACGCAGGTCTGGTCGCCTACCAGTACACCCAATCATTCCTGCTGGCGGTGCTGGCCGGCTCGCTGTTCGTGATGGTGCTCGGCCTGCTGATGGAGCGCGTCATCATCCGCCATTTCTACAACCGGCCGCATGAAGACCAGCTGCTGGTCACCTTCGGACTGAGCATCTGCTTCGTCGAGGTGATCCGCCTGATCTTCTCGAGCCAGTCGCAGATGGTGCCGCCGCCGTCGCTGTTTCAGGGCATCACCAATCTCGGCTTCATGTTCTATCCGACCTATCGCCTGGCCGTGGTCGGCATCGTTGCGATTGCGCTCGGCGCGCTGTTTCTCGTGCTCTACCGCACCCGGCTCGGCATGATCGTGCGCGCGGGCATCGAAGATTCCGTCATGGTCGATTCGCTCGGCATCAACGTCTACCGCGTCTTCATGGTCGTGTTCGGCATCGGCGCGATGGCGGCCGGCTTTGCCGGCATCATCAATGCGCCGGTGGTGTCGTTGACGCCGGGGATGGGCGACGACATCCTGGTCGAGACCTTCGTGGTGGTGGTGATCGGCGGCGTCGGGTCGTTCCCGGGAGCGATCCTGGGCGGCCTGATCGCGGGCGAGATCATCAGCGTCACCTCGATGTTCAATCCCGGCTACGCCTATGTGATGCTGTTTGCGGCCATGACGCTGGTGCTGGTGGTGCGTCCGCATGGCCTGCTCGGCATGGCCGGGCGCGAATGAAGGTCTTGATCCCATGCTGAGCCGACGCCCTTATCTGATCGAGATCCTGACCGCCGTCGGGTTGATCGTGGCGCCCTTCGTCCTGCCGTATCTCGGCTTCGCGCCGAACACGGTGAACCGCATCCTGGTCTGGGGCCTGTTCGGCCTCGGCTTCGACATCCTGTTCGGCTTCACCGGCCTGTTGTCGTTCGGACAGTCGGCGTTCTACGGCACCGGCGGCTTCGTCGCGGCCTATCTGTTGACCCGCACCGGGTTCAGCAGCGTGGTCGGGGCTTTGATCATCGGCATGATCGCGGCTGCGGCGACGGGCTATCTGGTCGGCCTGGTGGCGCTGCGCCGCACCGGCATCTACTTCGCGATGATCACGGTCGCGATCGCCGAAGTGTTCTTTTTTGTCGAGTTCAATCCGCTGTCCGATTTCACGGGCGGCGAGAACGGCCTGCCGGGTGTGCCGACCCCGAGCTTCAATCTCGGCTTCACGACGCTCAACTTTGCCGGCGGCTGGCATCTCTACGAGTTTATCGCCTTCTGCTACTTCATTGGCGTCGTGATCGCGCTGCGCATCGTGCGCTCGCCGGTCGGCGTCATCTTCAACGCCATCCGGGACAACCCGCTGCGGGCGGTCGCGGTCGGCCACAACATTCATGGCTACAAGCTGACCGCCTTCGTGATCGCGGCTGCCTATGCCGGGCTCGCCGGCGGTCTGCTTGGCGTGCTGCAGGCCTTCATGCCCCCGGATGCCTTCACCTTCGACACCTCGGGCCAGCTCGTGATGCAGACCGCGATCGGCGGGCGCGCCACCCTGTTCGGCCCACTGGTCGGCGCCGCGGTCTGGCTGTTCCTGCAGGATTTTCTGCAGCAGGCCCTGGGGCTCGGCGCGGCCTGGAAGCTGGTGCTCGGTCTGGTCTTCGTGCTGCTGGTCTGCTTCCTGCGTGGCGGCATCGTCGGCGGTCTGGTCGACCTGTATCACCTTATCACCGGCAAGAGCCGTAAGGCTGAGGACGAGGCAGCTGCCGAGGCGGAGCCGATTGCGGTTAGTGGGACCAGCGAGCGGGTGGTCGCGCCGGCGATTGTCGAACCTGCCGATGGCTCGCTTGCCGTGCAGCCGATCCTGCAGGCCAGCGGTCTGACCAAACGCTATGGCGGCTTGGTCGCGAACAGCGATATCGAGTTCAGCGTCCACCACGGCGAGTTGCGCGGCATCATCGGGCCTAACGGCGCCGGCAAGTCGACCTTCTTCAAGATGCTGACCTGCGAGATCCCGCCGAGCTCCGGCCAGATCATGTTCGACGGGCGCGACATCACCGGCATGAACGTCACGCAGGTCTGCCAGCTCGGCCTCACCAAGAGCTATCAGGTCAATCAGCTGTTCCTGGGCCTCACCGTGCGGGAGAACATCGTGATTGCCGCGCTGGCGCGGCTACGTGGCAATTTCCGCCTCGATCTGTTCAAGAGCCTGAACAACGTGAAGGGGCTGACCGCGCAGGTGAATGAGACGCTCGATATGGTCAACCTGACCGCGCGCGCGGACACGCCGGTCTCCAAGCTTGCCTATGGCGAGAAGCGTCGGCTGGAGATCGGACTCGCGCTCGCCACGTCGCCGCGGCTACTGCTGCTCGACGAGCCTCTCGCCGGCATGAGCCCGCGCGAGCGGGTGGAGACGGTGAAGCTGCTCAGGTCGATCGCGCGCAACCGGACCATGATCATCATCGACCACGACATGGATTCGCTGTTCGAGCTGGTGGAGCGGATCACGGTGTTGCAGGAAGGCCGCGTGCTGCTGCACGGCACGCCCGAGGAGATCAAGGCGAGCCCGGTGGTTCAGGAAGCCTATCTCGGCGGCATCCATGGAGAGATCGCGGCATGAGCCTGATCGAGGTGGATGGCCTGAACAGCTATTACGGCGATTCCCACATCCTGTTCGATGTCGGGATGCGGGTGGAGCGCCACGAGGTGGTGGCGCTGCTCGGCCGTAACGGCGCCGGCAAGAGCACCACGCTGAAGAGCCTGATGGGCGTGGTGACGCCGCGCAGCGGCCGCGTCGTCCTCGACGGCAAGGACGTCGCGGGACAGCGAAGTCACAAGATCGCGCTACACGGCATGCAGCTGGTGCACGAGGAGCGCCGCATCTTCGGCAGCCTCAGCGTGGAAGAGAACATCGTGATCGCGGGCATCACGGCCAACAAGCGCTGGCCGCTCGACCGCATCTATGAGATGTTTCCCCGCCTGAAGGAACGGCGTGCCAACCGCGGCACCGAGCTGTCGGGCGGCGAGCAGCAGATGCTGGCGATCGCGCGCGCGCTGGTGCGCGATCCCAAGGTCGTGCTGCTAGACGAGCCGTTCGAGGGACTGGCGCCGGTGATCGTTCGTGACCTGGTAAAGGCGTGCCGGGATCTTGCCGCCAGCGGCCAGACCATCGTCCTGGTCGAGCAGAACCTTGCGGCGACACTGGCATTGGCGCAGCGGATCTACATCATCAACAACGGCCACATCGTCCACGAGGGCGCGTCCGAGGAGTTGAAGGCGCGGCCCGAGCTCCTGCAGCGCTATCTCGGCGTATGAGCTGAAGCGTTTTCAAGCGAGTGGGTACCG
>Ga0308175_100004267_pt1 | contig 10032 bp, 5 predicted proteins | sample PhyCR1_3_FD_203893 | JGI IMG/M metagenome (GOLD analysis project Ga0308175, IMG submission 203893) | Soil microbial communities from UC Gill Tract Community Farm, Albany, California, United States - DLSLS.C.R1 | ecosystem: Environmental > Terrestrial > Soil > Agricultural land | place: USA...
ACCCGGGCGCCCCCCAACCCCCCGTCCCGTCTCGCACCGTAAAACCGCCTCGCATACCCACCCCCCACCTCCCCTACGCTTGTCCCGTGACCCCCGTCGAGCTCTCCCGCACCGTGTTGCACTCGGTGCGTGCTGCCGTGGACAGCGGGGAGCTGTGTGTGGACGTGGTGCCCGAGCGGGTTGTCGTGACCGAGCCGGGGCCCGGGGGGTGTGGGGACTACGCCACCAATGTCGCCCTTCAGCTCGCCCGGGCGGCCGGACGGCCACCCTTGGACGTCGCTGAGGTTCTGCGCAAGCGGCTCCTGGAGGCCGACGGCATCGATGACGTCGTCATCACGGGGCCCGGGTTCCTCAACCTCACACTCGCCGACAGGGGTGAAACGGCCGTCGGCCTCGTCACCGAGATTCGCCGGCTCGGCCCCGCCTACGGTCACGGTGACACGCTCGCCGGGCAGGTCGTGCTGTTGCGCGTGCCGTACGAGGTGCGGGCTGAGGTCGTGGCCGACGCCGTCGCGCGGATCGTGGCCACCCAGGGCGGCCGGGCCGAGGTCGAGCACGGGGAGCCGGTGAACCTGCGGCCCGTGCCGGCGCCGGAGGATCCCGCGCCGCTCGGGGCCGACGCCGCCCAGTGGGCGCTGCTGTATCCCGCGCAGCACGACCGGCCCCGGATCACCGCCGACCATCTGGTGCAGCGGGAGGGCAATCCGCTGTTCCGGGTGCGCTACGCGCACGCCCGTACCCGGGCCCTGTCCCGCAATGCCGCCCGCCTCGGGTTCGGTGCCGAGCCCGGACCGGTGGCGGCCCGCGAGGTCGTCGCCGCCCTCGCCGACCACCCCCGCGTCCTCACCGCGGCCGCCACCCTTCGCGCCCCGGACCGCCTTGCCCGGCATCTCGTCACCGTCGCCGATGCCGTGCTGCCCTTTCTGCCCACCGTGCTGCCGCGCGGCGAGGAGAAACCCTCGGCCGCCCACCGTGCCCGGCTCGCCCTCGCCGAAGCCGCCGGGACGGTGCTGGCCGGCGGCCTGTCCCAGCTCGGCATCGACGCACCCGAACACCTCTGAGGCAACCCCAGGGCGCCCGGAGAGAGACAGAGAGTCTGAGAGTCACGTCATGAGCCGTTCCGCCCACCCTGCCGGGCCCCGTCACGCCGATGTCCTTCCCGAGGGGCACTACTCCGCCCCGCCCGCCGACCTCAACGCCCTCGACCCCAAGGTGTGGGCGCAGACCGTCGGCCGGGACGAGGACGGTGTCCTCACCGTCGGCGGGATTCCCGCGACCCGGCTCGCCGAGGAGTTCGGAACCCCCGCCTACATCCTCGACGAGGCCGACTTCCGGGCCCGGGCGCGCGCCTGGCGCACCGCGTTCGGCGCCGACGCCGACGTCTTCTACGCCGGGAAGGCGTTCCTGTCCCGGGCCGTCGTGCGGTGGCTGAACGAGGAGGGGCTCAATCTCGACGTGTGTTCCGGTGGGGAGCTCGCCACCGCGCTGTCGGCCGGGATGCCCGCCGAGCGCATCGCCTTCCACGGCAACAACAAGTCCGTGGCGGAGATCGAGCGGGCGGTCGAGGCCGGGGTCGGGCGGATCGTGATCGACTCCTTCCAGGAGATCGTGCGGGTCGCGCACGTCGCGCGGTCGCTGGGCACGCGGCAGCGGGTGCAGATCCGGATCACCGTCGGGGTCGAGGCGCACACCCACGAGTTCATCGCCACCGCCCACGAGGACCAGAAGTTCGGCATCCCGCTCGCCGGCGGTCAGGCCGCCGAGGCGGTGCGGCGGGCGCTCCAGCTCGACGGGCTCGAGGTCATCGGCATCCACAGCCACATCGGCTCGCAGATCTTCGACATGTCCGGCTTCGAGGTCGCCGCCCACCGGGTGGTCGGCCTGCTGAAGGACATCCGGGACGAGCACGGCGTCGAACTGCCCGAGATCGACCTCGGCGGCGGGCTCGGCATCGCGTACACCAGTGCCGACGACCCGCGCGAGCCGCACGAGATCGCCAAGGCGCTGACCGAGATCGTCGGCCGGGAGTGCGAGGCCGCCAGGCTGCGCACGCCCCGCATCTCGGTCGAGCCCGGCCGTGCCATCGTCGGGCCGACGGCGTTCACGCTGTACGAGGTCGGCACCGTCAAGCCGCTCGACGGGCTGCGGACGTACGTCTCCGTGGACGGCGGGATGTCCGACAACATCCGTACCGCGCTGTACGACGCGGAGTACAGCGTCGCCCTCGTCTCGCGCGCCAGTGACGCCGAGCCCGTGCTCAGCCGTGTCGTCGGCAAGCACTGCGAGAGCGGGGACATCGTGGTCAAGGACGCGTTCCTGCCCGCCGACCTGGCGCCGGGCGACCTGCTCGCCGTACCCGCCACCGGTGCCTACTGCCGGTCCATGGCCAGCAACTACAACCACGTGCTGCGCCCGCCCGTCGTCGCGGTGCGGGACGGCGAGGCGCGGGTGATCGTGCGGCGTGAGACGGAGGAGGACCTGCTGCGTCTCGATGTCGGCTGACGTCCGCCGACGGCGCGGATGGCGGCTGACGTCGGCGGGGAGGGAGGGCCCGGGGTGCCGGAACCCTCGATTCCGCGGGCTTCGGTGAACCGCGGGAGAAGGGCCGGAAGATCTTCGGTCTTCCCATCCCGGGAAAATGAAATACATGTCTCACGATCCGGACGAAGGGTAGAAACTCCCGTCCGGTGAGTGAGACTGGTCCAACCGTAGACGGTAAGAGGAAACGAGGTCGGATGATGCGTACGCGTCCGCTGAAGGTGGCGCTGCTGGGCTGTGGAGTGGTCGGCTCAGAGGTGGCGCGCATCATGACGACGCACGCCGACGACCTCGCCGCCCGGATCGGGGCCCCGGTGGAACTGGCCGGAGTCGCCGTGCGCCGGCCCGGCAAGGTGCGTGAGGGTATCGACCCGGCCCTGGTCACCACCGACGCCACCGCCCTCGTCAAACGCGGCGACATCGACGTCGTCGTCGAGGTCATCGGCGGCATCGAGCCCGCGCGGAGCCTCATCACCACCGCCTTCGAGCACGGCGCGTCCGTGGTCAGCGCCAACAAGGCGCTGCTCGCCCAGGACGGGGCCGCGCTGCACGCCGCCGCCGAGGAGCACGGCCGGGACCTGTACTACGAGGCCGCCGTCGCCGGTGCCATCCCGCTGATCCGGCCGCTGCGCGAGTCCCTCGCCGGTGACAAGGTCAACCGGGTGCTCGGCATCGTCAACGGCACGACCAACTTCATCCTCGACAAGATGGGCTCCACCGGCGCCGGATACCAGGAGGCGCTGGACGAGGCCACCGCGCTCGGATACGCGGAGGCCGACCCGACCGCCGACGTCGAGGGGTTCGACGCCGCCGCCAAGGCCGCCATCCTGGCCGGTATCGCCTTCCACACCCGGGTGCGGCTCGACGACGTCTACCGCGAGGGAATGAGCGAGGTCACCGCCGCCGACTTCCGTTCGGCCTCGGAGATGGGCTGCACGATCAAGCTGCTCGCGATCTGCGAGCGGGCCGCCGACGGCGGCTCGGTGACCGCGCGGGTGCATCCCGCGATGATCCCGCTGAGCCACCCGCTCGCCTCCGTGCGCGGCGCCTACAACGCGGTCTTCGTGGAGTCCGACGCCTCCGGGCAGCTCATGTTCTACGGCCCCGGCGCCGGCGGTTCCCCGACCGCTTCCGCCGTGCTCGGCGACCTGGTCGCCGTCTGCCGCAACCGGCTCAACGGCGCAACGGGGCCCGGTGAGTCGGCGTACGCGGCCCTGCGGGTCTCGTCCATGGGCGAGGTCGTCACGCGCTACCACATCAGCCTCGACGTCGCGGACAAGCCGGGTGTACTGGCCCAGGTCGCGACCGTGTTCGCCGAGCACGGGGTGTCGATCGATACGGTTCGCCAGCAGGGCAAGGACGGCGAGGCCTCCCTCGTCGTCGTCACCCACCGCGCGTCCGACGCCTCCCTGACCGGGACCGTCGAGGCGCTGCGCAAGCTCGACACCGTGCGGGGTGTCGCCAGCATCATGCGGGTTGAAGGAGAGTAACCAGCAATGACTCACCAGTGGCGCGGAATCATCGAGGAGTACCGGGACAGGCTGCCGGTATCCGACACCACGCCGGTCGTGACGCTCCGCGAGGGCGGCACTCCCCTCGTGCCCGCGCAGGTGCTCTCCGAGCGCACGGGCTGTGAGGTCCACCTGAAGGTGGAGGGGGCCAACCCCACCGGATCCTTCAAGGACCGCGGCATGACCATGGCCATCTCCAAGGCCAAGGAGGAGGGCGCGAAGGCGGTCATCTGCGCCTCCACCGGCAACACCTCCGCCTCGGCCGCCGCCTACGGGGTGCGGGCCGGGATGGTCTCGGCCGTCCTCGTGCCGCAGGGCAAGATCGCCCTCGGCAAGATGGGCCAGGCCCTGGTGCACGGCGCCAAGATCCTCCAGGTCGACGGGAACTTCGACGACTGCCTCACGCTCGCCCGCAGTCTGAGCGAGAACTACCCGGTGGCGCTGGTCAATTCGGTCAACCCGGTGCGTATCGAGGGGCAGAAGACGGCCGCTTTCGAGATCGTGGACATGCTCGGCGACGCCCCCGACATCCACGTCCTGCCGGTCGGCAACGCGGGCAACATCACCGCCTACTGGAAGGGCTACAAGGAGTACGCCGCCGACGGCGTCTCCGCCCGGACCCCGCGCATGTGGGGCTTCCAGGCCTCCGGCAGTGCGCCGATCGTGCGCGGCGAGGTCGTCAAGGACCCGTCGACCATCGCCACCGCGATCCGTATCGGCAACCCCGCCTCCTGGCACTACGCCCTCGCCGCCCGCGACGAGTCCGGCGGTGCCATCGACGAGGTGACGGACCGTGAAATCCTGCGCGCCTACCGGCTGTTGGCCGCGCAGGAGGGTGTCTTCGTGGAGCCCGCCTCCGCCGCCTCGGTGGCCGGTCTGCTCAAGGCCGCCGAGCAGGGCAAGGTGGACCCGGGGCAGCGCATCGTGTGCACCGTCACCGGCAACGGGCTGAAGGACCCGGACTGGGCCGTCGCCGGCGCGCCGCAGCCGGTCACGGTCCCGGTCGACGCGGCCACTGCGGCGGAGCGCCTCGGCCTGGCCTGAGCGCCCGCGGCCCGGGAGACCGGGCTCGCGAACCCCGCCCCTCGGGGGCGACCCGCGGCAGGGTGCACGGGAGGTCCACGACACGCATCGTGCGCCTCCTGTGCGCCCTATGTCGCCGCGGAACCTTCCTTCGATAGGCTGTACTGAACCCGCCTACCGCATATGCCCCCGCGTGTGGGCACGGGCCGCGTCGTCTCCGCGACCCGACGGGTCTTCGTACGTCATCGAATGTTCATCGAACCGATCGAGCGGCATTCGACTCCATCGGATGTCCTTCGCCACTCACGCAGCTCAAGGAGAGTCTTCGAGCGATGGCCGGTCCAGCCTTCCGCGCCGCCGCCGTCCGGGTGCGCGTCCCCGCCACCAGCGCCAACCTCGGCCCGGGCTTCGACGCCCTGGGCCTCGCGCTGGGGCTCTACGACGACGTCGTCGTCCGGGTGGCCGACTCCGGTCTGCACATCGACATCGCGGGTGAGGGCAGCGAGACCCTGCCCCGGGACGAGAGCCACCTGCTCGTCCGCTCCCTGCGCACCGCCTTCGACCTGCTGGGCGGACAGCCCCGCGGCCTGGAGATCGTCTGCGCCAACCGCATCCCGCACGGCCGTGGCCTCGGCTCCTCCTCCGCCGCCATCTGCGCCGGCATCGTCGCCGCCCGCGCGGTGACCATAGGCGGCGAGGCCCGGCTCGACGACGCGGCGGTGCTCGAGCTGGCCACCGAGATCGAGGGCCACCCCGACAACGTGGCCGCCTGTCTGCTCGGCGGTTTCACCCTGTCCTGGATGGAGGCCGGTGCCGCCCGGGCCATCAGGATGGAGCCCGACGATTCCATCGTTCCGGTGGTTTTCGTGCCGGGGAAGCCGGTGCTCACCGAGACCGCGCGCGGCCTGCTGCCGCGCACCGTGCCGCATGTCGACGCCGCCGTCAACGCGGGCCGCGCCGCCCTGCTCGTCGAGGCCCTCACCAGGCGCCCCGAGCTGCTGCTGCCCGCCACCGAGGACCGTCTGCACCAGGAGTACCGCGCCCCGGCCATGCCGGAGAGCGTCGCGCTGGTGGAGCGGTTGCGGGCCGACGGGATCCCGGCCGTCATCTCCGGCGCCGGACCCACCGTCATGGCGCTGGCCGACACCGACAGCGCCGACAAGGTGTCCCACCTCGCGGGTGCGGGCTGGGCCGCCAACCGGCTGGACCTCGATGTCCAGGGCGCGAGCGTGCTGCCGCTTGCGACCTGAGACACGGTTGCCGGATTTGGAGAGGGGGAATGTTTGTTGGATCCGGTAGTGTTAACCTCAAGTCTGCACCCGACCCCACCATGGCGAGGTGCTTCGTGTCCCCGTCCGGGACAGACATCCTTCCGGGAGCCTCCCACACCACTCCGTGTCTCGTGCGCCGTACCTGGGCAGTACGACGTACGCGGACACTGAGCGGGACGTCGGGCACGCTCCGGAATCGGTGCTACCACGCCACGTGACACTGGATGCCACGGCTCGCGGAAGCGCCATCACCAGAAATTCTCTTTCCGCCGCTTTGGCGGACCACCGCCCCGGCACGGTTCATCGAAGACAGGACCGTAGCCGGACAGCACAACCGGTCGCCGAGCCAGACAGGCCGACGTCCGCTCCAGGGAAGGACCCTTCGTGAGCGACACCACCGATCTGATGGGCGCACGTGTCGAGGAGACCGCTGCCGCGCCCGCCACGGACGCCTCCGCGCCTGCCAGCGGTGCCGGCTCCCGGCGGCGCCGCGGTACCGGCCTCGAGGGCATGGTGCTGGCCGAGCTGCAGCAGGTCGCATCCGGCCTCGGCATCAGGGGCACCGCGCGTATGCGCAAGAGCCAGCTGATCGAGGTCATCAAGGAGGCCCAGGCCGGTGGGGGCGCCGCTCCCAAGGCGGAGGCGGCCACCGAGACCAAGCCCAAGCGCCGGGCCACCTCCAAGGCCCGTACCGGCGAGGACGCCGCCGAGAAGAAGGCGGACAAGGCGGCCGAGGCTCCCGCCGAGAAGGCCGTGGCCCAGCAGCAGATCGAGATCCCCGGTCAGCCGGCCGGTGGCGCCGCCCGCGCGAGCGAGGCAGGCGGAGACGAGGCCCCGGCCGAGCGGCGTCGCCGTCGTGCCACCGCCGAGGCGGGCAGCCCGGCCGCCGGCGCCGAGAGCGTCGCCGCCGAGGCGAAGGGTGAGCCCAAGGGCGAGACGGCCGCGCAGCAGCAGGGCGAGGCCCGTGGCGACGCCGGTGACGGCGAGGGCCGTGGCCGTCGTGACCGCCGCGAGCGCGGTCGTGACCGCGACCGCCGGGGCAAGGGCGACGACCAGCAGGGCGGCGGTCGTCAGGACCGTCAGCAGCAGGGGGCGCAGCAGGGCGGCCGGCAGGACCGCAGCAGCGGCCCGCAGGACGACGACGACTTCGAGGGTGGCCGCCGTGGCCGTCGCGGCCGCTACCGCGACCGCCGTGGCCGCCGTGGCCGCGACGACATCGCCGAGCCGCAGGTCGCCGAGGACGACGTCCTGATCCCCGTCGCGGGCATCCTGGACATCCTCGACAACTACGCCTTCATCCGGACCTCCGGCTACCTGCCCGGCCCGAACGACGTGTACGTCTCCCTCGCCCAGGTCCGCAAGAACGGCCTGCGCAAGGGTGACCACATCACCGGCGCGGTCCGTCAGCCGAAGGAGGGCGAGCGCCGCGAGAAGTTCAACGCGCTGGTCCGCCTCGACTCCGTCAACGGCATGGCGCCCGAACACGGCCGTGGCCGCCCGGAGTTCAACAAGCTGACCCCGCTGTACCCGCAGGACCGCCTCCGTCTGGAGACGGACCCGGGCGTGCTGACCACCCGCATCATCGACCTCGTGTCGCCGATCGGTAAGGGCCAGCGCGGTCTGATCGTGGCCCCGCCGAAGACCGGCAAGACCATGATCATGCAGGCGATCGCCAACGCGATCACCCACAACAACCCCGAGTGCCACCTGATGGTCGTCCTCGTCGACGAGCGTCCGGAAGAGGTCACCGACATGCAGCGGTCGGTGAAGGGCGAGGTCATCTCCTCGACCTTCGACCGTCCGGCCGAGGACCACACCACGGTCGCCGAGCTGGCCATCGAGCGCGCCAAGCGCCTGGTGGAGCTGGGTCACGACGTGGTCGTGCTGCTGGACTCGATCACGCGTCTGGGCCGTGCGTACAACCTCGCCGCCCCGGCCTCCGGCCGCATCCTGTCCGGTGGTGTCGACTCGACGGCCCTGTACCCGCCGAAGCGCTTCTTCGGTGCGGCCCGCAACATCGAGGACGGCGGCTCGCTGACCATCCTCGCCACCGCGCTGGTGGACACCGGGTCCCGCATGGACGAGGTGATCTTCGAGGAGTTCAAGGGCACCGGCAACGCCGAGCTCAAGCTCGACCGCAAGCTCGCCGACAAGCGCATCTTCCCGGCGGTGGACGTGGACGCGTCCGGCACCCGCAAGGAAGAGATCCTGCTCGGCAACGACGAGCTCGCGGTCACCTGGAAGCTGCGCCGGGTGCTGCACGCGCTCGACCAGCAGCAGGCGATCGAGCTGCTTCTCGACAAGATGAAGCAGACGAAGTCGAACGGCGAGTTCCTCATGCAGATTCAGAAGACGACGCCGACGCCCGGCAACGGCGACTAACCGGTAGGACTGGGTAGGAAACCAAGGCCGCCCCCCGTCACCACGTGACGGGGGGCGGCCTTTTGGCGCTGAGAGGTAGGGGAGCGCATCACGCGTCCCACTCACCACATCTCTCCCTGGGGGGAACCGCCTTGCCCACGCCCGAGCCCGGGCGGCACAGACGCCGGATACGTCTTGCCGTCCCCCTTGCCGCGGCCGGTGTCGCCGCCGCCGTGACCGCCGCGCTGATGACGGCCTCCGCCGGTGCGGCCACCGCGCTGCCGAAGCCCGGCACCGCCCCCGCCGTCGCCCAGCCGTCCCAGGCCGTGCTGGAGAAGCGCATCGCGGGCGCCTCCGGCACCGAGCAGCCGGCGAAGACCAGCAGCCCCTCGGCCGTCTCGCCGAAGATCATCGGTGGCAGCGAGACCACCATCTCCTCGGCGCCCTGGATGGCCCAGCTCTGGTACTACGACGACAAGAACACCACCGACACCGGCGACGACGTCGGCTTCTTCTGCGGCGGTTCGGTCGTCTCGCCGACGAAGATCCTCACCGCCGCGCACTGTCTCAGGGAAGACAACAGGAACTACGACTGGGCGGCCCACGGCGCCGTCGTGACGGGTACCGACCAGCTGCCCACCACCGACGCCGGCGGCACCACCGACCTGCACGGCGGCCAGGCCACGGGCGTACTGCGTCAGTGGTGGCAACCGGGGTACGACCCGGTGGACAAAGAGACGGGGAAGTACGAGAGCGACCTCGGCGTGCTCACCCTGGGCGTCCCGGTCAAGGCCACGCCGATCCGCATGGTCACCTCCGGCGACACCGCGTCCTACGCCACCGGCACCAGCGCCAAGGTGTACGGCTGGGGCCGCACCAGCTCCACCAGCCAGGACATCTCGCAGACGCTGAGGACGACCGCGCTGACCCTGCACTCCGACAGCGCCTGCGCCGGCGCCTACGACACGGCCTTCGTCGCGGGGCACATGGTCTGCGCGGGCACCCAGAGCGGAAGCGACACCGGTACCAGCGCGACGTGCAACGGCGACTCCGGTGGCCCGCTCGTGGTGGGCGGCCGGATCGTCGGAGTGGTCTCCTGGGGCGTCACGGACTGCGTGAAGAAGGGCTACTACAGCGTCTTCACCAAGGTCGGCGCCTACGTCGGCTCGGCCTACCCCCAGATCGACGACAGCAACCTGAGCTACAAGGACAACAAGGCCGACCTCTTCGTGCGCGCCTCGTCCACGAAGACCGGCTACGAGAAGGACTCCAAGGGCACGTCCTTCGGCTCCCGCATCTCCTGGGGCGACTGGGACGGGGTCAACCTC
>Ga0308175_100004269_pt1 | contig 10032 bp, 7 predicted proteins | sample PhyCR1_3_FD_203893 | JGI IMG/M metagenome (GOLD analysis project Ga0308175, IMG submission 203893) | Soil microbial communities from UC Gill Tract Community Farm, Albany, California, United States - DLSLS.C.R1 | ecosystem: Environmental > Terrestrial > Soil > Agricultural land | place: USA...
TCGCCAGCCGGACCGTCCTGCCCGGCATTTCGCTGCCGCCCAGAAGCCGGGGTCGACGCCATCGGATTTTCCGGCTCGAGTTGCGGCGAAAACAATTCACAACTCGTCCCCCCGCATTCTTTCATCGCGCGAATTACATCGTCCACCGAGTCAGCCCCGGTTCGCGGCATGGAGCGAAAGCTGTAGGTGCAGATTCCAAGTTGAACGCCGTCAACTTTCTGCCCGAGCAATTTAGAAACGGGCAATGCGGCGGCTGCTAATTTCCCAAGGTCGCGTCTCGAATACAAGGAAGTCATCTCCTTCTCTTGCCTGCTGACTCATCCTGGATGGGCCGGGCGAATCTCGCAGGTCCACCCCAGCTTAAAACAACCGTTCGGGAAAATCTGGGAGGCGACTATCGCATGCCCCAAAGGGCAGAAGGTAAGGTGACAATATTCTTCAGAAAGTCGCGGGCGACCCAGAGCTTCCAACGAACAATCTTTGTTTGATACAGGATATTCGATTGTTCAAAAGGAGAAACGGACCCGCCCCGCCAGAGCTTCCAGGAGTTTCTGATCCCGATGCCAGCTAGGACCAGCAGGGCGAACGGTTCTGAAACCGGCACAGCCCACTTGGGGCCCTCAGCGAAGGCGGCGCGCATCTTAGCGCTCCGACTGGCCCTGGGACGTCTGGTTTTCGGAGGACGTTCCGCCTCGAACCACACAAAAAGCAACGAACAGAACAGCTACGTAGGCAAGGCAGATAAAGGCTGGGATCACGCCATAACAAAAGGCATGCGATACGCCAGAGTCGAGCCAGTTGCAAGTAGATGAAAGTACGGACTTTTGTGCGCAGAAGCTATTAAGCGCGAATGCCGAACTGGCCGCCCGGTTTCAGACCGGGTTCCAATTCGGTACATTGTCGGGACACAATCGATGGAAAACAGAAAAACCCATGCGCCCGAGAGCGCATGGGTTTTTCAGAGAGAGCTGCTTTAAGCCGTAACCGGCCAGTATTAAGCTCTGGATTTGCGGCGGGCAACCAGACCGGCGCCGGCGAGGCCAAGACCCATCAGGAGCATGGAGGCTGGCTCGGGAACCGGAGAGGCAACGAAGGAGGCAGAGTAGGTGATGCCGTTGATGGAACGACCCGAAGCCAGCGTTTGGATGATCGCGGGCAAGGTCCCACCGACTACCGTCTGGGTTGAGAAGACGCCGGTCGTAGCGGACGAACCGGTTGCGGGGCTACCAATGTAAGCATTACCGTTGAGCTGCAAAGAGGCGACAACCGTGCTGCTGGTCAACTGCAGAAGGGTGAAGGGCGAACCGTTCGGGGTGCAGAGTGAACCAGGGGTGCTGCTGCCGCAGGCGGCCTGAGTTCCAACGCCCGGGGCGATGTAGCTCAGATCAAACGTAATCGGGGCTGCAACGCCGTCCGTAAAGTGGATGAAACCGGGAATGTTAACGGCTCCTGTCCCAGTCCCGGTCAGCGACATAATGGTGCCACCCGTCAGTCCGGCGAAAGACCCGGTTTCAAGAGCACCAGGTGTGTTGGTGAAGGTGGGGTTAAATACGATGCTGTTGGCGTCAACGTTCACGTTGCCAGCGATGTTGGCCTGTCCTGTCACAGCTTCTGCTCGTGCGGAACCGGCATTGAAGAAAACTGCTGTCGCCAGAAGGCCGGCGAACAGAGAACCTTTGAACTTCATAATTGCTAAATCTCTCCTCCGAGGTGTCGGCCGGAAGTGCTCCCGGCTACGTATGCATCTTGGCATCGAAAACAGTTCGTGTCGCGTCCGTCCTGTACTAAACCACAAGGTAATAGAACGAGGAATACAAGCGCTATTTCGATAAATCGAAGGGTTTTAAGGTGCGATTACGATTGGGCTTTCGCCGGCAGTAGCGCGAATCGCCGACTGAATTGAAAGCGTCTAGAGTGACAATTTCTTCTCGTACAGGTCAGGCAAATCGTTCTCGAGCAATATCACGTCATTGGGCTTGGCATTTTGATTCATCCAAAGCTGCGCCGAGGCGAAATCAGCGCAGGGAATAACGAGGGCGGCCGGATTGTCCAGCTGGTAAGCACCAATGAGAGACGGTATCCGCTCCGGCAGCACGGGCAGGAGGACGTCTACCGTCGATTTGGCGAGCTGTCCAACCTTCCGGTGTTCTTCGTCGTGAGCAGTGCCTAGCTCCACCATGCCTGGCGTGACAAGAATCCGGCGTCCTCCGTCCGTTTTCAGTGCGTCAAGGAGCTTCAACGCCGAGGCAAAACCAACCGGATTCGAATTGTAGGCATCGTCGATGAGACGAGAACCTGCCGGCCCTTCCTTCACCTCCAGGCGATGACTGATCTGCGGAGCCGAATTCAACGCGAGAATTGCGTCTTCCGGCGCGATGCCCACGCGGCAAGCAGTCGCAAACGCCAGCGCCATATTCCCGACGTGATGTTCGCCGAAGATGGGTGCGCGTAATGTGTATAACTGGTCCTTCCACATCAGTTGCGCCATGATGCCGCCGACGGTTTGTGCCGCATTCACGATCCTGAACTCCGATTGCGAATCGAATCCGACTGCAACGGTGTTCCCATCGTGCTGAGCCCGGAAATCGCGCGCTGTTTGGAATTTCAACACGGAATCCGACAGGATGATGCCGCCATTCCGTTCCGCGGCTGCGCGTGCCAGCTCGAATTTCGCAGCCGCCACCGTGTCGAGGGTTTTGAAGCGTTCGTAGTGTGCCATCCCAATTGCAGTAATAACGGCAACATCGGGCGGCGCCAGCCGACATAGTCTTGCGATCGATCCCGGGCCGTATGCGCCCATTTCGCAGACGAAAAAGCGGTGGTGAGCTCCCAACTGCTCTCGAATTACTCGGGACACCCCCATGGGAGTATTGATGCTTCCCGGGGTGATCAACGTGGGAGCTTGTAGCTCCAGTATGTGGCCAAGAAGATGTTTGGTGGACGTCTTACCGTAGGAGCCGGTGATCCCGATGACGGTTGGGGCCAGTGCTTTCAACTTGCCGTGAGCCTCGTTCCAAAACTTCTTCTGAACCGACTTCTCTTGTGGAGAGAGGAAGACGGTGGCAAGGGGCAGCGCGAACGGAACGGCTTGTACCGGGATGAGCCAGGCGAGCAGTGGAAGATCTGTCATGGCATACAACACGCCAATCAAAGCCAGGCAGGAAAATGCGACGAAGTAGATTCGTTTCGCGCGTGCGGTCATAACGAGCCGCTTCTTGGAACCAGCTCGCAAATTTTTCTCGTATACCGCAATTCCGAGAAGTGCCGCGATAATGAACAGGGCTCCGATCTCGGGTGCCAGTCGAATGGCAAATTCCAATGCGCCGACGACAAGGATCACGATCGAAACTCGAATGTCGAGCGAGCGCGTTCGGAACAGCCACTGAATGAAGCGCACCGGCTGATACTCTTCCTGCTGGAAGATGTGGAGATAAGTCGAGAGCCGCCGCCACGCAAACACCAAATAGGCGAGCAACACCACATACTTCATTGCGCGTGCACCTCGATAAACTTACGAATGCGCAGAGCAATCTGATGTTGTCCTCGCGTCAAGATATCTAGGTGCCCGAGCCCTTGCAGAACGCTGAACTCTGAGGCGGGGATGAGGCCATTCAGACGTTCGCCAATCTCAGGAGGCGTTTCCGTATCCTCCGATCCATACAGCAGAAGCGTAGGACAACGCACCGCGGACGCAACTTCGCTCAGGTTCTCGCCCACTACCCGGTTAAGAATGGGCCGCAGTGGGCCCGCGGCGCGGTAATCAGCACTCCCCATGCGGCTGCGAAGTTTATCTAACTGCGGACCTTCTTTCAGCAAACGCTTTGCCGTCTTAAAAAACGTTCGTCTTAGAGCGATACGCGCCCGCTCTACTGGCGTTCGGCTGCGAGGCAGTCCCGCGGAAGCAATCAGGACCATGCCACTCAGCAAGTCTGGATGGCGGGCGGCCAATTGCAGCCCGATCCTGCCGCCGAAGCTGTGACCGATCCAGATTCGGCGTTCGGCCGGCAATGCTCGCATCCAGTTCGCCACGGCGTCGGCATAGTCGGCTGTACCCCAGGTCTGTGGCGGCACGGGAGATTGCCCGAAACCCGGGAAGTCAATCAGGAAAGAAGGTGCAAACGGTTTCAATGTTTCCGCTACCGGCAGAAATGCGGCTGACGATTGACCCCAGCCGTGCCCAAAGTAAAGGCGCAGATTTCCGGACCGCGGACTGACCGTCTCGACTACGACAAACCCTTCGGGCTGCCGAATGGTGGATTCAGAGTGCATTCAATGCTTTGCTAGAGTGAGAAATTCGACGGTTTGCCGCCAGCTTTTTGCGTGCTGTGATGGTTCGATCGATTCACGTCGCTCATTATGAAAACGCGAGTGGCTGTCTTTTTTGGCGGCCGTTCCCCCGAACACGACATCAGCGTCATCACCGGTCTTCAAGCTTTAGAAGCTCTGGACGGAGATCGTTTCGACTCTTTTCCAGTCTACGTTGCACCCGATGGTAAATGGTTCCTCGGCGACGCTCTTCGAAGCCGGAGCACTTACATTCCTCGCGAGAATACTCTCAAGACTCTCGAGGGCGTGACGCTGGATCTCTGGCCGACGGTTGAGGGGCGCGGCCGCCTGTTGCCTGTTAAGTCGGGTGGTCTTTTTTCCAAATCCAGGGTCATCGAGTTCGATGTGGCTCTGCTCGCTTTCCACGGCTTGTTTGGCGAGGATGGCCGCGTGCAGAGTCTGTTTGAGCTCGCAAATGTGCCGTATACCGGGATGAGAACGCTCGCATCAAGCGTGTGTATGGACAAGGCGGCCACGAAACGTGTTCTTGGCGGCACCGGTATTGCTCTTTTACCCTCTGCCATTGTGGTGCGCCCCGCCACGGGACTCCTGCCTTCCTCGTCGGAGGTGCAGGCGCAAATGCAGGACCTTGACTTTCCGGTAATCGTTAAGCCTCTCCACCTCGGATCGAGCATTGGCGTCGCTCGCGCGTCGACGGTAGAAGAAGCTCGCGGTGCTTTGTCCGTCATATTCCGGCTCGACACTCACGCGATCATCGAACCGTTTGTCGAGAATCTGGTCGAGTACAACGTGGCAGTGCGAAACGGAAAGGGCGGAATTGTAACTTCCGCAGTCGAACGGCCCAAATCGGATCGGGAGTTACTGGATTTTAAGGCGAAGTATCTTGCGGGCGGCGCGGGATCGAAATCCGGGAGCAAACAACCGGGTGCGATCAGCCAGGGCATGCTTTCGCTCACACGCGAGCTGAACCCTGCGCTTGCCCCTGATCTCGAGCGGAAAATCCGCAATTGGGCCACCCAATGCTTTGCTGCTGTCTACGGTACCGGGGCGCCACGCATCGACTTCCTGTGCAACGGCATAACGGGAGAAGTCTGGCTGAACGAGGTAAACCCCTGTCCAGGCTCGTTCGGGTACTTCCTTTGGGAGGCATCCGCCGAACCCATGCTGTTTTCCGAGCTGCTGTCCCTATTAATCGACGAGGCGTTTGCAGCCCACCGGCTGCTGCAGCTGCCGCCTGATCCGACACAGCCGGACTCGCGTCTTTTCCCACGTTCTTAGGGCTTTCCCGGCTGTGGCAAGATAGTCCCGAGGACTCATGCTTTGACCTCAATCGCAAAGTACTTGCCGGCTAAGCCATGGCGGCCAAGAGGCTGCCTGCCTGGCTTGGCGGTTGGGTAGATGGCAGATTCCAAACCCAGGAGCACAAGGGTAGACAGCGAGCGAGCTGCAGGCGACGGGTGGTCGTTGCTAGAAGCGGAAGCCCGACTCAGTGCTGCGCTCGCTATCGCCAAACTAGGCACCTTCGAATGGAATCTCCTGACCGGTTCCGTGACATGCGACGAGCGCAGTCGTGAGATCTTTGGTTTTGAAGCGGGAGAAGGGTGCACGATCAAAGAGGTAGCCGACCGCATCCATCCTGATGACCTTCGGAGAGTACAGGCGGAATCAAGTTCGTCTCGTGAAAACATGACTCGCCTGGAAACCGAGTATCGCGTCATCCTTCCGGATGGGAACATACGTCACATAGCTAGCGTCACTCATCCAATCCCGGGGCATGATGGCAAAACGGAGCGCCTGTTCGGTGTCCTGAGCGACGTCACACAACGGAAGCAAGCGGAAGCGGTTCTTCGGCAACGGGAAGAGCAGTTACGGCGGGCACTCGAGATCGACACGGTCGGAGTGATCATCTTCGATCTCGAAGGCAATATCGCCGAAGCAAACGATGCTTTCCTGCGAATGTCTGGCTTTGCGCGTGAGGACCTGGACAAAGCGCCTCTGCGGTGGGACATCCTGACGCCTCCGGAGTGGATGCCCATCACTCTCGATCGGAAGAATCAGCTCGCCGCCACTGGCCGAGCGACACCTTACGAGAAGGAGTATATACGAAAAGATGGATCGCGGTGGTGGGGTCTGTTCGCGCCCAAGATGCTCAACGAGCGTGAAGGGGTGGAGTTCATTCTCGACATAAGCGAGCGTAAACAGGCAGAAGAAGCGCTTCAGGAGAGCGAAAGTCGGTTTCGGCGTGCTTTTTCGCATGCCGCGGTTGGGCTCGTGCTTTCCGGTCCCGGCGGCCGGCTTCTCTATTTCAACGGCGCCTATTGCGACATCCTCGGCTACAACGCTGACGAGCTTCGAGACCAGGATTTCTTCACGCTGACACACCCCGACGATATTCCGAAAAACCGGGAACTTCATCGTCAGCTGCTGTCAGGAGCCATCCAGAACTTCGTCATTGAGAAGCGCTACATCCGCAAATGTGGCCAATTCGTTTGGGTACGTGCAACAGCAACGGTGATGGCTGAAGAAGCGGGCCGGCCCACCCAGATCATCGGTATCGTCGAGAATATCCAGGACCGCAAAGAAGCCGAAGCTGCCTTACTTCGCTCTCAAGAGGAACTCGGGCAGTTCGCCCACACTGTGGCACACGATCTTCAGACTCCGCTGCGAGGCCTGCTGAGTTATTCGCAACTCCTCGGCAGGAAGTATCGGGGCAAGCTGGATAGCGAGGCTGATGAGATGTTGCAGTTCATATTGGATTCGGGGCGGAGTATGGAGCAACTCATCCGCGCATTGCTCCGCTATGCGGAAGTTGGCGAAGAAGAGAGCGGACGCAAGCTGGTACGCCTTCAGGATGTGATCGACGGTCTACGAGTAATAATGCAGCAGGAAATCGGCGAAACCGGGGCGGAGATCAGTTGTGGTGATTTGCCCACGATCGAAGCCGATCCGATTCACCTGACGCAACTCTTCCAGAACCTCGTAGGAAACGCCATCAAGTACCGTAAGACCGATGCCGCGCTCCGTATAAGAATCTCCGCTGAACCGCTCCGGACTGGCTGCTTGCTTTCTGTTGAGGATAACGGCCAGGGTATGGATCCGAGATACTCGGAACGCATCTTTCAGCCGCTAAGACGTCTGCATGGTAAAGAAGTCCCTGGTTCGGGAATCGGGCTTGCCATCTGCAAGAAGATTGTCGACCGGTATGGCGGCCGGATCTGGGTAGAGTCAGAACCCGGCGTGGGATCGACGTTTCGTTTCACCATACCTTGCCAGTAATCGAGTTCGGCAGGCCGGCTCAACTCGTAGTGACTGGTTCTGCAATGCCAACGGTGAGAGCAATCAGGCCGTCGGAACTTACGCGCACAGGATAGGTCTTTAGCTTGCAATCGCCACCTTCCAACTTGCCGCTCGCGAGATCGAATTTCCAGGCGTGCAATGGGCAGATCACCGTCTTTTCGCCGACCAACCCGTCAGCGAGGGGTCCGTTCCTGTGAGGACAATCGGCCTGCGTCGCAAATAGCTCGCCCGAACGCGTGTGAAATACCGCAACCCGCTCGTCTCCCACCCCAAAATTCCGCCCTTCGCCCGGCGGTATGAGTTCCAGCGAACCCAGTGTGACTTCTCGCTCTGTCCCTCTCATTGGAGCACCGGCAGCAGCGAAGCAAATTCTGCTGGGCGAGGGGCATTGTACGCCGCTTCCCAAGGATCTTGGTAGGCGTCAATCGATGCCTGTATAGCTGCGTCCAGCCGTGCCGCTATACCCTCGCTGTCATCCACCACAACCGCCCGGACCTTGTCGATTCCAATCCGTTCGACGAAGCCGTACGTGCGTTCCAGATACTTGGCATTCTCGCGATAGTACTGCATAAATCGAGCCGCGTACTTGAGCACCTCGTCCTCACTTCCGACGACGCAGAGGATGTCGCCCTTGCGTACGTGTGCGCCGGCAGCACCTCCGATGTAAATCTCCCACCTGCCGCCTTCGACTGCTACAGCACCGATGTCCTTCACCATGGCTTCGGAGCAGTTGCGAGGACAACCAGCGGTGGCCATCTTGACTTTGTGAGGTGTATCGATGCCCTTGAATTTGTGTTCGATTCTGATTGCAAGCGAAGTGCTGTCACCCACTCCAAAGCGGCAGAACTCCGTTCCGACACAACTCTTGCAGGTGCGGTATGACTTTCCATACGCATGCCCGGAAGGTATGCCCAGGTCGCGCCAGATATGCGGCAGATCGTCCTTCTGGACGCCCAGCAGATCAATGCGCTGGCCCCCGGTCAATTTGACCATCGGCACCTGGTATTTCTCGGCCACGTCTGCGATCCGCCGCAGCTCGGCCGGACTCGTAACGCCTCCTGCCATTTGTGGCACGACGGAGAACGTTCCGTCTTTCTGGATATTCGCGTGTACGCGCTCATTGATGAAACGGGCATCCGGCTCCTTCAGGTACTCGCCCGCCCAAACCGTGCTCAACAGAGACGCGAGGCCCGGCTTACTGGCCGGATCTTCCTTACCGTCTACCAACGCTTTGAAGACGGCCGAAACCGATTTCAGGCCTCGTTCGCGGATGGCCGCGATTAGCTCCGGTTTGGTAAGCGGAATCCCAGGCACGTAGTAGTGAACCGATGGATCGTCCTCCAACTCGCCCCCGCAGGCAAACTCGACAATTTCGGTAACCATGCTCTTGCAAGATCCGCAGCCGAGACCGGCGCGCGTCCCTTCCATAACGGCCTTCGGGCTACGCTTACCGCTTTTCACGCAAGAGACAATGGCGCCTTTTGTTACCCCGTTGCAGTTGCAAACCTGCATATCGGCCGGCATCTCCTCAATCGTGACCTTCTTCGAAGGTGCGCCGATGTCGAAGAGCAGCGACAATCGCTCCTCGGGTAGCGGTGTTCCCCGATCGAATGCCTGCATGAGGTAAGCTGCTTTGCTGATATCGCCGAGCAGAATGCCGCCTACCAGCCGGCCGTCGCGAATGATCAGCTTCTTGTACTGGCCCTTCTTCGGTTCTGTGAACTGAACGATTTCGTCGCGTTCTTCAACGGGCTCGGTAATGCCCATGGCGGCCATCTCCACCCCCATCACCTTGAGCTTGGTGGCCACTTTTGAGCCGTGATAAGCCGCATTTGTATCTCGGCCCGTAATGTGGTCGGCCAGAACTTTCGCCTGTTCCCAGAGCGGAGCAACCAGGCCATACACGTGGCCGCGATGTTGTGCGCACTCGCCGACGACGTAGATGTCCGGGTCGGTGACCGATCGCAGTTGATTATCGACCACAATCGCGCGCTGAACCTGCAGCCCGCACCGGCTCGCGATCTCAACGTTTGGCTTGATACCGGCGGCCATCACAACCATGTCGCAGGAAAGCACACTTCCGTCCGCGAACCGTATGCCCGAGACGCGATCTTCGCCGAGAACCGCGGTCGTGTTTTTCCCGAGCAGCACGCCGATGTTCATCCCCTCCATGGTGGATTTCAGGATGGCTCCGGCCTGCGGATCGAGCTGTTGGTTCATCAGGTGATGGCCGCGATGAATGACATCGACTTGCACCCCATAGTTCTGGAGGCCTCGCGCCGCTTCGAGCCCAAGCAGTCCTCCGCCGATAATGGCAGCACGTCCGCGGCACCCTTTTGCGTACTCCGCAATTTCGCGGCAGTCGTCGAGAGTACGAAAAACGAAGACACCGGGTTTGTCTTGTCCGTCCGGCAAGGTGACGCCTTCAATGGAGGGCACATGGGAGCG
>Ga0308175_100004270_pt1 | contig 10032 bp, 11 predicted proteins | sample PhyCR1_3_FD_203893 | JGI IMG/M metagenome (GOLD analysis project Ga0308175, IMG submission 203893) | Soil microbial communities from UC Gill Tract Community Farm, Albany, California, United States - DLSLS.C.R1 | ecosystem: Environmental > Terrestrial > Soil > Agricultural land | place: USA...
CGACGAGCCGCACCCCCGGCGCCAGCCGCTGCTGCAGCTCGTGGCAGTCGTCGTAGGTCCGCACGACGTGGCCGCCCGTGCCAACCGACGCCGGAAGCCGTCGCGCGTGTACGCCGGTGGCGGCGACGAGGCCGTCGAAGGCCAGCGTGTCGCCGTCGGACAGCGTCACGCGGCGGGCGTCGAGGTCACACCCGACGGCCTTGACCCCGTAGCGCCACTGCGCCCGGTCGGACTCGGGACGCTTCTTGAACGCCAGGGTGGCCAGGTCCGGGGGTGCCTTCAGTGCTGCCTTGGAGAGTGGCGGACGCGTGTACGGCGCGTGGTGCTCCTCGCTGAGGACAACCACCTCGCCGTCCCAGCCGCCCGCGTAGAGCGCCTCGGTGACGCGCAGCCCGCCGAGTGAGCCGCCGACGACGACGATCCTGGCCATGGGTGTCTCCTCAGGTAACGGTGCAGCGGGTCGTGCTGTGGGTCAGTCGAGGATCCGGATGGCCTGCACCGGGCAGGCCGTGACGGCGTCCTCGACGTCGGAGCGCGCCGCGTCGACGACCTCTCCGTGGTAGACCAGGTCGCCGGCGTCGTCGAGGTCGAAGACCTCGGGCGCGGCGAAGACGCACTGGCCGTAGTTCTGGCAGATGCCCATGTCGACGTCGACCTTCATCGCCGCGCCCCCTCGACGTAGAAGCGGTCCTGCATCTCGCGGAACAGCTCGGTGTTCTCGGCGTTGCCGGGGTGCGGGAGCCACCGGTCCCCACCGACCTGGTAGCGCGTTGCGAGCTCGATCAGCACCCCGTGCGCCTTCTCCTCCGGCAGGAAGTTCCACTTCAGCCACGGCATGGTGTCGGGGTTGCTGTCCTCCTCGAGGAGGACAGGGAGCCCGGCGGCGCGGCAGTCGGCCATGGTGTGGCCGAAGTTGTCGCTCAGGAAGGCGATGTGGTGCACGAACTCGCCACGCTTGTCGAGCACCTTTTGCACCCAGCTCTCGTCGTCGCCGGGGGCCCACATCTGGACCGAGACGCCGGTGGGATCGGGGTTCTGGAACGTCGCCCACACCATCGCCGTACCGTCGGACGAACCCTCGCTGCGGGTGATCGTCTCGGTCATCTCCGGCATCAGCACGCCGAGGATGTCCTTCCAGTCCTCGATCGCCCGGTCCAGGTCGCGGACGCAGAGCGAGAAGTGGTCGATGTGCACGCGGGTCATGGTCGGCCTCCTGTCGTCATGGCCACATTATTACACCGAACGTTTGGTAGATGGAAGTCCGGATGTGCTTGACATCACCTTCGTGGCGGTGGTTGGCTTCAATCAATCGTTTGGTGGAATTGTGGAGCGGAGGAACTGTGGACTTCTCACTGTCCGAGGAACAAGAGGCGTTCCGGAAGATGGTCCGAGCCTGGGTGGAGAAGGAGTGCCCCAAGGACGTGGCCCTCGAGATGGAGAAGCAGGAGTTCCAGTACCCGCACGAGCTCTTCGACAAGATGGCGCAGGCCGGATTCCACGCCATCGCCATCGACGAGGCGTACGGCGGCGCGGGTGGCACCGAGCTGGATCAGGTCATCCTGATCCGCGAGCTCTCGCGCTCGCTGGGCGGTCAGGCCTGGATCTGGGGGATCAACGCCTTCGCCGGCGCCAAATCGGTCGGCTACTACGGCAGCGAGGAGCAGAAGAAGCGCTTCCTCCCGGAGATCGCCGACGGCACCAGCAAGTTCGCCATCGCCGTGACCGAGCCCGCGGGTGGCACCGACCTGCTCGGCGTCCTCAAGACGACCGCGACCCAGGTGGAGGGCGGCTGGCGGATCAACGGCCAGAAGATCTGGTCGACGCAGGCGCACGTGGCCGACTACCTCCTGCTCCTCGCGCGCTCCGACAAGGACGTCGCGAAGAAGACACAGGGCACCACCCTCTTCCTCGTGCCGCGTGAGTCCGAGGGCGTCGAGACCCGCCAGATCCCCAAGCTGGGCATGAAGAACGTCGGCTCGTGCGAGGTCTTCCTCGACGACGTGTTCGTCCCCGACGAGCTGGTTCTGGGCGAGCCCGGCCAGGCGTGGTACATGCTGCTGAAGACGCTCAACAACGAACGCATCATGATGTCCGCACTGGCGCTGGGCATCCTGGACGGCGTCATCGAGGAGGCGCTGCGCTACCTCGGCGAGCGAGAGGTGTTCGGCAAGAAGCTCGGCCAGATGCAGATCCTGCAGCACTACGTGGCCGACATGCTCATCGCGCAGAAGAACGCCGAGCTGCTGATCTACAACGCGGCGTGGCGCCAGTCGCAGGGCCTCGAGTGCGGGATGGAGGCCAACATGGCCAAGGTCGTCGCCTCCGAGGGCGCCGTCACTGCCGCCGACCGCGGTATCCAGATGTTCGGCGGCATGGGCTATGCCCTCGAGACCCAGATGCAGCGCTACTGGCGCGACGCCCGGCTCTACAAGATCGGACCGATCGCCAACGAGATGGCCCGCAACTCCATCGCCGAGATGGCCGGACTGCCCCGGTCCTTCTGACCCGACCAGGAACGCACGTACGCCATGAGGAACACCCGGGAAGGGGCGAGACTGGTGACCAGGACGAGGAGGAGCTGGCGGTGACCATGACCAGGACCAGGCACGACGCCATCGCGGACCAGGAGCTGTCCGGATCCGCATCGGTGGCACTCACGGAGGCCGTGGCACCGCCGGCCACTCCGAGCACACCGCGAAACCCTGTGGTCCCCCGTACGTGGGGCGAGACGATGCCGTTCGGCGACCTCCCCGTCCGGGGCGCGGCCCTGTGGCCCGGCACCGAGGTCATCGTCTTCCCCGGCGAGCGGCTCACCTTCGCCCAGCTCGCCGACGACGCCGAGCTCGCCGCCCGCGCCCTGCGGGGCATGGGCGTCGGGCCGGGCGACCGGGTCGGCGTGCTGCTCGCCAACTGCCCCGACTACGCGCGCATCTCCTTCGGCATCGCCATGCTCGGCGCCGTCGCGGTGCTGATCAACGCCCGCTACCAGGGCGGCGACCTGCGGCACGTCGTCATCGACGCCGGCCTCAGGGTCCTCGTCACCGGCGACCAGGCGGGTCAGCCCTTCGGCATGACCGAGCGGATCGAGGCGGCGTTCGCCGACCTCGACCCCCAGCAGGCCGACATTTTCCCGCTCGCCTCCGCGCCCGACCTCGAGGCGATCGTGGTGCTCGCCTCGGCGAACGAGGCGCCGGCGTACACGAGCCGGGCCGCCTTCTACGCCGCAGCGGAGCAGGTGACGCCCGGCGAGGTGCACCTGCTGCGCCGGAAGGTGCCGGTGCGCTCGGTCGGAATGATGATGTACACCTCCGGCACCACTGCCCGGCCCAAGGGCTGCGCCCTCTCGCACGAGATGGTCGTGCGCAACGGCGTCGCCGTGGGCGAGCGGCTCGATGTGCGAACCGGCGACAAGTTCTGGGACCCGCTCCCGATGTTCCACATGTCGTCGGTGTTGCCGCTGGTGGCCTGCGCCCACGTGGGCGCCACGTTCATCTCGATGGAGCACTTCGAGGCCGGGCAGGCCCTCGCCCTGATGGGCGAGGAGGTCGTCTCGCATGTCTACCCGACCTTCCCGACGATCACCCAGGCGCTCGCCAACCACCCGACGTTCGGCGACGTCGACTGGAGCCAGGTGCGGGTGGTCAACAACGTCGCACCGCCCGCGACGCTGCGACAGCTGCAGGACCTCTGGCCCGACGCGGCGCTGGTGACGGCGTACGGCTCGACCGAGGCAGGCGGCTGTGTCTCCTTCAGCGTCCCGACCGACTCCCTCGCCGCACGCACCGACACCTGCGGCCCGCCGTTCCCGGGGATCGAGGTGCGGGTAGTGGACCCGGAGACCAACCTCCCCGTCCCGACCGGCGAGCGCGGCGAGCTGTGCGTACGCGGCTACTCGCTCTTCGAGGGCTACCACAACGCGCCCGAGCTCACTGCCGAGGCGGTCGACGCCGAGGGGTGGTTCCACAGCGGTGACATCGGCGCGCTCGACGCCGAGGGCCGCATCTCCTACCTCGGCCGCCTCAAGGACATGCTCAAGGTCGGCGGCGAGAACGTCGCCGCGGTCGAGATCGAGGGTGTCCTCCAGAGCCACCCCGCGGTCAACATCGCGCAGGTCGTCGGCATCCCCGACGCCCGCCTGGTGGAGGTACCGGCCGCGTTCGTCGAGCTCAAGCCGGGCGCGGCGCTCGAGCCGGACGAGCTCGTCGACTTCCTGCGCGGCGAGATCGCCAACTTCAAGCTCCCGCACCACGTGCGGGTGGTCGTGGAGTGGCCGATGGCCGCCACCAAGATCCAGAAGTTCCGGCTGCGTGAGAGCCTCTGCGCCGAGCTGGGCATCGAGCTCCCGTGACGGACGGGATCGTCCGGCGCTTCGACCACGTCGCTGTCGCTGTGCGCGACCTCGCGGCCGCGAGCCGGCTGTTCCTCGACCTGCTCGGCGGTGAGCTCATCGCGGGTGGCGACGACGGGTCGCTCGGCATCCGCACGATGCAACTGCGCTTTCCGCCCGGCGTGAAGATCGAGCTGCTGACGCCGCTCGACGAGACCTCGTACCTCCAGGCCTACCTGGACAAGCACGGCGAGGGCTTCCACCATATGACCTGCATGGTCGACGACGTCGAGGACGCCGCCCGCCGGCTGGGCGAGGCCGGCATCGACACCGTGGACACCCGAAGCGGCACCGGCGTGTGGGACGAGACCTACGTCCGGCCCTCCAGCGGCCTCGGGACCCTCGTGCAGCTCGCGACCTCGCCGCTCGTGTGGACCGAGCCATTGATGCCGGAGGGCGCCACGGCCGCCGACGTGCTCGCCGGACGCATGGCCTGGAACGACGCCCGACCGGGGTGGAAGGAGACGACCTGATGGTGAAGTTCGTGGCGGTGGTGAGTCGCAAGGAGGGCCTGGACTTCGAGGAGTTCCGGCGCCTGTGGTGCGAGGAGCACCCCGTGCTCGTGCTCGCGATGCCGGGCGTGCGCCGGTATGCCCAGAACCTCGCCTGGAAGGGGGGCTCCCGCGACTGGCCCATGGACGGCATCGCCGAGGTCTGGTTCGACGACAAGGACGCCGTCAACGCCGCGTTCGGCTCGCCCGCCGGCGAGGCCGCGACGAGGCACCAGGACCTGTTCGCGGGCGACGTCCGCTGGTTCCTGGCCGAGGAGAGCACCTGGTGGCCCGCGGCGGACGACTCCGACGGCCCCCATGACTCCGACGACGAGGATAGCTGAGATGACCGAGACGCTCGAGTTCGACGCAGACACGGGCCCGGTGGCGGGAGACTTCCTCGTCCTGGGTGGCAACGTGTTCGGTTGGACCGCCGACGAGGAGCAGTCCTTCGCGGTGCTCGACGGCTTCGTCGAGGGTGGCGGCCGGATGATCGACACGGCCGACTCCTACATGGCCAGCATCCCCGGGATGCGGGGTGGCGAGTCCGAGGAGATGATCGGCCGCTGGATGGCCTCGCGCGGCAACCGCGGCGACGTACGTTTGGCGACCAAGGTCGGTCGCCACCCCGAGCTCGACAACCTCCGCGGGCCGACGATCCGGACGGCGATCGAGAACTCGCTGCGCCGCCTCGGGACGGACCACGTCGAGGTCTACTACGCGCACCTCGACGACACCGAGACCCCGCTCGAGGAGACCCTCGAGACCTTCGACGCGCTCGTCCGGGAGGGCAAGGTCGGCAGCCTGGCCGCCTCCGGCTACACCCCCGACCGGCTCCGCGAGGCGCTCGACGTCAGCGAGGCCAACGGCTGGGCGCGCTACGAGATGTTCCAGGACCACTACAACCTCGTTCGCCGCTCGACGTTCGAGTCGGAGGTGCGCCCGCTGCTCGCCGAGCGCGGCGTGGTCGCACTGCCGTTCTATGCGCTCGCGCAGGGCTTCCTGACCGGCAAGTACCGCGAGGCCGGCACCGGCACCAGCGTGCGGTCCGGTGCCGCGGAGCGCTACCTCGACAAGCGCGGCCGCAGGATCCTCGCGGCCCTCGACGCGCTGTCGGAGAAGCACGGCGCCCCGCTCGCGGCGATCTCCTTGGCCTGGCTGCGCGAGCAGCCCGGGGTGGGTGCGCCGGTGGCCAGCGCCCGGACCCCCGAGCAGTTGCCGGAGCTGGTGGCGGCACGCGACGTCCACCTCGACGCCGACGACCTCGCGGCGCTCGACGCGGCGTCTGCCTGACCGACCCCGACGACGAAGGAGCGAGATGACAGCGACACTCCGCGTGGTGCAGGTCGCCTACGCGACCACCGACGTCCGGGCCGCGGCCCGCGAGTGGCACGAGCGCTACGGTGCCGGTCCGTTCTTCGTCCGCGAGCACGTGCCGATGTCGCGCGTCCTCGTGGACGGCGAGGAAGCGACCTTCGACCACTCCTGCGCCTTGGGCCAGTGGGGCAGAGTCATGGTCGAGCTCGTCCACCACCACGAGCTGCAGCCCGCGGCCCTCGAAGACGACATGCGAGGCGGGGCGACCGGGATCCACCACGTCGCCTGCTTCGTCGACGACCTCGAGGAGGCCCGCGACCAGCTCGTGGCCGCCGGGGCGCGCGTGGTGATGGACGCGCAGTCCAACGAGGTGCGCTTCATCTTCCTCGACCCGGGGCCCGAGCACGGTCACATGATCGAGATCTACGAGGAGACGCCCTACATGGCGAAGCTCTACGGCAAGGTGCGCGAGGCTGCCGAGGGCTGGGACGGCACCGACCTTATCCGGGAGCGCGGCTGATGGACCTCGTCTCCCCGCCCGAGGTCGACGTCCTGGTTATCGGGTCCGGCGTGGCCGGGCTCTCGGCCGCCCTGAGCGCCCGCGAGTCGGGCGCCGAGAGCGTGCTGGTCCTCGAGGCGGAGCGCATCGTGGGGGGATCCACGCGCCTGTCGACCGGGATCGTGATGGGCGCCGGCTCGCGCGCCCAGGCCCTCGAGGGCGTCGAGGACGACGCCACGGCGTACTACAACGACTACATGAACGCCAACGAGTGGCAGCTGCCCGGTGGCGTCGTCAAGGCCATGACGGCGTCCTCCGGGGACACCATCGACTGGCTCGAGGACCACGGCGTCCAGTACCACCCGGGGATGATCCACGGCGGCAGCGAGAACACCCCGCGCTGCGTGGCTGTCGTCGGAGGCGGTGAGGGGATCATCACCGCCCTCCACCGCTCGGCGCGGGAGTTCGGCATCGACATCGCCCTCGACCAGCGCGTCACGAGGTTGCTCGTGGACGACGGACGCGTGACCGGCGCAGCGGTGGGCAGCGAGGAGATCAGCGCCGGTGCCGTCGTCGTCGCCTCGGGCGGGATCGGTGCCGACCCGGAGCGGTTGGCGCAATGGTTCCCCGACCAGATGGGCACCGCGGGGTCGTGGCACTGGTACATCGGCAGTGACGGTGCGCGCGGGGACCACCTCGGGTTCGCCGATCAGGTCGGCGCCGACGTGACAGGCGTGCTGGGCCTGCGCCTGCTGCACCCCGACTTCGTGCGGACCCTGGAGTCCTACATCCCCGGCTGGCAGGTGCTGGTGAACAGCGATGGACGGCGCTTCGTCGACGAGTCCGCTCCCTACGGCATCCTCGACCGCGCGATGAGTGCGCAGGGTGACCGGGCGTTCTTCGTCTTCGACCAGCAGGCGGTCGACGAGGAGCTGACGGGACGGTCCGCCTACCGGCAGACCTACCCCGAGGACCCCGACCGCCGCAGCCCCAACTGGAACCCGTCGATGATCGCCGAGCAGGTCGACGCCGGCCGGATCGCCCGCGGCGAGACCCTCGAGGAGGTGGCCTCGGCGCTCGGCCTCGACCCGCTCGCGCTCGCCGACACCGTCCAGCAGTACAACGAGGGCGTGGACCGCGGCATCGACCGGTGCGGCAAGGCGCCGTCCTACCTTCGTCCGCTCGTGCACGCACCGTTCTACGGCGCAGAGGTGCGACTCGCGACGCTCTGCTGGACCGGGACCGGCCTGCGGATCGACGACCGCGCGCAGGTCCTCGACCGGCGCGGCAACGTCATCCCGGGCCTCTACGCGGCCGGCGAGTCCAGCGGCGGACCGATGGGGAGGGTATACGTCGGCAGCGGCGGCAGCATCGCCAACGGCGCGATCTTCGGGCGGATCGCCGGGCGTGAGGCGACCCGCTGACCGCGGTGACCGGCCGGACGAGCGACCACCCCCTGGCCCTGGCGTGCCTGGCCTTCCTCGATGTCGGGCCGGAGGAGCACGTCGCTGCGGCGGCCGCGGCCGGGTTCGACGACGTGACCCTACGAGTCACCGGCACCGCGACGCCCACGCCGGCACAGGTCGGGGCTGACTCCCGGCGAGCGCACGCCATCAGGGCCAGCCTCGATGCCGCAGGTCTCGGCGTGAGGGACGTCGAGGTGCTGCGGCTCGTGCCCGACCTCGACCTGGACGAGGTGGCCCGCGTCGTCGAGACGGCCGCCGTCCTCGGCGCCCGGCACCTGCTCGTGGTCAACGGCGCGCTGGAGCGGGCAGCAGCGACTGACCTCGTCGGACGGGTCGTAGGAGTGACGGAGGGCAGCGGCGTACGCCCGTGCCTGGAGCCGATGCTGTTCTCGCGCTGCCGCACCCTGGTCGACGCCATCGAGACCGTGGCGACGACCGGGGCCGGCGTGCTGGTCGACGCGCTGCACCTCTTCCGTGCCGGCAGCGACGCGCACGCGGTCCGCGAGGCCGCGCGGGTCCACGGGCCCGGCCTCTTCCCCTACCTCCAGGTCTGTGACGCGGGGATGGATCCGCCGACCGGCGACGACGCGCTGCGGGAGGAGGCCGTCAACGGACGGCTCCTTCCGGGCGAGGGGTCGTTGCCGCTGACCGGCCTGCTCGCCGCGCTCCCGCCGGGACTGCCGCTCTCGGTCGAGGCGCCGACCCGGGCGCTGCGGCAGCAGCCCGCCGGCGTACGCGCAACCGAGGCGATGCGTGCCGTGCGCGCACTGCTCTGATCCGGGGGAGCGGGGTCCGGCTCAGAGGCTGAAGCCGCCGTCGACGTCGAGGCACTGGCCGGTGATGTAGGACGCCCGGGGCGAGCCGAGGAACCGCACGGCCTCCGCGACCTCGGCGCCGTGGCCGAACCGCCGGAGCGGGAGCTGCTTCATCGCGAAGTCCTGCGCCTCCTGCGGGAACTCGCCGTTGGCGACGATCGCACCACCGATTCCGTCGGCCAGGATCCCGGGGCCGACGCAGTTGGCCCGGACGCCGTACTTCCCCTCCTCGGCCGCGACCGCCCGCACCAGCGCCTCGATGCTCGCCTTCGGGCTGGCGCTCAGGGCGTCACGCAGCGGGAACTTGCGGACCGCCATCGTGGTCACCGCGACGAGGGCGCCGCGGCTCTCGCGCAGGTGGGGCAGCGCCGCCTCGAGGAGACGGAAGAACGCCACGGTCTCATGGTCGAGGTGGCGGGCGAACAGTGCAGTGTCGATGGCGCTGACCCAGCGCTGCGGGATGAGCGGGCCGCTCGCGTGGACGAGCAGGTCGAGGCCGAGGCCGTCGACCAGCGCGGCGAGCTGGCCGCTCGCCGCGTCGTCGGTGAGGTCGACGGCCGCCGAGGAGATCCGGGTGCCGCCCGACGACCAGGCGTCGGTGAGGGCCGCGGCCTTCTCGTGGTTGCCGCGGTACGTGAAGGCGACGTCGTAGCCGTCCTCGACCAGCAGGTCGATCGTGGCGGCACCGACGGCACCGGTTCCGCCGCTGACCAGCGCGCGGCGGCGTACGCCGTTTCCCGCCGGCTGCCGTCCGGCGGTCACGCGGTCGGGGCAGGGGACGCCTGCCACCCGGCGACCTCGACCACGGACGTGTGGCCCCAGGGGACGACGGTGCCCTCGGTGCGGTAGTCCTCGTCGAGGTCGTCGACCATGTCGAGCGACATCGCCATCCGGCCGAAGCCGACGAAGTAGGCCACGTTGAAACAGAGCTCCATGATCTCCGGCTCGGTGAAGTGCTCGCGGAGGTCATCGAAGGAGGCGTCGGAGACCCGCATGTGGTCGGTCGCCATCAGGTCGGCATAGGCGATCGCGGCGCGCTCGGCTTCGGTGAGGTCGT
>Ga0308175_100004271_pt1 | contig 10027 bp, 7 predicted proteins | sample PhyCR1_3_FD_203893 | JGI IMG/M metagenome (GOLD analysis project Ga0308175, IMG submission 203893) | Soil microbial communities from UC Gill Tract Community Farm, Albany, California, United States - DLSLS.C.R1 | ecosystem: Environmental > Terrestrial > Soil > Agricultural land | place: USA...
GGAGCGGGGCACGCCGAGGTGGGCGTACCCGGGCCGCCCGCGGTCCTGCACGGTGGTCAGCGCCCCGGCCCGCACCACGACCAGCGCACGGTCGGTCATGCGTCCTCCCCGGGCGCCGGGCACACGCGTGCGTACGCCGTCACGCGTCCCCCACCGGTGTGAAACGCACCCGCGTGCCCGGTGAGAGCAACGCGGCCGGTACGCGTGCGTGGTCCCACAGCACCGCCTCCGTGGTGCCGATCACCTGCCAGCCGCCCGGTGAGGAGCGCGGGTAGACACCCGTGTACGGCCCCGCCAGCGCCACGGCACCGGCCGGCACCGCCGTGCGCGGGGTGACCCGGCGCGGGACGTCGTAGCGGGCGGGCAGCCCGGTGAGGTAGCCGAAGCCGGGCGCGAACCCGCAGAAGGCCACCGTGAACTCGGTGTTCGTGTGGATCCGCACGACCTCGCGCACGGGCACCCGCCAGTGGGCGGCGACCTCCGCGAGGTCCGGCCCGTCGTAGCGCACGGGAAGTTCGACCGGCTCGCGCGCGTGCGGGGGAGAGGCGGGCGCTTCGCAGGAGGCCAGTTCGGATGCCAGGCGGGCCGGGTCGGCAAGGCCGTCGAGCAGGACCGTACGGGCCGCCGGAACGATCTCGCGGACGGTCAGCGAACCCTCCGCTCGGCGCCGCAGCAACTCCGCGTGCAGGGCCCGCGCCTGCGCGCCGGAGGCGACCTCGACCAGCAGGGCGTCGTCACCGACGGGGAGCGCCGTCACGCGGCTCATGCGAAGGCCTCCACCCGGACGCCCGCCGCCACCAGCCGCTCGCGCACCCGGCGGGCCAGATCCACCGCGCCGGCCGTGTCACCGTGCAGGCACAGCGAGCGGGCGCGCACCTGGATCCGCGCGCCGGAGTGCGCGATGACCGAGCCGGAGCGTGCGAGACCCACCGAGCGCTCCACCACGGTCTCCGGATCGCTCACCACGGCGCCGTCCCGGTCGCGCGGCACCAGCGTGCCCGCGTCGGTGTAGGCACGGTCGGCGAACGCCTCCGTGACGGCCGGCAGGCCCGCCTTCCCGGCCAGCTCCAGCAACCGCGAGCCGGGCAGGCCCAGGACCGGCAGCGAGGCGTCCGCCAGCAGCACGCCGTCGACCACCGCCGCGGCCTGGTCCTCGTCGTGCACCACCCGGTTGTAGAGCGCGCCGTGCGGCTTGACGTACGCCACGCGCGCGCCCGCCGCCCGGGCGAACACCTCCAGGGCGCCGATCTGGTAGGCGACTTCGGCCGCCAGCTCGGCGGGCGGCACGTCCATCGCGCGCCGCCCGAACCCGGCGAGGTCCCGGTAGGAGACCTGCGCGCCGATCGTCACCCCGCGCGCGGCGGCCAGCTCGCACACCCGGCGCATGGTGGCCGCGTCGCCGGCGTGGAACCCGCAGGCCACGTTGGCGCTGGTGACGACGGTCAGCAGTCGCTCGTCGTCGGTCAGCCGCCAGCGGCCGAAGCCCTCGCCCAGGTCGGCGTTCAGATCGATCGCGGTCATGGTCCCTCGTGTCTTTCCGGTCCTCGTGTCGGGTGCTGCCCGGGATTTCGTGCCGGGTGTGCCGCTCGCCGGCGTCAGTCGACGCCGACCACGCGGTACTGCTCGTCCCGCGCGTCGGTCAGGAACATCTGGCCCGGTGCGTGGGTGATGGCGAACGGCGGCCGGGAGGCCATCACCGCCGCCTGCGGGGTCACCCCGCAGGCCCAGAACACCGGGATGTCGTCGGGCGCGGCGTTCACCGGGTCGCCGAAGTCGGGCCGGCCGAGGTCCTCGACGCCGAGGGCCGCGGGATCGCCGCAGTGCACCGGGCCGCCGTGCACGGCCGGCAGCAGGCCGCTCTCCCGGATCGCGGTGCGCAGGTGCTGCGGTGGCACCGGACGCATGGACACCACCATCGGCCCGCGCAGCCGGCCCGCCGGGCGGCACTGCCGGCCGGTCACGTACATCGGCACGTTGCGGCCCTGTTCGACGTGCCGGATCGGGACGCCTGCACCGGCCAGCGCCCATTCGAAGGTGAAACTGCAGCCCAGCAGGAACGACACCAGGTCGTCCCGCCAGTACGCGCGCACGTCCGTCGGCTCCTCGACCAGTTCGCCGTCCTGCCACACCCGGTAGCGCGGCAGGTCGGTGCGCAGATCCGAGCCCGGGGCGAGCACGGTCGTGACGGAACCCGCGTCGGTGACGTCCAGCACGGGACAGGGCTTGGGGTTGCGCTGGCAGAACAGCAGCATGTCGTAGGCCCAGTCCGCCGGCACCGCGATGAGGTTGGCCTGGGTGTGCCCGGCCGCCACACCCGCCGTGGATCCGGAAAGGCCCTCCCGGAAGCGGGCCCGCGCGGTCTCCGGGCTCCACGCGTGCGCGTGCTCGTCGACGAGGGTCACGGGCCGGTCGGAAGTACGCTTCACCCGCGTCACGCCAGCTCCTTCCCGCGCGTCTCCGGCAGCCCGAGCAGGGCGAGCGCCGCCAGGCCGTAGCCGACCGCGCCGAAGACCAGCGCGCCGCCCACGCCCCAGCTGTCGGCCAGGAAGCCCACCAGGGTCGGGAAGATCGCGCCCACCGCGCGGCCGGTGTTGTACGTGAAGCCCTGACCGGTGCCGCGCACCGCAGTCGGGTACAGCTCGCTCAGATAGGAGCCGAAGCCGCTGAAGATCGCCGACATGCAGAAGCCGAGCGGGAAACCGAGCACCAGCAGCAGGGTGTCGGCACCGTGCGGGATGTTGGCGTAGGCCAGCACGCAGACCGCCGAGAGCAGCGCGAACAGCCAGATGTTGCGGCGCCGGCCGAGCCGGTCGGTGAGGTATCCGCCGGTCAGGTAGCCGAGGAAGGCCCCGGAGATCAGGAGGGTCAGATAGCCGCCGGTGCCCACCACGGACAGGCCGCGCTCGCTCTTCAGGTACGTCGGCACCCAGGTCGCCAGTGTGTAGTAACCACCCTGCACGCCCGTGGACAGCAGGCTCGCGAAGACCGTCGTGCGCAGCAGACCCGGATCGCCGTCCGTGGCCGGCCGGAAGATCGCCGCGAACGAGCCGCGGCGCGGGCTCTGTTCGCGGGCCGCCGTCGCCTCGGGCGCGTCGTGCACCCGGCGGCGCAGCCACACCACGAGCAGCGCGGGCAGCGCCCCGGTCCAGAACATGATCCGCCAGGCCAGGTCGTCACCGGCGAAGGAGAAGACCAGCGTGTAGGCGACCGCGGCCAGCGCCCAGCCGACCGCCCAGGAGCTCTGGATCGCGCCGAGGGTACGGCCCCGGTGCCTGGCGCTCGCGTACTCGGCGACCAGGATGGCGCCCACCGCCCACTCGCCGCCGAAGCCGAGACCCTGCAGGGCGCGGAAGACCAGCAGTGTCTCGTAGTTGGGCGCGAAGCCGCAGGCCACGGTGAAGACGGCGTATGTGATCACCGTGATCATCAGTGCCCGGACCCGGCCCACCCGGTCCGCGACCACCCCCGCCACGGCCCCGCCGATCGCGGAGACCACCAGCGTGACGGTGGTGAACAGGCCGGTCTGGCCGCTGTCCAGACCGAAGTACGCCGCGAGCGCCACCATGCTCAGCGGCAGCGTGAAGTAGTCGTAGGAATCCAGGGCATATCCGCCGAAAGCTCCGGCGAACGCCTGCCGACCGCGCGGGCCGAGGGCCCGCAGCCAGCCGAACGCGCCGTCCTCGGCGGCGCGTTCACCCGTTGCCGGTCGCAGGTCCGGTGTCACGGACCGGGGCGGAGGAGTCGTGCTCATGGGCACCTCGCAGAGAGGGGACGGAGGGTGCGGTGAACTGAGCCGTGCCGTGCGGAGGTTGTGCCGTGCCGAGCACCGTAGAGGATCGTTCAACGATCCTTCAATACCCCTGTTGTCTCGTCCCCACGACTGCGATTGAATTCCGGGCATGGCAGAGCAGCTGACGGGACTGGCCGGCGACCGCGCCCTCCTGGGGCGCACCAGCACCGCCGAACGGGTCTCCGACATCCTCCGGAGCCGTGTCGCCGAGGGCTATTTCCCGCCGGGCACCCGCCTGTCCGAGGACGCCATCGGCGGCGCCCTCGGGGTCTCCCGCAACACCCTGCGCGAGGCGTTCCGGCTGCTCACCCATGAGCGTCTGCTCGTCCACGAACTCAACCGCGGTGTCTTCGTCCGGGTCCTGACCGTGGAGGACGTCGAGGACATCTACCGCATCCGCGCCCTCGTCGAGTGCGCCGTCGTGCGCGGCCTCGGCGAGCCGCCTTACGCGCTCGACGGCCTGGCCGCCGCCGTCACCGAGGGACAGCTCGCCACCCACGAGAATGACTGGAAAGCACTGGGTACGGCCAACATCCACTTCCACCGCGAACTGGTGGCGCTGGCCGGCAGCGAACGCACCGACGAACTGATGCGCAGCGTCTTCGCCGAGCTGCGGCTCGCCTTCCACGTCGTCGACCACCCGCGCCGGCTGCACGAGCCGTACCTCGCCCGCAACCGGCAGATCCTGCAGGCCCTGCAGGCCGGGGACCGGCGCGAGGCCGAGCGGCTGCTGCGGACCTACCTCGCCGACTCGCTGGAGCGGGTCGTGGAGGTGTACCGGCGCCGGGTCGGCGAGGACGCCTCCTCCTGACACCGGGTGCCCGTCGAGACCACTCACGGTGCCCGTGGAGCCGGCCCCCGGCGCCTGTCGAGCGTCCGTGACGGCCGTCGCTTCTGCGTCGTTTGGGTCGTTGTCGGACCGAGGACCTAGTCTGTGCACCGTGACTTCGCCTGCATCGACGGACAGCGTTCCGCCCCAGCTCAGCGCGGGGCCGCGCCCGGCGCCGGGCCCGGCCGCCGACGAGGGGCTGGCGCGGCGGCTGCGCGCGCTCGCCTGCACGGCGCCGCTGCACGACCTCGACGCGCGCAAGGCCAACCTGGCCGGCGAGTACTCGGTGTACGGCATGGCCGAGGTGGCCCTGGCCGCCATCGACCTGGTCACGCTGAACATGGACTTCGACACGGGCGCCGACCACGAGCAGATCGTGGCCCGGCTCGTCCCGCGCATCGCCGCCCAGGCCCCGCACCGGCCCACCGCCGAGCACGAGCGCGTGGCCCGCTGGGTCCTGGAGAACCTGATCAACGTCGGCAGCGTGGACCGCGGCTTCCGCGCGGTGTACGGCACGTTCGCGCCGGACGGCACCTACGTCCGCCGTGACTACGACTTCAAGCTGATCGAAGAGGTCCCCGGCCCCGGCGGCACGGTCTACCTGCGCACGACCGACGAAGCGGTCAACGTCCTCGTCGGCGCCCTGGACACGGACGTCACCAGCGCGCAGATCGCCGCCGAGGTCAAGCTCGAGGTGCTGATCAACCGGGGGCGCCTCGCCGACGCCCAGCTCGCCGCCGAGCAGGCCCGCTACCGCACCGTGCAGTACTCGGAGACCCTGCGCCGCGCCCTGGACGCCACCCGGCGCAACGTCCGCGCGGTCGACTGGCTCAACGCCGTGCCCGACATGATCGCCGAGGCCCTCGACCACGTGGCCGACCGCTACCGGCACGAGAACGCGATCCTCACCAACATCCGCAAGGCCCGCGACGAGACCGAGGACGCCGGGAACAAGCGCCGCGCGGCCGAGCTGGTGGACATCGTCAAGGACTGCATCCGCCGGCACACCCAGCTGCAGTCCCGGCTGCTGGAGGCGGGCCCGCTGTTCCGCGCCGAACAGGACAGACAGGCGTTCGCCCCGGCGGCGTCCACCTCCGGGACCGACCTGTACGGCCACCTCCTCGCGCCGGCGCTGCCGCTGCCGCTGGAGCGGGCGGTCCGGATCACGGACGCGTTCTTCGCCAACGCCACCGGCCTGCGCACCCCGGTGTCGGTGCGGGTCGGCGACCTCGTGGACATCCTGCTGACGCCGCCGGTGGAACGGGAGCACCTGGGCGCGGAGATGCCCGAGCCCGACCTGATCGCGACACCGGACGACAGCCGGTTCAGCGAGGAACAGCTAGCCGCCGCCATGGAACTGCTGGACCTGCCGGCGGACGCCCCGCGCAGGCTGTCCGGACTGCTGGCCGAGGCACGCGGGCAGGACGCCGAACTGCCCTACCTGGTCGCGCTGCTGGCCGTGCACGCGGCCAGCCCCGCGGTCGGCACCGCCTACCGGCAGGGCGAGCAGAAGCTGCTGTTCGCCGTCGACGACGGGACGGAGCTGGACGATCCCGAGTTCGGCGGGGCCGACCTGATCGTCGGAACGGCGCTGCTGGACGCGGCGGGAATGGCCGCCGACCGGACGGAAGCAGCATGAGTGAGCGAGACCGCGACAAGGAGCCCAGACCGTGACCGAGCACGTCGAGTGGAGTGACACGGAGGCCCCGGCCCCGTCGGCGTCCGCCGCCGTCACCCCCGCCGACGCCGCCGACGCGGCGCGGCTCGTCGCCTTCGGGCTGCAGCCCAAACTGCAGCCCGCACGCGACCAGGAGTACACCGATCTGCTGCGCCGCTACCGCGAGGAACCGGCGTTCGCGCGGCTCGCGGACGCCGTCGCCGCCGGCCTCGGCCTGATCGTGCTCGAGGTGTCCCCGCGCGCGGGAATGGCCGTGACGGCCGCCGAGGACTCGGTGTTCGCCGTCCGCATGGGCGACTACGCGCGTCGCACCGCCGCCGACTCCGGGGACCGCTTCCTGCACGGGCTGGCCCACCTGGCCGTCGCCGCGCTGGCGTTCCCGCGCCCGGAGGACCTGGCCGACGACTCCTACATCGGCCGGATCACCGTCAACGGCGTCGACGCCTTCGTCCGGCAGGCCTGCCGCCGTCTGGAGGAACGGGCCGAGGAACGCGGCGAGAACACCGACCCGGCCACCGACGCGCCCGGTCTGGAGGCCGCCTGGCGGATCTGGGCCCGGCGCAGCGCGACCGGCGCCACCAAGGACGCGCGCCGGCCGGCCGCCTCGACCACGGGCATCGTCGCCAAGGCGGCGGCCTTCCTCACCGACTCCGGCTTCCTCCAGCGCACCGGGGACGACCACGGCGGCACCTACCGCACCACGGCGCGCTACCAGCTCCAGGTGCGCGACCTGGCCGGTGGCGCCGCGATGGCCGAGCTGCTGGAGCTGGGTGTCGTCCCGGTCACCGACGGCTCGGCCAGCCTGCTGGCCGCCGAGGACACCGAAGACCTGGACCTGGTGGCCGACGCCGGGCTGCCGTTCCACTCCTGATCCACCGCATTCCTGACCAGACTTACGAGAGTCCGCCATGTACGAGCTGTCCCGGATCCGCCTCTACTCCATCGGGCCGGCCGGTGCGCGCTATGCCGACACCGTGCTCGACCTGCGGGGCGTGGGCGAGCCCGTGCCCGACCCCGCCCCCACGCAGGCGGAGTTCTTCGCGGAGGAGCCGTCCGGCCCGCCGCGCCGGCCCGCGCCCGCGGGCGTGCTCTTCCTGGAGAACGGCGGCGGCAAGTCCGTCCTGCTCAAGCTGATCTTCTCGGTGATGCTGCCCGGCCACCGCAACACCCTCGGCGGCGCCAGCTCCGGCGTGCTGCGCAAGTTCCTGCTCGCCGACGACTGCGGGCACGTGGCGCTGGAGTGGCAGCATGTGCAGACCGGCGAGTGCGTCGTCGTCGGCAAGGTCAGCGAGTGGCGCGGACGCCAGGTCTCCAGCGATCCGCGGAAGTTCGCCGAGGCCTGGTACTCCTTCCGGCCCGGCCCCGGCCTCAGCCTGGACAGCCTGCCCGTCGCCGAGTCCACCGCGGTGCGGCCGCCCGTCGAGGGCAGCTCGGGCGCCCAGGGCCGGCGCCGCACCATGAAGGGCTTCCGCGACGCCCTCACCGAGGCCGGCAAGGCCTACCCCCACCTGGAGGTGCACTGGGAGGAGATCCACGACCGCTGGATCGAGCACCTCGGCGACCTCGGCCTCGACCCCGAACTCTTCCGCTATCAGCGGGAGATGAACGCCGACGAGGGCGAGGCGGCGGGTCTCTTCGCGGTCAAGAAGGACTCCGACTTCACCGACCTGCTGCTGCGCGCGGTCACCGACACCCGCGACACCGACGGCCTCGCCGACCTGGTCAGCGGCTTCGGCAACAAACTCGGCCGACGGGCCGAGCTGATCGCGGAGCGGGACTTCACCGCGGGCTCCGTCGACCTGCTCGGGAGGATCGTCGAGGCCGCCGAGACGCGCTCGCGCGCGCGTGACGTCCACTCCGGCGCCGAACGCCGTACCCGCACCCTGACCCGGCGGCTGTCCGCACGGGCCGTGCGGGAGCGGGTGCGCGCCGCCGATCTGGCGCAGCGCGTCACGGCCGCCGCGTACGCCGTCACGCACTCCGAGGGGGCGCGCGAGCGCAGCTCGCTCATCGCCGCCGAACTCGCCTACCGCCACGCGTCCCTGGCGCTCGCCGCCGCCGAGAAGGCCGCCGCCGCGCAGAAGCGCGAGCTGGCCGACGCACGCACCCTGCACTCCGCGTGGCAGGCCGCCGAGGCCGTGCTGCGGCACCGCGCCGCCGCCGACCGGATCGCGCGCGTGTCCGCCGCCATCCAGGAGGCCGAGCGGGACGCGGCCCCCGCGCTCGCCGCCCGCGCGAAGGCCGCCGTGGACCTCGTACGGGCCCTGCACGCGGCCGCCGAGAGCGCCGAGAGCCTCGCCAACGAGGGGGAGGAGCGCTCAGCGGCCCTGCAGGAGGTCGGTGAGAGCGGCTACCGCGACTCCACCGCCGCCGCCACCGAGGGCCAGCGTGCCCGCAGCGAGGCCGGGCACCTGCGTCAGCGCCTCGCCGAGGTCGAGCAGGAGACGGCCGAGGCGGTCCGCGCGGGCTGGCTCGACGACAGCGCGCCGGACGCCGACCCGGCCCGCGCCGCGCTCGCCGCGAGCGACGCCGAGAAGACCGCCGTCGCGGCCTGGGACGCGGCCCGTGAGGCCGCCCGCAAGGCCACCGAGCACGCGCGCGAGGCGGCCTCCGCCGAGGCGCGCGCCGAGCTGACGGCGGCGCGCGCGGCGGACGCCGCGACCGCGGCAGAACGCGCCCACGACGCCGAGCGGCGCCTCGCCGAGTCCCTCGCCGCCGAGGACCGGCTCGCCGAACTGCTGAGCCTGCCGGCCGGGACGGCCCGGACCGGGGTGGTCGGGGTGCCCGCGCCCAGGACCGAGGCCGCCGACCCGTCGATGCGGGCGGGCGACCCGGCGGCAGCCACCCGTTCGCGTACCGAGGGCCCGCTGGGCCCCGAGGAACTCGACCGCTTCGCCGACGAGTTGCGCGAACTCCTCGACGACGCCGTGTCGACCGCCGAACGGCACCTGTTCGACCTTCGCACGGCCGCCGCCGACGACGCCCGCATCCTCGGCGCCCTGGGCGACGGCGGGTTGCTGCCGCCCGGACCGGACGTGCTGGCCACCGTCGAGTTCCTCGGCGAGCACGGCATCCCCGCGCTGCCCGGATGGCGCTACCTCGCGCAGGCCGTCGACCCCGCCGACCACGCGCGGGTGCTCGCCGCCCGCCCCGAACTGGTCGACGGTGTGATCATCACCGACCCCGACACGCACGCGCGTGCCCGTGAGGCGCTCGGCGACGCCGCCCTGCTGCCCCGCTCCGCAGTGGCGGTCGGCACGGCCGCGGCCCTGCTGGCCCCAACCCCGGCGCCCGGCACCGCACCCGGCGACGTCTTCCTGGTGCCGCCCAACCCCGCCATGCACGACGAGCACGCGGCGGACGAGGAGCGGCAGGCCCTGCGCGCGCGGGCCGGTGAGCGCGACGAGGAGATCCGCGCGCTCGCCGCCCGGCTCGGCCGGGACCGCGAGCTGGCGGCCCGCCTCGCCTCCTGGCGCACCGGCTGCCCGGCCGGACGGCTCACCGAGCTGGGCGAGGCGGCCCGGGAGGCACGCGCGTTCGCCGAGGAGAGCGAGGCCGAACTCGCCGAGGCACGCACCGCGCGTGCGGAGGCCGACGAGAGCGCCGCCGAGGCCACGCAGGTCCGCGACGAGCGGCAGGAGGCCGCGCAGCGGGCCCGGCGCGCCGCCGACGCCCTCGCCGGGCTCGCCTTCCGGCTGCGCGAGCGGGCCGGCTGGCAGGTCAGGCTCCG
>Ga0308175_100004272_pt1 | contig 10027 bp, 8 predicted proteins | sample PhyCR1_3_FD_203893 | JGI IMG/M metagenome (GOLD analysis project Ga0308175, IMG submission 203893) | Soil microbial communities from UC Gill Tract Community Farm, Albany, California, United States - DLSLS.C.R1 | ecosystem: Environmental > Terrestrial > Soil > Agricultural land | place: USA...
CGCCGCGATCGTGCTGCTGATCGCCTTCGGCTCCCTGGTCGCCGCCGGCCTGCCGCTGGCGATCGCGCTCTTCGGCCTCGGCATCTCCTCGGGCGGGCTGATCCTCCTGCTCGCCAACGTGATCGACGTCCCCAACTGGACCACCGCCGTCTCCGGCCTGATCGGGATCGGCGTCGGGATCGACTACGCGCTGCTGGTCCTGACCCGCTTCCGCACCGCGCTGCGGGCGGGGAAGGACCGCCGCGAGGCGGTCGTCGAGGCCGTCAGCACCGCCGGGCGCAGCGTGATCATCGCCGGCAGCACCGTCGTCATCGCGATCCTCGGCCTCTTCCTCACCGGCCTCCCCTACATGTACGGGGTGGCGATCTCGGCCTCGCTCGCGGTGCTGGTGGTGATGCTCGCCTCGATCACCCTGCTGCCGGCGCTGCTCTCCTTCCTGGGACCGAAGGTCGACCGGCTGCGGATCCCCCTCCTCGGCCGCAACCTCCAGCGCGAAGGAGACGGAGATTCGCCGGCCGCGCGCTGGAGTCACGCGGTCCAGCGGCGCCCCTGGACCGCGGCGATCGTCGCGACCGCGGTCCTGCTCGCCCTCGCCGCCCCCGCTCTGGGCATGCGGCTGGGCTTCCCCGACGCCGGCAACGACAAGCCGGGGACGATGACGCGGCAGGCCTACGACCTGATCAGCGAGGGGTTCGGGCCCGGCGCCAACGGCCCCCTGGTGATCGTCACCGAGCTCCCCGATCCGGGCGCGCGCGGGGAGATCCAGGGGCTGGCCACGCAGCTGCGCCGAGCCGAAGGCATCGCCTACGTCGCCCCGCCCCGCTTCAACGCGGAGGGGACCGCCGCGCTGCTGACCGTGATCCCCACCACCTCGCCCCAGGACGAGGCGACCTCCGAGCTGGTCGACCGGCTGCGGGGGGACGTGATCCCGCAGGCGTTGGCCGGCTCCCGGATCACCGCCCGGGTCGGCGGCGTCAACGCCGCCCTGGAGGACCAGAGCGAATTCATCACCGACCGCATGCCGGTGTTCATCATCGGCGTCGTCGGGCTCTCCTTCCTGCTGCTTCTCCTCGCCTTCCACTCGCCGCTGATCTCGCTCAAGGCCGGGATCATGAACCTGCTCTCGGTGAGCGCCGCCTACGGGGTGATGACGCTGGTTGCCCAGGGCGGCGCGGTAGGCGAACTGATCGGCATCGACCACGAAGTGCCGATCGCGCCGTTCATGCCGGTGATGATGTTCGCGATCCTCTTCGGCCTCTCGATGGACTATGAGGTCTTCCTGATCTCGCGGATCCGCGAGGAGTACCTGGCCGACGGCGACACCAGGCGCGCCGTCGCCGACGGGCTGGCGAAGACGGCTCGCGTGATCACCGCCGCTGCGGCGATCATGGTCGTCGTCTTCCTCGCCTTCGTCGCCTCGCCGGAAGTCTTACTCAAGCTCGTCGGGATCGGGCTCGCGGCGGCGATCCTCCTCGACGCCACCGTGGTGCGCATGGTTCTCGTGCCGGCGGTGATGCAACTGCTCGGTGAGCGCAACTGGTGGATCCCGGACTGGCTGGAGCGGATGCTGCCGCAAATCGAGGTCGAGCGGGGCGGGCCGGAGCTGGCCGAGGGCAGCTAGACGGATGGCTGAGGCGTTCGGGGCGGAGGGCATACTCCGGCCCGAATGCCCTCTTCGCCAACGGCGACGGCGGCTTCCAGACCGAGGTCGGCTTCGCCGACCTGGCGATCGGGCTGCTGGGGATCCTCTGCGCCCGGTTTCGCGACGGCTGGGCGGACTTCATCGCGCCGCTGGTGGCGATCGGCCGCTACGCGGCCTGACGCGCGCCGCGGCTCAGAGCGACTTCCCGCTGATCGCCGAGCCGGGCGATTCGACGACGACGTCGGAGCCGGGCCGGGCCTCCTCGTCCTTGCGCTTGATCAGCAGCCACTGCGGCTTGCCGGCGCTGCGGGTGCGCTGCAGGGCGAAGCCGCCGCGCAGCTTCTCGCCGTGCAGGACGAAGACCGCGTGCCCCCGCTCCAGCGCCTCGGGCCACGGCACCCGCCCGCCGCGCTCGTAACTGCCCCGATCCCAGACGATCACGCGGCCCCCGTCCACCTCGCCCTCGAAGTCACCGTAGGAGAGCGCGTGGTCTGCGACCTCGATCGCCAGCCGCTTCACCGCCGGGTCCATCGAGGGGCCCTTCGGCACAGCCCAGGAGCGCATCGCCCCGTCCACCTCCAGGCGCAGGTCGAAGTGGTGGGCGGTGGCGGCGTGCTCCTGGACGACGAAGCGCCCGGCGCTGACCCCGCGGACCGCGAACTGCTCGTGCCCCTCCACCCCGGCCGGCTCCAGCGCGACCTCCTCCACCCCGGCGGCGGCGGGCCCGCGCCGGAGGAAATCGGCGAACTCCTCGAGCTCGGGCTCAGGCCCCTCGGCGTGTGCGCGCAGGCTGCCGTCCTCTTCGTTTCGGACCCAGCCGAGGAGGCCGAGCCGCTCGGCCTCGCGCACCGCCGCCTCGCGGAAGCCGACGCCTTGCACCCGGCCCTCCACCCGGGCCCGCACAGCCGTCTTCGCCTGGCGCTGCCGCGGCGGGCTCATCGGCTCGCCCGCTCTCCCTCCCGGGCCGTTGGAAAACCACCCGGCTTGATCTGCGGCGGCACTCGGCAGCTATCGAGGTAGGTGGAGCAGCCGCAGCGTGTCGTCGATGCGCTCCTCCCCGGCTCTCACCGGCCTCAGCCGGTCCAGTTCCGACTGCTCGACGTCGAGCAGCTCGCCGGTGCGGCAGTTCTCGATGAACGCGCGAGACCCGTGCAGCTCCTCGACGTGGTAGAGCTCTCGATCGTTCGCCCGGTACTCGCCCGGGCGGTACCGCTGACGACGGCGCCAACTCATCTCGCACCTCCTGTCATCGCCTCTCTCTCCACAAGATGCCCCGGCCGCACGCCCGCAAACGCCGGCTGTAACCAGCATGACGCCCGGACCGCGGCCTTGCGGCTCCTCAGCCCCCGAGGGCGGACTCCACGGCGGCGATCGCCTCTTTCTCGGACTCGCTGATCGGGCCTTCCCCGGCGCGCTCGTCCTTCGCCTCGGCCACTCGCCTGGCCACCGTCTCGATGAAGCGCCGGTAGCGCTCCAGCTCCTCCTCCGATGCCCGGCGTTCGACCAGCGCCACCGCCGCGCCGATCCGCTCCAGCGCGTGCTCGCGCAGCTCCTCGGGGGAGCCGGCGCGGGTCCGGTCCATCTTCGGGCGGTGGGCGGCGAGCTCGTCAAGCAGCTCGGACTCGCCGTGCTCGGCGCGCGCCTCGGCGAAGACCTTCGCCATCGCAAACGCCTCGCGGAAGGACCCGCCCCGCTCCGCGCTCATCACGATCAGCCCTGCGCTCGTCGGTCCCTCCAGCACCGCTTCCCACTCCTGCGGCTCGAAATCCGCGCTGCCGGTCATCGCACTCTCCTTCCTCGCTGGTCGCCGGGCAGCTACCCGATCACGCCGGACCCTGACCATCGAGGCGCTCGATCAGGCCCGACAGCTCGAGGTGGCGGTCCAAGACGGCGTCGGCCTCGGGACCGGCGTCGAGGTCGGGGTCGTCGTGCAGCCCCCTGTAGCGGACCGTCCTCATCCCCAGCGCCGCCGCACCGGCGACGTCGGTGCGGCGCAGGTCGCCGACGTGCACCGCTTCCTCCGGCCCCGCTTCCAGCGCGCCCAGCGCCGCTTCGAAGATCTGCGGCGAGGGCTTGTAGTGCCCGACCTCGTCTGAGAAGCCCCAGCCGCCGAAGTGATCCAGCAGCCCCTCCCGCGCAAGCAGCTCGCGGAGCAGCTCGCCGCCGCTGAAGCCGACGTCGCAGACGATCCCGGCCCGGATCCCGCGCTCGCCGAGCCGCTCGAGGCAGGGGCGGATGTCGGGGGCCAGCTGCAGGGTGACCTCCCGCCCGGCGCCGAGGAACGCCCCGGCGACCATCTCGCGCGCCGCGCCCTCGACGCCGAGCGCTCGCACCAACGCCTCCGCCCCCTCGCGCGGGTGCAGGTGGTGCCCCGCCGCCCAGGCCCGCTCCCAGCTCAGGCCGACCCCCTCCAGGCTCGCCCGCAGGAGCTCCGCCTCGATCTCCACCTCGGCCGCCTCACAGGCCGCCGCGACCGCCCGCTCCCGCGCCTCGCTCATGGCCCCCGGCGGCAGCCGCGCGATCGTGTTCCAGAAGTCGAAGGTGACAACGGTCACCCGATTGATTCTCCCGCTCGGCGCCGAGCGGTGGAGCGCGTCGCGTCTAATCCCGCTTGCAGGACCAGGTGTTGGCGGCGACGGTGCAGGTGGCGAGCTTGGTGAAGGTCAGCCTCGCGGTCCACGAAAGGGAATGAGAGCACCCGTAGTTCGTGCCGTATCCGCTTTCCGGAGTGTTGCTGCATTCCGACGGGAAAGGCGGAGAAGCGAGGTCGATCGCGAAGCTCGGGCCCGCGAAGTCCGCAGGGGTGAGCGTGGCGGAACCGAGGGATCCCCCGAGGTTGCGTACGTCTTCGCCCCCGTCGGTTCCCCAGGGGCTCGCTTCCGGGCTGAACCAGCCCATGGCGCCTTCCTGAACGCAGGACTGGTCCTGGTCGGCTTCCAGCCAGCCGAAGACCTGAACCGAGAGCGGGACTTCGCCACCGGCGCTCGGGGTGCCGAACCGAAGCCAGCTGTCTTGAGTCGGATCGCCGAGGGTGTGGAGGCCGGCGACGCAGCTGAAGTGTTCGCTGCCGCCGGAGACCGCGTAGGAGCCTTCGGAATGGGCGGTGCCGGTGACGCTGAAGGCGGATGCGCCCTGCTTGTCGATCAGGGAGGGAACCCGAGCCGGGACGAACACCGTCGGCCAGCTGCCGTCGAGCGATTCCAGCGACGTGTCGAAGGTCTTGATCATGGTCGATTCGGAGTCCTGCATCGTGTCTTCTTCGAAGAAGCGCCCCGACCCGTGCATCGTCACCGCGTACTGGTAGCCGTCGGCGCCGCCGACCACGTTGACCGGAAGCGTCACGGTGCCGACGCCCTGACGGGAGACGGCTTTGATCGTGACCATCGGCATCCCGGCGCTGCCCGGGGCGGTGAAGTCGAAGGCCACGGGGCTCGCCGAGTTGCCTTCCGCCGCTTTCGTCGTTGCGGCGCCCGGCGAGATCGAGGCGCCGCCGGTGACCGAGGCGCTGAGGTGGAAGCTGCCGACCCCGCCGTGCTTGGGGTGCGGCGGCGCGCCGGTGAGGTACGCCGTCGCTTCCAGCTTGTCGTGAGCGCCCGGCGGAACCTGCAGCGAGGCCCGTTCCAGGTAGACCTGGACGCAGCGCCCGCCCTGCCAGTAGGCCTGCTGCTGGGCCAGCAGCGCCTGGCGGACCATCGCGTAGGTGCTCCAGACGTCGCTCTGCATGCCGACCACGAAGGCGCGCAGCAGCGGGTCGAGCGAGGCGCCGCCGCCGCGGACGGCTTCCTCCAGGGCACCGGAGACGAGCAGGCTGAAATCGGGGTCGGTCAGCACCGCCGGCCAGCCGACCGCCGGCCCCAGCATCGGCACCTCCGCCTTCGCGGCGGCAGAGCGCGGGCCGAGCTTCGCGATCACCTTGCCCTGGGCGTCGCGAACCTCGCCGCTTGCCTCGGCGCTCAGCTTCATCCGCCCGAGCGCGATCGTCGCCAGGGCGGCGCCTTCGTCGGTGGTGGCGAGGAACGAGGAGCCGGCGCTCTGGCTGGCGCTGACCACCAGCTTGCGGCCGCCGCTCAGCGGCGCTTCGATCTTCAGCGAGGTGGAGCGGGTGCGGCTGCCGGGGACTTCGCCGGCGGCGTCGGGGCAATCGGGAAATTTGAGGGTGTCCTTGGTCTTCAGCGTGATCTTCGCCTTCCCGTGCCGGACGAGGACGTCGAGGGATTCGCTCCCTTCGGCGGCGGGCGTCTTCTCGGTCACCTTGGCGCTCCAGCCCGCTTTCGACTTGCTGCCGCCGGCGAGCGCGCTCTCGAGTGCGTCGAGGCCCTTGCTCTGCGAGCCGAGCAGCGCGCCGAGGGTCTTTCCCTTGCCCTTGTCACCGACCGGCTGCAGCCGCGCGGCCAGCACGGCGGAGTCGAACTTGCTCTGCACCTTGGCCGCCGTGGCCGAGGGCGGCTTCACGGCGAGGCAAGCGCTGGCGCGCCCCGCCTTCACCAGCATCCGCCGGCCGTGGCAGCGCTGAACGCCCGAGCCCGCGAACGCAGGACCGGCAGCGAACACCAGGCCGAGCAGCGCGAAGCCGCTGAACGCCGCCGCCACCGCGGCGGGAAGCCCTATTCCCCTCCCCTGCATTCGCCGCGGATGCTAGCGCGACCGGTCGCCGTCGGGCTCCCGCAAGCCGATCAGCGGCAGCGCCTCGACCAGCCGCCGCCGCGCCGCGGGAGAGCCGTCGTAGCGGAACCCAGCCAGCCGCGAGAGGATCGCCCGCACGAGCGGGGCGAGCAGCCGGTTCCGCCGTTCGTAGGCTTCCATCGCGACCGCCGCCTCGCCCGGCTCCAGCCGCCGGACCTCGGGCCGAAAGCGCGAGCCGCCGATGCGGATCTCCTCGGCCCCCCCGGCGAGCACGTTGAGAAGCCAGCTGGAGCGGGGGCCGAAGCCCGACATCACCAAGGCCTCCCGTTGGCCTCCGTCCCACTGCACGACCTCGAGCATCGTCCGGTAGAGCCGCCCGGAGCGCCTGCCGCGGTGCGTCAGCAGCAGGAACCGATGCCCGAAGAGCCGCCCGGCGCCGACGTCGTAGAGCCCCACCGGGGCCCGCAGGACGAGCTTCAGGATCGGACCCGGCGCCGCCATCCGCCGAAGCCTACGGTCTGGATCGTCCGAAGACGAACAGGCACGAGCCGGATGGGTCAAAACTCTGACGGAGCCCCTGGTCGGGCCCGGCCATCGGTAGGAAGATGAATCCATGGTCGTTCCAGGAGTCATAGGCGGATTCGTCGCCCTCGACGGTGCGATCCTCGGGCAGATCGCCTACGCGATCACCCACTACCGTCCCGAGTCCGACGAGCGGGAGCCCGACGCCGAACCGTAGGCGGCGCTGATCCGCAGGTGCCGCGCAGGTGGGCGGGGCGGCGCTAACGTTCTCGGGCGGAGGCGCTGGCTCGGCGCAAAACGGCGGATGGGGAGAACCTAAGTGAAGCGTGTCTCGGCAGTGCTCGGACTTGTCGTGGTCGGCTCGATGCTCGCGGCGACGGTTGCCTTCGCCGCGGTGCCGAAAGTGGGGCTCTTTGAAGGAACGACCTCGCAGGCTCCGGTGGAAGGGAACAAGCCGGGGGCCAGGATCGCCGTGATCGCGCACGGCCACCGGGTCAAGCGGCTGGAAATCGACTGGTACGCGAGCTGCGACAACGGCTACCCGACCCTCGTGCAGAGCACGCTGACCTCGGGCAAGCTGCCCTCTTCGGGGAAGTTCCAGGGCACCGCCACCTACGAATCCGACAGCGGGAATCTCAAGGGCACCGAATACACCGGGGCCGTCACCGACCACCTGCGGGGGAAGTTCGTGAGCGCCACGCGCGCGAAGGGGACCTTCAAGGCGGTCGTCGTGGTCAGCGACAAAACCGGTCAGGCGGTCTCCACCTGCCGCACCCCGCTGATCCGCTGGTCCGCGTCGCACCGCTGAGCGGCTCGCGGGCGCAGGAGGGACGTCTCAGCCTCTGGCAGTCCGGTTCGCCAGGCGCTCGTAGTCGCGGCAGGGCTCGCCGCGCAGTCCCGGGCAGGGCGGCAGGCCGCTCGGCACCGCGACTCCGGGGACGAGCGGCAGCAGGAGCTTCGAGGGGTGGTGGGTGCCGTAGGCGATCGCGACGTCCGCCGTGCCCCGCGGTTGGGTCTGGGCGAAGCTCCAGATCGGCTGGGTGCCGTTGGGGGCGGCGATCGTGACGCGGATCCGCGAGCCGGCGCGGTAGACGTGGCCCTCGTAGTAGAGCGGGATCGTGACCTCGACGAAGCGGTGCGCCGGGAGCGGCGAGACGTCTGATTCCCGCAGGCTGAGCACGGGCTCCAGCGGGGTGCTCTTCTCGGCGTCGAGCTTGCGCTCGTCGCCCCGGACCCAGCCGTTCTGCACGAAGGTCTCCTTGCCGTCGGGCCTGACCTCGCTGACGGTCGCCTGCAGATCGACGCTGGGAGCGGAGGAGCGGACCCAGACCTGCAGCGCGCCGCCGCCGATCACGGCCGCGTTCTTCTTCAGCGGCGGCGTCAGGTAGCTGACGGCGCTGCCCGCCGGGCTCTGTTCCCATTCGTAGCCTGGCGTCGCCGTCCACAGGCCGCCCGAGCCGGCGGCGGTGTCGCCGTGGAAGTCGCTGTCCGGGAGGGCGTCGGCGTCCCAGGTGAACGCGTCGCGCCCTTCGCCGGCAGGCGGCTTGCGCCGCAGGTGGCCGCGAGCGGAGAGGTACCACGACTTGGCCCTGGTGCCCGGGATCGGGAATTCGTCGAAGGACTGTTCGAAGGCCGGATAGGGCTGGCCCGGCGAGGAGCCCCCGGCGCCGCTGTCGAACATCACGCGGATCGGCTTCAGGTCTTCGAAGGCGGCCAGCGCCGAGTCGTAGGTCGGCTCCAGCTGGATCGGATCGGGCGGCAGGGTCACCCCCTGGATCCCCATCGCTTCCTGGTAGATCAGCGGCGCCGCGGCGTGAATCGCCGCAGCGGCGAGGATCGGCGGGCGCTTGGCGACGTAGAGCTGGAGGAAGTCGTACCAGCGGTTGAAGGTTTCCGGGTCGAGCGAGTCGACGTGGGTGCCGTTGGTGAAGGTGAACCACTTTCGCCGGGTTCCGGTGAACTGCTCGGCCAGGGTCGGGCAGTGCCCGCCGGTCTGCTCGTCGGTCCACTGGCAGGCCATGAAGGTCGGAACGTCGATCTTGTGGACGAAGGTGACCGGCGCCAGCGGATCGGCCACTTCGGGGACGTAGTGGCTGTTTTCTTCGATCTTCTTGAGAAGGTCGACCGCTTCGGGGTGCAGGACCTGGTCGGCAGCGCAGGTCTGGTCGCCTTCCTGGATCCGCTTGTAGGCCCATGCCTGGCCGCTGGTCGGGGAGGCGGCTTCGGCGTCGTGGACCCGCTCCTTGGCCCATTCGAGAGCGAACCCCGTATTGAGGATGCCGCCGGGGTAGAGCGTCGTCTGGGTGCTGTCGATCACCGACAGCGGCGAGATCGCGGCCAAATCCGGCGGCCGGGTCTGGGCGGTGAAGAGCTGGCTGATCCCGCCGTAGGAGATGCCCATCATCCCGACCTGGTGGTTGAGGACCCAGGGCTGGTGGGCGATCGTCTCGACGACGTCGTAGCCGTCGAGGTTCTGGAGCGGCTCGAAGAAGTCGTAGGCGCCGCCCGAGCACCCGGTGCCGCGCATGTTGACGTCGACCACCGTGAAGCCCATCAGGTTGGCGAGGATCGCGATGCCGTTCTGCGGGCCTTCCGGGTCGGCGTAGCCGTAGCCGGAGTACTCGATCAGCGTCGGCGTCGGGACGCTCGGCAGCGCCGGCGCTTCGCCGATCGCGCTCGAGGTCGCCTCGGTGGCCGACGCGGTGGCACTCCCCGAGGAGGTGGACGTCGAGCCCAGGGGCAGGGTCGGCAGTTCGAGCCCGAGCAGGCCCGAGACCTGGTCGGTGGGCAGGGCCGGGATTTCGCCGCCAGGGGCAGAGGGCAGGGCCTCAGTCACGTCCTGGGGCGGGTGCACGTCGATCGCCAGCTTGGTGCCGTCGCGCGTGGTCAGGTACCCGTAGCCGCTCGCGGGGATCGATTGTCCGTAGAAGGCGGTGCTCGGCGGCGCCGATCTGGTGGTCAGCACCCGCAGCGATTCGGACTTCGGCCCCCCCGCGGCGAGGCCCACCCGGTAGCCGCCCCCCGGCGCCACGTTGCGGAAGAGGACGCCGCCGAGCCGGTCCGCGCTCTTCGCCGCCACTTCCTGACCCTGGCCGTCGTAGAGAACCACCCGCGCACCGGGCGCCAGGCCCGTCGCGTAGACCTGTTCGACGCTGCCGTGGGCTTCGAACAGCGGCGGCGCCGCGCGCGCGGCCGGGGCCCCGGCGAGCGCCCGGCGGAGGCGCAGCAGCAGGGCGCAGC
>Ga0308175_100004273_pt1 | contig 10027 bp, 7 predicted proteins | sample PhyCR1_3_FD_203893 | JGI IMG/M metagenome (GOLD analysis project Ga0308175, IMG submission 203893) | Soil microbial communities from UC Gill Tract Community Farm, Albany, California, United States - DLSLS.C.R1 | ecosystem: Environmental > Terrestrial > Soil > Agricultural land | place: USA...
GCCCGCGTTCGCCGACCTCGGCGAGGAGGCGTCCTGCCACGCCGCCGCGATGGAGTGCGACGTGGTGCTCAACGGCATGACCGGCGCCGTGGGGCTGCGCCCGACGCTGGCCGCCCTGGACGCCGGCACCACCCTCGCGCTCGCCAACAAGGAGTCGCTGATCATCGGCGGCCCGGTCGTGACCCGCCGCGCCCGACCCGGCCAGATCGTCCCGGTCGACTCCGAGCACAGCGCACTGGCCCAGTGCCTGCGCGGCGGCCGCGGCGACGAGGTGCGCAGGCTGGTCCTCACCGCCAGTGGCGGGCCCTTCCGCGGGCGCCGTCCCGATCAGCTGCACGACGTGACGCCCGAGGCGGCGCTGGCCCACCCGACCTGGTCGATGGGGCCGGTGGTCACGCTGAACTCCGCGACGCTGGTCAACAAGGGGCTCGAGGTGATCGAGGCGCACCTGCTCTTCGGTGTGCCGTTCGAGCGGATCGAGGTCGTGGTGCACCCGACCTCGGTCGTGCACTCGATGGTCGAGTTCGTCGACGGCTCCACGCTGGCGCAGGCGTCGCCGCCCTCGATGCTGATCCCGATCGCGCTCGGCCTCGGCTGGCCCGACCGGGTCCCGGACGCGGCCCCGCCGGTCGACTGGACGACCCGCCAGAGCTGGGAGTTCCTGCCGCTCGACGACGAGGCGTTCCCCGCCGTCCGGCTGGCGCGCGAGGCCGGCATCCGCGGCGGCACGGCGCCGGCGGTCTACAACGCCGCCAACGAGGTCTGCGTGCAGGCGTTCCTCGACGGTGAGACGAGGTTCACCGACATCGTGCCGACGATCGAGCGGGTCCTGCGCTCCCACGACGTACCCTCGAACCCGACGGACGTGACCGTCGAGGACGTGCTGGCGGCGGACGCGTGGGCGCGCGCCGAGGCGACGAGAGGAACCGGGACCACCGCGAGATGACCGTGCTCATGTTCGTGCTCGGCGTGCTGGTGTTCGCCGTCGGCGTCGCCGTGTCGATCGGGCTGCACGAGCTCGGCCACCTCGTGCCGGGCAAGCTGTTCGGCGTCAAGGTGACCCAGTACTTCGTCGGGTTCGGGCCGACGGTGTGGTCCCGGCGCCGCGGCGAGACGGAGTACGGCGTCAAGGCGGTGCCGTTCGGGGGCTACGTCAAGCTCGTCGGGATGCTGCCGCCCGGCGACGGGGACGACCCGTCGGCGCTGCGCGGCTCGAACACCGGCGTGGTCTCCCAGCTGATCCGCGACGCCCGCTCGGCGGAGTACGACCTGGTGGAGGAGGGCGACGAGGACCGGCTCTTCTACCGGCTGTCGTGGTGGAAGAAGCTCGTGATCATGGGCTCGGGCGTCGCGACGAACCTGGTCCTGGCGTTCCTGCTGTTCGCGGTCGTCTTCATGGGCCGCGGCGCCCTGGTGCCCGACACCGACGCGACCGTGGTGGGACAGGTCTCGCAGTGCGTGGTCGCCACCACGTCGGCGGAGACCGCCGACCGGCCCTGCACGTCCGCGGACCCGGAGGCCCCCGCCGAGAAGGCCGGGATCCGCCCGGGCGACCGGATCGTGTCGTTCAACGGCACCCCGGTCTCGACGTGGGCCCAGCTCCGCAGGGTGATCGCGGCGAACGACGCGGGCGCGGCGGCGATCGTGGTCGAGCGCGGCGGACACCGGCTCACCCTGCACACCAGCACCACCGTCACCGCGCGGCCCGTGCCGGGCGGCTCGGACCGGGTGACCCGCACGGGCTTCCTCGGGGTGGTCCCGACCGCGAGCTACGTCCGGCAGGGGCCGGGCTACGTGGTCTCCACCATGGCGAGCGGCACCTGGGAGACCGTCAAGGCGATCGGCTCGCTGCCGGTGAAGCTCTACCACGTGGCCCGCGCCAGCGTCGGGCTGGAGAAGCGCGACCCGAACGGCCCGATGAGCGTCGTGGGGGCCGGCCGCGTCGCCGGGGAGCTGACCAGCCAGCAGGGCGTGCCGCTCCACGACGGGATCTTCGCCGTGGTCGGGCTGCTGGCCGCGCTGAACCTCTTCCTCGGCGTGCTGAACCTGGTGCCGCTGCTGCCCCTCGACGGCGGCCAGATGGCCGGCGCCGTCTACGAGGCGCTGCGACGGGCGGTCGCGAAGGTGCTGCGCCGGCCCGACCCCGGCTTCGTCGACGTCGCCAAGCTGCTGCCGGTCGGCTACGTCATGGCCGGTGTCATCCTGGTGGCGAGCGTGGTGCTGATCTACGCCGACATCGTCGCGCCGATCAACCTCAGCTGAGCCGTCGCCCTGACCGACCGCCGACCCCGACCACCGACACGCACGCGAGAGCACGAAGAAGGAACACGATGACCTCGGTCAACCTCGGCATGCCGGCCGCCCCCCCGCCGGTGCTCGCACCGCGGCGGCGCAGCCGCCAGATCAGGGTCGGCTCGGTCCCCGTCGGCGGCGACGCGCCGGTATCCGTGCAGTCGATGACCACGACGCTGACGGCCGACGTCAACACGACCCTCCAGCAGATCGCCGAGCTGACCGCGGCCGGCTGCGACATCGTGCGGGTCGCCTGCCCGTCCCAGGACGACGCCGAGGCACTCCCGCAGATCGCGTCGCACTCGCAGATCCCGGTCATCGCCGACATCCACTTCCAGCCCAAGTACGTCTTCGCGGCGATCGACGCGGGCTGCGCCGCCGTGCGGGTCAACCCCGGCAACATCCGTCGCTTCGACGACCAGGTCAAGCAGATCGCGCAGGCCGCCAAGGACCGGGGTACGTCGATCAGGATCGGCGTCAACGCCGGCAGCCTCGACAAGCGGCTGCTCGAGAAGTACGGCCGCGCCACCCCGGAGGCGCTCGTCGAGTCGGCGGTCTGGGAGGCGTCGCTGTTCGAGGAGCACGACTTCCACGACTTCAAGATCTCGGTCAAGCACAACGACCCGGTCGTGATGGTGAAGGCCTACGAGATGCTCGCCGAGCGCGGGGACTGGCCGCTGCACCTCGGCGTCACCGAGGCCGGCCCGGCGTTCCAGGGCACGATCAAGAGCAGCGTGGCCTTCGGCGCGCTGCTGTCGAAGGGGATCGGCGACACGATCCGGGTGTCGCTGTCCGCGCCCCCCGTCGAGGAGGTCAAGGTCGGCCTGCAGATCCTGGAGTCGCTGAACCTGCGGCCGCGCCGCCTCGAGATCGTCTCCTGCCCGTCGTGCGGCCGCGCCCAGGTCGACGTCTACAAGCTCGCGGACGAGGTGACCGCGGGGCTCGACGGGCTCGAGGTGCCGCTCCGGGTGGCGGTCATGGGCTGCGTCGTCAACGGTCCCGGCGAGGCGCGTGAGGCCGACCTCGGCGTGGCCTCGGGCAACGGCAAGGGCCAGATCTTCGTCAAGGGGGAGGTCGTCAAGACCGTCCCGGAGTCGAAGATCGTGGAGACCCTGATCGAGGAGGCCATGCGGATCGCCGAGGCGATGGAGCCGGCCGACGGCGGCGGCGCCACCGTGACGGTCGGCTGACCCGGCTCACGCGCCGGTCCAGCGGTACTCCACCTCGGGACGGCCGCTGCCGCCGTACCGGACGCTGCGCTCCACGACCTCCTCCTCCGCGAGGTACTCCAGGTAGCGCCGCGCGGTCACCCGGGAGCTGCCGATGTCGCCGGCGAGCTCGGTGGCGGAGCGGCCGACGCCGTCGCGCAGCGCCACGGTCACCTCCCGCAGCGTGTCGACGCTCATGCCCTTGGGGATCTGCGCCCGCCGTGGCGCCGCCCGCAGCACTCCCAGCACCCGGTCGACCTCGTCCTGTCCGAGCGGGCCGGTGTCGTCGCTGAGCCCTCGGCGGTAGTGGGCGTACTGCTCGAGCTTGCCGCGGAAGCCCGCGTAGGTGAACGGCTTGAGCAGGTAGAGCACCACCCCCTGGGCGACGGCACGCTTGACGACCTCGACGTCGCGGGCCGCCGTCACCGCGATCACGTCGCACAGGTGCCCCTCCGCGCGCATCGCGCGGAGCAGGCCCAGCCCGTGCCCGTCGGGCAGGTTCATGTCCAGCAGCACCAGGTCCACCGCCCCGTCGGCCCGCAGGGCCCGCAGCGTCTCGACCGAGGACCTGGCGACCCCGGCCAGCGCGAAGCCGGCCGTACGACGGACGTAGTCGGCGTGGGCCTGCGCGGAGAGCTCCTCGTCCTCGACCACGAGGACGCGCACGTCGCGCGGGCGGTCCGGGGTCACGGGGCGGCCCCGATCCGGATGTCGAAGGCGGCCCCGCCCAGCGGTGAGCCGCCCACGTCGATGCGACCGCCGTACCTGCGGACCGCCTGCACGACCAGGGCCAGGCCGAGACCGCGCCCGACCGGCCCGTCGGAGGTCTTGGTGGACCAGCCGCGGTCGAACACCCGCTGCCGCAGCGCGGGGGACAGGCCGGTCCCGGAGTCGGAGACGCGCAGGTGCAGGGAGTCGACCGACGAGGTCATCTCGACGAGCACCACGCGCCGCGGGCAGTCGGCGACGGCGTCCATGGCGTTGTCGAGCAGGTTGCCGAGCAACGTCACGGCGTCCCGCTGGTCCACCGGGAGCCCCGAGACGCCGATGCCGTCGTCGAGCCGCAGCTGCACCCCGCGCTCGGCCGCCTGTGCGGACTTGCCGAGCAGCAGCGCCGACACCACCGGGTCCGACACGGAGCCGACCACGCGGTCGGTGAGCACCTGGGCGGAGGCGAGCTCCTCGGTGGCGAACTCCAGAGCCTCGCGGGTGCGGCCGAGCTCGACGAGCGACACCACCGTGTGCAGCCGGTTCGCCGCCTCGTGGTTCTGGCTGCGCAGGGACTCCGCGAGGCCGCGCACGGTGTCGAGCTCGCCGGCGACGGCCTGGATCTCGGTGTGGTCCCGCAGCGTGACGACCGACCCCACGTCGTGACCCTGCCAGCGCGCCGGGGAGCTGTTGAGGACGAGCACCCGGTCGTCGACGAGGTGGATCTCGTCGGCTCGCGCGACCCCTGAGCCCACCGCCCGGGTCAGCGGCTCGGGCAGGTCGAGGTCGGCGGCCGGCCGGCCGAGGTCGTCCTGGCCGAGGCCCAGCAGCCGGGTGGCCTCCTCGTTGAGCAGCTGGAGCCGGCCCTCCGCGTCGACGAGCAGGAGGCCCTCCCGCACGGCGTGCAGGACGGCGTCGTAGTACTCGTACATCCGGGTGATCTCGCTCTCGCCCATGCCGTGGGTCTGCCGGCGCAGCCGCCGGCTGATCAGCCACGCGCCGAGCAGGCCGGCCGCCAGGATGCCGACCGCGGCGAGCCCGATCGTGGGCAGCCGGGCCACGAGCGCGTCCTGGATCCGCTCCATCGTGATCCCGACCGAGACCAGCGCCACCACCCGTCCCGCGGTCTCGACCGGGACCACCGCTCGCATCGAGGGGCCCAGGGTGCCGGTGTACTCCTCGGTGAACGGGGTGCCGCTCGGGGCGGTGCCGAGGTCGCCGATGAACCGGCCCCCGATCCGGGCCGGGTCGGGGTGGGAGTAGCGGACGCGCCGGGTGCTCATCACCACGACGAAGTCCGTGCCGGAGTCGCGCCGCACGCGCTCGGCGAAGGGCTGGATCGCCCGCGACGGGTCCGGCGTGCGCAGCGCCCGGCGCACCAGCGGGGTGTCCGCCACGGCGACCGCCACCGCCAGCGACCGGTCCCGCGCGCCGGCGACCTGCGTGCGCCTCGCGTCGGTGTAGGTGAGCGCCACGCTGCCGGCCACGACGACGAGGACGACCAGGACCTGCAGCACGAGGATCTGCCGGGCGACGGTGCTGCGGCGGCGGGACGGACGGGGCACCCCGGCATTCTCGCCCCGCGACGGCACGGCGGCGTGAACTCAACGACCAGAACGGTGACCGCGCTCACGGCGTGCGACATCGTCGCTGCACCGGGACACCCCGGGACCCCCGAGCACTCTGGAGACACCGCCATGTCCTCGCCCGTCCGAACGGCCACCGGCCCCGCCCGGCGCACCGACCGCACCCACTGGCTGTACCTCGCCGTCATCGCCGCCGTCGTCCTCGGCGTCCTCGTCGGACTCGCCGCCCCCGGCTTCGCGGTCGGCCTCAAGCCGATCGGCACGGCCTTCGTGGGGCTGATCAAGATGATGATCGCGCCGGTGATCTTCTGCACGATCGTGCTCGGTGTCGGCTCGGTGCGCAGCGCCGCCCACGTCGGCAAGGTCGGCGGCCTGGCCCTCGGATACTTCCTGGTCATGTCGACGGTCGCCCTGGCCATCGGGCTGGTCGTCGGCAACCTGCTGCACCCGGGGGCGGGCCTCCACCTGACCCCGGACGTGGCGAAGGCGGGCGCCGACCAGGCCGCCGAGGCCGGCACGACGACCGACTTCCTGCTCGGGATCATCCCGACCACCCTGGTCTCCTCGCTGACCGACGGCGAGGTGCTCCAGGCCCTGCTGGTGGCACTGCTGGTCGGCTTCGCGCTCCAGGCCATGGGTGCTGCCGGGCGCCCGGTCGTGCGCGGCGTCGAGCACGTGCAGCGGCTGGTGTTCCGGGTGCTGGCGATGATCATGTGGGCGGCGCCCGTCGGCGCCTTCGGCGCGATGGCGGCCGTGGTCGGCGAGACCGGCATCGACGCGCTCAAGAGCCTCGCGGTGATCATGGTCGGCTTCTACGTCACCTGCGCGATCTTCGTCTTCGTGGTCCTCGGCAGCATCCTCAAGCTGGTCACCGGCATCAACGTGTTCAGCCTGCTGCGCTACCTGGCCCGCGAGTTCCTGCTGATCCTGTCGACCTCGTCCTCGGAGTCGGCGCTGCCGCGGCTGATCGCCAAGATGGAGCACGCCGGCGTCGACCAGGCCACCGTCGGGGTCGTGGTGCCGACCGGCTACTCCTTCAACCTCGACGGCACCGCGATCTACCTGACCATGGCCTCGCTGTTCGTGGCCGAGGCGCTCGGCAAGCCGCTGCACCTCGGCGAGCAGATCTCGCTGCTGGTCTTCATGGTGATCGCGTCCAAGGGCGCCGCGGGCGTCACCGGCGCCGGGCTCGCCACCCTGGCGGGCGGGCTGTCCACCCACCGTCCCGAGCTGCTCGACGGCGTCGGCCTGATCGTCGGCATCGACCGCTTCATGTCCGAGGCGCGGGCGTTGACGAACTTCGCCGGCAACGCCGTCGCGACGGTCCTGGTCGCGACGTGGACCGGTGGCGTGGACCGGGAGCAGATGCGCGCCGTGCTGTCGGGCGAGCTCCCGTTCGACGAGACCACGATGCTCGACACCGACCACACCGGCGACCACACCGGCGACCACACCGGCGACCACACCGGCGACCGGACCGACGACCACACCGACGAGCGGGCCCTGGGCGCCGGGGCGCCGAGGGGGCGGCAGGCCGTGAAGGACCCCGTCGACGCGTAGGCTCCCGCGTGTGCTCGGCACCCAGCACGGACTGCGCCTGCTCGGCCCCTCCGACCTCCCCGCGATGCTGGAGCTGGCCGCGCAGGACCCGGTCGTGAACGTGTTCGCCGACTACCGCAGCCGGCTGACCGGGCTCGACCCGCGCTGGCTCGGCGGGGAGATGTGGGGCTACCTGGTGGACGGCAGGCTGGTCGCGGCGTGTCACGCCGCGGCCAACCTGGTGCCGGTCCAGGCCGGGGGGGCGGCCCTGGACGCGTTCGCCTCCCGGGCCGTCTCCCAGCGCCGCCGGTGCGCGACGATCGTCGGCCCCACGGGGACGGTGGCCGCGCTGTGGCGGCGGCTGGAGCGGCACTGGGGGCCGGCCCGGGACCTGCGCTGGGACCAGCCGCACCTGGAGATCGGCGGCGAGCCGGCCGTCGCTCCCGACCCGCTGGTCCGCCGCACCGAGCGCTCGGACCTCGACGCGCTCTACCCGGCGTGCGTCGCGATGTACACCGAGGAGGTCGGCGTCTCTCCCGAGACCGGGGGCGGTGCCGACCTGTACCGGGCCCGGGTCGGGCAGCTCGTCTCCCGCGGCTGGTCCTTCGCCCGCTTCGAGCGGGGCGAGGTGGTGTTCAAGGCCGAGGTGGCCGCCACGTCGCCGCACGCGTGCCAGGTGCAGGGTGTGTACGTCGTCCCGCACCGTCGCGGCGAGGGGCTCGCCGAGGCCGGCATGGCCGCGGTGGTCTCGCTGGCGCTCGCCGACATCGCACCGGTGGTCTCGCTCTACGTCAACGCGCACAACACTCCCGCCAGGCGCGCCTACGAGCGGGTCGGCTTCCGGCAGAGCGCCACCTTCGCCACGATCATGTTCTGAGCCCCCGCACCGACACGCCGACCGGACCGGACCAGGGGTTGCGGCGCCCGGGCCGACGGGGCCACGGTGTCCTCCTGGTACAGGAGCCGTAACCGTCGGCAACGAGGGGGAACCGCGATGCGTCTCGTCGGATGGGTCGCCGTCTGTGCGACCGCGTCACTCGCGGCCTCGCCCGGTCTGGTGGGAGGCCCCGCCACGGCCGCTGCTCCCACGCACCAGGGCGCCCGGCAGGCGGCCCTGCACGCGCCGCAGGCCCGGCACGGGCACGGTCCCCTGCCCGGGGGCTACCGGCACCTCGTGGTGATCTACGAGGAGAACCACTCCTTCGACAACCTCTACGGCGGCTGGGGTCGCGTCGGCAAGCAGCGCGTCGACGGTCGCGGGCAGGCGTCGGCGAGCAGCAGGACCCAGGTGGCGCAGGACGGCACGGCGTACACCTGCCTGCTGCAGAACGACGTGAACCTGACCGTCCCGCCGCTGTCCGCGAGGTGCGCCGACTCGCACACGGTCAACACCCCGGCAGGGCCGGTCGCCGGCTTCACGAGCCACTTCCACAACGGCACGTTCGACATCGACCGCTACATCCGTCCCGAGGACACCACGTGCCCGGCGCCCGGGCAGCGGGCGGACCACGGCGTGCCGAAGGGGGAGGGCCTCCCGGGCGGCTGCACCGAGGACCTCGTGCACCGCTTCTACCAGGAGCAGTACCAGCTCAACGGGGGTCGGCAGAACCGCTACGTCACGGGGTCCGACTCCGTCGGGCTGACCATGGGCCACTACCGCACCCGGTCGCTGCCCATCTACCGGTACCTGCACTCACGCCGCGCTCCGAAGTACGTCGTCGCCGACCGCTTCTTCCAGTCGGCGTTCGGCGGCTCGTTCCTCAACCACCAGTGGCTGATCGCGGCGCGGTCGCCCCTCGACACCGCCGCCGGCCCGGGTGGGGCGGACGAGGGTCTGCACTCGGTGGTGGACGCCAACGGGTTCCCGAACGCGGGCTACCCGCTGTACCACCCGACCACGACGGCCGTGAAGGACGCGCAGCTCACCCAGGCCTGCGGCCCGGCGGCGGACCCCGCGCTCGCCTGCGGCGACTTCGCGGTGAACACGATGCAGCCGTCCAGCCCGCCCGCCGCCGCCACGGGGGCCCGGCTCCCGCTGATCGACGACGCGACGTACCCCAACATCGGCGACCGGCTCACCGACGCCGGGCTGTCCTGGAGCTGGTACTCCGGCGGCTGGGCCGACGCGGCGGCCGGAACCCCGGGTCCGCTGTTCCAGTACCACCACCAGCCCTTCAACTACTTCGCGAACTACGCGCCGGGGCAGCCGGGGCGCAGGCACCTGCGCGACGAGAAGCGGTTCTTCCACGCCGCTCGGACCGGGGGGCTGCCGGCGGTGAGCTTCGTCAAGCCCTACGGCGACGAGAACGAGCACCCCGGCTACTCCAGCGAGCCCAACGGCAGCGACCACCTGGTCCGCCTGCTCAAGGCCGTCACCCGGGGACCGCAGGCCCGCAGCACCCTCGTGGTGGTCACCTACGACGAGTTCGGGGGCCAGTGGGACCACGTCCCGCCGCCCGGCATGGGGACCCGCGGCGCCCACGACAGGTGGGGTCCGGGCACCCGGATCCCGGCGCTCGTGCTCAGCAGGTCCTTCCGGAAGTCCGGCGTCGACCACCGGGTCTACGACACCACGTCGATCCTCGCGACGATCGAGCACAGCTTCGGCCTCCGGTCGCTGTCGAGCCGGGACGCACGCGTGCCCGGCCTGGCGCGGGCCGTCCGGATCGGTGGCCGGTAGCGGCACCGCGACGT
>Ga0308175_100004274_pt1 | contig 10027 bp, 9 predicted proteins | sample PhyCR1_3_FD_203893 | JGI IMG/M metagenome (GOLD analysis project Ga0308175, IMG submission 203893) | Soil microbial communities from UC Gill Tract Community Farm, Albany, California, United States - DLSLS.C.R1 | ecosystem: Environmental > Terrestrial > Soil > Agricultural land | place: USA...
CGGGATAGGCCCGATAATGGACGAACGCCCAGCGGGAGCCTGGTGCGCGCCCGGGCTAGGGCCGGCCGCCGGCGAAGTGCACGTAGGCGTACCAGGAGCGCTTCGGCTTGAAGCCGGCGGCGAAGAGGCCGGAGCCGTCGCAGAAGTTGCAGGCGGTGCCGTAGTCGTCGATCGAGAACCAGTAGACGCGCTGGACGTTCCACCTGCGCTGGTTGCGCACGAGCAGCGAGAAGGCGCCCTTCAGTTCCCGGGCCTGCCCGGCCGGGCCTTTCGCGAAGGAGTTGTTTTCCGCCGGCGGTTTCGAGCTCCAGCCCATCTCCGTCACCCAGATGCCGACCTTGGGATCGTGCCGCCTCTTCAGCACTTCCCTGACTTCCCTGATCTGACGGGGCAGGTAGGTGTACCTGGGCGAATAGGGATGCAGCGCGACGGCGTCGAAGCGCGAGGCGATGCCGGGCACCTGGCGATACATCCGGTTGAGGAAGTCGGTGGCGAAGAGGTTGTGGTTGCCGTGCTTCGTTTCGCCGCCCTTGGGCCAGACGAAGAGGCCGGCGAGGATCACCTTTCCGCGATGGTCCTCGCTTTTGATCGCGTTCGAGGAGATCTTCACCAGCTGCCCGTATTCGGCCGGGTCGGGGCGGTGCACGAAGTACTTGAAGTTCGGCTCGTTCCAGATCTGCCAGTTGCGGATCGGCCGCTTGGGGACGTCCGGGTGCGTGCTCCAGAAGCTGCCGTTGGAGCCGTAGCGATCGACCGCCGCCCGCAGGAACGCGAGCCAGCCCGCCCGAGCCTTGCCCTTGACCGGCAGATTCGCCGGGACCTGAACGCTTTCACGCGAGCCGCCGACGTAGACCAGCTTTTCCGCCCAGGCCGGGACGCCGACCATGAACGGCAGCAGGTCGACGTGGCCGCGCGCGGCCATTTCCACCTGGTCGTCGACACCGGCCCAGTCGAAGGCGCCGCCTTCGGTGGGCTGGACGTTGCTCCAGTTGATCGGGATGCGGATGCTTTCGACGCCGCCGCGATGGACCCGCTTGAGCTGCGCGGCGCTGAGGTTGGCCTGCGGCACCGCCCCCCAGAAATCCTCGGGCAGCGCTTGCCCGCGGCTGGCCGCTGAGGCGCCTGTCGCAGACGCCAGGAGCAGGAAGGCGAACGCCGCGGCCAGAGACAAAAGCGCACAGCGACGCGCGCCGCGGGAACAGCTCCGATTCGACACGGTCAGCTCGCCTTCGGCGAGACGGGGGAGCTCGGACGCTGGCGCCGCTGCCTGTACATGACGACCCCTACCGAGATGGCAGCGAGGATCGCGATCACGATCAGAATCGGGATCAGCGGTGAGGAGCCGCTGTCCTTCGAGGAGACCAGCTTGCCCGAGAGCGGCTCGGCGGAATTGAGCGAGCCCGCTCCTCCGCCGCCGGTTCCGGGTTGGGAGTTGGTGGAACCGTTTCCTGGGCTAGTCTGACCCGGGCCACCACCCTTCCCCGTGCTTCCATTTCCTACCGCCGACCTGACCGACCCCCCAGGCCCCTGATGCGCGCCGCTGCTCGTCGCCCCGGACGAACCGCCGGGGGTGGAGCCGCCGGTGCCGGCCGGAGTCGCGGGACCGGTCGCGTTCGGCACGGTGGGTTCATATACGTAGTTGGTCGCGTCGGCGTTGGCGAAGACCGGAAAGCAAGCCATTGCCAGCAGAGCAAGCACTGACAGAAGCGAGAAGAAGGATCGGGCCGGGCCATGGGCGCGGCTTTGGCGGCTCCCGAGCATGGCGCGGAAGGTTAGAGGAAACGTCGGCGGCGTTGGCGCCCGCAGCGCTGATCGTCGGGCTGGCCCTGAGCGGAGGGGGCTACGAACTCGGCGACCGTCACATCGCCGGGCTTGCGGTTTGGCTGCTGGTTGCGGCATTTCTCGTCTTTGGAGCCGCAAACCGGGCGATCCTGGGCACGCCTTTCCGTTGGGCGGGTGGCTTGATCCTGGCACTGGCGCTTTTCTCTGGGATCTCATCTCTCTGGTCCGGGTCGGTTGAGCTGAGCGTCGCCGAAGGAGACCGCGTACTGGTCTACCTCGGCGTCTTCCTTGCCGCTTTCCTAATCGCCCAAACCGACCAAAGGCGCCAACGTTTCGCCGAAGGCATCGGATTTGCGCTGATCGCCGTCGCCCTGCTCGGTCTCGCCAGCCGACTTCTGCCCCACGTCCTCACCGTGACCGAGTCGCTGGGGAGCGGGCCGAGGCTCCGGTACCCGCTCGGCTACTGGAATGCCAACGGGGTTGCCTGCGGCATCGCCGCCGCGCTGATCCCCTGGCTCGCCAGGCGCTCACCACTGCCGGCGCTGCGCTGGCTCGCGGTGGGCTGCCTGCCGGCCGTCCTGCTCACGCTCTACTTCACCTACTCCCGCGGAGGCCTGCTGGCGCTGCTGGTCGCCGCCGGCTGTCTGATCGTCCTCTCCCACGATCGGCTCTGGCTGCTGGGGACGCTGGCCACCGGGGCGATCGGGGCGCTGCCGGCTATCCTCGCCGTCCAGGCTCGCACCAGCCTCGCCGACAACCTGCCGGACCAGGCGGCCGTCGACCAGGGAGTGACGGTCCTCCTGATCCTGGTCGCGGGTACGGCGCTGGCGCTCGGGCTCTACGCCGCCCTGCGGATGCTCGAGCGGCGCCAGGGCCGGCTGACCGGCAGGGCGGTCGCGATCTCGCGCAACCCGCGTGTGCTGCGCGGAGTGGCGCTGATCGCGGCGGTGGTCGCGATCGGCGCCGCGATCGCCGTCGGCGGCCGGGCCTGGGACCAGTTCTCCCGCTCCGACATTCAGTTCCCGACCGACCCCGCGCACCACTTCAGCACCTTCTCCGGCGCCGGGCGCCACGAATTTTGGCGCGTGGCCGTGGACGCCTTCGGCGAAGACCCGTTGGTCGGCCACGGCGCCGGGACCTATCCCTTCTCGTGGACCGAGCTGCGCTCGGTCCCGATTCCCGTCACCAACGCCCATTCGCTCTACCTGCAGGCCTTTGCCGAGCTGGGCGTGGTCGGCGGGCTGCTGACGCTGGGCGTCGTCCTCTACCTGCTCTGGAGCGGCTTCGCCGCTTGGCGCCACGCAACGGGCGCCAGGCGCGAGCTCTACGCAGCCCTGCTGGCGACGGCGCTGGCCTTCGCGGTGGGAGCGGCGATCGACTGGTTCTGGCAGATCGCCGCACTCGGCGCGGTCTTCTTCCTCGCCACCGGCGCCCTGGTCGCCGGCCGCTGCGCACAGCTGTCGAGCGCGCCCGCCCCGGAGGCCCCGCCTGTCGCCGGGGAAACCCGCCGATTCGGGCTGTCAATCGCCGGCCTCGGCCTTGCCTGGCTGACCGCGCTGGCGCTGATCGGGCCTCTGCTCGTCGATCGCGAGGTGGACGCCAGCCAGTCCGCGGCGGCCGACGGCAACCTCGGCAGCGCAGTCGAACACGCCGACACCGCCCGCTCGATCGAGCCTTGGGCGGCGAGTCCATACGTGCAGCTGGGCCTGCTGGCGGAGCTGCAGGGGGAATACCCCGTGGCGATCCGGCGTTTGGGCGAGGCGATCGACCGCGAGAGCGACAATTGGCAGCTGCACTACCTGCGGGGGCGGATCGAGCACGAGGCGGGCAACGGCGCCGCGGCCGCCGCGGACCTGAGCCGGGCCCGCGAGCTGAACCCGCTCGAAAAGTGCCTGGGAGAAGGATGGGAAGGGTGCGGATGACCCGGGCCTCCGAGCAGCAGCGGCCGGAGCAGGGGACGAAGCGGCCTGCCGCCGGCCAGGCCGCCGAGCCGCCGACGCCGATCCCGGCAGAGGGCGGGCCCCTGGGCGGGCCCACCGGCCCCGCCGGCTGGCGGCGCCGCGGCGCCGTGCTGCGGCGCCTGCTCGCCGGCAGCGACTGGCTGGCGCTGTCGGCGACGCTTTGCATCGTCACCGCAGCCACCTCGGCCACCGACGTCGCGACCCTCTTCTGGGCCGTGCTCTTCAGCCCCAGCTGGATCCTCGTGGTCAAGATCAATGGCCTCTACGACAACGACCACCGCCGGATCCGCCACAGCACGCTGGACGAGCTGCCGGCGCTGGTCTCCGCGAGCATGCTCGGCACCCTCCTGCTCGACGGGCTGCTGGCGCTCTCTCCGGTCGGCCCGCTCTCGCCGGGCAGCGCCGTCGCGGTCGGCCTGGGGACGCTCGGCGGCAGCTTCGTCCTGCGCGGCACGATCCGCTTCCTCTGGCACCGGCTGACCGCCGTCGCCACCGGCGTGGTGCTCGGCCCCGGCCGCGCCGCCGACCTCATCGCCCGTCGCATCTCCACGCATCCGGAGGCGCGCCTGGTCCTCGTCGGCTACCTCTCCACCAGCGACGAGCAGACCGCCACCGAGCTGCCGCGGCTGGGCTCGGTGGCCGACATCTCCAAGGTCGCCCGCGAGCATGCGATCGAGCGCGTAGTGGTGACCGAACTGGAGATGAGCGAGCCCGCGGCGGAGCGGCTGATCGAGGAGTGCAAGGCAGAGGGGCTGGCGCTGACCTTCCTGCCCCAGCACTACGGCCTGCTCGGCCCGGGCATCGAGCTGAACCGGCTGGCGGAGCTGCCGGTGCTCGACTTCCGCTTCAGCGACCCGCCCCGCTCCACCGTGGCGATGAAGCGGCTGATGGACGTCGGCATCTCGGTCCTGCTGCTGGCGGTGCTCTCGCCGCTGCTGGCCGCCGCCGCCCTGGCGATCCTGCTCGACACGGGTCGCCCGGTCTTCTTCCGCCAGCGACGCGCCGGCAAGGACGGCGTCCCCTTCACGATGGTCAAGTTCCGGACCATGGTCCGCGACGCCGAGCAGATGCTCCCCGAGCTGGTCGACCTCGACACCCTGCAGCAGCCGGCGTTCAAGATCCGCGACGACCCCCGCGTCACCCGCAGCGGCCGCTGGCTGCGGCGCACCAGCGTGGACGAGCTGCCGCAGCTCATCAACGTCCTGCGCGGCGAGATGTCCCTGGTCGGTCCCCGCCCCGAGGAGGAGAGCGTCGTCGCCCTCTACGACGAGCGCCAGCGGCGGCGACTGGCGGTGAAGCCCGGCCTGACCGGGCCGATGCAGGTCTACGGCCGCAGCGACCTCACCTTCGAGGAGCGCCTGGCGATGGAGCGCGACTACCTCGACAACCTCTCCCTGCTGACCGACCTGGCGATCCTGATGCGCACGCCGAGGGCGATGATCCGCGGCGAAGGCGCCTACTGAGGCGGGGCGTGTGACGGGGGTGCCGGACCTCGAGGTCGTGATCGTGAGCCATGGGGCCGCGGCGCTGCTGCGCGATTGCCTGCTCTCCCTGCGCGAGCATCCTCCCGCCACCGATGAGATGCGGGTCACGGTGGTCGACAGCGGCAGCCCCGACGCCACCCCGGAAATGGTCGAGCGCGAGTTCCCCGAGGTGCGGCTGATCCGCCGGGGAAACATCGGCTTCTCGGCGGCGAACAACCTGGTGCTGCGCGAGACGCAGGCAGCGACCGTCCTGCTGCTGAACCCCGACACCGAGGTAAGGGCGGGAACCCTGGACGCGGCTCTGGCGCGGCTGCGCTCGGATGCGCGGATAGGCATGGTCGGGGTGAAGCTCGTGACCGAGAGCGGCGAGCTGGACCATGCCTGCAAGCGGTCTTTCCCCACTCCCCTCAGTGCCCTCGCCCACTTTACGGGCATCGGCCGCGGCGACGGCGCCAGCGGCGCCCTCAGCCAGTACCGCGCCACCCACCTCGGCGAGGACGAGGCCGGTGAGGTAGACGCGGTCAACGGCGCCTTCATGCTCTGCAAGACCGAAGCCGTGCGAACGGTCGGGCTGCTCGACGAGGGCTACTGGCTCTATATGGAGGACCTCGACTGGTGCCACCGCTTCTGGGACGCCGGCTGGCAGGTCTTCTACGAGCCGGCGGGCGTGGCGCTGCACGTCAAGGGCGCCTCCAGCGGCCGCCGCCGTGCCCCGCGCCAGGAGATCGCCTTCCACCGCGGGATGGGCCGCTTCTACCGGCGCTTCGAGGCGCCCCGCAGGAATCCGCTTTTGAACGTGGCCGTCTACGCCGGAATCGGAGCAAAGCTGGCGACCAGCCTCGCGATCACTGCCGTACGCGGGCGCTAGGGCGCGCCTAGAAGGGAAGTGTGCCGCGGATCTCCGTGAGGCCCGGCGCCGCCTTGTCCCGCGCCGAGAGCAGCGGCTCCTCGACCCCCCACTCGACCCCCACGTCCGGATCGTTCCAGGCGATCCCCTTCTCGGTCGCGGGGTCGTAGTAGCTAGAGAGCTGGTAGGTGACGTCGGCTTCTTCGCTGAGGACGGCGAAGCCGTGGCCGAAGCCGACGGGAACGAAGAGCTGGCGGTGCTTGACGTCGTCGAGCAGGTGGCCCTCCCAGCGGCCGAAGGTGGGCGAATCGCGGCGGAGGTCGACGGCGACGTCGAGGATCTCGCCGCGGGCGCAGCGCACGAGCTTCGCTTGGCCCGGCTCGGTCTGGAAGTGGATGCCGCGCAGCGTCCCCCGTGAGGAGCGGGAGTGGTTCTGCTGGACGAACTCGACGTCCACACCGAGCTCGCGCCAGGCGTCGCGGCTGAAGGTCTCGACCATGAAGCCCCGCTCGTCGCCGTGCACCACCGGCTCGATCAGCGCCAGCCCCTCGAGCTGCGTCGGCAGCCGCGCCGCCATCAGCCCAGAGCCCTGCCGTACTGCTTTTCGTAGTACTCGCGGTACTCGCCGGAGCGGATCGGGCCCCACCAGGCCTCGTTGTCGCGGTACCACTGGACCGTGCGCTCGAGGCCCTCGTCGAAGTGCACCTGCGCCTCCCAGCCAAGCTCGTCCTTCAGCTTCTCGGAGGCGAGGGAGTAGCGGCGGTCGTGGCCAGGGCGGTCCTTGACGTATTCGATCAGCGACTCCTCGGCGCCGGTCAGCTCGATCACCCGCTTGACCACCTCGATCTTCACGCACTCCTCGGGGCCGCCCACGTTATAGGCCTCGCCCGACTTGCCCCGCGCCAGCACCGCGTGGATGCCGCGACAGAAGTCCTCGACGTAGAGCCAGTTGCGAACCTGGCGGCCGTCGCCGTAGACCGGCAGCGGGTCGCCGTGCAGGGCGTTCAGGACCATCAGGGGGATCAGCTTCTCCGGGTACTGGCGGGGCCCGTAGTTGTTCGAGCCGCGCACGATCGAGGCGTCGACCCCGTAGGTGTGGACGTGGGCGGAGACGAGCAGGTCCCCGGCCGCCTTGGTCGCCGAATAGGGCGAGGAGGGGTCGAGCGGCGAGGTCTCGGTGAAGGAGCCCGACTCGATCGAGCCGTAGACCTCGTCGGTGGAGACCTGCAGATAGCGCTGCACGCCCAGCTCGCGGGCGGCATCGAGCAGCGTCCCGGTCCCGATCACGTGGGTGCGGGCGAAGGCGTCCTGGTCGTCGATGGAGCGGTCGACGTGCGACTCGGCGGCGAAATTGACGACGGCGTCGGCACCCTGCATCGCTTCGCGCACGACAGACGGGTCCTCGATCGCGCCCTCCACCAGCTCGGTCCCCTCCGGCAGGTTCTCTCGCCGGCCGGCGTAGGTGAGCTTGTCGAGGACGACGACGTCGTGCTCGTCGCCGACCAGCCGCACGTAGGTGGAGCCGATGAATCCCGCCGCGCCGGTGACCAGAAGTCTCATTCCGTGCCTGCCTCCGCCTGTCGTTGTGCGAGATAGCCGGCCAGCCCATCCTGCCAGCTGGGAAGCCGGATCGCATGTCGGCGCTGGCTGGCCAGCGCCGAGAACGCGGGCCGTGCCGCCGGCCGGCCCAGCATCTCGGTCGTCGCCGAGAGGACTTTGCACTCGACCTTCGCCTGCTCGAAGATCTCGCGCGCGAACTCATACCAGGAGCACTGGCCTGCCGCCGCCATGTGGTGGATCCCGTACTCCATCCCCTCGATCAGCCGCACGATCCCGTAGGCGAGGTGCCAGGTGTAGGTCGGGGAGCCGACCTGGTCGCGCACCACAAGCACCTCGCGCTGGACCTCCGCCAGCCGCAGCATCGTGTCGACGAAGTTTCGCCCGCCGATCCCGAAGAGGCCCGCCGAGCGGACGATGAAGTGGCGCTTGTTGGCCGCCGCCACCGCCTCCTCGCCCGCCAGCTTGGTGCGGGCGTATGCCGATAGCGGCGCCGGCTGGTCGCTCTCGACGTACGGCGAGCCCTTCGACCCGTCGAAGACGTAGTCGGTGGAGACGTGGAGGACGCCGGCTCCCTGCGCGGCGGCCGCGCCGGCGACGCTGCCGGCGCCGGCGCCGTTGACCGAGAAGGCGGCCTCCTCGGCCTCCTCGGCGCCGTCGACGTCGGTCCAGGCAGCGCAGTTGATGACGAAGTCGGGCCGCTCGAGGTCGAACTTGCGCTCCAGCGCCTGCGGACTCGTGACGTCGAGCTCGGCGCGGCCGAATCCGACCACGTCGTGGCCGGCGTTGCCCGCCGCGAGCATCACGTCGCGGCCCAGCATGCCGGCGGCGCCGGTCACCAGGAGCTTCACCGCGCCGCGCCCACTAGACGAGTTCGATCTCGGATTTGTCGCCGACCAGCAGCCGCAGGGTCTTCGGCATGCCCTGGCTACGGGTCAGCTTCACTTCCTTGCCGAGCAGGCTCGCCTCCATCCTGGTCCCGAGGTCCTCGACGACCGACCCCGAGAGGACGATCGAGTTCTCGACTTCCGAGCGCCGGACGTGGACGCCGTCGCCGATCGAGGTGTAAGGGCCGATGTAGGCATCCTCGACGTGCGCGCCGGCGCCGATCACGGCGGGGCCGCGGACGACCGACCGCTCCAGCCGGGCGCCGGGGCCGAGCACGAGCCGGCCCTCCACCTTGGAAACCTCGTCGACCTCACCCTCGAGCGACGTGACCAGCTCCTCCAGCACGAGGCGGTTCGCCTCCAGCATGTCGCCGAGCTGGCCGGTGTCCTTCCACCAGCCGCGGACCACCTCGGAGCGGACGGCGCGCCCGTCGTCGATCAGGCCCTGGATCGCCTCGGTGATCTCGAGCTCGCCGCGCCAGGAAGGCTCGAGCGCCCGCGCGGCGTCGAAGATCACGTTGCTGAACAGGTAGACGCCGACGAGGGCGAGGTTCGAGGGCGGGTCCTTCGGCTTCTCGATCAGACGCACGATCCGTTCCCCGTCGAGCTCGGCGACGCCGTAGGACTCCGGGTCGGCGACGGGGGTGAGCAGGATCAGAGCGTCGGGCTCGTGCTCGGTAAAGGCCGTGACGAGACCGCGCAGGCCGTCGCGGAGGAGGTTGTCGCCGAGGTACATCACGAACGGCGAGCCGCCGATGAAATCCTCGGCGGTGAGAACCGCGTGGGCGAGGCCGGAGGGGGCGTCCTGGACGATGTAGGTGATCTCGGCGCCGAAGCGGGACCCGTCCCCGGCGGCGGCGCGGATCTCCTCCCCGGTCTCGGGGGCGATGATGATGCCGATCTCCCTCACGCCGGCATCGACGAGCGCCTCAATTCCGTAGAAGAGCACGGGTTTGTTGGCGACCGGCACCAGCTGCTTGGCGGAGGTGTGGGTGATCGGCCGAAGGCGGGTGCCGGCGCCGCCGGAGAGGATCAGCCCCTTCAAGGACGTCATCGGCTGGAACCCTACTGAGCCTCGGCTAGCTCAGCTGCTAGCTCTCGCGAACCACCCGCCCGCTGCTGTTCAAGGTGCCGAGTAGCGCTGCCGGTGGCGTGCCGATGCCGCCCGTCATCACTGGCCCGCCAAACGAGGCCACAGATAAGCTGGCCACGTGCTGCGGTTCCAGCGGCCCTCGCTGCCCTCCACCGACGAGATAGACCGCTACTTGGATCTTTCCCGCGCGGATCACTGGTTCAGCAACCGCGGACCGTGCTGGCGGCTCCTTCGCGATCGACTTGCGGAGCGGGCGGGCGCATACTGCGTCCCGGTGTCGAGCGGCACCCTCGGGCTCATGGTGGCGCTCAGCGCGGTGGTGGAAGCGCGGGGCGGGAACCGCGGCGGGTCGGCGCTGATGCCGTCGTTCACCTTCGTCGCCACTCCGCAGGCGGCTATCTGGGCGGGTTTGGAAC
>Ga0308175_100004275_pt1 | contig 10026 bp, 6 predicted proteins | sample PhyCR1_3_FD_203893 | JGI IMG/M metagenome (GOLD analysis project Ga0308175, IMG submission 203893) | Soil microbial communities from UC Gill Tract Community Farm, Albany, California, United States - DLSLS.C.R1 | ecosystem: Environmental > Terrestrial > Soil > Agricultural land | place: USA...
ACCGGACCCCGCCGCCGCACAGACGTCATCGCGCAATGAGGAGCTCAGCATCGCCGTGCAGGCGCCGCCGGCGTCACTGGACCCGGCGCAGCTTGCCGAGGGGCAGCAGTCTTACGTTTGGGCATCGATCTTTGACACCCTGTTGTTGGTTGACAAGGATGGGAAGGTTCAGCCCAACGCGGCTCAGAGCTGGCAGTACTCAAAGGATCTGCGCACTCTCACACTCAAACTTCGCGGAGATCTCAAGTTCAGTGCAGGGGCTCCTGTCACATCGAAAGACGTCGTCGCAACTTTGGAACGGACGCGGGCCACTCCCGGTCAGCAGCAGTCCAAACTCGCCAAGGTGACATCGGTTTCCGCGCCCGATGACTCCACCGTCGTGATCCAGCTGTCCTCACCCGAGCCGTCGCTGTTGAACTATCTGGCGCAGGCCACCGGCGTCATCGGAGATGCTGCCACCTTGACATCGGATAAGACGAAACTCCGCCCGACCGGGTCGGGGCCGTATGTTCTTTCAGATTCCACCGTGGACGGCACGGAATATGATTTGGTGCGTCGTGACGATTACTGGAATGCGGCTGCTTTTCCCTTCAAGACGGTGAAAGTCAAGGTTATCCAGGACCGGACCGCGCAGTACAACGCGCTCCAGGCCGGAGAAGTCAAGGCCGCCCTCATCCAGGCTCCGCAGCGGAAGCAGGCAGAAGGCGCCGGGTTTAAGGTCAAGGAGGTGCAGGCTACTGCTGCACTTGCTCTCATTCTGGCAGACCGAAAGGGCGAACTCGTTCCCGCGCTTGCCAATGTCAAGGTCCGCCAGGCCATCAACATGGCCTTCGACCGCGAGCAAATGGTCAAAGCACTTTTTCAAGGCGTCGGCCGGCCCACGGTACAGGTCTTCAACCCCAACGGTGACGCGTACAACTCCGCGCTGGATGGCACCTACAGCTTCGATCCGGAGAAGGCACGCAAACTCATGGCCGAGGCCGGCTATCCTGATGGATTCTCCATGACGATGCCCAGCACCGTCATCTCGAAATCCTTTGAGCCGGTCGTCACGCAGGCACTGGCGGACATCGGGATCAAGGTGACGTGGGAGCCGGTACCCCCGCAGAACACTTCAGCGTCTATATCTTCCAAGAAGTACCCGGCTGTGCTGTGGTTCGCAGGGCTTAACGAGGCGGGGCGCGAGGTAGGCGACATGTACACGCCCGAAGCGTTCCTTAACCCCTTCAAGTGGGAAGACCCTGAGTTCGATAAGTTGCTCCAGCAGGTCGCCAACGAGCCTGATGAAGGAGCCCGTGCGGACCTTTACAAGAAGGTCAGTGAATACACAGTGAAGCAGGCTTTGAACGCCCCGATCGCGTACATTGGCACCCTTTGGGCGACCGCGCCCGGAGTTGAATTCATTCCTTCGGTTGTTGTATTGCCCACGGTCCGGGACTTCGGAGTAACCAGCGGCTAGCTGGCCGAAAGGGTGGAATGCCCGACGGTTCCTGTCGGGCCTTCCGCCGCTCTCCTCCCTGCCCCGTCCTCGCTGTGCCCGTTGAAGGGGCAGCACCTGATCCGCGCCCTGGTTAACGGGTGTATCGCTCAACAGCAGCTAGCGCCCCTTGCCGGGGCACCATACACGATAAGGAGTTTGAAGATGCCAGAGGAAATGTCACGGGGACGCTCATGATCATCTATGCCCTCCGACGTCTTGGCGCGGGCATCGTACTCGCGCTGCTCGTCACCATGATCACGTTCTTCCTCCTCAGCGGCTCCCTGGAATCTGTTGCCCGAGAACGTCTGGGGAGTGCAGCGACCCCCGAGTCGGTGAAAGCCCTGATGACCAAGCTCGGTTTCAACAGGCCAGCCATAGTCCAGTACCTGGATTGGCTCGGGTCCGTCCTAACTGGTAATTTCGGCACCTCGCTCTTCACCAGCCAGCCCGTTGCTCCGGCGGTAGCATCCCGGCTGGGCGTCACCCTTTCGCTGGTCGTTACCGCGCTTATTATCACGGTAATCATCAGCGTCGCACTGGGAGTATGGGCGGCGACACGCGGCGGCGTGGCGGACAAGGTGTCCCAGGCGTTATCGCTGGTGGGGCACGTCGTTCCGGGCCTGCTCATCGCGATTGTCCTCGTGGCGGTCCTGGCCGTGAATATGAAGCTGCTGCCGGCGACCGGTTTTACCCCCTTCGCCCAGAACCCCGGGAAATGGGCGGCATCGATCACTATTCCAGTCATCGTGCTGGTAATCGGCGGGGTGGCCAGCATGGCTGCCCAGGTACGCGGGTCCATGATCGATGAACTCCGGAAAGACTACGTGCGTACTCTGAGGACCCGCGGGATCCCGACACGCTCCATCGTGCTCCGTCATGCGCTGCGGAACGCGGCGAGCCCTGCTCTGACCGTGCTGTCGCTTGAGTTCATTCAAATGCTGGGCGGAGCGCTCATCATCGAAAACGTGTTCGCACTTCCTGGTTACGGCCAGTACGCCTTCAACGCATCCCTCCAAGGCGACATCCCCATCATCATGGGCATCACACTGTTCGGCGTCATGCTCGTTGTGACAGTAAACCTCATCACTGACGTAGCAAACGGCTGGCTCAACCCGAAGGCGAGAATCAATTGAGCATCGAAGAACTGAGCGTCGATCCCGGGCTGGCGGCGCCGCCCAGAAAATCACCGCTGCGCAAACTCTCAAGGGACCCCCAGGCAGTCATCACCTCCGGGCTGTTGCTGGTCCTCATCGTCCTTGGACTTCTCACCCCCTGGATCGCCCCGCACGACCCCAACGAGGCACAACTCAATGCCATCAACGCCGTGCCAGGGACTCCCGGTTACCCACTGGGCGCGGACCAGAACGGGAGCGACATCGCCTCCCGGCTCCTCCATTCGATTAACACGAGCATGATCGCAGGCCTGATTGGAGCGAGTGTTGCCCTCGTCATCGGGGTAACCTTTGGCCTGATTGGCGGCTACTTCGGGCGACGGCTGCGCAGCGCAACTGAATGGGTCTTCAGCCTCATCATGACCTTCCCCGGGCTGCTGCTGCTGATTGTCCTCATGCCGGTCACCAAGGGTGACTACCGGATGACCATGCTCATCTTCGGCGTCCTGCTTTCACCCGGAATCTACCGCATCGTGCGGAACCTCGTTATCGGTGTCAAAAACGAGCTCTATGTGGACGCGGCACGGGTGTCCGGCCTGTCCAACCTGCGCATCCTTGGCCGTCACGTTCTCTTTGTCGTCCGCGGCCCCATCATCATTGCCGCTGCGTTCCTGGCAGGTTCCGCCATCAGCCTCCAATCCGGCCTCGCCTTCCTCGGCGTCGGGTCAAACCTGGTTCCCAGCTTCGGCGCCATGATCGCGGACGGCTTCACCAACCTCTACGTCGATCCAACGCAGTTCATTTGGCCCAGTGTCCTGCTCGGCACGCTTACTTCTTCCCTTGTCCTGCTGGGCAATTCCCTCCGCGACGCGCTTGAGGGCGTGAAACTGAAACCGTCAAAAACAGCTGCATCGAAAGTGGCGGGCAGCGTTAAGGGACCGGGCGAGGATGGTCCAGCAGACCTGTTGTCCGTGGAGGACCTTGTCATCGCCTACCCCACGCCTTCAGGACGGCTAAAGGAAGTTGTCAAAAGTGTCACCCTCAACCTCCGGGCGGGCGAAACGCTCGGCCTGGTGGGGGAGTCCGGTTCCGGCAAGACCCAAACCGCCTTTTCGATCCTTGGGGTACTCCCGTCCGAGGCTGTGATTGTGCGCGGCTCCATCAGGCTGGAGGGACGGGAGCTGCTCGGCCTCCGGGAGCAGGACCTGCGCGCCCTGCGAGGCCGCGAGATCTCATACATCCCGCAGGAGCCGATGTCGAACCTCGACCCCTCATACACCATCGGCGCCCAGCTCGTGGAAGGCATCCGCGCCTCTGCCCGCATGTCCAGCGCGGACGCCAAAGCCAGGGTGCTCGCCCTCCTGGCGCGAGTGGGAATCCAGAACCCGCAACGGACTTTCGATTCCTACCCGCACCAGATCTCCGGTGGAATGGCCCAGCGAGTCCTGATCGCCGGCGCAGTGGCGAGCCGCCCCAAACTGCTCATCGCCGATGAACCCACAACGGCTCTCGATGTGACCGTCCAGGCCGAAATCCTTGACCTGATTCGGGACCTGCAGGCTGAACTGAACATGGCTGTCCTGCTCGTGACCCACAACTTCGGGGTAGTCGCCGACATCTGCGACCGGATCGCCGTAATGCAGGACGGCCAGGTTGTCGAGTCGGGCACGGCATTGGAGCTGTTCCGCGAACCCAAACACCCATACACGCAGATGCTCCTGGGGTCGATCCTCGACGAGCACACCGTCCGGACCGACCCGCCCGTGCCTGTCGCGGCGGCCATAGGGGAGAAGAACTGATGAGTACATCATTGTTGGACGTGACCGACCTCCGCGTCGCCTTCACCGGCCGGGGCTTCCGTCCCAAGGCAATTGAGGTCCTGCACGGGGTGTCCCTGAGCATCGGCGAGGGCGAGACCCTGGGCGTGGTCGGAGAATCCGGATCGGGGAAGACCACCATCGGCCGGGCGGTTCTGGGTCTGGTCAAGCCCAGCGGGGGCCGCATCACCTTCAGAGGCGCCGACATCACCCACGCCAGCCCCAAGGACCGCCGGACACTGTCCAAAGACATCCAGGTCGTTTTCCAGGACCCTTACACGTCGCTGAACCCTTCACTGACTGTCGGGGACACTCTAAGTGAACCGCTCGTCGTCCAGGGCGCAACAGCGGGTGAGGCGAGATCCCGTGTCCAGATGCTGCTGGATCAGGTCGGCCTCCCGCGCGACGCGGCCGAGCGCTTGCCGCGGGAGTTCAGCGGCGGCCAGCGCCAACGAGTCGCCATCGCCCGTGCCCTGGCACCGGAACCGAAACTCATCGTCTGCGACGAGCCGGTCTCGGCACTGGACCTTTCCACACAAGCCCGGGTGATGGACCTTCTCATCGATATCCAACGCCGCACGGGGGTTGCCTACCTGTTCGTCTCCCACGACCTGGCTGTCGTGCGGCACATCAGCCACCGCGTCAGTGTCGTCTACAAAGGCGACATCGTCGAAACCGGACCTGCGGCCCTGGTGACGTCCACGCCCGAGCACCCGTACACGCAGAAACTATTGCTGGCAGCACCAATCGCAGACCCAGTGGAACAAGAGAAACGACGCGCGGAACGCCACCGGCTGGCTGAGCTCCACCGCGAACAGCACGTCCAGGCCGGCGTCGCGTGATGGGGGCAGCGCCGATACTTCCCGGTTTCCATCCTGACCCGTCCATCTGCCGGGCCGGTAAGGACTACTACCTGATCAACTCAAGCTTTGAATACTTCCCGGGCGTACCAATCTTCACCAGCCGTGACCTGCTCACTTGGCGACAGATCGGCAACGTCCTGGACCGCGAAAGCCAGCTCAACGTAAGCCCAGGGATCACAGGGGCGGGCAAAGGCATCTACGCGCCAACCATCCGCTTTCACGACGGTCGATTCTGGATGGCAACAACGAACATCACCGACGTGGTCAAGGGGCACCTCATCGTTCACGCCGAGGATCCGGCAGGGCCTTGGAGCGACCCGGTCTACACCAGTGGTGCCATCGGATGGGATCCGGACCCGTCCTGGGATGAAGAAGGCCAATGCCACCTCGCATGGGCCGACCCGAGAGGCGGCATAGCGCACGCCACAGTGGACCCCGTCACCGGCCAATTACTCTCCGCGACAGAGCTGATCTGGCAGGGTACTGGCCTTTCCTCACCTGAGGGACCCCACCTGTTCCAGAGGAACGGATGGTGGTACCTCCTGGTCGCCGAAGGCGGAACAGGGCCCGGCCACGCGGTCACCATCGGTCGGGCGCGTTCAATCACGGGCCCCTACGAGGCTCACCCTGAGGGGCCGCTTCTTACACACCGCAGCACCTCCCACCCGGTGCAGAACACCGGCCATGCCGACCTCGTCGAACTGATCGACGGCAGTTGGGCGATGGTCTACCTGGGTGTGAGGCCGCGCGGGGAATTCCCGCGTTTCCACGTCAACGGACGTGAGACGTTCCTCGCCGGCGTGGATTGGGCGGACGAGTGGCCCGTGGTGGTTCCGGACCGTTACCAGGAGCCCCGGCCCGCGACATCTTTCGTTGACTACTTCGGCGCACCTGAACTGCATTCGCGTTGGATTTCCCCTGGCGTCCCTCCCATCAGTTTCTGCCGCTTCGACGGAAGTGGGGGCGTCACCCTGACCTCAGGCCGCAGGCCCGATGACCGGGAAGCCAAAAATCTTCTCGCGGTACGCGCCCGGGACGCCGAATGGCAGGTAAACGTCGAAGCACCAGCCGGCGACCTGTCACTGATCGTCCGTATAGATGACGCGCACTGGGCAGGGGTAGAGCGCCGCGGCGACGTACTCTCTGCCCGTGCCGTTATTGGGCCCATGGACCAGACGCTCGCTTCCAAGAACGGCATCCCCGTAGGAGTGCCCCTAGCGGTGCGGGCGGTGGGGAGCCCACAACAGCACGGTGTCCGGACCGGGCCGGACCGGGTAGAACTCGGCTACCTGCAGGACGGCTTCACCGTACTGGCCGCCATTGATGGCCGGTACCTCTCCACGGAGGTCGCAGGAGGATTCACAGGCAGGGTCATCGGGGTGGAAGCGCTGACCGGGCAGGCACGAGTGGACCGCTTTGAGTACTCGGCCGCTGCCAGTGAACCTGCCGCCATCCCCGACTTTTCAGAGGTACAACCGTGAACGAATCAACCGAACCTCCGGAGCCGCTGCGTTGGGCGATCGCCGGGGCCGGAACCATTTCCCGAAGCATCGTTCCTGACCTCCAGCTCATCCCCAATAATCGGGTTGACGTTGTCTTCAGCAGGAACAAAGCCAACGCGGCACGCTTCGCCGAGGAGTTCGGGCTGCCCCGATGGACCGACGACTTCGCATCGCTGATCAGTGATCCCGGTGTTGACGTGCTCTATCTGGCAACGCCGTTCGCTACCCACGCTGCGATGGCCCGTGAGGCGCTGCTCGCCGGCAAGCATGTGGTTGTCGAAAAGCCCATGGCCATGAATGCAGCCGAGGTCGAGGAGTTGTTCGCCCTGGCCCAGGGCCTGGGCCTGTTCCTCATGGAGGCCATGTGGATGAAGTTCAACCCAGCGTTCCGGCACCTCTTCGAGCTCCTGGATTCCGGGTTGATCGGGAAACCTTCAAGCCTGCGGGCGGGGTTCGGTTTTCCGCTGATTGTTGATGGCGGCAGCCGGTGGGACGTGGCACGCAGCGGCGGGACACTGCTGGACCAGGGGATCTACCCCGTCACGCTGGCTCATGCAATCTTCGGCGAGCCGACTGGCATCCACGCAGGCGGGCGCCTCAGAGAAGATGGTCTCGACTTCGCCGAGCACTTCACGCTGGACTTCAAAGAGGGCCAGTTTGCCCACTGCGCGAGTTCAATGACTGAATTTGTCGATCCCTCGGCGTCAATCAGCGGCACCTTGGGCTGGATCACTCTCCCGGGCATGTTTTGGACATCGACGACTCTTCTTGTCCACGCAGGCACCTGGGCCAAAATGTTCGCCCCCGAGCCGATGGAGCACGACCGTGAAGGCAACGGATACGTTCCCATGCTTAGGGCTGCCGGGGCGGCCATCCGCTCAGGAGCAACAGAGCATCCGATACATCCCGGATCGGAAACAGTGGCCGTTTTCCGCACGCTGGACACCATCAGCCAGCACGTCAAGGATTCCGTTGCTGGGTTTCCGACGGAAGGCTGCCATGGAGCCACCCGAACTGAAGTCAGCGATTATGCCTGACGCAGAAGAGGCGCGGTTGACTGCTCCGGCCCCAGATGGCACGGCACAACATATGACCGGCAGACGTCCGTCGCACCAACCCCGTCCTTGTCACCAATCCCTTTTCAATGTTCCTCAGGAGGAAATTCAGTGCTTAAGCCCCGCTCCACTACAACACGTGAACTTGTGAACCTCGATGGCCTTTGGCGCTTCGCCCTCGCAGATGCCGGGGTCGGCCAGCCCTGGACAGGAACCCTGGAAACGAAGCTTGAGGCCCCTGTGCCGTCCAGTTACAACGACCTTTTTACCGATCCGACAATCCGTGACCACGTGGGATGGGTCTGGTATCAGCGTTCGGTGCGGGTTCCCCGCGGCTGGGCAGGGGAAAGAGTGCTTCTCCGCCTGGACGCAGCAACGCACGAGGGCAGGGTTTACGTCGACGATGTGCTCGTCGCCCGGCACGTGGGCGGTTACACCCCTTTCGAAGCAGACATCACCGATTACGTCTCGCCAGGTGCTGAATTCAGGCTCACGGTCGGTGTGAACAATGAGCTGACCAGCGCCACCATTCCGCCCGGCAGCATCACCGTGACCAAGGACGGGCGCCGCCAACAGACGTACCTGCATGACTTCTACAACTACGCGGGCCTGGCCCGTTCGGTGTGGCTCTACAGCAAACCCGAGCGCCACATCGAGGATGTCACGATCGTCACTGACGTGGTCGGCGAAGCAGGCGTGATCGGGTATGCCGTCGCGGCGAGCCATGAAACGGGTGTCCGCGTCCGAGCCCTCGACGCGGCAGGACAGGAGGTCGCATCCGCGGAAGGAAGCGAAGGAACGTTCAGCATCGAGGATGTCACGCTGTGGCAACCGGGCGCGGCATACCTTTACGATCTGGTGGTAGAGCTCCTCGACGGCGACGAGGTGATAGACAGCTATACGGAACCGTTCGGCGTCAGGACCGTCGAGGTCCGCGGAAACGACTTCCTCATCAACGGCAAGCCCTTCTACTTCACCGGGTTCGGCAAGCATGAGGACTCAGCGGTCCGTGGCAAGGGCCATGACAACGCATACCTGGTACACGACTTCCAACTGCTGGACTGGGTAGGGGCGAACTCCTTCAGAACCTCGCACTACCCGTACGCCGAAGAGGTGCTGGAATTCGCCGACCGCCACGGCATCGTCATCGTTGACGAGACGGCTGCCGTCGGACTCAACCTGGGAGTCCAGGGCGGACTCACGGGAATAGGTCCCAAGCCGACCTTCTCGCCGGAAACCTTCAACCACGAAACCCAGGCTGCCCACGCGCAGCACCTTCGTGAAGTCATAGCCCGCGACAAGAACCACCCCAGCGTGGTGATGTGGAGCATCGCCAACGAGCCGGCCTCCAACGAGGAAGGAGCCAGGGAATTTTTCGAGCCCCTTGTGGAACTCGCACGGGAACTGGACCCCACCCGTCCGCTGACCTACGCCGCCGTTATGTTCGCAACCTTCCAGAACGACAAAATCGCCGATCTCTTCGACGTCCTCAGCATCAACCGCTACTACGGCTGGTACGTATTCACCGGCGACCTTGCGACGGCCGAGCAGTACCTCGAACGTGACCTGCGCGGTTGGGTGCAGGCCTTCGGCAAACCCATCATGATGAGCGAATACGGGGCCGACACCATGCCGGGGCAGCACTCGGTGTGGGACATGCCCTGGAGCGAGGAATACCAGCAGTCCTACCTCGCCATGAACCACCGCGTTTTTGACAGGATTGACGCCTTCATCGGAGAACATGTCTGGAACTTTGCAGACTTCCAGACCTCCAACGGCATCCACCGGGTGGACGGCAACAGGAAGGGCATCTTTACCCGGGACCGCAAGCCGAAGGCCGCAGCCCACACCCTTCGAGCCCGCTGGACAGGCCTCGGCGGCGCCAAGCCCTCCGCGAACGAACCAGCAGTAGTTGACGACGCAAAGGCAACAACTTTCCCCGTACCGGCTCTGGAAGGCGCAAAATGACCGAAACCACAAGAGCCCTGACCGGTTCCCGCTCTATCCGGGAATGGCTGGACCATCCGGCGGGCGGCCCGCTGCTGCGGGGAACGCTCGCGGATGCCGGGCAGGACGAAACAGCCCTCAAACCAATCGAACACTTCGCCCTCCAAAAGCTGGTCGAACTGGGCGGCGGCCAGTTTCCGCAATCACTCGTTGAGCATCTGGTGCGCGAAGCCAACGGGGGAGTACTTCC
>Ga0308175_100004276_pt1 | contig 10025 bp, 9 predicted proteins | sample PhyCR1_3_FD_203893 | JGI IMG/M metagenome (GOLD analysis project Ga0308175, IMG submission 203893) | Soil microbial communities from UC Gill Tract Community Farm, Albany, California, United States - DLSLS.C.R1 | ecosystem: Environmental > Terrestrial > Soil > Agricultural land | place: USA...
CAGCAGGCGGTCCGCCGCGAAGAACGGGAACACGGCGGCGAACGCGTACGTCGCGCGCTCGACCCGGAGCCCGACGCGCTCGACAGCGGCGACGAGCCGCGGGCGGGTGTAGCGCCGGTAGTGCCCGTTGACCGTGTCGTGGTCGCTCCAGGCCCAGTTGTAGGCCGGCACGGACACCAGCAGCCGCCCGCCCGGGCGAAGGACGCGGGCCAGCTCGTCGACGATCGCGCGCTCCGGGTCCACGTGCTCGATCACGTCGAAGGCGGTGACCACGTCGAAGGTGGCGTCCGGGAACGGCAGCGCCGTCGCGGACGCGCACACCCCGCCCGGGCCCAGGCCGCGCACGTCGACGTCGACGGCGGTGTGCTGGCCACCGCGCAGCCACCCGACGCTGGGGCCGTCCGCGCTGCCCACGTCGAGGATCCGGCCGGACGTCTCGGCGTACGACGCCAGCACGGTGCGGAGCAGCTCCGCGCGGGTGGCGTACCACCAGTGCTCGGGGCGGTGGATCGACGGTGAGCCGCCGTGGTGGGTCACGGGCATGGCCGGGACCCTATCGGTTCGCTGTGGGCCGGCCGGACGCCGCTCACTCCACCGGCAGGCCGCGCCCGCGGGCGATGAGCATCCGCTGCACCTCGGAGGTGCCCTCGCCGATCTCCAGGACCTTGGCGTCCCGGTAGAACCGGGTGACGGGGTACTCCTCCATGAAGCCGTAGCCGCCGAAGACCTGCGTGGCGATCCGGGTGGCGGTGACCGCCGACTCGGTGGCGTACAGCTTCGCGATCGCCGCGGCCTGCTTGAACTCCTTCATCGGCCGGCCGGCGTCCTTCATCGCGGCGGCCCGGTAGGTCAGCATCCGCGACGCCTCCAGCATCACCTCCAGGTCGGCGACCTGGAACGCGACGCCCTGCTTGGCGCCGATGGGTACGCCGAAGGTGGTGCGCTCGCTCGCGTACTGCACCGACATGTCGAGGCAGGCCTGGATGCAGCCGACCGCGAGGGCGGCGATGGCGACGCGGCCGTCGTCGAGGGTGGCCAGGAACTGCGCGAAGCCGCGGCCCCGCTCGCCGAGCAGGTTGGCCTCGCGGACCCGGGCGTCCTGGAAGGTCAGCGGGTGGGTGTCGGAGGCGTGCCAGCCGAGCTTGTCGTAGGCCGGCTCGGCGGTGAACCCCGGCGTCCCCGACGGCACGATGATCGTGCTGACCTCGGCCTTGCCGCCCTCGCGGGTGCCGGTGCGGGCGGTGACGGTGACCAGCGAGGTGATGTCGGAGCCGGAGTTGGTGATGAACTGCTTGGCGCCGTTGACCACCCACTCGCCGTCGACGAGCTCGGCCTTGGTCTTGGTGGCGCCCGCGTCGGACCCGGCGCCGGGCTCGGTCAGGCCGAAGCCGGCGAGCGTGCGGCCGGCCACCAGGTCGGGCAGCCACTGCTGCTTCTGCTCGTCGGTGCCGAAGGTCAGGATCGGGTTGATGCCGAGGCCGACGGCGGCCTCCAGAGTGATGCCCATCGACTGGTCGACGCGGCCGACCTCCTCGATCGCCACGCACAGCGAGGTGAAGTCACCGTCCTCACCCATCCCGCCGAACTCCTCCGGGGCGGTCAGCCCCATCAGCCCGAGCTCGCCCATCTTCTGCACCACGTCGGTCGGGAAGTGGTGCTCCTTGTCCCACCGGGCGGCGTGCGGGGCGATCTCGCCGAGGGCGAACTCGCGCACGCTCTTGCGGAAGGTCTCGTGCTCGGCGGACAGCTCGAAGGGGGTCATCCGGGTGCTCCTCGGTTTACGCTTACGTTAACGTAAGCAGGTTAGGACGCTTCCGCTACGGAAGGGCAACCCGTGGACGACCCGAGCTGGACCATCTCGCAGCTGGCCGAGGAGTTCGGCGTCACGCTGCGCACCATCCGGCACTACGAGGACGTCGGGCTGCTCTCCCCCGCCCGGCGCGGGACCGTGCGGGTCTTCGACACCCGCCAGCGGATCCGGCTCCAGCTGGTGCTGCGCGGCAAGCGGCTGGGCTTCTCGCTGCCGGAGATCGCCACGATCGTGAACATGTACGACGAGCAGCCGGGCGAGGCCGGGCAGCTGCAGTACCTCCTCGACCAGATCGAGGTACGCCGCGCCGAGCTCGAGCAGATGCGCCGCGACGTCGACCAGACGATGACCGAGCTGGCGCACGTCGAGCGACGCTGCCGGGAGGACCTGGCCGCCCTGGAAACCGGTTGAGCCCGAGGTCCGCTCGCCGTCACGCTGGGCGGGTGAGCGACGTCGTGATCACCACCTACGCCTCCCGTCCCGAGTACGTCGAGAACGCCTGGGACATGCCGGACTCCTGGCCGGAGTTCATGCGCTACGACGACGTCGCGTACGCCTTCTTCGGCCAGGTCATCGAGGCGTTCCCGCACCTCTGCGTGCTGGCCACTCTCGACGGTGTCCAGGTGGCCCGCGGCATGGCGGCACCGTTCGCGCTGCACGGTCCGCGACGCGACGGCGAGCTCCCCGTCGGCGGCTGGGACCGGGTCCTGACCTGAGCCTTCCAGGACCGGGACCGGGGCGTCCCACCGGACACGGTCACCGCGCTCGAGATCGCCGTCGACCCGGCCCACCTCGGCACGGGGCTGTCGCACCGGATGCTCGCCGGCCTGCGCGACGCCGCCGCCGCGGCGGGGTTCGCCGAGCTGGTGGCCCCGGTCCGGCCCAACGAGAAGCACCGCGAGCCGCACACGCCGATGACGGAGTACGTCGCCCGGACCCGTGCCGACGGGCTGCCGGTCGACGCCTGGCTCCGGACGCACGTCCGGGCGGGGGCCACGATCGACTCGGTGGCCACCCGCTCGATGGTGATGGCCGGCACCCTCGACGAGTGGCGGCAGCGGACCGGCCTGCCCTTCGACGAACCGGGCGAGGTCGTCGTCCCCGGCGCGCTGACGACGGTGGCCTGCCGGCCCGACCTCGACCACGCCGTCTACGTGGAGCCCAACGTCTGGGTCCGCCGCCGCCTGCGCTGAGCCGCTCTGGTTGGATCCGGGCATGCGCTACGCCATGACCGGTGCGACCGGGTTCGTCGGGGGCGCGCTCGCCCGCCTGCTGCGCGACGAGGGCCACAAGGTGCGGGCCCTGGTGCGCGACCCGGGCCGCGCGACCGACCTGGCCGGGCTCGGGGTGGACCTGGTGCCCGGCGACCTCGACGACACCGCCGCGCTGGACGCGCTGTGCACGGACGTGGACGGGCTCTTCCACGTCGCCGGCTGGTACAAGCTCGGCCAGCGCGACCCGTCGGTCGGCGACCGGGTCAACGTCGAGGGCACCCGCCACGTGCTGGCCGCGGCCCAGCGGGCCGGCGTGCCGAAGGTGGTCTACACGAGCACCCTGGCGGTCAACTCCGACACCCACGGCCGCGTGCACGACGAGACGTACCGGCACACCGGCCCGTTCACCAGCCACTACGACCTGACCAAGGCCCGCGCGCACGAGATCGCCGAGCGGTTCGCGGCCGACGGGCTGCCGGTCGTCATCGTCTCGCCCGGCCTGGTCTACGGACCCGGCGACACCGCGCAGACCGGCGGCCTCATCGAGCAGGTCGCCCGCGGCAAGCGGCCACAGGTGCCCGCGGGCGGCGAGGTCTGCTGGGCGCACGTCGACGACATCGCGGCCGGCCACCTGCTCGCGATGACGCGGGGCGTGCCCGGAGAGACCTACTTGCTGGCCGGGCCGCGGGCGTCGCTGGTCGACGGGCTGCGCAAGGTCGCGGACGCCGCCGGCACGAAGGGCCCGATGGTGCTGCCCACCGGTGTCGTGCGCGCCGTCGCCGCCGTGATGGCGCTGGTCGGGCGCGCCGTACCCGTGCCGCCGGACCTCGCGGCCGAGACCATGCGCGCCGGTCTGGCGACGTACCTCGGCACCCCCGCCAAGGCCGAGCACGACCTGGGCTGGCACGCCCGCGACCTGGACACCGGGCTGCGGCAGACCGTCGAGGCGCTGCGCCGCTGAGCCTGGATCCACCGATCCGCGCCGTCGCGAGCGGCACCAGACGGGCGCGCTGGCAAGACGCCCGACGCGAAGGCAGGCCGGGGCCTGTCGAGCGTCGGCAACGCAGCCAGCGTGCCCGGCTGGCGTCGCGCAGCAGGCGGAGATCGGTGGCTCCAGGCTGAGCCTCAGCGCTTCAGCTTCTGCGCCTTCTTCGCGACCTTCTTGGCCTGGCGCTTGGCCTTCTTCCTGGCCTTCTTCTTCGCCTCGCGGCTGAGCTTCCTGGTCTTCTTCCTGCTCTCGTCCACCGGGTGCGACATCGCCCGCGGCAGCATCAGCGCCACCGACCTGGTGAACATCCGCCGCGCGAGCATCAGCAGCGGGATGCCCACCGGCAGCAGGATGACCGTCACGCACAGCAGCACCGCGACCAGCCCGAGCAGCGACGCCCCGATCCAGAGCAGCGCACCACCGAGTCCTCGGAGGATCTGCATCTCCTCCACCTCCCTCTCCGGCTCTCTCGTACCCCGAACCGGGCGAAGGGACGCGCTGACCGTCTCCGCGACCGAGGTCCTAGACTCCGGCGGGACGGGTCCGCCGGCACCACAGCGCAGCAGCGAGGAGTTCACAGTGGCAGAGGTCAAGCCGCTCCAGAAGGTCCTGATCGCCAACCGCGGCGAGATCGCCGTCCGGGTGATCCGTGCCTGCAAGGACGCGGGGATCGGGAGCGTGGCGGTGTACGCCGACCCCGACCGGGACGCGCTGTTCGTGCGGCTGGCCGACGAGGCGCACAGCCTCGGTGGCGCGACCCCCGCCGACTCCTACCTCGACATCGAGAAGATCGTCGCGGTCGCGCGGAGGTCCGGCGCCGACTCCGTCCACCCCGGCTACGGCTTCCTGGCCGAGAACCGCGACTTCGCGCAGGCCGTGCTCGACGCGGGCCTGGTGTGGATCGGCCCGCCGCCGGCGGCCATCGAGAACCTCGGCGACAAGGTGAAGGCCCGGCACATCGCCGAGAAGGTCGGCGCCCCGCTGGTCGCCGGCACCAAGGACCCGGTCGAGGACGCCGAGGAGGTGATCGCCTTCGCCAAGGAGCACGGCCTGCCGATCGCGATCAAGGCCGCCTTCGGCGGCGGCGGCCGCGGCCTCAAGGTGGCCCGCAAGGAGGAGGAGGTCGCCGAGCTCTACGAGTCGGCGGTCCGCGAGGCGGTCAGCGCCTTCGGCCGCGGCGAGTGCTTCGTGGAGAAGTACCTCGACAAGCCGCGCCACGTCGAGACCCAGTGCCTGGCCGACCAGCACGGCAACGTGGTGGTGGTGTCGACCCGCGACTGCTCGCTGCAGCGCCGGCACCAGAAGCTGGTCGAGGAGGCGCCCGCGCCGTTCCTGTCCGACGACCAGATGAAGACGCTCTACGACTCGTCCAAGGCGATCCTGCGGGAGGCCGGGTACGTCGGCGCCGGCACCTGCGAGTTCCTGGTCGGCCAGGACGGCACCATCTCCTTCCTCGAGGTGAACACCCGCCTCCAGGTCGAGCACCCGGTCTCCGAGGAGGTCACCGGCCTCGACCTGGTCCGCGAGATGTTCCGGATCGCCGCCGGCGAGGAGCTCGGGTACGACGACCCGAAGGTCGAGGGCCACTCGATCGAGTACCGCATCAACGCCGAGGACCCCGGCTCGAACTTCATGCCCGCACCGGGCACGCTGACCCGCTGGCACGCGCCGGCCGGCCCCGGGGTGCGGGTGGACGGCGGCTACGACCAGGGCGAGACCGTGCCTGGATCGTTCGACTCCCTGGTCGCGAAGCTCATCGTCAGCGGCCGCGACCGCACCCAGGCGCTGGAGCGGTCCCGCCGGGCGCTCGACGAGTTCGTGGTCGAGGGCATGCCGACGGTGATCCCGTTCCACCGCGTGGTCGTCGACGACCCCGCCTACGTCGGCGACGGCGAGACGTTCGGCGTCTTCACCTCGTGGATCGAGACCGAGTTCGACAACCGGATCCCGGCGTACAGCGGGGACAGCGAGACCCTCGAGGCGGGCGACCGGCAGGCCGTCACCGTCGAGGTCGGGGGCCGCCGGATCGAGGTCGTGCTGCCCGCCGGGTTCGCGGCGGGCGCCACCGCGGCCGGCGCGCAGAAGAAGCCGAAGCGGGAGCGGAAGAAGGCCGGCGCCGCCGCGTCCGGCGACTCCGTCACCTCCCCGATGCAGGGCACGATCGTCAAGGTCGCCGTCGAGGAGGGCCAGGAGGTCGCCGAGGGCGACGTGATCGTGGTGCTCGAGGCGATGAAGATGGAGCAGCCGCTCAAGGCGCACAAGGCCGGCACCGTCACGGGCCTGACGGCCGGCGTCGGCGACAGCGTCACCAGCGGCGCGGTCGTCTGCGAGCTCAAGGACTGATGAACGGTCGGGGAACACCTCCCCACATCCGCTCCGGCAGGTCGTCCGGACGTCGCTGACCGGTCCACGATGACCCGGTGAGCGCTCCGATCACCTTCCTGATGCACGACGTCTCCGGGCACGGCGGCGTCGCCCGCTCGGTCGTCAACCTCGCGAACCGACTGGCCGACCACCGCGACGTGCGCGTGGTCAGCCTGCACCGCCGGGCCGCCCGGTCGACGTACCCGCTGGACCCGCGGGTGGCCCTGGAGGTGCTGCTCGATGACGGAGCGCGGGGACCGGCCGACCGGCTGCGGGACCAGCGGCCCACGGGGCTGCGGCCGGTGCCGGCGGAGCAGCAGATGACCCGGCTGACGGACCGGGTGCTGCGCCGGCGGCTGGCCACGCTCGGGTCCGGGGTCCTGGTCTCCACGCGGCCCTCCCTGCACCTGGCCGCGGTCCGCTGGGCCGCGGCCGGTGTGCGGCTGGTCGGGCAGGACCACAAGAACTTCCCGACCCGGTTCTCGGGCCCGCGTCAGCCCGCGGTGCTGCGCGAGGCGGTCCCCCGGCTGGACGCCTACGTCGTGCTGACCCACGCCGACGCCGAGGACTACCGGCGCGAGCTGCCGGGACGGACCCGGGTCGAGGTGATCCGCAACGCACTGCCGTGGGAGCCGGCGACGACCCCGGCGCCGCTGGACTCGAAGGTCGTGGTGGCCGCCGGCCGGCTGGCGCGGGAGAAGGGCTTCGGGCGGCTGCTCGACGCGTTCGCCCCGGTCGCGCGCGACCACCCCGACTGGCAGCTGCACGTGTACGGCGAGGGGACCCAGCGGGCCGCGCTCACCGAGCGGGTCCGGCGGCTCGGGCTCGACGGGCAGGTCCGGCTGCCCGGCTACACCGACGACTTCCGCGGCGTGCTGGCCGGCGCGGCGGCGTACGCCATGACCTCGCGCGCCGAAGGCTTCCCGATGGTGCTGATCGAGGCGCTCAGCGTCGGGCTGCCGCTCGTCGCGATGGACTGCCCGCGCGGCCCCGGCGAGATCGTCCGCGACGGCAAGAACGGCTTCCTCGTCGACGACGGCGACGTCACCGGCTTCGGGCAGGCGCTGCGGCTGCTGGTCGAGGACGACGAGCTGCGCCGGGACTGCGGCCGCCAGGCGCTGGCGGACTCACACCGGTACACCGCCGACACCGTGCTCGCCGACTGGCTGGCGCTCCTCGACGACCTCTGATCTGCACACGGCTGCCACCCGGGGGTCATGCGGCGTTCACCGCCGGCCGCCACCGTCGAGGCATGAGCCAGCGCGTGTACCTCCACGTCGGAGTCCCGAAGAGCGGCACGACGTTCCTCCAGGCCTCGCTCGCCGAGAACAAGCCGGCGCTCAAGGAGGCCGGGGTGCTGTACCCCTCCGGCCACGAGCGGATGTTCCTCGCCGCCGTCGACGTGCGCGGCGCCCACAAGGCGTGGGGCCGCACCCGCGCGGAGGTCGACGGCGCCTGGGACACCCTGTGCCGCAAGGCCCGCGCGCACGACGGCGTCACGGTGATCAGCCACGAGCTGCTCGGCGGCGCGTCCCTGCACCAGGTCACCGCGGCCCTGACCATGCTGCGCGGCCTCGAGGTGCACCTCGTGGTGACCGCCCGGGACCCCGCGCGGCAGGCGGCGGCCGAGTGGCAGGAGGGCGTCAAGCACGGGCGCCGGCTGACCTTCGAGCAGTTCCGGCAGCGCGTGCTCGACAGTGCGGGGGAGTCCGACTACGCGCGGCGGTACCGCGCCAACCAGGACCTGCCGGCGGTGCTCTCGCGGTGGGGCGGCACGCTGCCGCCGTCCCGCGTGCACGTCGTCACCTGTCCCCCGCCCGACACCGACCCGCGGGTGCTGTGGGAGCGGTTCGCCGGGGTCGTCGGCGCCGACCCGGAGCGGTTCCCCGCCGCGGGACCGGCCGCCGCGAACAGCTCGCTCGGCACCACCGAGGTCGACCTGCTGCGCCGCGTGAACGTGGCGCTCGCGAAGCGGCTCGTGCAGCCGGAGTACGGCCGGGTCGTCAAGCAGGTGTACGCCCAGGAGATCCTGCCGGCGCGACGCTCGGCCCGGGCCGTCGTACCCGCGGGCATGTACGACGACCTGGCCGTCGTCGGCGAGCGGTGGGCCAAGGAGATCGACCGGGCCGGGTACGCCGTGCACGGCGACCTGGCCTCGCTCGTGCCCGTCGCACCGGCCGAGCCCGCGCCGCACCCCGACGACGTCGACCCGCGCGACGTGCTCGAGTCCGCCACCGCGGCCACCGCCGAGCTGCTCGTCGAGCTCCAGCGCCGCGGCGCCGACGTCGAGCGCCTCGAGGCGGAGAACGCCCGCCTCCGCCGGAAGCGCAAGCGTCTCAAGCGCCGCCTTCGGGTGGCCGAGGACGACTGACCCCCGGCAAGGGGGCACCCGGACGCGGACTGAGACTCGGCGCGGCGGGGTCGCGGGGCACCGCTAGCCTGCCCTGCATGTTCACCAAGGTGCTGGTCGCCAACCGGGGCGAGATCGCGATCCGTGCGTTCCGGGCCGCCTACGAGCTCGGCGCGCAGACCGTCGCGGTCTTCCCGCACGAGGACCGGGGCTCCGAGCACCGGCTGAAGGCCGACGAGGCCTACGAGATCGGCGAGCGCGGCCACCCGGTGCGCGCGTACCTCGACCCGGACGTGATCGTGCAGGCCGCGCTGCGGGCCGGCGCGGACGCGGTGTACCCGGGCTACGGCTTCCTGTCCGAGAACCCGCTCCTCGCGGAGGCCTGCGCGAACGCCGGCATCACCTTCATCGGCCCGACCGCCGAGGTGCTCACGCTCACCGGCAACAAGGCCCGGGCCATCGCGGCGGCCAAGGCGGCCGGCGTCCCGACGCTGGCGTCGGTCGAGCCGTCCACCGACGCCGACGAGCTGGTCGAGGCGGCGAACGACCTGCCCTACCCGCTGTTCGTCAAGGCGGTCGCCGGTGGCGGCGGCCGGGGCATGCGCAGGGTCGACGAGCCCGCGGCGCTGCGCGAGGCGATCGAGACGTGCATGCGGGAGGCCGAGGGCGCCTTCGGGGACCCCACGGTGTTCGTCGAGCAGGCCGTCGTCGAGCCGCGGCACATCGAGGTGCAGGTCCTCGCGGACGCCGACGGCAACGTCATCCACCTCTTCGAGCGGGACTGCTCGGTGCAGCGCCGGCACCAGAAGGTCGTCGAGATCGCGCCGGCCCCGAACCTCGACCCGGCGATCCGTGAGCGGATGTGCGCCGACGCGGTGCGCTTCGCCACGGAGATCGGCTACCGCAACGCGGGCACCGTGGAGTTCCTGCTCGACCCGCAGGGCAACTACGTCTTCATCGAGATGAACCCGCGCATCCAGGTCGAGCACACGGTCACCGAGGAGGTCACCGACGTAGACCTGGTGCGGGCGCAGATGCGGATCGCCTCCGGTGAGAGCCTCGCCGACCTCGGGCTGTCCCAGGACGGGATCACCCTGCGTGGCGCGGCGCTGCAGTGCCGGATCACCACCGAGGACCCCGCCAACGGCTTCCGCCCGGACACCGGCGTCATCACCACCTACCGGTCCCCCGGCGGCGCGGGCGTGCGCCTCGACGGCGGAACGACGTACACCGGCGCCGAGGTCAGCGCGCACTTCGACTCGATGCTCGCCAAGCTGACCTGCCGCGGCCGCGACTTCG
>Ga0308175_100004277_pt1 | contig 10023 bp, 10 predicted proteins | sample PhyCR1_3_FD_203893 | JGI IMG/M metagenome (GOLD analysis project Ga0308175, IMG submission 203893) | Soil microbial communities from UC Gill Tract Community Farm, Albany, California, United States - DLSLS.C.R1 | ecosystem: Environmental > Terrestrial > Soil > Agricultural land | place: USA...
GGCTCCGTGCGCCGCCGCAGCACGACGTCGGTGAGGGCGACGTAGTCGGCGAGGCGCGGGTCGGCGGGGTCGGTGATCTCGATCGGCACGCCCGTCAGGCTAGTGCGGCACCTCCGCCGCCCCCGCACCGCGTCGCCCCCTCAGGAGCGGACGACGCCGACCGAGGCTCAGGGGAACCAGACCAGCTTGACGATGGCGACGATGCCGATCAGCAGGATCAGGGCGCGGAGCACGTTCGGCGGGATGCGGCGGCCCACGTGGGCGCCGATGATGCCGCCGACGAACGCACCGGCGGCGATGAGCAGGACGACCAGCCAGTCGATGTGGTCGCGCGCGAAGAGCACGAAGACGGTCGCCGCCACGAAGTTCACGATGAGCGAGAGGACGTTCTTGTAGCCGTTGAGGCGCTGGAGTGGCTCGAGGCTGAGCGCGCTGAGCAGGCCCATGATGAGCACGCCCTGCGCGGCCCCGAAGTAGCCGCCGTAGACGCCCGCCACGAAGACGCCGGCAGCCATGGCTGGCGCGTGCCAGGCCGGCACCGGGCCGTCGTGGCCGGCGGGGTGGATGTGCGCCTGGATCGAGGGCCCGGCGACGACGAGCACGAGCGCGATGAGGATCAGCACCGGCACGATCGCCCGGAAGGCCGAGGCCGGCAGGACCAGGAGCAGGCTCGCCCCCACGATGGAGCCGAGGAACGACATCGGCATGAGGCGGCGCAGCGTCTGCGCCTGCCCGGTCAGCTCGTGCCGGTAGCCCCAGGCACCCGTCACGCCGCCGGCGACGAGCCCGATGTTGTTGGAGACGTTTGCGACCAGCGGGTTGACCCCGAAGAACAGCAGCGTGGGGAAGGTGATCAGCGTCCCCGAGCCCACGATGGTGTTGATGATGCCGGCACCCGTGCCGGCCAGCGCGACAGCGACCCCCGACCAGAAAGACACCCGGTCACCCTACAGAGGGTGACCGGGTGTCTCTTCCGGTGGTTCCGTCCCGCTTGCGTATGCCGTCCGTGTGCTGTCCGGCGGCCGCTGGCTCAGCGCGCGGCCGGAGGCTCCGGGTCGGCTGCCGGCAGGTCAGCCGGGGCGACCGGCGGGTCGACGGGCGGGGCCTCCGGCGCGGGCACCGGGGGTGCCGAGGCCGGGAACGGGGGGACGTTGGCCGTGGCTCCGGTGCGCATCGCTGCGTGGCGTGTCAGAGGCTCGGTCGACTCCGCGCTCGCGGCCGCGGCCTGTCCGCGGGCCTCGGCGAGAGCCTTCGCCGAGTCTTCGAGGATCGTCTCGGCGAAGGCGTCCTCCTGCGCGTCGGTGGTCTGCACCCACGACTCGTCGTCATCCTCGGCGGCCGTGCGCGCGTCACCGCCCAGGGCGTTGCCGATGCCCTTGAGGGCGTCGGTCAGCTCGGACGGCACGATCCACATCTTGTTGGAGTCGCCGCGGGCGATCTGCGGCAGCACCTGGAGGTACTGGTAGGCGAGCAGCTTCTGTGTCGGCTTGCCGCGGTGGATGGCAGCGAAGACCTGCTGGATCGCGCGGGCCTGGCCCTGGGCCTCGAGGATGCGGGCCTGGGCCGAGCCCTCGGCGCGCAGGATCTGGCTCTGCTTCTCACCCTCCGCGGTGAGGATCGCGGACTGCTTGACACCCTCGGCCGTGAGGATCGCGGCGCGCCGGTCGCGCTCGGCGCGCATCTGCTTCTCCATCGAGTCCTGCACCGAGTGCGGCGGGTCGATGGCCTTGAGCTCGACGCGGTTGACGCGGATGCCCCACTTGCCGGTGGCCTCGTCGAGGACGCCGCGCAGCTGGCCGTTGATCTGGTCACGGCTCGTCAGCGTCTGCTCGAGGTCGAGCGAGCCGATCACGTTTCGCAGGGTGGTGACCGTCAGCTGCTCGATGCCCTGGATGAAGTTGGCGATCTCGTAGACGGCCGCCTTGGCGTCGATGACGGAGTAGTAGATGACGGTGTCGATGCTGACGACGAGGTTGTCCGACGTGATGACCGGCTGCGGCGGGAACGAGACGACCTGCTCACGAAGGTCGATGTTGGCGCGCACCTTGTCGACGAAGGGGACGAGGAAGTGGATGCCTGGCGTCAGTGTCTTGTTGTAGCCGCCGAGTCGCTCGACGATCTGGGCCGTCTGCTGCGGCACGATGCGGACCGTGCGCACCACGATGATGAGCGCCACGATGACGATGAGGATGGGAATGATGACTACCGGCTCCACGACCTTCTCGACCTTCTCCCTGTGCGGTCCGTGCTCCCCCGAGGAGCCACGGTTGGTGCGGGTGGGTCGGGCGACCCGCCCGTTCTCTTGGAACTGCTGGTGGTGACGGCGGCTCGGCGACCGCCCTTGCGGCTCTAGGAGCCGACGACGTGCGCACGCCGCACGATGGCGGTGGCTCCCTCGATGGAGTCGACGACGACCTCCTCGCCCGGTTCGATGTCGTCGCCCCGGGTGCGGGCCGACCAGGTCTCACCGGCGAGCTTGACCTGACCGCCCGCGGGGTTGACGCGGTCGATGGCGATCGCGGAGCGACCGACGTTGGCTGCGGCGCCCATGATCTGCGGCGGCGTCGTGGCCGTGAAGCGCTTCTTGAGCCAGGGGCGCAGGAGGGCGAGGAGGGCGACGGCCACCAGGCCCGCGACGATGGCCTGGACCACCGGAGGAAGCCCGAACGCCGCTGCGATGGCGCCCCCGGCGGCACCGCCGGCGAGCATCAGGAAGGTGAAGTCGACCGTGACGGTCTCGATGGCGACGAGCACCAGGGCGACCCCCAGCCAGACCATCCACGCCTGCCCCTCGGACACGTGACCTCACCCTGCCTTCGTTCGGCGCCGGCGATGGACACCGACGTCCCGTGCGTCACTTGTGTGACGATCTCAAGTGTCTCTCGGTTCCCGCCGGAGACCTACGGATCGAGAAGGCGTGCGGGTTGCGATCAGGACTCGGCGCGCGCGGTCCAGCGCTCACCGCGCTGCTCGAGCACGAGCGGCAGTCCGAACGTCGCGCTGAGGTTGTCCGCGGTGAGGGTCAGCGGGATGGGGCCGGCGGCCACGACCTTGCCGTCGCGGATCATCAGCACGTCGGTGAACGACGGCGGGATCTCCTCGACGTGGTGGGTGACCAGCACCATGGCCGGCGCCTCGGTGTCGGCGGCCAGCTCCCCCAGCCGGCGCACGAGGTCCTCGCGCCCTCCCAGGTCGAGGCCGGCAGCGGGCTCGTCGAGCAGCATCAGCTCGGGGTCGGTCATCAGGGCACGGGCGATCTGGACGCGCTTGCGCTCGCCCTCGCTCAGCGTGCCGTAGGTGCGGTCGGCGAGGTGGTCGGCGCCGAGCGCCTTGAGCAGCTCCATGGCCCGGACGTAGTCGACGTGGTCGTAGGACTCGCGCCAGCGGCCGATGATGCCGTAGGAGGCCGTGACGACGACGTTGCCGACCAGCTCGTCGCCCGGGATGCGCTCTGCCATCGAGGAGCTCGCCAGGCCGATGCGCGGCCGCAGCTCGAAGACGTCGACGGCCCCGAGCACCTCGCCCAGCACACCCGCGACGCCCGACGACGGGTGCAGCCGGGCAGCGGCGATCTGCAGCAGCGTGGTCTTGCCGGCGCCGTTGGCGCCCAGCACGACCCAGCGCTCGCCCTCCTCCACCTCCCAGGAGATGTCGTCGAGCAGCGTCGTGGTGCCGCGGCGGACGGTGACTCCGGCGAAGGCGAGGACGTCGCTCATGGCTCGACCCTATGGCACCGCTGTTCGGGCCGCCGTCCGGGCGCGCCCTACGATGGCGTGGTGCCCGAGCTGCCCGCGTCCGTCCGGCTCGCGCTGTGGGTCACGGCCTCCTGGCACGGTGACCTCGGCACGACCGACGCCCTCGCCCGCGCCTTCCCCGACCTCGACCACGTCGCCGGCGACCTCGCCCGGCTCGACGTCTGGCGCGACCTCGGGGAGCAGGCGCTCTTCGTCGCGCTCCCCCGCCCGGGTGACCTCAGCCGGATGCCGCGCGGCTCCGCCGAGGCCACCGCGCACGCCGCCGACGCAGGCGAGTGCGTCTTCGTCGCCGGCATCGGCGGCGTCCTCGTGCCCACCCTCTCCGAGTTCGGCCCGGAGGGCGACGTGGGCGTGCGCGCCGACTGGACGGCCTACGAGGCGGATCCGCTGCCGCGTCACCGGATGGAGATGCTCGACCTGCGTGACATCGAGCGCGAGCTCATGACCCGGCTGCGCGACCACACGGCCCAGTTCGAGCAGGTCGGCGGGCACCCGTGGGGCGACCGGGCCCGGGCCGAGGCGCAGGCCGACCTCGACACGGCGCTGTGGGGCATCCCGGCGGCCACCTCGGGTCGGGCCCTGCGCATCATGTCGCTCGCCGCCAACCTCTCCCGTCTCGCGCACCGCACCGTCAGCCTCACCTCGCTGGGATCGGGCGGGCTGGACGCCGGCACCACGGCCGCACGGTCGCGGCTGCTCCGCGACCTCGCGGCCGACGCCGACACGGCTCTGGCGGACGCCACGAACGTCGCCGTCATGACGATCGCCGGCTGGCGGCCCTCCTGACTACTCCCGCCCGTCGCGTCCGGCCGCATCCTCCAGGTGCGCGATGAGCGCGCGGGCGTAGGCCCGCTCGGCGTCGATGTCCGCGTGGCGCTCGACGGCGCCGGCGTGCCCCAGGACGGAGACGGCATACCCACCCTCGAGCTGCTCGAGCGCGACGAACGCCTCGCCGAGGAGGTCGCGCAGCTGGTCCTCCCGCGGCAGCCAGACGACCTTGTCCCGCTCGACGCTGTCGAGCGCCCACTCGGTCGTGCCGTTGAAGCCGATCACGTCGCCCGTGGAGAAGTGGTGCACGTCGACGGTGATCTCGCTGATGACGAAGACCTCCTCCTCCATGCCCTTGACCGGCACGACGAAGCGGTCGCCGGAGACCGGTTCCCAGGTCAGCCCCGCACCGGTCAGCCGGCGGGCGAGCTCGATGGTCAGCATGCCCTCCATCGTCACATCCGCCCGGGTCATCGCCAAGAGACCCTAGATTCGGGGCATGACCGAGCAGCCGACGCTGGAGCCCCTCGACGAGAGCACCTTCGAGACGGTGCTGTGCGTCGCTGCCCATCCCGACGACCTCGAGTACGGCCTCGCCGCCGCGGTGGACCGCTGGGTCCGCGCCGGCAAGACCGTCACCTACCTGCTCGTCACCCGTGGGGAGGCGGGCATCGACACGATGCCGCCGTCCGAGGCCGCCCCGGTGCGCGAGCAGGAGGAGCGCGACGGCGCGGCCCGGGTCGGGGTCGAGGTCGTGGAGTTCCTCGAGGGGTTCACCGACGGGGTCGTGCAGCACGGCCTCGCGCTGCGCCGGGCCATCGCCCGCGAGATCCGACGACGCCGGCCCGACCTGCTCGTCACCATCACGTATGCCGAGAGCTTCCGCGGCGGGGCCGTCAACCAGGCGGACCACCGCGCCGTCGGGCTGGCCGTGGTCGACGCGAGAGCCGACGCGGGCAACCGGTGGGTCTTCCCCGAGCTCGTCGACGAGGGCCACGAGCCGTGGCAGGTGGCCCGGCTCCTCATCGGCGCGGATCCCGAACCGACGCACTTCGTCGACGTCTCGGAACACTTCGACGCGGCCGTCGCCTCACTGTCGGCCCACAAGGAGTACCTCTCGGCGCTCGGCCCCGACTACCCCGAGCCGAGCGAGCTGCTCGGCCAGATCCTCGGCGGCACGGCCGATGACGTGGGAGTGCGCTACTCGGTCGTGGGACGCCTCATCGGCTGACCCGCGCTGCCCTTCAGGGCTCGAGCACCGACCTGTAGACCTCGAGGGTGCGGTCGCCGATGGACGCCCACGAGAAGGAATCGACGGCCCGCTGCCGGCCCGCCCGACCGAAGGCGTGCGCCCGGTCGACGTCCGACACGGCGTCGGTCAGGGCCGCGGCGAGGTCGGCGACGAACCCGTCCGGGTCGACGGGCGTGCCGGTGCCGTCCTGCACCTGCTCGATCGGCACCAGCCAGCCGGTCTCGCCGTCGACCACGACCTCGGGGATGCCGCCCGTGGCGGTGGCGACGACCGCCAGCTCGCAGGCCATGGCCTCGAGGTTGACGATGCCGAGCGGCTCGTAGACGGATGGGCAGGCGAACACGGTGCCGTGGCTGAGCAGGGCCACGACCTCGCTGCGGGGCAGCATGTCGGGGATCCAGACGACGCCCTCGCGCTGCGAGCGCAGCTCGCCCATCAGCCCCTCCACCTCCGCGAGGATCTCGGGGGTGTCCGGTGCGCCCGCGCAGAGCACGAGCTGGACGTCGGGCGGCAGCTCGGCGCAGGCGCGCAGCAGGTAGGGCAGTCCCTTCTGCCGGGTGATGCGACCGACGAAGACGACCGACCGCCTGTCCGGGTCGACGCCGTGGCGCCGGACGATCTCGGTCGCCTCCGGTGAGCGGTCCGGCGACCACAGCTGCGAGTCGATCCCGTTGTGCACCACGTGAACTCGCGAGGCGTCGAGGGAGGGATAGCTGCGGAGGATGTCCTCGCGCATACCCGCGCTCACGGCCACCACGGCGGCTGCCGACTCGAAGGCCGTGCGCTCGGCCCACGACGACACCCGGTAGCCACCACCGAGCTGCTCCGCCTTCCACGGGCGCATCGGCTCCAGGGAGTGCGCGGTGACGACGTGCGGCATACCGCCCAGGAGCGAGGCCAGGTGGCCAGCCATGTTGGCGTACCAGGTGTGGGAGTGCACGAGGTCGGCGCCGACACAGTCGCCGGCCATGCTGACGTCGACGCCGAGCGTCTGCATGGCGGCGTTGCCCCGCGCCAGCTCCGGCAGGTCGGCGTAGGCCGTCGTGCCGGGCTCGTCGCGCGGCGCGCCGAAGCAGCGCACCTGCACCTCGAGGTCGCCCCGGGCGCGAAGCGCCCTGACGAGCTCGGCCACGTGAACACCAGCGCCTCCGTAGATGGCCGGCGGGTACTCCTTGCTGAGGATGTCGACGCGCACGGTTCCGACCCTAGTGCCGGTGGGCGCCCACCACCGGATGAAGACCGGTGGGTGACAAGCTGTCCATCTTGCGTGCCGACCCGCCTCCGGCGTGCACTGCTGCCCTAGGGTGGCGTGCATGGCCCGACGAAGCCCAGCCGCTGGTCCGAAAGTCCTCGCGATCGTGCTCGCCGGCGGCGAGGGCAAGAGGTTGATGCCGCTCACCGCCGACCGCGCCAAACCGGCGGTGCCGTTCGCCGGCATCTACCGGCTCATCGACCTGGCGCTGTCCAACGTCGTGAACTCCGGCTACCTGCAGGTCGTCGTGCTGACGCAGTACAAGTCGCACAGCCTCGACGCGCACGTGACCAAGACGTGGCGCATGTCGACGCTCCTCGGCAACTACGTCACGACGGTGCCCGCGCAGCAGCGCGTCGACAAGAACTGGTACCTCGGCAGCGCCGACGCGATCTACCAGAGCCTCAACCTGATCCACGACGAGCGGCCCGACATCGTCGTCGTCGTCGGGGCCGACCACGTCTACCGCATGGACTTCAGCGCGATGGTCGAGCAGCACATCGAGTCGGGTGCGGCCTGCACCGTCGCCGCGATCCGCCAGCCCATCTCGCTCGCCAACCAGTTCGGCGTCATCGAGGTCGACGACAGCGACCCCTCCAAGATCGCCGCGTTCCTCGAGAAGCCGAGCGACCCCAAGGGCCTGCCCGACAACCCCGACGAGGTGCTCGCCTCCATGGGCAACTACGTCTTCACCGCCTCCGCCCTGGAGGACGCCGTCAGCGCCGACCGCGAGGCCGAGACCAACCACGACATGGGTGGCGACATCGTGCCGTGGTTCGTGGCCCGCGGCGAGGCCGGCGTCTACGACTTCAAGGACAACGAGGTGCCGGGCGCCACCGACCGCGACCGCGGCTACTGGCGCGACGTCGGCACCATCGAGTCGTACTACGACGCGCACATGGACCTCATCTCGATCCACCCGGTGTTCAACCTCTACAACTACGAGTGGCCGATCTACACCAGCCACAGTCCCTACCCGCCGGCGAAGTTCGTGCACGGCAGCGGCGACCGCATCGGCGAGGCGCTGAACTCGGCCGTCTCCCCCGGCGTCGTCGTCTCCGGCGCGCACATCTACGCGTCGGTGCTCTCGCCGCTCGTCAAGGTGCACTCGTACGCCAGCATCCAGGGCTCCGTGCTGCTCGACGGCGTCGAGGTGCACCGGCACGCCCAGATCCGGCGCGCGATCATCGACAAGAACGTCGTGATCCCGGAGGGCTGCCAGATCGGCATCGACCACGAGCACGACCGCGCGCGAGGCCTGCACGTCACCGAGAGCGGCATCGTCGTCGTCGGCAAGGGCCAGGTCGTCACCCGGTGACCACCTCGGAGCCGAACCTCGAAGAGGCCACCGTGAACACCGAGTCCGCCACCGAGGCGGGACCTCTCGCGAGCGCCGACGACCCGCGCCCGGCACGCGTCGGCATCCAGGTGCCGCCGCAGCACGCCACGTGGGCGCAGATCCGCCGCACCGCCGCCACGCTCGAGGAGATGGGCGTCGACCTCCTCCTCAACTGGGACCACTTCTTCCCTCTCAGTGGCGACCGGGCCGGCCTGCACTTCGAGTGCTGGACGATGCTCGGCGCGTGGGCGGAGTCAACCGAGTCCGTCGAGATCGGCGCGCTCGTCACGTGCAACAGCTACCGCAACCCGAACCTGCTCGCCGACATGGCGCGCACCGTCGACCACATGAGCGGCGGGCGGCTGGTCCTCGGGATCGGCTCCGGCTGGAAGCAGCTCGACTACGACGAGTACGGCTACGAGTTCGGCACCGCGGGTGGGCGACTCGACGACCTGGCGCGCGACCTGCCCGTCATCCGTGACCGGTGGGCGCGCCTCAACCCGCCCCCGACCCGGGACATCCCGATCCTCATCGGTGGGGGTGGCGAGAAGAAGACGCTGCGGATCGTCGCCGAGCACGCCGACATCTGGCACGGCTTCGGCGACCCGGAGGAGATCACCCGCAAGCACCGGGTGCTCGACCAGTGGTGCGCCCGCCGCGGGCGCGACCCGCTCGAGATCGAGCGCTCGGCCGGCGTGGCGTTCGTGCCCGGACGGAACCCCGACCAGACGGGCGACTACGCGAACAACGCCGAGCAGCTGCACGCCCTGGGCACGCGGCTCTTCACGGCCAGCGTCGCCGCGGCCCACCCCGACCTGGCGCGCGTGCGGGACCTGCTGCAGTGGCGCGACGAGGTCAACGCCCGTCAGGCGCAGGCCGAGGCCGTCCCCAGCTGAGGGACCGCCGACCGGCCGAGGGACGGGTCGTCCGCGCCTGAGGAGCGGGACGGCATACGTCCTCGGGTCGCGACGCGTCTCGCCGTATGCCGGAAGGTGACGCGGGCGCGACCGCGCCGTCACTACCCTGACGCGGGTGACCGACGCCAGCAGCGACGCAACGGACTTCCAGAACCTCAGTGTCACCGTGACAGGCGACGACCGGCCCGGTGTCACCGGGACGCTCCTCGGTGCCCTCTCGGGTTTCGGCGCGGAGGTGCTGGACATCCAGCAGGTCGTCGTCCAGGGACACCTGACCCTGACGGTGCTGCTGCGGCCTGCTGACCAGGTCGAGCAGCTGCGCGACGCTGCAGCGGTCGCCGCGCACCGGCTGGGCCTGACGCTCACCGTCGTCGCCGGCACCGGGGACAACCCCCGCTCCCGCCAGGGCCGCGCGGCCGTCGTGGTCCTCGGGGCCCCGCTGCGCGCCGACGCCGTCTCTCTCGTCACCTCCCGGATCGCCGACCACGGTGCCAACATCGACCGGATCCGCCGCCTGTCGCGCTACCCCGTCACGACCGTCGAGTTCGACATCTCGGGCGCCGACGTGCCGTCGCTGCGCACCGAGCTCGCCCTCGTCGCCACGTCCAACGGCATCGACGTCGCCGTGGCCCCCGGCGGCCTCGCCCGTCGGGGGCGGCGCCTCGTCGTGCTGGACGTCGACTCCACGCTGATCCAGCAGGAGGTCATCGAGCTGCTGGCGGCGCACGGCGGACGCGAGG
>Ga0308175_100004278_pt1 | contig 10023 bp, 6 predicted proteins | sample PhyCR1_3_FD_203893 | JGI IMG/M metagenome (GOLD analysis project Ga0308175, IMG submission 203893) | Soil microbial communities from UC Gill Tract Community Farm, Albany, California, United States - DLSLS.C.R1 | ecosystem: Environmental > Terrestrial > Soil > Agricultural land | place: USA...
CGACGCAGCAGGCCCGGCGGACCCGGCCGAACCGCCGGCCGCGCCGGAGCCGGTCCCCGCGACCCCCTTCTCCCACTCGAGGAAGGCCTCGGTCTCCTCGACCAGCCGGGTCGCGAGCCAGCTCAGCACCAGCGCGTCGTCGGCCAGTCCGAGAACGGGCACCACCGCCTCGGGGATGAGGTCCAGCGGCGAGACGAGGTAGCCGGCGGCTCCCAGCATCAGCAGCAGCTTCCCCCGGCTGACCCCGACGTACTGGCCACTGAAGGTGGCCCGCACCATGCGCGGCACGGCACCGGCGCGCTCACCCATCGAGGGACCGCCGGGGCGGACCGCGAGACGGACTGCGCGGGCGACGGCGGCGACCGACGCGACACGGGCATACCTGCTCATGAGACTCCTCCTGGGCTGACCTCCGGGGCGGTCGTCACCCCGGTCTACTCAACGACCGACGTCCGGTGGCCGATTCCCGTTCCCTCAGGCTCCGGGGTTCTGCGTCACCGCGGCCCGGTTGGGCGGGAACTCACGCTTGGCGCTGGCCGCCATCCGGTGCTGCATGAAGCCGTCGAGCCCGGCACCCACCACGCCACCGACGATGGGGACGATCTTCCCGAGCCGCACCAGCGAGTTCTTGCCGACGGTCGCGAGCAGGCGGAAGCCGACACCCTTCTGCACGACCATCATGGCCGGGCCGGGCAGCCGCTGCGCGGCGAGGTTGGACAGCGTGCCGCCGATCGGCGAGGCCATCCCGGCCTTCTTCAGCAGGTCGTCGGCGTCGGCCCCCACGAGGGTCAGCAGCACGGCCGTGCGGATCTCCTCCCGGGTGATGTCGTAACCGCGCACCTTGGCGATCGCGGCCGTCATCCGGGTGGCGATGAGGTAGAAGCCGAGCACGTTGGCCGGCAGTGCGATCGGCAGCGTGAAGAAGCCACCTGCGCTGGTGAGGAAGCCCGAGGTCGCGCCGAGCCGCACGTGCTGGCTCGCGATCGCGTCGACCGCCGCCTCCGGGTCGCGGTGCTCGGCGAGCGCCTTGTCGGCGACGCGGGAGGCGGAGTGGAACCAGCCCTTGCCGTCGATGCCGAGGTCGAGGATGTTCTGGATGAGGCGAGTGGCCTGGTTGCCCACCACGCCGTCGTCCGAGGGGCCGGCCTGCGCCTGCTCGAGCGCGCTGCGGACGTCCTTGACCGCCTGGCTCGTGCGGCCCCCGCCGATGCCGAGAAACTCCACGTCGTCCTCCAAGACCGTTGTCGGCGACCGTCCGGCCGCCTCGTCGTCTCGTCATCCTGCCACGCCGGGAAGCCGATTCCGGGCCCCGGAACAGGCGTGACGCACCTCGCGCCTACGCTGCTCGACATGATCCCCGGTGACCTCGCGGTGCTCGCCGTGGGCCCGCCGGTCGCCGGCGAGGTGGATGCCGCGCTCCTCCACCGTGGCCGGGTCACCACCGCGCCGCTCGCCGACGTCGTGGAGGCGGCGCGCCGGCTCGAGGCCGAGCACTCCCCTCGCTGGGTCTGGTGGTCCGCCGAGGCGGCAGCGGCACCACTGGTCGACGCCGGTGTCCCGGTCGCACGGGCCTGGGACGTCGCGGAGGCACACCGCCTCCTGCACGGCGGGTGGAGCGCGACCGCCGGCCAGTGCTGGGCGGCGGCCCACGGCATCCCCGTCGCCGGTGTTCCTGCCCCACCGAGCGGTGACCTCTTCGAGTTCGCCTCCGAGGCGCCCGCGCCCGACGCTGACTCCCTCGTCGACCCGGCCGGCTATCTGCGCGGTGACCACGACGAGTGGCTGCGCGACTCCGCGCACCTGGAGGCGTGGGCGCAGGCGGCCCTCGAGACGGCGCACCTGCAGCACGACCTCGCGGCAGCCACGTCGGTGCGGCTGGTCGGCACCGTCCTCTCGGAGTCGGCCGCGGCCGTGCTCTGCCTCGAGCTGCGCCGTGACGGGCTGCCCATCGACCGGGCGCGCACCGAGCAGCTGCTCGCCGACGCCGTCGGTCCGCGACCGACCTCGGACGCGGAGGAGGTGCAGGCCCGCCGCGCGCGCGACGCCCTGGTGCTGGCGCAGGTGCCCGGGCGCGAGTCGACCGACCTGCGCAACCCGGCCCAGGTGCTCGAGATGCTCCAGGCGGTGGGGGTCGACGTGCCGAACACCCGCAAGTGGGTCCTCGAGCCCTACCGCACGGTGCACCCGGTGGTCGGTGCGCTGCTCGACTGGCGGCGCGACGAGCGGATCTCCACGACGTACGGCTACCGCTGGCTGGACGCGCACGTGGGGGACGACGACCGGCTGCGCGGGCACTGGACCGCGTGTGACGGAGCGGCCGGGCGGATGACCGCCGAGAACGGGCTGCACAACCTGCCCGTGGTGCTGCGCCCCGGGGTGGCGGCGCACCCCGGCCACGTGTTCGTGCGCGCCGACCTCGGCCAGATCGAGCCCCGGGTGCTGGCGGTCGTGTCGGGTGACACCGCCTTCGCGGCAGCCACCCGGGCAGACGACCTGTACGCCCCGGTGGCGCAACGGCTCGGCGTCGAGCGTCCGGTGGCCAAGGTCGCGGTGCTGGCGGCGATGTACGGCCAGCGCAGCGGTGCCGCCGGCGAGGCGCTCAAGGGGCTGGAGCGCGCCTACCCGGTCGCGATGGACCTGCTCGAGCGGGCGGCCGCGGCGGGGCGCCGTGGTGAGCCGCTGCGCACGTACGGCGGGCGGGTCATCCCCACCGGCCGGTTCCTCGCCTCGAGCCCGGTCGGGGCCGACCCGGCGCTGGATGCCGCGCGCGGCCGGTTCGCGCGCAACGCCATCATCCAGGGGGCGGCGGCCGAGCTGTTCAAGGCCTGGGCGGCCACGGTGCGGGCGACGACGCGCGACCTCGGGGCGCAGGTGGTGCTCTGCCTGCACGACGAGCTGCTCGTGCACGCCCCCACCGAGCACGCCGCCGAGGTGGCGGCGCGGGTCGACCGGGCGCTCGACGACGCGGCGCGCCGGTGGGCCGGGGGCGCGCCGGTGCGGTTCGTGGCGGACACCTCGGTCATCGCCCGCTGGTCCGACGCCAAGGACTGAGCTCCGGCCGGCTCAGCGGCGGCGGCTCGGTTCGGGGCCCGGCGTCGCGACCGCTCCGTGCAGGAACCTTCACCTTCGCACCGGAAATGTTCCGGTGCGAAGTGGAGCTTTCCCGCATCGGGCGGGAAAGTTGTGACCGGTGGGGTCAGGCCTGGTCGTCGTCGTTCACGCTGCGCAGGAAGTTCTCGAAGTCCTCGCCCAGCTCGTCGGCCGAGGGGATCTGCGAGGCCTCGGTGGCGAGCAGGCTCGGGCGCTGGCGGCCCTCGAGGTAGGTGTCGTACTGCTGCTCGAGCGCCTGCACGACCGCGCGGGCCTCGTCGTTGCCGTCGACCTCGGCCGCGATGGCCTGCTGGTTCTCGCGGGCCCGCATCACCAGGTCGTCGTTGGGCAGGTTCAGCCCGGTGACGTCGACGATGGCGTTCAGGCTGGCGAGCGCGCCCTCGGCCCACTCGGAGGCGGCCAGGTAGTGCGGGACGTGGATCGCGAAGCCGACGGCGTCGTGACCGGCCTCCCCGAGGCGCAGCTCGAGCAGGGCGCCGATCGAGCCGGGCACCTGGACCCGCCCGAACGGCGACGCCTGGTCGCCGATGAGCGCGGCGTTGGTCGCGTGGGCGGTCATCCCGACCGGGCGGCTGTGCGGCACGCCCATCGGGATGCCGTGCGTGTGCACGACGAGGGTGATGCCGAGCGTCACGACCAGCTCGCGGATCGCCTCGACGACGCGCTCCCACTGGAAGTCCGGCTCGGGGCCGGTGAGCAGGTAGTAGGTCTGGCCGTCGCGGTCGGTGAGGCGGTGCAGCAGCATCGCGGGGTCGTCGTACTCCACCCAGCGGTTGGTGTCGAAGACCATGGCCGGGCGGCGGCCGCGGTAGTCGAGCAGCTGGTCGACGTCGAAGGAGGCCACGACCTCGGGGTCGCCGGTCTCGAGCAGGTGGCCACCGAGGACGGCCTGGATCTGCCCGGCGTCGATGAAGGCTCCGAGCGCGACCACCAGCACACCCGGCCGGAGCAGGGTGAGGTCGGCGTCGGTCTCGAAGCGGTAGAGCGCGGAGGGGTTCTGCACGGCACAAGCCTTTCACGGGTGGAGCGTTATCCCCTGAACGTCCGGCCGCCCCCGAGGGATTCCCGGGAAAGGGTCCCGTCCACCGGTCGGCCGGGTCGGGCGGCGGGCCTGTCCGGGGGGTGGGCCGCGGGGAGCGGCTCAGCGGGTGCTGCTCGAGGCCACCGCGGCGATGGCGGTGCGGACCCGCTTCTCGGAGACCGGGGCGGCCGTGCCGAGGGACTGGGCGAACAGGCTCACCCGGAGCTCCTCGACCATCCAGCCGATGTCGGTGACCTCGGCCGAGGCGCGGCGGGTCGGTGGCAGCGACTCGAGGAGGTCCGCGTAGGCGCTCTCGACGGCATCCACCTGCTCCTGGAGCACCGGCTCACGTCCGTTGGTCGCGGCCCGCTCGAGGCGGTGCTGCATCGCCATCAGGTAGCGGCGGACGTCGCGCAGCCGGGCCACGCCGGTGGCGGCGACGAAGCCGGGGCGTACCAGGCTGTCCAGCTGGGCGCGCACGTCGGCACGGGTCGGCGCGGTACGTGAGGACGCGGCCCCGCGCTCGAGGACCTCGAGGGTGCGGCGCACCTGGGCGGCGAGCGCCAGCACCGGCTCGACCGCCTCGACGACGACGAGCACCCGGGTGGCCGCGTGGGTGCGCACGGCGGCGAGCGCTGCGGCGTAGGCCTCCTCCGTGCGCACCTCACCGGGTACGTGCTCGGCGACGATGTCGTCGACCGCGGCGTCGAGGCAGTCCTGCAGCAACGCCGGCACCGAGCCGTGCGGGTTGTCGGCCAGCGCGAGCTTCTGGGCGTTGGACAGGCGGGCCAGCACCCGCTTCCACGGCGCGCTGGTGTTGAGCAGGAGCAGGCGCCGCACGCCGTGGCGGTGCGCGGCCCGGGCGGCACCGCGGTCGGGCAGCACCCGCAGGGCGACGGACGTGCCCTCGTCGACCAGGGCGGGGTACCCCTCGACGGTGTGGCCGCCGGAGCGCCCCTCGAAGGTCTCCGGCACGGTGCCGACGGCCCAGCCCGTGAGGCCGGTCCGTTCGAGCGAAGCCCCGGCCTTGGCCATGCCGGCGCGGACCGCGCCGCCGGCCCGGGCCCGCAAGGCCTCGAGGTCCTTGCCGCGGGCCACCACGCGGCCGCCTGGGGCGTCGACGCTGAACGTGACGCGCAGGTGGTCGGGGACCCGGGTGAGGTCCCACTCCTGCGGGCCGATCCGCACGCCGGTGCGCTCGAGCAGCACCCTGGCCAGCTCGTCGGTCAGCGATCCGCGCGCGGGGTCCGCCTCGGCCAGGGCGGCCGCCGCCGAGTCCGGCGTCGGCACGAAGTGGCGGCGGGTGGTCTTGGGCAGGGACTTCAGCAGGGCGATGGCGAGGTCGTCGCGCAGGCCGGGCACCTGCCAGTCGAAGCCGTCGGACGTGACCCGGTTCAGCACCGCGACCGGCACGTGCACGGTGACGCCGTCCGCGGCCTCCCCCGGTGAGAACTGGTAGGTGACCTCGAGGTCGAGTTCGCCCTGCCGCCAGGTGCGCGGGTAGTCGGCGGCGGAGACCTGCTCACCGGCCTCCGAGGTGAGGTCGTCCTCGGTGAGGGTGAGCAGGTCGGGTCGGCGGCGGCGTTCGCCGCGCCACCAGCGGTCGAAGTGCCGCTCGGTCGGTACGTCCGGAGGGATCCGGGCGTCGTAGAACGCGAAGAGCACCTCGTCGTCGACGACGATGTCCCGGCGGCGGGCTCGCTCCTCGAGCTCGGCGACCCGGGCGAGGGTGGCGAGGTTGCGTGTCCAGAAGTCGTGCTGGGGCTGCCAGTCGCCCTCGACGAGGGCCGACCGCACGAAGATCTCGCGGGCGGCCTCGGGGTCGATGCGCGCGTACTGGATGGTGCGGTCGGTGACCAGCGGGACGCCGTAGAGCGTGACCCGCTCGGTGGCGACGGCCGCGCCGGCCTTGCGGCTCCAGCGCGGCTCACTGACCGTGCGAGCGACGACGTGGGCCCCGACCTCCTCGGCCCACTCCGGCTCGATCGCGGCGTTGACCCGCGCCCAGAGCCGGCTGGTCTCGACCAGCTCGGCCGCCATCACGAGGTCCGGCTGCTTGCGGAAGAGCGCCGAGCCGGGGCTGATGCCGAACCGCGCGCCGCGGGCACCGGCGTACTCGCGCTTCGCCTCGTCGCGGGCACCGACGTGCGAGAGCAGGCCGGCCAGCAGCGCCTTGTGGATGGTGTCCCAGTCGGGCTCGGCGTCGCGGGCCGAGGTGGCGACGTCGGGGTCGATGCGCACGGAGCGACAGGCGGCGCGCAGCTGTGCGTGCAGGTCCTGCCACTCGCGGATGCGCAGGTAGTGCAGGTACTCGGCCTTGCACATCCGCCGGAACGCGCTGTGCGAGAGCTCCTTCTGCTGTTCCTTCAGGTAGAGCCACAGGGTGTGCAGGGTCGCGAAGTCGGAGCGCTGGTCCTTGAAGCGGGCGTGCGACTGGTCGGCCTGGGCCTCCTTGTCGACCGGTCGCTCCCGCGGGTCCTGGATCGACAGGGCGGCGACGACGACGAGCACCTCCCGGGTGCAGCCGAGCCGTCCGGCCTCGATGACCATCCGGCCCAGGCGCGGGTCGAGCGGCAGCCGCGCCAGCGTCCGGCCGGATGCCGTGAGCCGGCGCCCGCGGCCACGGTGCCGTCCGCGGGCGGCCTTACCGGTGTCGCCGGTGGCGAAGGCACCGAGCTCCTCGAGCAGGCGCACCCCGTCGGCCACCTGACGTTCGTCCGGGGGGTCGACGAACGGGAACCTGCTGACGTCGCCCAGGCCGAGCGAGGTCATCTGGAGGATGACCGCGGCGAGCGAGGTGCGCTGGATCTCGGGCTCGGTGAACTCGGGCCGCGCCTCGAAGTCGTCCTCGGAGTACAGGCGGATGCAGACGCCGGGCGCGACCCGGCCGCAGCGGCCGGCGCGCTGGGCGGCGCTGGCGCGGCTGACCGGCTCGATCGGGAGGCGCTGCACCTTGGTGCGCTGGCTGTAGCGCGAGATGCGGGCGGTGCCGGTGTCGACGACGTAGCCGACGCCCGGGACGGTCAGCGAGGTCTCGGCCACGTTGGTGGCCAGGATGATCCGGCGGCCGCCGCCCCGGTGGAAGACCCGGTGCTGCTCGGCCGCCGAGAGCCGTGCGAACAGCGGCAGCACCTCGGTCTGCGGCAGCTTCAGCGCGGTGAGGGCGTCGGCGGCGTCACGGATCTCGCGCTCCCCCGAGAAGAACACGAGGATGTCGGTGGCGTCCGGGGCGGGCGGAGCCTCGGTCCACAGCTCCTCGACGGCCTCGACGACGCCGGTCACCTGGTCCCGCTCGGCGATGACGTGCTTGCCGTCGGGGTGCAGGTCGACCAGCGGCCGGTAGCGCACCTCCACCGGGTAGGTGCGCCCGGAAACCTCGATGACCGGCACGTCACGGACCACGGTGCCGCGCTCGTCGGTGGCGAAGTGCGCCGCGAAGCGCGCGGGGTCGATGGTCGCCGAGGTGACCACGACCTTGAGGTCGGGACGTCGCGGCAGCAGCTGCTTGAGGTAGCCGAGGATGAAGTCGATGTTCAGTGACCGCTCGTGCGCCTCGTCGATGATGATCGTGTCGTAGCGGCGCAGCTCGCGGTCGCGCTGCATCTCGGCGAGCAGGATGCCGTCGGTCATCACCTTGACCCGGGTCGCGTCGCTGCTGTGGTCGGTGAACCGCACCTGGTAGCCGACCAGCTGGCCGAGCTCGACCTGCATCTCCTCGGCGATCCGCTCGGCCACCGAGCGCGCGGCGATCCGCCTGGGCTGGGTGTGGCCGATCTGGCCGGCTCCCCCGCCCGCCCCCCGGCCCAGCTCGAGGCACATCTTCGGGATCTGCGTCGTCTTGCCCGACCCGGTCTCGCCCGCGATGACGACGACCTGGTGGTCGCGGATCGCGGCGAGGATGTCGTCACGACGCTCGACCACCGGCAGGTGCTCGGGGTACCTCAGCCGGGCCGGGTCGACCGCGTCGACGCTCGGGACTGGCATGGCGCCAAGGATAGGTCGGCACCGCCGCCGGCCCCGACCGCATTACCGTCACACCCCACAACTGGGCAGCCGAGCAGCCGGGGTCCGGGCACCTCGCGGCCCGGCAGGAAGCTCGCTGCACCCCTCACCGCACATTCCCACCCCCCTCGGGCCGGCCGGCAGCGTGGGCTCGACCCGACGCGGCGGCGCCGACCTCGAGGGTCGCCCCCGCGATGTACATCCGCTGCGCCTGCGGCCCGTTGGCGGTGGCCAGCCGCCAGTCGTCGAGGAAGAGCCTGTCGGCCCTGGCGCGTGCTGCCACCCGGGCTGCCCGGCCGGTCTGCCGGGTGCCTGACCCGACCCGAGCGGCCAGCCCGGTGAGGGTCACGGCACCACCCCACCGCTGCGGCCGTGGCGCCGGGCCACCGAGCAGCGCGCTGGAGGTGCCCCGGCCCGGCGGCACCCGGAAGGACGCGCGCAGCGCGTCGCGGCGGGCGCGGGCCTGCCCCACCACGCCCAGGGCGAGGCGCTGCTGGGTGGTCAGCCGCACCGTCGACACCACCACGCCACCGGCAGTGCGCTGCGCCCCAGCGGTCGCTCCGGACCTCAGCACCCCTCCGGACACGCCGAGGGCGGTGAGCGCGGCGCCGGTCGCGAGCTGCCCGGCATCCCCCTCGCCGAAGGCCACGAGCAGGGTGGCGTCGGCGCCGAGCGCCAGCGCGTCGGCGGCCGCCCCCACCGGCTTGAGCTCCGGGGCGACGGGTGCCAGCAGCCCGGCCGTGGCGACGTCGTGGCCCACCCCGCTGACACCGGCGACCAGCCGGTAGGGCAGGGAGTCGGCGAGGCCGTCGACCGAGAGGTGGCGCAGGACGGTCGCGCAGCGGGCGTCGGCCTCCCGGAACCGCTCCGACGCCGCGGCGTGCCTGGCCCGCGCGACCTGCCCGGCCTCCACCTGCTCGCGCTGCAGGTGGCGCAGCACGAGGAGGTCGGCGTCGGACTCGGTGGCGCCGACCGCCACCAACGCCGCGGCACGGTCCTCGAGCACGGCGTACGCGTGCTCGGCCTCGTCGACGTCGAGCACGGCCCCGGCGACGACTGCCTGCGCCTGGTCCATCGCCTCCGCCAGCCCACGCAGCGCCGGCGCTGCCCCACCGAGGCGGGTCGACACGGCATCCAGCACCGGGGCGACGTCGTGCAGCCGCGCGCCGAACGCCTCCCCGGCCGGCCCTTCCCAGGTGGCGCCGTCGCGCAGTCGCGCCAGCACGGCCGAGAGGGCCGACAGCCGCCGCGCAGTGGTGACCAGTCGGTCGGCCAGCAGCCGCACGGCATCGGGGTCTCCCGGCAGCGGCGGCAGCCCGCTCACCACGACCCCCCGAAGAGCGATCGGGACACCCCGGCCTCGGTGTCGAGGTAGAGCGTGCCGGCACCGACGGCGGCCTCGCCGAGCCCGGTGAGCGAGCCGCCGAGGGCCAGGCGTACCCGCCGCCAGCCGCCAAGGAGCTCCTCGACCGCCGGCCCCGTCGCGCCGGGGCCGAGGGCCCACCGCTCGGCGGAGGGGTCGCCCACCAGCAGGAGGTCGGCACCCGTCTCGGCGAGTGCGACCCCCAGCTCGGCCACCTCGGCGGCGTCGACCCGGATCGTCGTCATGGAGCCACGCTAGGCACCTCCGGCGACAGCCGGACCGAGTTGTCCACAGGCCGCGGGGACCATCGGCACGGCGAACGGCGCAGGCCCGGGGCACGCGGGCAGAGCCTGCGCACCCCGGGCCTGCGGGAGCACCCTGGTCGGTCAGACCGAGGCGCCCGCCAGGTCGGCCGGCTGCTCAGCCCCGAGGTTCCCGTCGGCCGAGGCCGGGCCGGCCGCCGCGGCGAACCCGGCATCCAGGTCGGCGAGGATGTCGTGGATCGACTCGATGCCGACGGCCAGGC
>Ga0308175_100004279_pt1 | contig 10021 bp, 7 predicted proteins | sample PhyCR1_3_FD_203893 | JGI IMG/M metagenome (GOLD analysis project Ga0308175, IMG submission 203893) | Soil microbial communities from UC Gill Tract Community Farm, Albany, California, United States - DLSLS.C.R1 | ecosystem: Environmental > Terrestrial > Soil > Agricultural land | place: USA...
GGTTCAGGACGGCCCGCCGACGCGGTGTGACCTGCGTCCCGGCGGCCGGGTCGGCGCGGATCAGCGGGGCGCTGTCGGCCGCCGGGTCCGGCCACAGCCGGTGCAGCAGCAGCCGGCGGCGCAGCGTCTCGCGTTCCAGCGCGATGACCGGGACCGAGGGCAGCGGGCCGATGCGGGGCGTGCCGTCGTACCGGAACCGGCCAGGAGTGCTGCTCGGCGCGAGGGCGAAGTACCCGGCGTCGTACAGCGCGTCCAGGTGGCACAGTTCCAGCGCGCCCGAGGGCAGCAGCCCGGCGTCGAGCAGCAGCCGGGCGGCGTCCGCCGTGCCGCCCGCCCGCTCGGCCGCCCGCTGCCACGCGGCCGCCGCGAGGGTGCCGTGGGCGGTGAGCAGCACGTTCAGTCCGGGGGCGAGGGGGCTCTCGGCGTGCACGACACGGCCCCGGGCGAGGTACAGGGTGCCGTGTTCGCGGACGAGCACGCCCGTGGCCTGCTCCTCGGCCAGCCGCCTGAGCATCGGCGACAGCGCGCCCGCGGTCCGGTCGGCCGCGGCCGATCTGTCCCGCACCGGCAGCGGCGGAGGTGTGCCGACCATGGTCATCCCAGCACCAGCCGGTCGGCCATCTCGCCGAGCCGGATGCGGGCGAGGGCCAGGTTGCCCTCCTCGCGACCCAGCCACAGGTGGAGGAAGACGCTGCTGTCGAAGGACGTGACCACGAACCGCAGCAGGTGGTAGCTGTCGCGGTTGCTGATGATCACGTCCTCGACGGGCGGGCGTCCGTCCTCGGCGTCCCCGGCCGTGAAGGCGCCGTGCTCGGCGGCCAGCCTGGCCAGTTCGGCGGCTTCGGCGGCGGTGGTCTCGTGGTCACCGCCGGGGGCTTCCCCGACGGATCCCAGGGCCAGTCCGCTCGTCCAGTCCACCAGCGCGGCTCCCCGGGCACCGGGCAGCCGCATCGCATCCAGTAGGCACTCGTCGATTCCGGGCACGCCGGTTCCCCTCCCCGCCTGTACTCCGGTTGAGTGACAGAGACACTACGCAACGTGTGCGTGGCGAGTGAGGGCTTTGGCATTTTCCGTTGGAACGTGCGTCCGGCGTACTAAGGTGGGTCAACTGACGGCCGTTTCCCGCCAGTTGATCCATTTGTTCGATGAGGCGCGGGGGCGTGTCAACGGCTCCCGGATGCGCGCAGGGTGGTGAGCGCGGACGCGTGCGCCCCTCCGGACTCGGCCACGACCTCCGCCACCGTCTGCGGCTCCCGCACGGTCGCGAAGGCGACGCCCCCGGAACCGTCCGGCGCGAAACCGTAGATCCCGGGCCGGGCCAGGGAGTTGTAGGCGTAGTGGTGCGCGAAGTAGTACGCGCCCGTGTCCAGCGCCGCCGCGTAGTCGCCCTGCTCCAGCAGGGGCAGGGCGCGCCCCTCGGCGAGCAGGTCGCCCGAGAAGCAGGCCGGGCCCGCCACGTCCTGCGTCACCTCGGGGCCCGGCTTCGGCCGGCCCTTGGCGTCGTACGCGGCGATCCGCAGCGGCCAGGCCCCCGGCGCGTACACCGTTCGCGTGGCCACCTGCACGCCCGCGTGCGTCACCGCGATCCGCCGCCCGCCGGAGCTCTTCGTGTACTCCACCCGTGCCACCACCGTGCCGTGCTTGGCCAGCAGTGACCGCCCGAACTCGGTGACGATCCCGTACCGCCCGTCGAACAGCCCCGGCACTTCTTCCTTGAGCGTGCGCGCGTACTGGGCGTACGTCGGCGTGGTCGCCTCGGCCTCGAAGTTGACCGGCAGCCCGCCGCCGATGTCGAGCGTGTCGATCTGCCGCCGCCCGATCCGCGCGTTGATCTCCTCGGCCAGCGCGTACGTCTCCGCCACGCCCCGAGCCAGCAGCGACAGCGGGATGCCCTGGGAGCCGGTGTGGGCGTGCAGCCGGGTCAGCCACGGCCGGTCCGCGTACGCCCGGACGACCCACTCACGGGCCCCCTCGTCGCGCAGCGCCACCCCGAACTTCGAGGTCTCGGTCGCGGTCGAGGTCGCCCCGATGGTGCCGCCGCCGATCTGCGGGTTGACCCGGATGCCGAGCGGCGACCGGGTGGTCGCCGGCCCGACCAGCGCGTCGAGCCGGTCCAGCTCCTGCGGGTTGTCCGCGTTCACGGCGACGCCCAGCGCCAGCGCCTCGCGCAGCTCGGCCGGCGTCTTGGCGGGGGAGTCGAGCACCGTGTTCTCCGGCGGCAGTCCCGCCGCCCGCGCCAGCGCCAGCTCGCCCGGGCTCGCCACCTCGGCGCCGATGCCCTCCTCGTGCAGCAGCCGCAGCACCGGCACCAGCGGGCTCGCCTTCACCGCGAAGGCGTGCAGCACCGGTGTCCCCGGCGCCGCGACCGCGTCGAAGGCCGCCCGCAGCGCGGCCGCCGTCTCCCGGATGCCGGTGACGTCCAGCAGTCCCACCACGGCCGCGTCCGGCCCCAGCAGCCCCCGCTCCACGGCGCCGCGTACCGCCTCGTCGCGCCGGGCGGCCCGCTCCCGGGCCTCGCCGTCGGTGTCGTGGTCCACGACCTCTCCCTCCTGTCGGCCTTCGTGTACTTCCAGCCAAACACCCGGTGCGCGCGGGTGTGGGCGCGGGGAGTGTTGACTAGTTCTATTCAGGAGGTCAGGATGTGAATAGACGTAGTAACAGAAGGAGGCAGACGATGTCGGGACCCCGCCCCGTACGAGCACCGCGCGGCACGGAACTGAGCACCCTGGGATGGCAGCAGGAAGCCGCCCTGCGGATGCTGCAGAACAACCTCGACCCCGAGGTCGCCGAGCACCCCGACAAGCTCGTCGTCTACGGCGGCACGGGCAAGGCCGCCCGTGACTGGCGCTCCTTCGACGCCATGGTGCGCACGCTGCGGACGCTCAAGCAGGACGAGACCATGCTGGTCCAGTCCGGCCGCCCGGTCGGCGTGATGCAGACCCACGAGTGGGCGCCGCGCGTCCTCATCGCCAACTCCAACCTCGTCGGCGACTGGGCCAACTGGGAGGAGTTCCGCCGCCTGGAGGCCCTCGGCCTGACCATGTACGGCCAGATGACCGCCGGCTCCTGGATCTACATCGGCACCCAGGGCATCCTCCAGGGCACCTACGAGACCTTCGCCGCCGTCGCCGCGAAGAGGTTCGGCGGCACCCTCGCCGGGACCATCACCCTCACCGCCGGCCTCGGCGGCATGGGCGGCGCCCAGCCCCTCGCCGTGACCATGAACGACGGCGTCGCCATCTGCGTCGACTGCGACCCGCGCGCCATCGAGCGCCGCATCGAGCACCGGTACCTGGACGTGAGGGCCGACTCCCTCGACCACGCGCTCCAGCTGGCCACCGAGGCCCGCGACGCCCGCCGCCCGCTGTCCATCGGCGTCCTCGGCAACGCGGCCGAGCTGGTCCCGCAGTTGCTGGCGATGAACGCGCCGATCGACATCGTCACCGACCAGACCTCCGCCCATGACCCGCTGGCGTACCTCCCGGTGGGCGTCGCCTTCGAGGACATGGCCGACGCCGCCGCGAAGGACCCGGCCGGCTTCACCACGCGTGCCCGTGAGTCCATGGCGACGCACGTGGAGGCCATGGTCGGCTTCATGGACGCCGGTGCCGAGGTCTTCGACTACGGCAACTCCATCCGCGGCGAGGCCCAGCTCGCCGGGTACGACCGCGCGTTCGCCTTCCCCGGCTTCGTCCCCGCCTACATCCGGCCCCTGTTCTGCGAGGGCAAGGGCCCGTTCCGCTGGGCGGCCCTGTCCGGCGACCCCGCCGACATCGCCAAGACCGACAAGGCGCTCCTCGACCTCTTCCCGGAGAACGAGTCCCTGGCCCGCTGGATCAAGATGGCCGGCGAGCGCGTCCACTTCCAGGGCCTGCCCGCGCGCATCTGCTGGCTCGGCTACGGAGAGCGCGACAAGGCCGGCGAGCGTTTCAACGACATGGTGGCCTCCGGCGAGCTGGCCGCTCCGCTGGCCATCGGCCGCGACCACCTCGACTGCGGCTCCGTCGCCTCCCCGTACCGCGAGACCGAGGCCATGCTCGACGGCTCCGACGCGATCGCCGACTGGCCGCTGCTGAACGCCATGGTCAACGTGGCGTCCGGCGCGTCGTGGGTGTCCCTCCACCATGGTGGCGGCGTGGGCATGGGGCGCTCCATCCACGCCGGCCAGGTGACGGTGGCCGACGGCACGAAGCTGGGCGGGGAGAAGATCCGGCGGGTGCTCACCAACGACCCCGGTATGGGTGTCATCCGGCACGTGGACGCCGGCTACGACATCGCGGAGTCCGTCGCGGACGAGCGGGGGGTCCGGGTGCCGATGCGTGAGGGTGACGAGGCGTGAGTTCGGGAGCAGGCGGGCACGGCCGGTCTCCGGTGGGGACTGATGTCCCGTCGCCGGGTGCGGCTGCGGCTGTGCCCACCCGTTCCGCCCTGCGGAGCGATTGCCCACAGCCTGGCGGGCCCGCCGCTCGTCGGGCGCCCTCCTTCCAGGAGATGTGGGCGGAGCTGCTGCCCATCGGCCGGCACCCCGACTCCGGTGGGTACCGGCGGTATGCCTGGAGCGGGGCCGATGGGGAGTGCCGGGCCTGGTTCGAGGAGCAGGCCGGGACGCGCGGGCTGGCCTACGAGGTGGACCGGAACGGGAACCAGTGGGCCTGGCTGGGCGACCCGGCCGCCGGGGACGCCGTCGTCACCGGATCGCACCTGGACTCGGTGCCCGACGGGGGTGCCTTCGACGGCCCCCTCGGCGTCGTGTCCTCCTTCGCGGCCCTCGACGAACTGCGCGCCAGGGGAGCGCGGTTCACCAAGCCTCTCGCCATCGTCAACTTCGGCGACGAGGAGGGCGCACGGTTCGGTCTCGCCTGTGTCGGCTCCCGGCTCACCGCCGGACAGCTGACCGTCGAGCAGGCCCACCGCCTCACCGACGCGGACGGTGTCACCCTCCCCCGGGCCATGGAGGCCGCCGGCTACGACCCCGGGGCCATCGGGGCCGACCCGGAACGGCTGGACCGGATCGGCGCCTTCGTGGAACTCCACGTCGAACAGGGCCGCGCGCTGGACCTGTCCGGCGACCGGGTCGGCATCGCCAGCGCCATCTGGCCGCACGGCCGCTGGCGCTTCGACTTCCGCGGCGAGGCCAATCACGCGGGCACCACCCGCCTGGTGGACCGGCGCGACCCGATGCTGTCGTACGCCGAGACGGTGCTCGCCGCCCGCCGCGAGGCCGAACTCGCAGGTGCCGTCGCCACGTTCGGCAAGATCTCCGTCGAGCCGAACGGCGTCAACGCCATCCCCTCCCTGGTGCGCGGCTGGCTCGACTCCCGCGCCGCCGACCAGGCGACCCTGGACACCGTCGTCGGCGGCATCGAGAAGGCCGCGCGCGAGTACGCCGACGCCCACGGCATCGACCTGGACGTCGTCCGGGAGTCCTTCACCCCGGTGGTCGAGTTCGACCACGCGCTGCGCGACGAACTCGGCCGCGTCCTCGGGAACGACACCGGCATCCAGGTGCCCGTCCTGGGTACCGGCGCCGGACACGACGCCGGAATCCTCTCCGGGCGCATCCCGACCGCCATGCTGTTCGTGCGCAACCCCACCGGCGTCTCGCACTCCCCGGCCGAGTCCGCGGCCGAGGACGACTGCCTGGCCGGGGTGCGCGCGCTCGCCGACGTACTGGAAGGGCTGGCCTGCACGTGACCGACGCGACCTACTGGCTGGAGCACGCCTGGCTCGGCACCCATGTCGAGCCCGGAGTGGTGGTGGCGGCCGCGGACGGCCGGATCACCGCCGTCCGCACCGGCGTGCCCACCCCGCCGCCCGGCGCCGAGGTGCTGCGCGGCCTGACCCTGCCCGGCCTGGCGAACGCCCACTCGCACGCCTTCCACCGTGCGCTGCGCGGCACGGTCCAGGTCGGCAGCGGCACCTTCTGGACCTGGCGCGAGGTGATGTACTCCGTCGCCGACCGGCTGACCCCGGAGACCTACCACGCCCTCGCCCGCGCGGTGTACGCCGAGATGGCCCTGGCCGGCATCACCTGCGTCGGCGAGTTCCACTACGTGCACCACGCGCCCGGCGGCACCCCCTACGCCGAGCCCAACGCCATGGGCGAGGCGCTGATCGCGGCCGCCGCCGACGCCGGTATCCGCATCACCCTCCTGGACACCGCCTACCTTTCCGCCGGCATCCTGAACAAGCACAGTGGCGAGCCGCCCGACGCCCATCAACTGCGCTTCTCCGACGGCAGCGCGGAGGCCTGGGCCGAACGCTGTTCAGTTCTCAAGGAACGGGATCACGCGCGGATCGGGGCGGCGATCCACTCCGTACGGGCCGTGCCCGCGGGCCAGATGGCGACCGTGGCGCGCTGGGCGGAGGAGCGGCGGGCCCCGCTGCATGTGCACCTGTCGGAGCAGACGGCCGAGAACGCGGCCTGCCAGGCCGCGCACGGCCGCACCCCCACCCAACTGCTCGCCGACCACGGCGTCCTCGGGCCGCGCACCACCGGTGTGCACAACACCCACCTCACCGGCGAGGACATCGCGCTGCTCGGCGGCTCGCGCACCGGCACCTGCATGTGCCCCACCACCGAACGCGACCTGGCGGACGGCATCGGCCCGGCCGTCGCCCTGCAACGGGCGGGCTCCCCGCTCTCCCTGGGCTCCGACAGCCACGCGGTCATCGACCTGTTCGAAGAGGCACGGGCGATGGAGCTGAACGAGCGGCTGCGCACCCGCACCCGGGGCCACTGGACGGCCGCGGCACTGCTGCGCGCCGCCACCGCCGACGGCCACGCGGCCCTCGGCTGGCAGGACGCCGGCACCATCGAGGCGGGCGCGCTCGCCGACCTGACGACGGTCGCGCTCGACTCGGTCAGGACGGCCGGGCCGCTGCCCCGACTGGGCGCCGAGACGGCCGTATTCGCGGCGACCGCGGCGGACGTGCGGCACACGGTCGTGGGCGGCCGTCAGGTCGTACGGGACGGGGTCCACGCCCTCGTGCCGGACGTGCCGAAAGCGCTCGCGGACGCGATCGAAGCCCTGCGCGGCTGACGCCCGCGCGGCCGAAGCCCGCCGACCCCCGACCGGCCACCCATGAGGACACCATGAGCAGCAGCACCGTCATCACCAACATCGCCACGCTGGTCACCAACGACCCCTCCCTCGGTGACGGCTCGTCCCTCGGTCTGATCCAGGACGCGGCCGTCGTCATCGACGGCGACCGCATCGCGTGGACCGGTGAATCCAGGAAAGCACCCGCCACTGACAACCGGGTCGACGCGGGCGGCCGGGCGGTGCTGCCCGGCTTCGTGGACTCCCACTCCCACCTGGTCTTCGCCGGTGACCGCACCCAGGAGTTCAACGCCCGGATGTCCGGCCGCTCCTACACGGCGGGCGGCATCCGCACCACGGTCGCGGCCACCCGCGCCGCCACCGACGCGGAGCTGGAGGCGAACCTCACCCGCTACCTACGGGAAGCGCTCCGCCAGGGCACCACCACCTTCGAGACGAAGTCGGGCTACGGTCTCACCGTCGAGGACGAGGCCCGCGCCCTGCGCGTCGCGGCCCGGCACACCGACGAGGTGACGTTCCTCGGCGCCCACATCGTCTCCCCCGAACACGCCGACGACCCGGCGGCCTACGTCGCCCTGGTCACCGGCGAGATGCTGGACGCCTGCGCGCCGCACGCCCGCTGGATCGACGTCTTCTGCGAGAAGGGCGCCTTCGACGGCGACCAGGCCCGCGCGATCCTCACCGCCGGCCGGGACAGGGGCCTGCACCCCCGGATCCACGCCAACCAGCTCTCCTACGGCCCCGGTGTCCAGCTCGCCGTAGAGCTGGACGCGGCCAGCGCCGACCACTGCACCCACCTCACCGACGCGGACGTCGACGCCCTCGCCCACAGCGACACGGTCGCCACCCTGCTGCCCGGCGCCGAGTTCTCCACCCGCGCCGAGTGGCCCGACGCCCGCCGGCTGCTGGACGCGGGCGTCACCGTGGCCCTGTCGACGGACTGCAACCCGGGCTCGTCGTTCACCTCCTCGGTCCCCTTCTGCGTCGCGCTCGCGGTGCGGGACATGGGGATGACCCCGGACGAGGCGGTCTGGTCGGCCACGGCCGGCGGCGCGGCGGCCCTACGCCGCACGGACATCGGCCGCCTCGCCCCGGGGGCCCGCGCCGACCTGCTGCTGCTGGACGCCCCGAGCCATGTGCACCTGGCCTACCGGCCGGGCGTGCCGCTGGTCGCCGGCGTCTGGCGGCGCGGCGTGCGCGAGGTCTGATCCGGGCGTCCGCGCCGACCGGTCAGGCGGCCCCGGCCCGCCACCGCTGTGCCGGCTCGCCGGCCAGCGACTGCAGTACGACCCCGTCGCCGCCGTCCGGTGTCACCGCGGTGCCGGTGTCGATCGCCGGGCGGATGGTGCCGTCGGCGTCGACGCCGAAGCGGAGGTTCCGGCCGTTGCGGCCGTAGACCGAGTCGCACTCCCAGATGCCCACGCCCCGGTCGGTCGACCCGCGGCTGTCCAGGCAGAAGTCGGAGTCGGCGGCCGAGCGCAGGACGCCCGGACCGGCGTCGACCCGCCAGCGCTGGGTGGCGGAGGAGTCGCAGGGCGCCATGACGACGTCGTTGCCCTTCCACAGCTCGCCGTCCCGGATGTCCAGGCAGCGGCCCGTGGCCAGGTTCACCACCTGGGCGAAGGCGCTGCCCGGCGGCGCGGGCGCCGGGGACGGGGGCGGGGTGCCGCGGCTGGGCGGCGGCGAGGTGGCCGGGCGGTGCGAAGTCCTGCTCGGCGACGGTGACGGCGACCCGGCAGTGCGCGAGGGCGTCGGGGCGGCCGACGGGGACAGCGAGACCGTGGCCGTCACCGTCACCGGCGGGGGAGTGGGCGTCGCCGCCGACGCGTGCCGGTCGGAGGCCTCGGACGGGGAGAGCAGGAAGACCAGCAGGGGAGCCAGGGCCACGCCCAGCGCCGCCGACGCCAGCAGGTAGCGGCGGCCGGGTGGCCGGTTCTGGAGGGCGGCACGCGGGCCGGGCGCGGCAGCCGGACCGGCGGGACGGAGGTACGACGTCCCGTGCCAGGGGAGCAGGCCCTCCGCCAGGGTCTGCCGCGGGGCGTCCCGCAGCGCGGTCAGCTCCTCGACGGCGGCCGTGCAGTGCGGGCAGTGGACCCGGTGGGCGTCCAGGTCGGCGCTGCGGCGGGGGCCGTCGGGCCGTACCGCCTCCTCGATCAGACGGCGGAAGTCTGCGCAGCGTGGGTCGTCCGAGCCGGCCAGGCGGTGCCGCAGGCAGGCCTGGGCCAGCGCCTGCACCGCCTGTGGTGTGTCATGGGTCACGTCCACACGGCTCAGGCCGAGACAGGCGGCGGTGCGCTCCACGGGCTCCGCCTCGAGCACGCCGTACCAGATCAGGCCCTGGGCGCGGGACGGGAGCGTCTGGAACGCCGGGAGGAGCGGTGGTGTGGGCCCGTCGGGCAGGCCGCCGGTGTTCAGGACCAGCAACAGGCCCGCGTCGACGCCCGCGGAGCGTTCGTCGGCCGCCCAGGCGGCCGCCAGCCGGGCGGTGAGCAGCAGGAGCTGGTGGCGCAGGGGCACGTTCGGCTCCCGGCCGCGAGCCGTCTCGCGGGCAGCCGCGGTGAAGGTCTCCGCCGCCAGCCGACGGGCCGCCGACTCGCTCGCGGCACACAGCCGGGCGTAGGCGAGGACCGCCGGGTGGTGCCGACGGCGCAGTTCCCGAAGGGCCGGGTAGGCCGTCGGGGACGGGGTGCGCAGCAGCGCCGTCAGCCGCGCGTCCGGCGCTTCGGCGAGTCCCGTGTCCGCCTCGGCCCCGTCGCCGCCCTGAGCCATCGCGTGCCCTCCGTCCCCCGAACTATCCGGCGTACCGGCCGGTTTGGGGGCTCATGGTGGTGGAGCGGCGCGGTTCGGGAAAGACGTTTCCCTAGGTAACCCCGGTAACGGTTCGCGCATGACGCAGGCGCACAGACCGCTGAGACCGGCCCATGAGCCGACCCATGAGCCGGCCTGCATGAGGTCTG
>Ga0308175_100004281_pt1 | contig 10019 bp, 11 predicted proteins | sample PhyCR1_3_FD_203893 | JGI IMG/M metagenome (GOLD analysis project Ga0308175, IMG submission 203893) | Soil microbial communities from UC Gill Tract Community Farm, Albany, California, United States - DLSLS.C.R1 | ecosystem: Environmental > Terrestrial > Soil > Agricultural land | place: USA...
GCATTACCTGTAATCACTAAGGAAAGATTTTGATTGGTGAAAGGGCTGATAACATAGGGCTCATCCTCGTACCCCAGCTGTTTATAATCAAGCGTAAATACATTTTTTGCAATCTGCTTCTTATAGGGAGGATAACCTGAGGAATTTATTCTCAATTTCAGGTTACTAATGGTTTCACTCATCCTCAAGTCAAATAATTTTACTGTTGGATTGGTTTCTACATCAACAAGGACATACTGAAATATTCCTCCACTCTCAAAGGCATTTCCCGGAGGCTCAGCGATATACTTAGGCGCTATCTTTTTGAAATCTATTGGATATTTTTGATAAGTGGGAGTTTTCGCATCCTTTGTCTTGATTGGTAAAATTCCCCCATTGTCTTTTTGAAACTCATCTACCGCAGTTTGAACTGTTTTAAGTTGATCCTGATAGGGAACTTCGTTCTGTGATAATTTCTCATCAGGATACATGCATCCCGATAAAAGAATGGTTATAAAAATAACGATGCAGCCTAGCTTTTTTCTTTTCATAAAATCACCTTTAGGTTTATGTATTATTATCAAGTGAGGAAAACAATCAGTAACGTCAATCCAGCAATAAGCATAAATAAATAAGCGATTATTGCTGTTATCATTTTTAGGACTCCTTTTAACTTGTACCTGCTTAAATAAATGGTTATGATGGCAAAAAACATTAGAGCCATTCCTGCGATTGAAATCCACATTTTCATCATAGCTGGTGTCAAAACAATATTCCCCCTTTTTCGAAAATTAATTATATCACAGCTCTAACATTTGCAAAAATTTTTTCAATAAAATTAAAAAGCTGAAGTAAAGAGGGGCGAGTTCTTTACTTCAGCGAAAACAAGACTAATTTAACCCATACTCCAGTGTCATACTGCTAGGTTGCTTCGTTGCATTGTATGCAATCGTGATAAAAAACGCTTCTAGAGAACGCCCATTTTTCTCATAAAATTCATAATTTAATCATCATTATACTTTTCATCTAGAATATTGACTAAATCCTCCATTTCATGCGTCCTACCGCGTGCCATTAGGACATCAACAGAGTCTTTTGGATTTTTCCCATCGAACAAGACATCATAAAGTGCAAAAGTAATCGGCATATTAACATCATACTTTTTAGCCAATTGATACGCAGCTTTCGTCGTCCTAACACCCTCTACAACCATTCCCATACTATCGAGAACCTCATTTAACGTCTTCCCCTTACCAAGTAAATGACCTGCCCTCCAATTCCTTGAATGAACACTTGTGCAGGTGACGATTAAATCCCCTATACCTGTTAACCCAGCAAAGGTTAGAGGGTTCGCTCCCATTTTGGTACCGAGTCGAGCTATTTCTGCCAATCCCCTGGTCATTAAGGCCGCCTTCGCATTATCACCGTAACCAAGCCCATCGGTAATACCAGCAGCAAGTGCAATAATATTCTTTAGCGCACCTCCAATTTCCACACCAATTACATCTGAATTTGTATAGACGCGAAAGTTATGATTGATAAATATATCCTGAATCTTTTCAGCAGCTTCCATGTTTTCTGAAGTAACGGTTACCGTTGTCGGGTGTCTAAGACTTACTTCCTCGGCATGGCTTGGACCAGAAAGGACCACTACATCTTTTAATAGCTCCTTAGGCATTTCTTCTTTAATCATTTCAGAAATCCGTAAGAGGCTGTCAGGCTCTATTCCTTTACTTACGTGGGCAATGGTTATCGCTTCTTTATGTACATTTCGTATTTTTCCTAGTACTTCGCGAATAGCCTTTGTAGGAACAGCCAGGATGGCTGTGTCGACACCCATTAGAGCATCACTTAATGACCCGTATCCAATAATAAGTTCTTGCAGTATAATGTCAGGCAAATATTTTTTATTTGTATGTGAACGATTGATTTCCATTACCTGATCCTCATTATGACTCCACAAACGGACTTCATGGCCATTATCTGCCAATACAATAGCAAGTGCAGTTCCCCAGCTCCCGGCCCCTAAAACAGCAATTGGCGCTTTGTAATCCTGCATAAACAGCCACTCCTTTTATTTTCTTTCTCTGGCGTAGATTTTTATAGGGGTTCCCTCAAAACCGAATGCATCCCTAATTCTATTCTCAAGAAAACGTTCATAAGAAAAATGCAATAATTCAGGTTCATTGACAAATACAACAAATGTCGGTGGTTTAACAGCCACTTGCGTTGCATAATATATTTTCAATCGTTTCCCTTTGTCCGTTGGAGTCGGATTCATCGCAATTGCATCCATAATGACATCATTTAAGACACTCGTTTCAACTCTTAACGAATGGTTTTCACTTGCTGTATCAATCATTGGTAAAAGGGTATGAATCCTTTTTTTCGTTTTAGCTGATAAAAACACAATCGGAGCATAACTGAGAAATAAGAAATGTTCCCGAATCTTTTGTTCCAGCTCTTTCATGGTTTTCTCATCTTTTTCAATGGCGTCCCATTTATTGACCACAATGACAATAGCACGACCTGCTTCATGAGCATAGCCGGCAATTTTCTTGTCCTGCTCAATGATTCCCTCTTCTGCATTAATAACAACTAAAACAACATCTGACCGTTCAATCGCTCTTAGCGCACGAAGGACACTATACTTTTCAGTGGTCTCATATACCTTTCCTTTTTTCCTAATTCCTGCCGTATCAATAATGACATATTTTTGTCCATTGTACGTATAGGGTGAGTCTACAGCATCACGCGTTGTACCGGCTATATTACTGACAATTACTCGTTCTTCCCCTAAGATTGCATTCACAAGTGAAGACTTCCCAACATTAGGACGACCTATTAAGGAAAATTTCACTACATCATCATCATAATCTAATGACTTATTCTTCGGAAAGTGTTTTGCAGCCTCGTCCAATAGATCACCCAAACCAAGTCCGTGTGAACCGGAAATGGGAATTGGTTCACCAAAGCCCAGTGAATAAAAGTCATAGATTTGCTCACGCATTTCGGGATTGTCAATCTTATTAACACCCAGTACTATCGGCTTTTTCGACTTATATAAAATTTTGGCTACTTCTTCATCAGCAGCTGTGACGCCTTCTCGCCCATTGGTTAAAAAGATAATCACATCCGCCTCATCGATTGCAACTTCTGCCTGCTGGCGAATTTGCTCCAAAAATGGCTCGTCGCCAATATCAATTCCACCTGTATCAATTACATTGAAATCATGTGTAAGCCACTCACCTGAACTGTAAATACGGTCCCTTGTTACCCCAGGAATGTCCTCAACAATCGAAACTCGTTCGCCGACAATCCTATTAAATATCGTTGATTTCCCAACGTTTGGTCTTCCTACAATGGCAATAACCGGTTTAACCACTATAATCGCCATCCTTTCTCATATATTCCAATTTATTTCATTGTTAGCATTATTCCAATTAAAGTTCTCTTTAAGTAAAGAAACCCTTCTTTCATGAGAAGGGCCTAACTTAAGTTATTTTATCAATGTTAATCCTTTCTAGCAATGGAAAGCATCGCTAGAATCAATTTTAAGAGGATTTTTGTCTTCCCTTTTCAAAAAAGTGAAAGTGATGTTGTAGAAATGGCCCTGCATTTTCCAATGCACTCCAGCCTGCCAATAACGCGGCAACTAAAGAACAAACATCTAAATATTCAAGACTTCCAATTGTATAAGGAAAGGTAAATCGATGTAAGGTATAGGCATACAAAATTTCTCCTTGCATGGTACCACTTATGATAATTAACAGCCTCCCTTTTAATGTTCTCTGAAGGAGAATGGCTAGATAGCCAAAGCAAATCCCCATCATCCATTCCTTTTTAAAGATGATCCAAATAGGGTCAAAGATTTCAAATAATTGAAAGGTTACATAAGCAATCGACACGATTAATGAACAAAGGAAAAAATAAAGGAATGCGCCTCGTTTTTCATAGCCAAAGAATAAATATGCAGCAATTAACAAAAACAACCCGCTAGCCTGGATTTCAAATTCACCAATACTAAGTTGGAAATTTGATAATAGTAACACGATAAGTATAATGGCTGATAGTTTTAAACGATAGGGATTTTTTTTATCTGCTATGAATGTAAGGTAAGCCCAAAACGACCAACAGATCCAATAAAACATGAGCCCTTCCATTTCATCACCTCCTATTATTTTCATTATTGGTAAACTTTATGTACTTTCATACTTCTTTGAATAATAATTCCCATGTGAATCATCTTATTAAGAGGAGGTGTAGACTAATGGGAAGAGACCGTCAAGAAAGAAAGCTAAAAGCAAGTAGAAAAGTGGAGTCGGATCGTGACCAAGCCTTACATTATAAGGGGTCAACTAAATTATCAAGTCCCGAAGAAGCAAGAGATTTAAACGATGGGAAATATGACGAATAGAAGAGAAGTGGAGGAGGCCGTTTAGTGGTATGCTAGGCGGTCTGCACTCGACGAAACAAAAAGCTCCCGCACAAAAAATGGCGGGAGCTTTATTTAATATTGCGCTGGCTAAATTGTTTTGTATCAATACCTCTTTGATTTAACCAATGATAGGTTTCACCCGAAATGATAAGGGGTACTTTTTTTAATTCTGATATTGTTTTAGCCCCTAACGCAGTTAATATCAGTGTTAATTCTTTATGAACGACTTGTATTTCTTTCATTAATGATTCTAAACCTTGTTCTACCAGGATCTGCAAAAAAGAACCCGCCATACCAATAGCATTTGCGCCAATTGCAAGCCCTTTTGCAATGTCAAGTGCCGATTTAAAACCACCGGAGCCAATGATGGACATACCTTCAAAAACCGATGACGCTTCGATAATCGATATCGGAGTAGGAATTCCCCATTCATTAAAAAATAAGAGAGTTTCCTCTCTTCGCCTATTTTCTATTTCTGCAAAATTTGTACCACCCGAGCCGCCTATATCAACAGCCGTGACACCAACTGATAAAAGCTTTTCCACTGTTTCCGAAGACATCCCAAAACCTACTTCTTTAACAATAATCGGAACATCAACACCATTCACTATAGCCTCTATTCTTTTTAAGGCGCCAGTAAAATCCCGGTCACCTTCAGGCATAGTAAGTTCTTGTATCACATTTAAATGGATTTGCATTGCATTTGCTTGAATCATATCGATGGCCGCTTTAGCATTTTCCGGCGTTGCCTCACTGCCTAGATTGGCAATAATTACCCCTTGTGGGTTCTCTTTTCGAACAATTTCATATGTATATCTTTCACTTTTTTCCTTAATAGCAGACATTTGTGACCCTACAGCCATAGCAAGCCCCGTGTTTTTAGCAGCAATTGCCAATTGTTTGTTAATACGATATGTTTTTTCACCACCGCCGCCTGTCATTGCATTGATAAAAATTGGCGAACTTAAAGAAAGTTCGCCAATAGAAGAATTTAATCGAACATCAGTTATCCCAATATCCGGTAGGCTTTGGTGGATAAATTTAATATCTTCGAAAACTGTTGAACGCGTTGGCCTATCTTGCAGTGCAAATCGTATGTGGTCCCATTTTCGTTCAGATCTAGACACTTATATCACCATTATTTTCCTAAATTCTTTAATTTATCTCCAATAACTTCCCCAAGCTGGAAACCTTTTGACTCTTCTGGAAGCTCATAGTCCATATTTTCATCTGCTTCCTTCTCAAGCAGCTCTTTAATGCTTAATGAAAGACGTTGATCTTGTTCATTTACCTCAAGAACCTTTACCTTTACTTGTTGTCCTTCTTTTAGGACTTCGTGTGGGGTTCCAATGTGCTTATGTGCAATTTGAGAAATATGGACAAGACCTTCTACCCCTGGGAAAACTTCCACAAAAGCACCATAAGAAACTAATCTCCTAATTGTACCTTCAAGGCTACTTCCTTTTGGTGCCTTTTCAGATATATTAGTCCATGGCCCAGGCAAAGTTTCTTTTATCGATAAAGAAATTCTCTCATTATCGCGATCGACACTTAATACCTTCACTTTAACATGTTGACCTTCCTGAACAACATCTGATGGCTTATCTACATGCTCATAGGATAGTTGAGAAATATGAACAAGACCATCAATTCCCCCAACATCTACGAAGGCTCCAAAATTAGTAATTCTCTGTACAGTCCCATCAATCACTTTGCCCACTTCGAGGGCGCCAAGACGATCTTGCTTCTGTTTACCTTTTTCTTCTTCGACCACTGCACGATGCGAAAGGATAAGGCGATTTTTTTCCTTAACAAGTTCAACAATTTTAAATGCAAGAGTACGACCTTTATAATCACTAAAATCCTCAACAAAATGGGTCTCAACAAGTGACGCCGGAACAAAACCACGGACACCGAGGTCTACAACAAGACCGCCTTTTACTACATCCTTGACTTCAGTTTCGAAGACTTCTCCACTTTGGAATTTTTCCTCTAAGTTTTCCCACGCTTTTTCAGCATCTACTTTTCGTTTTGAAAGAACTAATGCCTCTTCCTCAACCTTCAACACTTCTAATTCAAGTTCATCCCCAACAGCTGCAGCATCGGATGCCTTTTCAATATGAAGACTTGAAAGTTCACTGATTGGGATGATTCCATCAAGCTTACTCCCTGGAATATCAACAAGCACCTGCTTTTCTTCCACTTTAGTTACTTGTCCAGTTACCTTGTCCCCAACTTCAAAGCTTCTAACTTCTACTTGGTTTAACTCTTCCGACATATGTATTCCTCCTTAATCCATTTACTCCATTTACTCCTAGAAATCCTATATATGATTCGGTGAATACCACTCCGTACCCACCACACATAAAACAGATTTAGTGATAAGAATATTCAAAAAAAATCTCTTTTTATTAACTTCTTACAAATAGCTTATTTTGTCAAGCAGAACCTATTGATGCTCTATTATAAGTTTATGAATTTCCGACATAATTAATTCAGTTACCTCGTCAGCTGACGCTTTTGATTTCCTCATCTCATCCATTTCAATAGGTTTTCCGTATACAACTTTAAGTTTATGTAAACTTTTATATGGACCGATAACAGCACAAGGAACCACCGCTGCATCTGACCTTGATGCGAAAAAACCTGCCCCTGAGTGCCCTTTTCCTAACTCTCCGTTCCTACTCCTTGTCCCTTCTGGAAATAGGCCAAAAACATTGCCTTCTTTAAGAAGCTTTAAACCTGTCCGAAGAGCTTCACGATCACTAAAGCCTCGTTTTACTGGGAAAGCATTGCATTTTCTAACAATTGACCCTAAAACAGGAACGTTAAACACTTCAGCCTTGGCCATATAGTGGATTGGCCGAGGTGCCATAATCCCTACAACGATGGGATCAAAATTATTGATATGATTGGAGCATAGGAGGACTCCGCCTTCCTTGGGGAAGTTTTCTAACCCAATGGCTTCTATCCGGTACCAGGGTTTAAAGATTCCAGTCACAACAGATTTTGCAAAATCATAAAACGCCACGCTTATCCAATCCTTTCGTGCACTATAGCCATTATTTTTTCTACAACTTTAGGAATGGTCAAAGAGGTTGTATCAATTTCAATTGCGCCATCTGCCTTTTTCAAGGGTGCTACTTCTCTTTCAGAGTCAATTTTATCTCTTCGTGCGATTTCCTCCTTTAACTTTTCCAAATCGGAAGGGAATCCTTTTTGGATATTTTCAGAATGGCGTCTTTCAGCCCTCTCCTCAACACTGGCAAGTAAAAATACCTTCACTTCCGCACTTGGCAGTACATGCGTGCCAATGTCCCGGCCATCCATTACCACTCCGCCGTCTTTAGCAAAGTCTTGTTGTCTTTTTACCATTTCTTCACGGATTTTCTCGTGTCTAGCCACATAGGAAACAGAATTGGTAACCTCGCTAGTACGAATCTCAGTAGTCACATTTATATTATCAAGGTATACTAGTTGACCCTTATCAGCAGGCAGCAGTTTAATATCCGTTGATAAAAGCACTTGCAGCAACACTGTTTCATCTTCTATATCCAAACGGTTGATAATTGCTTTATATGTCAATGCCCTATACATCGCACCAGTGTCAATATAAATATAAGAAAGTTTTTCTGCTACAATTTTTGCTACTGTGCTCTTCCCCGCTGCAGCAGGACCGTCAATTGCAATTGATAATTTTTTTCTCATAAATCCTCCTAAATGCCATCATGTTCGACTCTAGCTCTTCTCTATTATTTTACCACAAGATAATGAAATGCCTCTTTTTTTTAGCATTTTAATTAGATAAAACTTGTTGATAACAGGGTCCATATTTGTGGCTTCTAGCGGAATTTCCTCATTTATCCCATAAAAAAAGCAGAGAAATCTTGTTTATTTTTCTCTGCTTTGGATGGTTTGGATTATTTCGGTAAATGAATTTTCATTTACTCCCTCATATTTGGTCAATTGTTTTATTTGTGGGAAAATATTCAGCTGATGAAAAAAGAGCTGTGCTAGTAATAGAAACATAAATTGGATTATCACAACTTTGATTAAATACCTTTCGACCGTTTTCATTAACCATCACTCCTACTACAAACTAAGTGAAGAAAACATTTCATTATTCTATTTTTGTTTTATAAAAAGAAGGAAAAGCATTTGCTTTTCCTTAAAGAACATCCTTGTAAATAGCCTCAGCGTCTTTTAATTTTTCAACTTTCTCCTCAATGCCGTTTTTAGCATTAACAAAAATGCGGTAAGTATCTTCGCCTATCGTTCCAAGGAATTCATAGCATATAACCTCTTGATTTAAATCGTTTACAATCATTGCCTGACGGTCTTCCATTACTTTAAACTTTGGATTTACTTTCGACCGGGCCTGTTCCATGGAAATAGCTGGTTTTTCAATGGTTCTAGTTTGGAAGGACTTTAAATACTCTTCAGCCGAAACGCCAATAATACTTCCATTATCCAGTGCTACCTTGACCTTCACTGCTTCGGGATAAATTCGGACCCCTTTTATATTGGTTACAAAATTGAACACACCCACATTGTCATATTGAGTGCTTTCAAATACTTCCAAGTCTCTAAAACCAGTCTCTTTCAAAAATGCTGCTGCTTTATTGTTAGCTTCATTTAAACTAAGAGTTTGTTTTTTAATATCACGGTTGTTAATGAACCAGATAGGATGTCCCGCCTTTTTGGTTATATCCATACTTGCTTCTTGGCCGGTTTGTTTATTTTGGATAGAAACACTATAGAAACCATAGTCGGAGCCTTTACCATTTTCAGTGACCTTAACCTTTGCATTCCCGTCGAACTTCATATATTTTTTTGCAATCTGGATAGCCTCTTGTCTAGAAATAGTTTTCCCTTTAATTTTCTTATAATTTTCATCCCTTTTTTGCATATTTGCCATTGTAGGACCCAATTCCGATTCCGCAAAGCCTGATACCGTTTTTTCAACAGTTTTAAAGCCATCGATAATGGTGTTGTCGGTGGGTTCTTTACCTGATGCAAGAGCTAGTTCAACGTCCATCCAGCGTAAATTTTTTTTTAACACCATATGTTGGACACCGCGAAGCTCATTCTGGATATCACCGGATTGCTTATATAGTACCTGTAGGGTTTTATATTCCTTATCAGTCAAAGGCTCCTTAGCTAAATCCCTAACAGCTGTTTTGTAGCTGAAATTCCCGATATTAGCTAAAAATTCCTCTGTCTTATTAAATGGTAATAAAGATAATGGCAGTTGCCCCACATCACCATGTGCCTGCGAGGTTAGTCTCCACACTTCAATTAACGATGGGGATAATGATTCTTTGGAATTCATCGCCAAAGTAGTCCCAATTTTATCGTGTAATATGTCCATTCGATAAGATAGATTGTGGAATGACCGTTGATAGTTATTTTCTGCATTAATCAATATTGCATTTTTTTCTTGATGCTCTTGGTAGCCCCAATATGCTGTTCCCGCGACACCCAAAGCGAGAATGCCAATTACTATTCCTCTAATCAAATCGATTCACCTCTCTACTTGCAAAAGATATGTTTACCAATTCGTTTAATTTGTGGTCTTCCCCAAATCCAGCCACTTGTGGCT
>Ga0308175_100004282_pt1 | contig 10019 bp, 8 predicted proteins | sample PhyCR1_3_FD_203893 | JGI IMG/M metagenome (GOLD analysis project Ga0308175, IMG submission 203893) | Soil microbial communities from UC Gill Tract Community Farm, Albany, California, United States - DLSLS.C.R1 | ecosystem: Environmental > Terrestrial > Soil > Agricultural land | place: USA...
ACGAAGTTGACGACGGCATTCCGGTACTGAAAACCGGCGAAACCACACGCAAAAAAATATCGGGTTCCGTCCCTGAAAAATAGTTCCTGTTAGAGCTAGCCAGTAGTGTAGAAAGTCAGTCTTGATAAACAGCAGCGGGGCAAGCCGCACTTCCTGACTGTCTGTTGCCTAATTTGATTTATTGCATCCGCGACCAAGGTTGATAACGGCTCTCAAGACAGGAAATATTTCAGGTCGGGAATGGCGGCTCGTCCCCGCTTGACTTGGAAACTCTTACTACATTAAGTCGCCAAATTTCTCATATAAAAAGCCCTGCGGACATTGCAGGGCTTAATCTATCCAAGTATAAACTGTGTTTATTTACTTTTCGGTTTTGAGGTCTGAACCGCTGTGGGTTTCTGTGTCGGCCCAGCGCCCGCGGTGCGTCCGGCCTTTGTTATCGCGATCCGCTTTTCCTTATTCGGCCCGTCGTTCACCATCACTTTTATGTTGCGAAAAGTCCCGTCCGGCTTGTCGTTTGACGGCAAATAACCAATGGAAAACTGCGTCCGCAGCTCGCTGCCGATGTTCTTCGCGATATCTGGCAATTCGCTTACGCTGCCCGGAAAATAGGCCTTTCCGCCTGTGTCTGTGGCCATGCGTTCAAGAAAAGCCTTGGCCTTGCTCTGAGGGCTTTTACTGATAAAACCGCCTTCTTTACTGAGCTCTCCGATAAATCCGACGACATAAATCTGCACGTCCGATTCTTTTAAAAGCTCAAATAATTGGGCCTCGTTATAATAGCTGTCGCGGTCCTCTCCGTCGGTTACCAGTATAATTGCGCGCCGCTTTCTATCGGCCGCCGATACGCTTTTTTCGTAGTCGGTAACCTGCTGCACGGCAAGGTAAACCGCGTCGATAATCGCCGTCTGGCCGCCCTCGATATACAGGTTGTCGAGCGTGTCGTCGAGGTCGCCTTTGTTTGCCGTAAATGGCTGTTCGACCGTTATCTTGTCGCGGCTGACGAACCGTATAATGCTGGTTTCATCGTCCTTTCGGTTGGTATCGACGATGATCTTTCCGGCCTCGATGACCTTTTCAAGCTGCGACCGAAGCGAACCGGAGTTATCGAGAACGAGCGAATAATTCGTCGGGATCTCGGACCTCGAAAAGAACTCGATCTTTTGCGGAACGCCGTCTTCCATTATCTTAAAATCCCCTTCCTGCAAACTATTGACAGGACGGTTGTTGCGGTCCACGACGCGGACGCTGAGGTTGACCAGCTCGGTATCTATCTTGAGGGGTTCGTCATCCGGTGTTGCTTCCGGTGTCGGCGTTACCGTCGGTGTGGCTTGCGCATCGGTACCGGCGGTGCGAGGACGCGTATCCGTGCTGGTCTGCGCGGCGACAAGCCCGCAAAGGCCGAACACCGTCAAACACAGTATCATCAACAGCGGAAAGAGATTTCGTTTGTTATTCATTCGTTAAATTCTAGTTTGTCTAACGTTAATTGTCGGTCGGCGTGGCGTAATAGCCGTCACGACTTCGCACCGTTAGACGCGGCAAACCGCGAGGGGGTTTGACCTTAACTTTGACCTTGCGCCATTTTCCATCGGGTTCGAAATCCTTTGGCGTGTAACCGATGGAGTATTGATGCCGCAATTCGAGAGCAATTCTCTCGAATATCTCGTCCATTTCTACGTCGCTTTGCGGATAAAAAGATTTTCCGCCCGTTACCGATGTCAGCTCGTCGAGAAATGCTTGGCCCTGCATACCTGCCTGGCTGGATGCATCGCCGCTGCCAAGTATTCCCACAGCGTATGTTACCACATCGGATTCCTTCATCAGGCGGCGGACCTCGCCAAAATTATATCGTGACGCGTTGTCCTGGCCGTCGCTTATTATCAGCAGCGCCTTTTTCTGATGGGCTCCTCGCGTTACCTTTTCAACGCCGAGATAGACGGCGTCGTAGAGCGCCGTATTTTCCTTGGGTTCAACCAAAGTAAGCTTGCGGAGAACGGCCTCGCCGTCGCGTGTGCGGTCCATTAAAAGCTGTGCACGGCTGTTGAACGCGATCAGAAAATATTCGTCGGAAGGATGACTCGTCGCGACAAATTTTTCCAAAGCTTTTCGCGCTTTTTGTATCTTGTCCTTTGCCATCGAACCGGAAACGTCGAACAAAATACCGACTGAGATCGGCGCGTCGGTATCGCTAAAGAACGTAATGTCCTGCGCTTCGTTGTTGTCGAAGATACTGAAGGCCTTTTTTGTAAGGCCTGAAACATAGCGTCCGTACAGATCCTGAACCGTCAGAGTGAGCGTGACCAGATCGGTCTTGACCTTGATCGGACCTTCTTTTGTGGGCTGCGGAACAGGTGTCGGTGCCTCGGCTGTAGGTTCGGGAACGGGAGTCGGACTCGCGTTCGGCTCCTGAGCATTGGCCGCTGCGAAACATAAAAGTACGATCAAAAGGGTTGGAAGATATCTATTCGACATGAGGTGTCGAATTTTTTTAACGGCAAAGTTAACCGCCATATTTTTCTCCGGAGACAATTATATTTTAAAGTAACACGTAAACCTTCTGCAAGATAATTTTTTGATGTTATATAAAGATAATAAGTTGTTTTAACACCGTACAATAATAATTTTTACAGATTGCAACCTTTGTTTTGAAAATGCGTGTTATAATTACGGCGAATTGCGGCCTGCGGCTGTTTTGATTAACCCGGCCACAGGCGTGACAAAGCCGTTTTTTGGAACGACGCAAGACCTCTTGCCTTACTCGAAAAGATTCGATATGTCTGAATTTGTTTGCCGCCTTGGGACGCCGTCCGGCGAGATAGTTACAAGGATCGTTGAAGCCGCTGCCGCTGCCGACGCGAGAAAACAACTGGAAAACGAAGGATTTCGCGTGTTTGCCGTTTCGTCGAACGGGCGCGGTATTACTTCCGCTCTGCCGTTCGGCGGTTCGTCAAAAGGCCGCGTAAAGCAAGGCGATTTTCTGCTCTTTAATCAGCAATTATCCGCGCTGCTGCGTGCCGGCATTCCGGTTTTGCAGTCGATCAACCTGCTGAGAAACCGCTCGTCCTCGTCAAACCTGCGAGAGGTTTTAGCCGATGTCGAGGACAAGATCAAAAGCGGAATGCCGCTGTCCGAGGCGTTCGAGGCGCAGGGAATGTTTCCGAAGATCTACACCGCATCGATATTTGCAGGCGAAAAGAGCGGCTCGCTCGATACCGTTCTGGCCCGGTTCGTCCATTATCTGAAACGAAGCGTCGGCGTGTCGCGAAAGATACGCGGAGCGCTTGCGTACCCTGCATTTTTGCTGCTCGCGGCGTCGTTCATGGTCGCGTTCCTGACGCTTTATATCGTCCCACGAATGTCGGACCTTTTTAAGGGTTTGAGTGCAAACCGGCCTTTGCCGACCGTAACGGTTTTCGTACTGGCGATCTCGACTGGCATCGCACACAACTTCTGGTGGCTGTTGCCGCTGGTGTTAATTCTCGCGTTTGCAGCATATATCTGGCTGCGGACCGACAGCGGCAGGCTTACGCTGCACCGGCTGGTGCTGAAATTGCCGATCGCCGGAGCTCTCGTCCGCCAAATGGCGATGGCGCAGCTTTCGCGGTCACTTTCGACGCTGCTTTCGGGCGGTATTACTGTGCCGGATTCGTGGGAGATAGCGTCACAGGCTATAAGAAATCTCGATCTTCGGCGGCGCAGCGAGGCGGTCCTGCCGTTCATTCGCGAGGGCCGAGGGTTTACCGATTCGCTTGAAAAAGCAGGCTGGATGCCGGAACTTGCGCTCGATATGATAGGCATCGGCGAACGGTCGGGCAGCCTTCGCGAAATGCTCGACGAGGTTTCGTCATTCTACGACGCCGAATCCGAGGTCCGCCTCGAACAACTGACGACGCTGCTTGAGCCGTTGATACTCGTGCTGATGGCCGGCGTTGTCGTCGTAATTTTGCTGGCGATCTATCTTCCTATTATCCAAACGATTTCAGCGGGACCGTATAGCAGGCATAAATAAAAAATGAGCGATCAAACAAACATCAATGTACGTCCGCAACCGTCCTCGCCACGGATCGAGCTGTCGGATTTTCTCGAAAACGAGCCGCCCGAGGTGATCGAGGCCAAACAACTTGCGCGTCGGTACCGTATGCCATTTATCGACCTGCTGCCGCCCGATCAGGAATCGCCCATAGATTACGAAGAGCTGGCACGGATTCCCGTCGATTTGATGCTGCGCAACCAGTTCGTTCCGCTTCGCCGCGAGGGCAGAAATCTGCACGCCGCAATGGCCGACCCGACGAATCTCGAACGGCTTGACGAGCTGGAAAATGCATTGAATGTCCGCATTGTGCCGTACGTCGCGACAGCCGGTGCTATCGATGTCGTTTTGCGAAAGGGCGACGCCACGCAGCGTGTTTTGCAGGAAGCAGCATCGACGTTCAAGATCTCGCTCGTAAAAGAGAACGATCAGGGCGACGAGGTGCTCGATCTGGACCGGCTGGCGTCCGATTCGGAAATGTCGCCGATCATCAAGCTGGTCGATACGATCATCTATAACGCGATGGAATCGCGCGCGTCCGATATTCACATAGAAACGCGCGAACGCGATGTGCAGGTAAAATTCCGCATCGACGGCGCATTGTACGCAAAAGTTGACCCTATCGATATTGCCTATCACCAAACGCTGATCTCGCGTATCAAGGTAATGTCGGAGCTCGATATTGCCGAGCGGCGCATTCCGCAGGACGGACGCTTCCGCGTGCGTTACAAAGGCCGCACTGTTGATTTTCGTGTGTCGATAATGCCGACCGTGTATGGCGAAGACGCGGTTATCCGTATCCTCGACAAAGAGCAGATCAACGAAAATTTTAAGAATCTTAACCTCGATGTCGTTGGTTTTGGCGAAGATGATCTGCAGCATTTTCGAATGTACATCAAAGAACCGTACGGAATGGTGCTCGTCACCGGGCCGACGGGTTCCGGTAAGACGACGACGCTTTATGCTGCGCTGAACGAGATCCGCAACGAGGAAGATAAGATAATCACGATCGAGGATCCGGTCGAATATCAGCTTAACGGCATCGTGCAGATACCGGTAAACGAGAAAAAAGGTCTGACGTTTGCACGCGGTTTGCGTTCTATTTTGCGTCACGACCCTGACAAGATAATGGTCGGCGAAATCCGTGACGAAGAGACGGCGCAGATCGCAATTCAATCGGCGCTGACAGGCCACCTAGTGTTCACGACGGTTCACGCAAACAACGTGATCGACGTTATCGGCCGATTTTTGAACATGGGCGTCGAGCCGTACAATTTTGTGTCGTCGCTGAACTGCGTTCTTGCTCAACGGCTTGTTCGGCTGCTGTGCCCGACCTGTAAACGGGCGTATCAGCCGTCGAATGACGAATTATTTGGATCGGGTTTACGGCCGGAGGATGTTGGAGATAAGGTGTTTTTCAAAAACGTCGGCTGCGACGCGTGCAACCACACGGGCTATCGCGGGCGTTCGGCGATACACGAGCTGTTGGATATGTCAGACTCGATCCGCGAAATGATCATCGACCGGCGACCTGGCTCGGAAATTCGCCGCCAGGCCGAAAAAGAAGGACTCAGAAGCTTGCGTGAATCCGCAGTTAAAAAGGTTTTTGCGGGCGTGACAACTTTGTATGAGATAAATCGGGTGACGTTTGTCGAGGAAGTGCGGTAAACAGAAGCTCAATTGCGAAAGCCCGCGTGAGCAAGGGCGAAATGTGAACGTTGAGAGTACCGCCCTTGCTCACGCGCCGGCTTTTGCAAACAATGCCGCTCATGCAGGAGGTTCTGACCTTAATACTTGGCGATAAACTTCGCTATCTACATTTCCGCCGCTAACGATCACACAAACTCTTTTGCCCTTAAATTCATCCGGCCGCTCGAGAAGAGCGCCTAGCGATAACGCTCCCGTAGGTTCGCATTTTAGATTTGCCAGGCCAAAATACAAGCGCACGGCCTCGGCGATTTTCTCTTCGGAAACCTCGATGATACCGGCGACGCCATCTTTAATGATCGGCCAGTTAAGATCGCCGAGGGAAACGGTACGCGCTCCGTCGGCGAGCGTCATCGGCTCGGTTTCGTTGCGGACGATGTGTCCGGCCTTTAGCGAACGAGCGGCGTCGTTCCCAAGCAGCGGCTCTGCTCCGTACACCACGGTCGGCTTCATGTGTCTGCGAAACCCTGTGATCATGCCCGAGACGAGTCCGCCGCCGCCGATCGGCGCGATCACAATATCGAAATCCTCAAAAGCCAGTTCGTCGCCGAGCGTCGAATTTCCGTCTATCACAAACTGGTCGTCATACGGGCTTGCGAAATATGCGTTCGGCATTTCCGCTTTAAGCTGCTCAACACGCTCGCTGCGGCCGATCTTTTTCGTATCGATGAGATCGACCGTCGCACCGTAACCGCGAACGGCATCGATCTTTACTGTGGCAGATGTTTCAGGCATCACGACGGTGCATTTTTTGCCGGTGAGTTTACAGGCATAAGCCAACGCCTGGCCGAAATTGCCGGACGAAGCCGTTAACACTTCGTCATTTGGAACGTTCAATGCGAGATTGTAGGCCGCGCGAAACTTGAAGCTGCCGGTGTGCTGAAACGTTTCGGAGGCCATGGTGATATCAAGTCCGAGATGATCGCGGAGCTTGGCGGATTCTATGAACGTCGTCGGGCGAATTGCTTCGAGCAGTGATAACATAATATGGCAATCGCAGTGTATAACTACCGATTTACTAAGGCAAGTTAATGTGTAAATAACCAGAGTTGCCAAATATTTGTTCTCTTGGTATGAATGTTTTCGTATAGCCCCGTCGTTGACGGCGGGGTCAAGATGTCGCCGGAACTCGAAAGGGCGTTTTAACGTCCTTAATTCCGGTGGCTTAAGCCGGTTGGTTCGTAAGCCTGTTGAAACGGGCTGGTGAACCTATCGCTCTCTCTACCCCGCCGTAAACGACGGGGCTATGCTTCGAAAACTGGAGGAAAACGGCTGATACTAACTTTTCAAATAAAATGTCAACAGCCTATTCAATTATGTCCAAAAAAGAAATGTCCGACCTTCTGGAACAACTTTTCCGCCAGGCGCAAATGCAATTTGGAAGTGCTGTCAAGTCGCGATGGCTTCACGCTGAAGACGACTGTCCCGGCTGCGGGCGGAAAGTTGACGGAATGAAGTACAAGGGAAAAGAGGCGTTGTCGCTAAATGCATTCATTTTTCGCGAACACGGGGTGTTGATCGCATATCTGTTGTGCGGCAAATGTGCGAAGAAGATCCATCGAGCGGGTACGACGATCCCGTTACATGCGGTAATCGAAAAAAATCTGAAACAAGCATTTGTGAAACATTTGGGTCACTGAAAAATATGGAAAAAGCACATTTTGGAATGATCGGCCTGGGCACGATGGGCCGCAATTTTCTCCTGAATATTGCCGAACATGGCATCAGCGGCGTCGGTTTCGATCTTGACGCGGGCAAACGCGATCTGCTCCTGAAAGAGGGAGCCGGAATGCCGGTCGATGTCGGGAACGATCTGGCGGATTTTATCGCGAAGCTGGAAACTCCTCGAAACATTATGATGCTCGTCCCTGCGGGGCCGATAGTCGATTCGGTTATAAATGACCTGCTGCCTTATTTAGAAAAAGACGACTTGATAATTGACGGAGGCAACTCGCATTTTACCGATACGGAAAAGCGCGAGGCCGATCTTTCCGCAAAAGGGATCGAGTTTATGGGCATCGGCGTTTCAGGCGGCGAAGAAGGAGCGCGGCACGGCGCGAGCATAATGCCCGGCGGTCGCAAAGAATTTTACGACCGCATCGAACCAGTGCTGCAAGCCGTTTCGGCAAAGGTGAACGGCGAGCCGTGCGTTGCGTATATGGGAGCGGGTTCGGCGGGGCATTTTGTCAAGATGGTGCACAACGGAATCGAGTATGGCCTGATGCAGATCATTGCCGAGACATACGATTTTATGCGGCGCGTGCTGAAAATGGACGCTGCCGCGTGCAGCCGAACATTTGCAGAATGGAACGACGGTGAGCTTAATTCGTTTTTGATCGAGATCACCGCCGAGGTGCTGCGAAAGCTCGATCCTGACACGGGAAATCCGCTCGTTGAAATGATCCTGGACGAGGCTGCACAAAAGGGAACCGGAAAATGGACCTCGCAGGCGGCAATGGACTTTGGCGTGCCGATACCGACGATAGATTCGGCGGTTTCGATGCGGCAGATCTCGGCGCAGAAAGAGCTGCGTGTCGAGATGGCTACTAGATTCAACTCCCCTCCTTACGAAGGAGGGGTGGCAGCCGCTTCGGCTGGCGGGGTGGTTACCACGCTGCGGGAGTTGAAAAACGCGTTGCTTAATTCATTCATCGTCATCTACGCACAAGGCCTCGCGCTGCTGCAAACTGCATCCGTCGATAAGAAATACGGCCTGAACCTTTCGGAAATTGCAAAAATATGGCGCGGCGGCTGTATTATCCGATCTGCGCTGCTCGAGGAAATGCGACGCGCGTTTGCCGATAAACCCGATCTCGCAAACCTGATGCTCGATGACGATTTTGCAAAAATCCTGAAAGCAAATCGCGAAGACTGGCGACTGGTCATTGAGGAATTTGCCAAGAATCGCATTCCGGCGATGTGTTTTGCTTCATCGATGAATTACTTTGGAGCGTTTCGAACGGAACGTCTTCCCGCAAATCTCATTCAGGCGCAACGAGACTTTTTCGGAGCACATACCTATAAACGCATCGACAAAGAGGGAACTTTTCATACATCAGATTGGGGAAATTAACGAAAAGAGTATAACGGCTTTTCGATTTTACTGTATTATTTGTCTCAAATTTTAACTCAAAAGACGCCTGTAGTTTATGGCTGAAAAATATGACAATTCAGCAAAGTATCTCCGCCGGATTTCAAAATGTAGATCGTTCGGAAACGGATTTTCTTATTCAGTTTCTTGAGGATGCAAACCGTTTACCATCGGTCGTCAAAGCCTTTCAGACGCAACTCAGACTGCTTGATCTAAAGCCTGGCAACCATGCACTCGATATTGGTTGTGGCATTGGCGACCGGGCTGCACAAATGGCCGAATTTGTAGGCCCAAATGGAAATATCGTCGGAACTGACCTTAGCAGCGTAATGGTGGAAACGTCGAAAAACCGGCACGGCAGATCCGGTTTGCCGCTTGAGTTTTATGTCGCTAACGCTTGCGATCAGCCCTTTCCTGATACATCGTTTGATGCAATAAGAACCGAGCGGGTTCTGATGTATATCAGGGACCCGTCCGAGGCTTTTCGCGAATTTAAGAGGCTGCTAAAGGACAGCGGCCGCCTTCTAGTTGCCGATATGGACTGGGACGCGCTTGTTTTTACTCATAAGAACAAAGCACTTACCAGAAAGATCGTTGAGTTTATATCCGACAGCTTCCCTTCGGGCAGAATCGGCGCCGATCTGTACAAACTATTCAAAGAATCCGGATTCCGCGATATCGCCGTTGAGCCCTTCGGCTATCAATGTCCGCTGGAATTTGCCAAGCGAGTCTGTTTTGGAATCGTTCAGGCCGGCGAGGACAGCGGCGTTTTTAACAAAACTGAAATTGCCGATTGGTGGACCGCGCTGGAACAAGACGAACGCGACGGAACATACTTTATGGCGTTTCAGGGATATATTGTTGCCGGAACTAAATAAAATGCTTCGCGACCGGAACGAAAGAGCGATCATTACAGATAAACTCGTCATCGAAAAAACCGGCGAGCCGATCGAGCAGTGGTTCCGGTTGCTTGATCAACAAGGCGCGAAGAAAATGAAGCACGCTGAAATTTTCGATCTGGTGGCAAGCACCGACGGCCTAAAATTGCTTGGTCAGTGGAACCAGAACCTGCTCACCACGACATACGAATGGAACCGCGGTTTGAAAGAACGAGGACAAAAAGAAAAAGGCTTTGAAATCGGCGTCAGCAAAACGATAAACGTTCCCGTAGAAACGCTTTATAATTCC
>Ga0308175_100004283_pt1 | contig 10018 bp, 10 predicted proteins | sample PhyCR1_3_FD_203893 | JGI IMG/M metagenome (GOLD analysis project Ga0308175, IMG submission 203893) | Soil microbial communities from UC Gill Tract Community Farm, Albany, California, United States - DLSLS.C.R1 | ecosystem: Environmental > Terrestrial > Soil > Agricultural land | place: USA...
CGCGAGGTCGCGCCCTGGATGGGTCCCGAGTCACTGCCGCTGTGGCTGCCGCGTCCGCAGTACGCCGGGTTCATGACCCGCCGCAACGACGCCGCCCGCGCGGCCGGCCTCACGCTCCGGCCGCTCGGCGAGACGGTGACCGCCACGCTGTCCTGGGAGCGGGAGCGCGGCGTGCACCGGGAGCGGCGCGCCGGGCTCACGCCCGCACATGAGGCGGAGCTGGTCGCCGCCGCGCGGTGACTCATCGACAGGCCGATTGGTCGCTTTATAGCTTTGTCGACAAATCGGCCTGTCGATCAGTTGTCGTATCGCTCCCGGCTGGTGTGGCCCGGGTCGATCAGTCCGACGATCCGCTCGAGGTCGGGCAGCGAGGCGAACTCCACGGTGATCCGGCCCTTGCGCTTGCCGAGGTCCACCTTGACCCGGGTCTCGAGCCGGTCCGAGAGCCGCGCCGCGAGGTCGCCGAGGGCCGGGGCGGTGGGGCGGCTCCGGCGCACCGGGGCCGGGGTGTCCGACCCCAGGTCGCCGACCGCGACGATCTCCTCCAGGCCGCGCACCGAGATGCCCTCGGCGACCACCCGGCCCGCGAGCCGGTCCTGGACCTCGGCGTTCTCGACGCCGAGCAGGGTGCGGGCGTGGCCGGCGGACAGCACTCCTGCCGCCACCCGGCGCTGGACGGCCGGGGAGAGCCGGAGCAGCCGCAGCGTGTTGCTGATCTGCGGGCGGCTGCGGCCAATGCGGGTGGCCAGCTCCTCGTGGGTGCAGCCGAAGTCGTCGAGCAGCTGCTGGTAGGCGGCCGCCTCCTCGAGCGGGTTGAGCTGGGCGCGGTGCAGGTTCTCCAGCAGCGCGTCCCGCAGCAGCGCGTCGTCGCCGGTCTCCCGGACGATCGCAGGGATGGTGTCCAGCCCCGCCTCCTGGGTGGCCCGCCACCGGCGCTCGCCCATGATCAGCTCGTAGCGACCGTCGCCGACCGGCCGGACCACGACCGGCTGGAGCAGGCCGATCTCCTTGACCGAGTGCACGAGCTCGGCCATCGCGTCCTCGTCGAAGACCTGACGGGGCTGGCGTGGGTTCGGCGCGATCGCGGTGACCGGCAGCTCGGCGAAGTGCGCGCCCTCGACCGGGCGCAGCTGCGGGCCGCCTGTCTCGGTATCGACGGCCGTCTCGGCAGCGGCCTGGTCAGCCGAGTCCACCGCCGTCTCTGCCGTCGGCTCTGTCGCCCCGGTCGCCACGTCGGTCGCCGGGTCGGCCGCCGACTCGGGCCCGGCGGGGGCACCCGACCTCGCTGCCCCGGGCTCGTCGAGCGTGCCGATCCAGTCCGCCGAGCGCGGCACGCCGTTGCCCACACCTCCCGCAGCACCGGCGCCGTCGGAGCTCGGCCCACCGGAGGACGCGGGGCCGGCCGGCGGTGCCGTGCTCTCCTCGGGGCGAGGTGCCGTCGGGATCAGCGAGCCGAGGCCGCGGCCCAGACCACGGCGCTGCTGGGGCTTCTGGGTCATCCACGCGCTCCTTCGTCGGTGCCGGTCGCGCCGGCGGTGGTGTCGCTCGTCGCGGGGCGGGCCGCGCGCAGGGCCATCTCGCGGGCCGCCTCGAGGTAGCTGAGAGCCCCCGGCGAGCCCGGGTCGTAGGTCATCACGGTCTGCCCGTAGCTGGGCGCCTCCGAGATCCGGACCGAGCGGGGGATCGCCGTGCGGAGCACCTGCGGACCGAAGTGCGAGCGCACCTCCTCGGCGACCCCGGCGGAGAGACGGGTCCGGGCGTCGTACATGGTGAGCACGATCGTGGACACCGCCAGATCCGGGTTGAGGTGCGCCTTGACCATCTCCACCGTCTCCAGGAGCTGGCCGAGACCCTCGAGCGCGTAGTACTCGGCCTGGATCGGGATCAGCATCTCGTCGCCCGCGACCAGCGCGTTCAGCGTGAGCAGCCCCAGCGACGGCGGGCAGTCGATGAGGACGTAGTCGAAGCGGTCCTCGTCGTCGCCGAACACCCACGGGTGCGCGTGCAGCGAGCGGCGCAGTCGGCTCTCCCGGGCGACCAGGCTGACCAGCTCGATCTCCGCCCCCGCGAGGTCGATCGTGGCCGGAACGACGAACAGCCCGTCGATCTCGGGGCTCGGCTGGACGATCTCGATGAGCGGCTGGCCGTCGACGATCGCGTCGTACGTCGAGGGTGTGCCGCGGTGGTGGTCCACGGAGAGCGCCGTGGAGGCGTTCCCCTGCGGGTCCAGGTCGAGCACCAGCACCCGCAGCCCGTGCTGCGCGAGGGCGGCCGCCATGTTCACGGTGGTGGTGGTCTTGCCGACGCCACCCTTCTGGTTGGCGACCACCATGACCCGGGTGGTCCGCGGCCGCGGAAGCGGGTCGCTCAGCCGCCGACCCTCCCGGACCAGCAGCGCGTGCTCGACGGAGCGGGCCAGCGGCGTGGAGTCGTCCCCGGCCAGGCCCAGGCCGGCCAACTCGCCCGCGGTCCGGTACGGCGTCCCGGGCGCCGGGTGCGGGCCGAAGCCACTGAGGTCGACCGCTCCCGGGGGAGCGGCGTCGGGGGACGGGGTCACGGTGGCTCCCGGTGTCGGCGGATCGGGGGTGGGCGTTGTTTCACGTGAAACAGGTGCGGTCGTGGTCGGCCCATCCACATCCGGGGGGTCCGAGGTTTCACGTGAAACCGGGGCTACGGACGAATCCGGAGCGGGGGAAGCGGGGGGTGTGGACAACGACGACGAATTGTCGAGCCTGTCCGGTTCTGACTGTGGACGGCCTTGTGGAATCTGTGGGTAAACCTTTGGCGACGGCCAGCCCAACTCCTCGGCCACCACGGGCTCGTCGTCGTCTCCCGGCCAGCCGAGTCCCGGCACCACGTGCGTCGCCCGTTCGGGGTGGTCGGGGGATCCCGAGACCGTCACCGGCGGCGCCCCTTTCGTCGTCCGGAGGCCGGCGTGCCGTGCTGGCCGCGCTCGCGCTCCGCAGCGTCCCAACCTAGTCGGGAGGGCCGGGTCGCTTCCACCCGAATCACGGTGGTCTGTGGATCAACCTGTCCGGCACCGAGGGTGAGCACCTCCACGGCGCCGGCGCCGTGCCGGCGAAGGTCCGGTTCGGACTCGGCCACCTCCTGCTCGGCCGAGGAGCCCTTCATCGCCACCAGCGCCCCGCCCTGCCGAACCAGCGGCATGGACCAGTCCAGCAACCGGCCGAGGGGGGCCACCGCCCGCGACGTGACCACGGAGAACTCCCGGTCGCCGTGCAGCTCCTCGGCGCGGGCCCGGACCACCTCGACGCGGTCCAGGGCCAGTTCCCGCACCACCTCCTCCAGGAAGGTGGTGCGGCGCAGCAACGGCTCGACGAGGGTCACCCGCAGATCCGGCCGCCGCACCGCCAGCACCAGGCCGGGCAGGCCGGCGCCGCTGCCGATGTCGCACACGTCGGTGCCCTCGGGCAGCAGGTCGGTCAGCAGCGCGCAGTTGAGCAGGTGCCGCTCCCACAGCCGCGGCGCCTCGCGGGGGCCGATCAGGCCGCGGACCACCCCGGCGTCGGCGAGCAGCGCGGCGTACCGCTCGGCGAGAGGCAGCCGAGCAGCGAACACCCCCTGCGCCAGCGGCGGCGCAGGGGGTGTTTCACGTGAAACAGACGGATCGGTCACGCGGGCAACACCACGACGCGGCGACGGGGCTCCTCACCCTCCGACTCCGACGCCAGCCCGGCGGCGGCGACCGCGTCGTGCACGACCTTCCGCTCGAACGGCGTCATCGGGTCCAGCGCCTTCCGCTCCCCGGAGGAGCGCACCTCGGCCACCGCCTCGGCGGCGAGCTTCTCCAGACGCGACCGCTTGTTGGCCCGGAAGCCACCGATGTCCAGCATCAGCCGCGAGCGCTCACCGGTCTCCCGGTACACCGCCAGCCGAGTGAGCTCCTGCAGCGCCTCGAGCACCTCGCCGTCGCGACCGACGAGCTGACTCACGTCACCACCGACGATGCTCACCGACGCCCGGTCACCCTCGACGTCCATATCCAGGTCACCGTCGAGGTCGGCGATGTCGAGGAGCTCCTCGAGGTAGTCGGCCGCGATCTCGCCCTCGTTCTCGAGGCGGTCGAGGTCGCTGCCACCCTCCTCGGTGTCGTCGCCGGCCTCGGTGTCGTCGCCGGCCTCGGTGTCGTCGGTGCCCTCGGTGTCCTCGGTGTCGAGGACCGTCTCCTCGACGGTCTCGTCGGTCGTCGATTCAGCCTGAGCGGTCGGCTCGTCGGTGCTCTGCTCGGTCACGTGCTTCTCCCTGTCCATGGTCAGCCGGTCGTCGGCTCAGTTCGCTGGTGCCCGGACCGTCGTACGACGGCACGGGCGGAGGTCTCAGGCGCTGTCGCGGCCCTGCTCGGACTCGTCGGAGTCGCCGGTCCCGGCGTCGCCCGCGGAGGAGGTGCCCGACCCGGGCCGGGCCGCCGGCGGACTCTGCTTCTTGCGCTGGCTGCGGGACTGCTTCTTGGGCTGCTGGCGCTTCGGCGGCTCCGGGGCCGTCGACGTCTGGGTGGTGGTCGCGCCGCCCGCGGGCTCGATCGCCGTGGCCGGGTCGGGTAGCCCCTTGCGGCGACGCTTCTCGGCGTCACGGTCCTGCTTGGCCTTGGCGGCCGGCGTGCCGGGCGCGGGGTTGTTCCGGATCACGTAGAACTGCTGGCCCATCGTCCACAGGTTCGAGGTGGTCCAGTAGAAGAGGACGCCGATCGGGAAGGCGATGCCACCGACCGCGAACACGACGGGGAGCACGTAGAGCAGCATCTTCTGCTGCTGGGCGTACTGCCCGGTCATCGCGTCGGCCGGCATGTTCTTGCTCATCAGCTGGCGCTGGGTGAGGAAGGTGGTCGCGGTCATCGCGACGACGAGCACGGCCGCGAGGACCTGCACGTTCACGTTGCCGTTGGCCTTGGTGAAGCTGTCCGCGATCCGGGCACCGAAGATCGTGGCGTTCTGGAGCTGGTGGACCTGCTCCTCGGTGAGGACGCCCTTGGCGGTCCCCTTCGCGGCATTGTCGATCAGCCGGAAGAGCGCGAGGAAGATCGGCATCTGCAGCAGGATCGGCAGGCACGAGGCGAACGGGTTGGTCCCGGTCTCCTTATAGAGCGCCATCGTCTCCTGGGCGAGCCGCTCCCGGTCGTGGCCGTACTTCTTCTGCAGCTCCTTGACCTTGGGCTGCAGCAGCTGCATGTTGCGGCTGGACTTGATCTGCTTCACGAACAGCGGGATCAGCGCGGCCCGAATCACCACGGTCAGACCGATGATGGACAGCACCCAGGCCCACCCCGAGCCGGGCCCCAGCAGGGATCCGAACAGCGAGTGGAAGCCCGAGAGCAGCAGCGACGTGATCCAGTACAGCGGCGTCATGATGAAGCTGCCGAGATCACCGAGGAATGAGAACACTCAGGCTCCTAGAGTCTGTCGAGGATGCGACGTGCGTGGAGGTACCGGGTCGTAACCGCCCGGTGACCAGGGGTGGCAGCGCGCGAGCCGACGGACGGCGTACCAGCTGCCGCGCAGGCTGCCGTGCACGGTCACCGCCTCCAGGGCGTAGGCCGAGCAGGACGGGTGGTAGCGGCAGACCTGCCCGTAGAGCGGGCTGATCAGGAACCGGTAGGCCCGCAGGAGTCCGATCAGGAGGTACTTCACGACACCCTCGTCACGATGGGTCCTGAGAACGAGCGGCACGAGCGGGGCGTTCCAGCCGGCGCCAGGCGGTGTCGAGGTCCCCACCCAGGTCGGCGTAGGACGCGGCGGCCGCCGCCGGCAGCGCACGGACCACGAGCACGCCGGAGCCCGGCAGCGAGGTGAGTCGCTCCCGGGCGAGGTGGCGCAGCCTGCGCTTCACGCGGTTGCGGGTCACGGCGTTCCCGACGGCCTTGCTGACCACGAACCCGACGCGCGGGCCCGGGTCGTCGTCCGGTCCGGCACCGAGGTGCAGGACGAGCGTGCGGGTCCCGGCCCGGCGACCCTGGCGGACCGCCGCGGAGAACCCGGCCGACGAGGTCAGCCGGTGCGGCCGGTCAAGCACGGGACACGCGGACGCGAGGTCGGGGTCGGCGTTCAGACCGCGAGCTTGTTGCGACCCTTGCGGCGGCGCGAGGACAGGATCGAGCGGCCGGCGCGGGTGCGCATCCGCAGGCGGAACCCGTGCACCTTGTGACGGCGGCGGTTGTTCGGCTGGTACGTACGCTTGCTCACGAGGAGATCTCCGAAACTGTGCGATGTGCAGGTCTGGGGGTCAGGCCCGGGGTGTCGGCTGGCACCGCCCATCCGCGAGGGCCATCCTGGTGCCCCGCCCGCCGCCCGAGGGCCGCCGTGCGGAGACCGATGGGTGCGTGGACATGCGGCACCGGTCGACACCGGTTCGACCGCCCAACGGTACGCGGTGCCTCTCCGGAGGGTCAAACCGAGCGCCTGTGGACAACCGCTTGATCCACAGGTACGGCGCTTGTTAGCGTTCGCGGGTCCCGAGATTCCCCACGGTCGACGGCCCCACCTCTCGTCCACGGTTTCCGGCACCTGCCGGTCCACCCGCGAGAACCGCATCTGACCTGGGCTTTTCCGGGTTCCTGCGGCGGAGCCGTCTCCCGTCTCCGGACTGCCTGAACACCCACCCGGGCAGCATGCACAACCTGTGGACAAACGTGTGGACTCCGCCGCCCCGGCGGACTCCGGCCGGCCGACCCCGGTCGCGCGCACCTGCCACGCACCGGTCGTGCACCACCTGCCGGCGGACGAACCTGGATTGGAGGGGGAGCTTCCCCCATGAGCGACAGCGCGAGCGACGCCGGACCCACGCAGCTCGACACCGTGTGGAGCGGTCTCGTGGAGGACCTGCCGCCCAACCAGCGCGCCTGGCTGGCCGGCAGCCGCCCGGTGACCCTGCACGAGAGCACGGCGATCATCGCCGTTGCCGACGAGTTCACCCGCAACCAGATCGAGGGCCGGCTGCGCACCCGCCTCGAGGACGCGCTCGGGAACGCCTTCCAGCGCCAGGTGCGGATCGCGGTGACCGTCGACCCCGAGCTCGGTGGCCTCGACCGCGTGGAGCGACCGGTGGACGGCGCGCCGTACCGCGGTGAGTACGGCGGAGCGGTCGACGCCCAGGGACCCGGCCCGGGGGCGCCCGCGTTCGAGCTGGACGACGACGACACGTCGATGAATCCCTATATCAATTTGTCGACAAATCCCCTGGACGTGCCGACACCGGCGCCCTCGCACACCGACCGGCCCACCGCCGGCAGCGTGATGGAGACCCGGCTCAACCCCAAGTACATCTTCGAGACCTTCGTGATCGGCTCGTCCAACCGGTTCGCGCACGCGGCCGCCGTCGCGGTGGCCGAGGCGCCGGGCAAGGCGTACAACCCGCTGCTGATCTACGGCGACTCCGGTCTGGGCAAGACCCACCTGCTGCACGCGATCGGGCACTACGTGCGGAGCCTGTTCAACGGGGCCCGGGTCCGCTACGTGAGCTCGGAGGAGTTCACCAACGAGTTCATCAACGCGATCCGCGACGACCGGCAGGACCGGTTCAAGCGGCGCTACCGCGACGTCGACGTGCTCCTGATCGACGACATCCAGTTCCTGGAAGGCAAGATCCAGACCCAGGAGGAGTTCTTCCACACGTTCAACACCCTGCACAACGCGAACAAGCAGATCGTCATCACCTCCGACCGCGCACCCAAGCGGCTCGAGGCGCTCGAGGACCGGCTGCGCAACCGGTTCGAGTGGGGCCTGATCACCGACGTGCAGCCGCCGGACCTCGAGACCCGGATCGCGATCCTGCGCAAGAAGGCCGCCACCGAGCGGATGACCGCGCCGCCGGACGTGCTGGAGTTCATCGCCTCGAAGATCCAGACCAACATCCGCGAGCTCGAGGGCGCGCTGATCCGGGTCACCGCGTTCGCCAGCCTCAACCGGCAGCCGGTCGACCTGACGCTGGCCGAGATCGTGCTCAAGGACCTGATCCCCGAGGGCGGGGAGCCGGAGATCACCGCGGCGCTGATCATCGCGCAGACCGCCGCCTACTTCGGCCTGTCCATCGACGACCTCTGCGGGGCCAGCCGCAGCCGGGTGCTGGTCACCGGCCGGCAGATCGCGATGTACCTGTGCCGCGAGCTCACCGAGCTCTCGCTGCCGAAGATCGGCCAGCAGTTCGGCGGCCGCGACCACACCACCGTCATGCACGCCGACAAGAAGATCCGGCAGCTGCTCGCCGAGCGCCGCAGCGTCTACAACCAGGTCACCGAGCTGACCAACCGCATCAAGCAGCAGGCCCGCCAGTCGTGAGGTCCGGCCGCCGCGGCCGCGCCCACCCCTGGGGACCGCGGTGTGGTTTCGTGTCATTCACCGGTGCACGACCTGTGGACAACTGGGGACGGCCCGTCACGCGACCGGCCGTCGCCCCCAGCCCGGGCCGCTCGTCCCGGCCGTCGTACACAGGCCGCCGGGACGCGGAAACCGGCTCTGACCAGCGCCGATGTAGGTTGTCCACAGTTTCCACCGCACCTGTTAACACTACGAACCTGTCCATGTCCCCGAATGACACAAACATCTCCCCGGCCCCCGACCTGGGGACAACACGTTTCCTGTCGTTCGCCCGGCGTCACGACTTCGTGACTCCCTCTGCCGGACCCCACCGGCGCGTGGCAGGATGCACTCCCCGGACGATCACCGCGCCGCGCGCGGCCCGGACCCCCGACCTGACCGCCGACCCTCGCAGCCCTGGAGGCGATTCCTCGTGAAGTTCACCGTCGAACGCGACGTGCTCGCCGACGCCGTCGCCTGGGCGGCCCGCAGCCTCCCGGTGCGGCCGAGCGTCCCGGTGCTGGCCGGGCTGCTGATCGAGACGGTCGAGGGCGGCGATGGTCTGCAGCTGTCGACGTTCGACTACGAGACCTCGGCGCGGGCCACCCTGCCCGCATCGGTCCAGGACGAGGGCCGGGCCCTGGTCTCCGGCCGGCTGCTCGCCGACATCTGCCGCAGCCTCCCGAACAAGCCGGTCGAGATGACCATCGACGGCGCCAAGGTGTCCCTGACCTGCGGGTCGGCGCGGTTCAGCCTGCAGACCATGCCGGTCGACGAGTACCCCACCCTCCCGGACATGCCGCAGGCCACCGGCACCGTGCGCAGCGACCTGTTCGCCAACGCCGTGTCCCAGGCGGTCACCGCCGCCGGCCGCGACGACATGCTCCCGGTGCTCACCGGCGTACGCATCGAGATCGAGGGCTCCTCCATCTCGCTGCTGGCCACCGACCGGTTCCGGCTGTCCCTGCGCGAGCTCACCTGGGACCCGGGCCAGACCGACGTGTCCGCGGCCGCCCTGGTGCCGGCCAAGGTGCTCGCCGACACCGCCAAGTCGCTGACCTCGGGCACCGAGGTGACCATCGCGCTGGCCTCCTCCGGCGCCGGCGAGGGGATCATCGGCTTCGAGGGCGCGGCCGGCGGCGGCGTACGCCGGACCACCACCCGCCTGCTCGACGGCGAGTTCCCGAAGGTCCGCACGCTCTTCCCCGCCGAGCACGCCACCGTCGCCCGGGTGGACCGGGCCACGCTCGTGGAGTCGGTCAAGCGGGTCTCGCTCGTCGCCGAGCGCAACACCGCCGTTCAGCTGGCGTTCTCCGACGGGGTGCTCACCCTGGACGCCGGCAGCGGCGACGAGGCGCTGGCCACCGAGCAGATCGAGGCCGCGGTCACCGGTGAGGACATCACCACCGGCTTCAACCCGCAGTTCCTGCTCGACGGCCTGACCGCGATCGAGGACCCGGTGGTGGAGCTGGCCTTCACCCAGGCCTCGAAGCCGGCGGTGATGTCCGGCGCCGAGAGCCTCGACGGGGACGTGGACGCCGACTTCCGCTACCTGCTGATGCCGCGCAGGCTGCTCTCCTGAGGTGAGCCCGGGGCGGGTAGCCTGCACAACGGACACTCGTCACGAAGGGAGCGGCATGGACCTCGGTCTGATCGGCCTCGGCAAGATGGGCGGCAACATGCGCGAGCGGATCCGCCGCGCAGGGCACACG
>Ga0308175_100004284_pt1 | contig 10018 bp, 2 predicted proteins | sample PhyCR1_3_FD_203893 | JGI IMG/M metagenome (GOLD analysis project Ga0308175, IMG submission 203893) | Soil microbial communities from UC Gill Tract Community Farm, Albany, California, United States - DLSLS.C.R1 | ecosystem: Environmental > Terrestrial > Soil > Agricultural land | place: USA...
GGTCCTGGTGCCGTGGGCGGCCCGTCGGCTGGGCCGCCCGGTGAAGTGGACCGAGGACCGGCGCGAGCACTTCGTGTCCAGCGCGCACGAACGCGGCCAGCTGCACCACGTCCGGGTCGGCTACGACGACGACGGCCGGCTGCTCGGCCTGTCCGTGCGGTTCTGGCACGACCACGGCGCGTACATCCCCTACGGCCTCATCGTGCCGATCATCACCGCCACCCAGCTGCTCGGCCCGTACAAGCCGGGCGTCTACCGCGTCGAGTTCACCAGCCTCTACACGAACACGGTGATGGTCACGCCGTACCGCGGCGCCGGGCGCCCGCAGGGCTGCTTCGTGATGGAGCGGGTGATGGACGCCATCGCCGCCGACCTCGGGCTGGACCGCACGGTCGTCCGGGAGCGCAACTTCATCACGCCCGACGAGATGCCCTTCGACCAGGGACTGATCTTCCAGGACGGCCGGCCGCTGCTCTACGACTCCGGCGACTACCCGGCCACGCTGGCGAAGCTGAAGCAGCTGATCGGCTGGGACGACTTCGAGAGGCTCCGCGAGCAGGCGAGGGCCGAGGGCCGTCGCGTCGGCATCGGGCTGGCCTGCTACGTCGAGGGCACCGGCGTCGGACCCTACGAGGGCGGTCACATCCGCGTCGAGACCGACGGCTCGATGGTCGTGTCGACGGGTCTGACCTCGCAGGGCCAGGGGCACCGCACGATGCTCGCGCAGATCGTCGCCGACGAGCTCGGCGTCCCCTTCGACCGGGTCAGCGTGACCACCGGCGACACGCGGCGGTTCAAGTACGCCGTGGGCACGTTCGCCTCGCGCACCGCGGTGATGAGCGGCAGCGCCGTCGCCCTGACCGCACGGGCCGTCCGCGACAAGGCGCTCCGGATCGCCTCCGACGCGCTCGAGGCCGACGCCGAGGACCTCGAGATCGAGGAGGGCCGCGTGCGCGTCAAGGGGTCGCCCGGCTCCGGCATCGACCTCGGCACCGTCGCGGTGCTCTCCAACCCGCTGCGCTACGCCTTCGACGAGGCGGCGCAACGGGCCACCCAGTTCGCCGTACCGGCCGATCCCGAGCGGCTGCCGGTCACTCCCGGCGACTCACCGGGGCTGGAGGGCAGCGAGTACTACTCGCCGATGCGCTCGACCTTCGCCAACGGGATGCACGCCGTCGTCGTCGAGACCGACCCGGACACCGCGGAGATCCGCATCCTGCGCTACTGCGTGGTGCACGACTGCGGCACCCTGATCAACCCGATGATCGTCGAGGGCCAGATCCACGGAGGAGTCGCGCAGGGCGTCGGTGGCGCGCTGTACGAACGGATGGAGTACGACGCCGACGGCCAGCTGCTGAACGCGTCGTTCATGGACTTCCTGATGCCGTACGCCTCGGAGGTGCCGGAGGTGGAGATCGACCACCTGGTGACGCCGTCGCCGCTGAACCCGCTCGGGATCAAGGGCGCCGGAGAGGCGGGCGTGATCCCCGGTGCGGCGGCGATCGCCTCCGCCATCGAGGACGCCGAGGGCATCCGGATCACCCGGATGCCGATCTCGCCCAGCGAGCTGTTCGCCCTGCGGAAGGAGCACGCATGAAGGTGACCGGCACCGCCACCCTGGCCGCCGACCGCGCGACGGTCTGGCGTGCGCTCAACGACCCGGCCGTGCTGGTGCGCGCGATCCCGGGTTGCCAGCGGCTCGAGGACCAGGGCGACGACGTCTACTGGATGCGCGTGTCCGCGGGGGTCGGCTCGATCAAGGGGGTCTACGACGGGCAGGTGCGGCTCACCGACCAGCAGGAGCCGGGCTCGTTCCGGATGTACGCCCAGGGCGCCGGCGCCCCCGGCACGATCGCCACCGACGTCACCGTCACCCTCACCGATGCCGCCGGCGGCGGCACCGAGCTGAGCTATGACGCCGACGCCACCGTCGGCGGCATGATCGGCGGCGTCGGTCAACGCATGCTGGCGGGAGTCAGCAGGCGCATGGCGGCAGAGTTCTTCGCCAACGTGGACGCAGTCCTCGGCGGCGGTACCGTCGGCCTGCCCGAGGACGACGGGGCGCCGAAACCATCCGGCGCTTCGCGCCTCCCGCCGGGCCCATCCACCGTCGCCCCGTCGCCCTCGGCCCGTCCGTCGGCGGCAGCTGCTTCGGGGACCGTCTTCACGGCGCCGACGGAACATCTGGGGGGCGTGTCGAGCTCGGCGTTCGCGCGGGGGGTCGCCGTGGGCGCCGCCGCGGCGCTGGTGGGCGCTCTCGTGGGGGCCTGGATCCGCGGCCGGGGACGCTGACGTGGCCGACCTCGACTGCTACAGCACCGCGCGGGAGATGGCGCGAGCCGTTGCGGCCAAGGAGATCTCGGCACGCGAGCTGCTCGACCTGCACCTGGACCGGATCGCGGCGACGAACCCGGACGTCAACGCGATCGTGTCGCTGGACGAGGAGCGGGCGCGAGCCGGGGCCGCCGACGCCGACGAGCGCCTCGCCGCGGGAGAGCCGGTCGGTCCGCTGCACGGCCTGCCGCACGCGTTCAAGGACACCCACGAGGTGGCGGGCTGGCGCACGACGTTCGGCTCGCCGTTGCGGGCCGACTACGTGCCGAAGCGCGACGACCTGGTGGCCGAGCGGATCCGTGCCGCCGGCGTCGTGGTGGTCGGCAAGACGAACGTCCCGGAGTGGGCCGCCGGGTCGCACACGTTCAACCCGATCTTCGGGACCACCCGCAACCCCTACGACCTGTCCCGGTCCGCGGGCGGGTCGAGCGGGGGAGCAGCCGCGGGCCTGGCCGCCGGGATGGTGCCGCTCGCCGACGGCAGCGACATGGGCGGATCGCTGCGCAACCCCGCCTCGTTCAACAACGTGGTCGGCCTGCGCCCGAGTGTCGGGCGCGTGCCGACGTGGCCGGCCGTCAACGGCTGGGAGGTCACCTCTGTCAGCGGCCCGATGGCCCGCAACGTCGAGGATCTCGCGCTGCTGCTGTCGGTGCTGGCCGGCCCGTCGCGACGCGCGCCCCTGTCGCTCGAGGCACCGGGAACGACCTTCGCGCCACCGCTGGACGGCGATCTGACCGGCGTTCGCGTCGCACTCTCGGTCGACCTCGGCGGCGCCTTCCAGGTCGAGCGAGCCGTGGCGGACGTGGTCCTGGAGCAAGAGAAGGTCTTCGAGACCGCCGGAGCGGTCGTCGAGGACGCGCATCCCGTCCTGCACAGTGCCGACGTCGCGTTCCGGACCCTGCGGGCGTGGTTGTTCCAGCACCGGTTCCGGACCCTGCTGGACAAGCGTCCGGACGACTTCAAGCCGTCGCTGCGCGAGAACATCGAGGAGGGTGCGCGTCTCACCGGGGCGGACGTCGCGAAGGCGTACCAACAGCTCACCTCGATCCACGACCGGATGCGGGCGTTCTTCGAGGAGCACGACGTCCTCGCCCTGCCGGTCAGCCAGGTGCCTCCGTTCAGCGCCGACCAGGAGTACCCCACCGACATCAACGGCCAGCCCCAGACGACGTACCTGGACTGGATGCGCTCGGCCTACCTGATCACCGTCACCGGCTGCCCGGCGATCTCGGTCCCGGCGGGGTTCACGGCGGAGGGCTGGCCGGTCGGCATCCAGCTCGTCGGGCCGGTGCGCGGAGAGCGGCGGCTGCTCGAGATCGCGCACGCCTTCGAGCAGGCCACCCGGGTGGGCGAACGGCGTCCCCGCCTCGGCCTGTAGCCGGCTTCCTCGCGGTGCCGGCTCAGCTCCCCGTCACGCCGTAGTACTGGGCGAGGTAGGTCGTGACCTCCGCGACGTGGCCGCCGAGGTCCGGGAGCCGCCGGGCGACGGCCTTCTCCACGGCGGCCGCGAAGTCCCCGTAGCTCGCCGTGTGGCCCGTGACGTACGGCTCGAGGGTCTTGATGAGCTCGTAGTTGCTCTCGATGTCCAGTGACCTCAGGGCCTGCGTGTACGGGTCGGCCTGGGGTGAGACCGGTGCCAGGATCCGGCTGACGAACGTGACCCGGTGCAGCACCCGCCAGCACGGAGGACGGGCGGTCGCCTGCCGGGCGCCGCGCAACGCCACAGCGTTCGGGTCGTCGCTCTGTGCGAGCCAGATCGGGTCGACCACCTGGTTGAAGAAGAGGTCGTGGTGGTCGGAGTCGGGCCGCAGGTAGAAGGTCATGAACCGGTAGGCGTCCACCTTCCCCGGCATCGGGATCCGCTTGTCCTGCGAGTCGACCTCGCTGATGTCGCGCTCCGGGTCGAGGTCGATCTCGACCGCGAAGTCGGTGTCGGTGTCGGTGTGCTTCTCGATCTCCAGCTCGAGATGCGCCCCGACCTTCGCGGAGAGGTCGAGGTCGATCTCGGCGCCGAAGATGTTCACGTCGGTGTTGAGGCTGGCACCGATCGACGTCGTGAGCTCGAAGCTGCCGCCGGCCGACTCGCTGAGGCTGTCCATCAGCTCCTGGGTCTCGGCAAAGAAGCCGCCGGCCGCCGTCCACACGTAGGTGTTGGCCAGGTTGCGCTTCGTGTTGTGCGGCACGGCGGTCTGCGTGTTGGCGCTGAGGCCGCCCGGACCGGCGTCGAACTGGCCGTACAGCGTGGCGAGCTCCTGCTCCTCCCGGTCGATCTGCGCCTTGAGCTGGTAGGCCTCCACGGGCTTGAAGTAGCTCGCGTCCGAGGTGTAGGTCAGCCCGTTGGGATAGTCCTTGTCCGGCTCGAGGCCGACCTTGCCGTCGAGAACGCCTGCCTTGGTGTACTGCGGGTCCACCGGGAACGTCACGATGTTCCAGTCCCGGGGGATGTCCGGGTTCGGGCGCATCTGGTAGGCCACCAGCGCACCGGTGGCGACCAGCCGCAGCGCGAACACGTCCGCGGTCTGCGACTGCACCAGCGCCATCCCCTGGTTCTCCGGGACCCACCGGGGCCCGAGGACGGGATGCTGCTCCTCCGTCGGGGTCTCCTTGACGCACGAGAGGGCCATCGAGCTCGACCGGATCAGCGAGGAGCCCTGACCGCTCTCGCTGCCGGCCAGCCAGGACACCGACGTCTCCGCGGACAGCGACAGGCTGCCGCCGAGGTTGGACTTCTCCACCTGGAACAGCGAGACGGCCAGCTCGGCCTCGCCCACCCCGGCGCCCAGCGGCGCCTCGATCTCGATGAGGCCCGCGGCCAGCCCGTCCATGGACAGCGTGTTGGCGGCGGTGGTCGCCTTGGCCTCCACCGAGGCGTCGATGCCCGCCTTGCGCGAGCTGGAGTAGGTGTACTTCGTGGTGGCCGCCTCGGTGATGGTGACCTTGCTCGCCCCGTCGTACCCCAGCGGGAGCACGGTCAGGTTCTCGCTCGGCACGGGCGGCGGCCCCTCGATGAAGCCGAACAGCTGCGGGTCGAACTGCGCCTGGCCCACCCAGTCCACGCTGAGGTCGCCGACCTTGAAGCCGTTGACCAGCTGCCAGGCGCCGTGCTCGTCGACCATCGAGTAGCAGCGCTTGTAGACCCCGCTCATGGTGCCGTCGGGGGCGAGCTGCAGGTCGGCGTACTCCGTGACGCCGGGCGCGCCGGCGATCCGCGCGGTGGAGGTGTTCGTGATGCCGGCGATGGCGTTGCGGACCTGCGGCGCGTCCTGGCCGACCGGGGCCGTGGAGGGCAGGAAGGTGCCCGCGACGACCTGCAGGGTGTTGCCGCGCAGCCCCTGGTCGGTGAGCCGTTCGCCCGGCTCGCCGTCGAAGGTGTAGTAGGCGACGAGGTCCTGGCCCTCTCCGGCCACGCGCCGGAACATGTTGTCCTGGATCTGCTCGGTGGTCCGCCGGGTCCGCCACACCCGCAGCTCCTCGAGCTGGCCGGTGTAGACGTCCGTGTCGCTCGCGGTGCCGTCGCGGCCGAGCGCGAAGCCGTCGGAGGTCGGCGCGTACGTCGACGCGGCGACCGGCGCGGTCGCCACGGCCACCCCGTCGACGTAGACCGAGAGGGCGGAGCCCGTGGGGTCCGGTGTCTTGGTCCACGACGCGGCCCCGCGCAGGGCCGCCGGAGCGGTGCCCTTGGCGTCTGAGGTGATGTTGCCGGTGCCCTCCGAGAGCCGCCACCAGGAGACCAGGCCGGCCTCCGTGCCCTTGATGGCCTGGCCGACGTCCACCGGGTCCAGGGCCTTGCGCCACAGGCGCACCTCGGCCACGGAGCCGCGCAGCGAGGCCAGGGACCCGTCCGGACCGTAGACGCGGCCGAGCTGCAGGGCGCCGTCGCTGCCGGCGGCGTCCGAGCCGGTGTACCGCCCGGTGCCGACCACGGAGCCGTCGACCAGGAACGTCAGGTCGGTCCAGCGGTCCACGACGTTCGGGTCCTTCTGGCTCGGGGCGGCGTTGAGCTTGCGCACCGCCGCGATGCGGTGCAGCCGGCCCGGACCGACGACCCCCGTCGAGCTCACCGACGGCTGGAGCGTGCCCTCGGCGTCGACGAACCAGAAGGCGACCGAGCCGTCGGCGTTCACGCCGAGGGCGTAGGGGACCCGGTCCGAGCTCGCCCCGGTCAGCTGACCCCGGGTCACCAGCCCGTGCGGGGCCGACAGGTCGTCGAGCTGCACGGTGACCTCGAGCGTCAGGTCGCCGGTGATGCTCAGCGCGTCCTTGGTGCCCGCGTCGAGGTAGGCGTTGTCGGTGAGGTGGACGGCGTAGTCCTGCTCGAACGCCATCGCGAGGTGGGTCCAGTCGTGCCCGGTGAACGCGGCGGTGGTCTCGACGTACTGCGGCCCGGTGCCTGCGAACACGTGGAACGCGCCGCCGTCGCCGTCTGCGGGCCCGGTGAGGCCCACCGGCTGCACCGGGTGCCGGGCCGGGCCGACGTCGACGAGCGCGCCGCCGTTGTCGCGCACGCACATCAGCAGCCCCGGCTCGCTTCCGGTCAGCCAGCGCGGCACCCGGGCGTCCTCGGCGACCTGGACGGCGTCCCGCGCGGTGCCCCACACCCGGACCTCGCCGATGTTGCCGGAGAAGTAGCGCGATCCGTCCGCGCTGGCGCCGATCGCCCACGCCGCGTCGACGTGCGGCGCGCCGGTGGGGTCGTCCAGGTGGGCGACGAGCTCGCCGTTGCGGTAGAGCAGCCACGTCGTCCCGTCGTACACGCCGCACAGGTGCACCCAGCGGTTGCGGTCCGCGAGGGCGTCGAGCTCCTTGCCCGTGACGGCGTAGTGGTCGGTGCCGTCGAAGCAGCCGAACTGGTACTCGCTGCCGATCGTGCGCAGGGCCACCTCGGTGGTGTGACCGGCGTCCAGACCGTGGGCGACGATGTACTGCAAGGGTGCGTCGCTCGCGGTCGCCTGAACCCACGTCTCGATCGTGATCACCCCGGTGACGTCGAGCCCGCCGGTCGAGGCGATCGTGAGCAGCTGGTCCCGGCCGTTGAAGGACGTGGCCGAGGGCACCTTGCGCAGGCCGATCACGTAGTCGGAGGAGGCGGATCGGTGCTGCGCCAGGCGGGCCACCGGGTCCCCGACCTCAGGGTTGACCCAGGCTTCGACGGTCACGTCTCCCACCACGTCGAAGTCGCTGCCCGCCAGCAGCGCCGGAGGCGAGTCGACCTGCCCGGGACTGCCCTGGTCGGTCCCGTCGCTGTGCCCGGTGGTGTGGTCGCGGAACACCCCGCCGGCGACGAACCAGTAGCCGGCCAGCTGCTTCTCGGTGCCGCCGAGCCGGCTGGTCATGGCATCGGCGAGCTCGGCCCCGCTGCGCGTGCCGCTCCAGACCCGGACGTCGTCGATGTCGCCGGCGAAGCGGCGGTCGCCCGCGGCGCTGACACCCACGGCCCAGTCCGCGTCGACGGCGACCGCGCCGACGGCGTCCTCGGTCTGCCCGGCAAGCGCGCCGTTGCGGTACAGCGACCACCGGGTGCCGTCGTAGGTCCCGGCCAGGTGCACCCAGCTGCCCAGGTCCGTGTCCGGCATCGGCACCGACACCACGTGGTCGGTCCCGTCCCAGGACCCGGTCTGGTAGGCGCCGTCGTCGATGCGCAGGAAGACCTCGCCGGCCGGGTCGAGGTCGTAGCCGTGGCTGACCACGTCTCGCAGGCCATCCGTGGCGGTGGGCCGCACCCATGCCTCGAGGGTGACCTGACCGGTGATGGCCAGCCGGTCGGGGTTGCCCATCGTGATGCCGTCGTGGACGCCGTCGAGGCGAACCGCGGTCCGGTCGAGCTGTCCGGCGACGGTTGCGTCTCCGTCGAACTTCAGCGTGGTCCCCGGCAGGGACCCGTACCACTGCGCGGACGGCGGTGCGTTGAGCAGCGTGGCCGTGCCGAGGTCGACGTCCCCGGAGGCGCCCCGTACGTCGACGGCGACCAGCCGTGAGCCACCGGCCAGCGTGCCCCCGGGCAGGCTCGTGTGCGCGTTCTTGGCGTAGTCGTAGGCCGAGGCCTGCCCGGTGGGCTGGGCGGTGCCGGCCAGCACCTCGGCGAACGCCTGCGCGTCGCGCGGGAGCGCCTTCCAGGTCTCGGTCGTCTTCAGCCCGGGAGCCGGCAGCGTGACGGTCAGGTCGCAGTGCTTGGCGTCGGCCCCGGCACGGACCTCGATCGTCAGCCCGTCGTACTCACCGGCGGCGGAGAAGGGCACGAAGGCGACCGGGTGCGCGGCCCCCGCGAAGCTGTAGCGCGCGCGGCCGGTGAACGTGTCGTAGTAGGCGACCGACAGCTGGTCGTCGGCGCCGCCGAAGTACAGCCCGAGGCTGCCCAGGGCGCTGTCGAACAGCACCGGGGCCGAGCGTGCGACGCAGAAGTCGAGGACGGCGCCGGTGACGGTGCTGCCCGCCGCGTCGACGTGCAGCAGCGGCATCGGCGCCGCGACGTCGCCGTCGACCTCCGCGCGGAGCGTGGTCAGCTGGGCGTTCGCGGCGTCGAGGTCGCGCTGGAGCCCGGGGAGCTGGGCGAGGGCGCCGTCGAGCTGCTCCTGGTGCGCGGCGATCCCGTTGTCCAGCAGCAGCAGCGGGCTCTGCAGCTCCTGCTGGAGTCGAGTCACGACGTCGGGGTCCTGCGGCAGCCGGGCGATCGCGGCGGCGAGGACGTTGAAGAGCTGGTCGGTGGTCGACGCGACGTACTCGAGGTCGGCGCAGGCGCCGGTGATGACGTCGTTGCCGAGCTGGCCGCGCGCCGCCCGGCGGGCCTTCTCCAGGCCCGAGGTGAGCTCCGCGACGAGCTCGTTCGTGGAGAGCAGGTCGGCCGTGAGGGATGCGGCCAGCGACTCCTGCGTGCCGATGTCGTCGAGCAGCTGGTTCAGGCTCCGGCCGCCGGAGCTGGGACCCTCGAGCACCGGCAGCGTCACCTCGGTCGGCAGGTCCGAGAGCCGGCCGTCGGGCCCGAGGCCGAAGTCGAACGCGGCGACCCGCCTGGCGTCGGGATCGGCGGCCTGCTCGGCCGGCGACGTCACGGCGGCGAGCATCACCCGGGCCGCGCCCTTGTGCGGCTTCGCCACTCCGTCGTACCCACCGACGGCGTTCTCCTGCTGGTAGTACACGACGGTGGCGACCCCGCCGGTGGGAACCTGCCCGGTCGCGCGTACGGCGGTCCGGGTGACGCCGCGCGACATCCCGATGGGCGCGTCGGAGGTGGTCCACTCGGCGCCCGAGACGGTCCCGGTCGCGGTGCCCGCCTGGTCCCACACCGTCGTGCCGGCCCCCTCGTCGAGCCGCCAGTACCCGACCAGGTCCTCCTCCAGCCCGGACTGCCGCACGTGCATCTGCGAGCGGATCTCCTCGACCGTCCGCCCCCGCGACCACATCCGGACCTCGTCGACGGTCGCGACGAGCCCGCCGCCGAGCTGCTCGGGTGCCTGGCCCGCGGGGGTGAGCTGGCCCAGCTCGCTCGAGGCCAGCTGCGGCACGCCGTCGACGGTGACGGTGAGCAGGGTGCCGTCGAAGGCCGCCGCCAGGTGCTGCCAGGTGCCCGTCGTGACCACACCCGGGACCGTCACGGTGTGCAGGCCGGTGCCGTCACCGAAGCCGGCGCGCAGATCGGTGCCCCCGACGATGCGCAGGGTGGGGGAGGAGTGCGCGTCGTCGGCGCCGC
>Ga0308175_100004286_pt1 | contig 10016 bp, 6 predicted proteins | sample PhyCR1_3_FD_203893 | JGI IMG/M metagenome (GOLD analysis project Ga0308175, IMG submission 203893) | Soil microbial communities from UC Gill Tract Community Farm, Albany, California, United States - DLSLS.C.R1 | ecosystem: Environmental > Terrestrial > Soil > Agricultural land | place: USA...
CTGCCCGACGCCGGTGTAGTTGAACGGTCGCGTGATCGCGATCGGCAGGCGATCCATCCACAGCCGCGCCATGTATTCCATGGACAGCTTGCTGACGGCGTAATCGTTCGCGGGCGCCGGCGAGGTCGCTTCCGTGATCGGATCATCCGTCGAGTTGCCGTAGATGTTCGCACTGCTCGCCAGCACGACGATCGCGGGCGGCTTGCCGGCATTGGCCAGCGCCTCGAGCAGGTTGCGCGTTCCGGCCACGTTGACCTGATAGATCGCGTCGGCGTCGCCATGCGCGACGAAAGAGATCGCCGCAAGGTGGACGACGGCATCGGCGCCAGCCGCCTGTACCGAGTTGGCGACCGCTTCCCGGTCGAGCAGGTCGACCGCGACGTCCGGTGCGTCCTCGCTGGTGCGTTGCGACAGGCCGACGACCCGCCACCCCGCCGCCTCCAGCGCGTGTGCCACGTAGCGCCCGGTGAAACCAGCGAGGCCGGTGACCAACGCCACCGGCGCACGGGCGCGGAAATCAGAAGGAGAAGCCATTGGCGTTCCGGCGCAGATCCGCATCCACCATCATCCGGCATAGCGTCTCCACGGGCGTCGTGGCCTCCCAACCGAGCTTCGCCTTCGCCTTGGCCGGATCGCCGATCAGCAGTTCGACTTCGGCCGGGCGATAGAACTTCTGGTTCACGCGCACCAGCACCTTGCCGCTGCGCGCGCACACGCCGGTTTCGTCGATGCCGCTTCCCTTCCAGTCGACGTGCATGTCGACCGCATTGAATGCCATCTGCACGAAGTCGCGGACCGTCTCGGTACGATTCGTCGCGAGCACGTAGGTGTCGGGCTCGTCGGCCTGCAACATGCGCCACATGCCTTCGACGTATTCCTTCGCGTATCCCCAGTCGCGCTTGGCGTCGAGGTTGCCCAGTTCCAGCACCTGGGCCTTGCCCGTGCTGATCCTGGCGACGCAGTCGGTGATCTTGCGGGTGACGAACTCCAGTCCACGCAACGGCGATTCGTGGTTGAACAGGATGCCGCTGCTGCCGAAGATCCCATAGGACTCGCGGTAGTTGACCGTGATCCAGTGCGCGAACAACTTCGCGACGCCGTAAGGGCTGCGTGGATGGAACGGCGTGTCCTCCACCTGCGGCACTGCCTGCACTTTCCCGAACATCTCCGACGTCGACGCCTGGTAGAAACGGATCTTCGGATCGACCATGCGGATCGCCTCGAGCAGCGTCAGGGCGCCAAGGCCCGTGATCTGCGCCGTCGTGACCGGCTGGTCGAACGAAACGCCGACGAAACTCTGCGCGGCCAGGTTGTACACCTCGACTGGCCGCGCGGTTTCGAGCAGGCGGATGCTCGAACCGAGATCGGTGAGGTCGTATTCCACCAGCGACAGTTGCGGGTGGCCGTGGATGCCGAGTTCCTGGATGCGCCAGAAATTCACCGAACTGGTTCGGCGATAGGTTCCGAAAACGCGGTATCCCTTTTCCAGCAGCAACTGCGCCAGGTACGCACCATCCTGACCGGTGACGCCGGTCACCACGGCAGTCTTCATCGAGCAGCCCTACGGTATTTGGATCACGCATTATTCCCGTTTTGGCGCGATGCCGGTTAGCCGCTAACATGCAAGCGTCGGCCAAGCGGCCCCCGGCGCCACACCGCATGAAGTTGATCATCCAGATTCCGTGCCTCAACGAATCGGAAACGCTTGCGCTTGCATTGGCGGAGTTGCCGCGGCAGATCGAAGGATTCGATCGCGTCGAATGGCTGGTCATCGATGACGGATCGACGGACGGCACCGCAGCATTGGCCCAGTCCCTCGGCGTCGACCACGTCGTGCGCCATACCGTCAATCGTGGTCTTGCCGCGGCATTCATGACGGGCATGGATGCATGCCTGCGGCTGGGCGCGGACGTCATCGTCAATACCGATGCCGACAACCAGTATCGCGCTGCCGACATCCCCAAGCTCACCGCCCCGATCCTTGGCGGCGAAGCCGACATGGTGATCGGCGCCCGCCCGATCGACGAAACCCGGCATTTCTCCTGGATCAAGAAGCGCCTGCAGCGCCTGGGAAGCTGGGCGGTGCGGATGGCGAGCAAAACCGATGTCGCCGACGCGCCAAGCGGATTCCGCGCGATCTCGCGCGAGGCCGCCATCCGGCTCAACGTATTCAACGCGTACACCTACACGCTGGAGACCATCATCCAGGCGGGCCTGAGCAACATGCGCGTGGTTTCCGTGCCGATCCGCACCAACGCGGACCTGCGGCCGTCCCGACTGGTCAAGAGCATCGCCAGTTACGTGCGGCGCTCGCTCATCACCATCTTCCGGGTATTCGTCATCTACCGCCCGTTGGCCGTCTTCTTCTGGAGTGGCCTGGTGTTCTGGCTTGTTGGCCTGGCAGTGGGCTTGCGTTTCACCTGGTTCTATTTGCATGGCGAGGGCAGTGGCCATGTCCAGTCGGTCATGTTCAGCGTGCTGTGCCTGACCCTCGGCACGCTGCTTTGGATGATGGCGGTCATTGCCGACCTGATCAGCACCAACCGCAGGCTGCTCGAGAAGATCCACTATCACCTGCGGGACATGCCCGATAGATTCCGCAATTGATGGCCCTGGCCGGCATGTGAACGCCGCCGGGTCCCTACCGACCGGACCGCTTATCGGAGCGACATGATTACCGACCCGCCAACCATGCGCGCCTCCTTGGATTTGCGGCCGGCGATTGCGGTAGTGCTAGCGGCTGCGCTGTATGCCGTCTTTTATTTCGTCATCTGCGGCTTGCCCGTCGCGGGGACACCTGCCTTCCGGATCGACTATTTCACCGCAACCGTGACGAGCGGGAACGACTTCCTAGCGTCACTCATCCACGCACGCCCGGTCGTCACCTTGTTCTTCTACGTACAGGCACTGATCGCCAGCGCGCTGGAAGGACAGGCCCGGTACGTCATCTACCCGGTGCAGCACCTCGTGCTGCTGGTCTATTTTTTCTCGATCGCCAAGGTCATCGAATCGATCTTCCGGATTCGCCTCGCGATCGTGAGCCTGCTGATCGCGTGGCTCTTGTTCATCCTGACGCCGGTGGTGGTGGAGGGCGTATACAAACTCGAGACGATCGTAGGCACGCTCTCGATGTTGTTCGGCGGCTTGGCGATGCTGTTCCTGATGCGCTGGGAGCGCCACAAGGGAACCGGATCGGTCCTTGCATTCCTGGGGTGCTACGCCGCCTCCATCATGGCCAAGGAGGACTTCATCCTGCCGCCGCTGATCCTGCTCGCCTGGTTCATCGTCAGGAACGGCGACTGGAAGCAGCAGATGCTCGCGCGGAAATGGGTGCTGGTTGCCGTGTGCGCCTGCCTCGCGTTCTTCCTGGTATTCAACAAAGCCGTCGTTCCCGGGCATGCGTACATCGAACCGGTCCATCGCGCGGATTCGCCGTACTTCATGACGCTGGATCCTGCCAGCGTCCTTGGCACCCTCAAGTACTACATCGCGGCCTGCGGCAGGAGGGTGGAGCTGATTTTCATGCTCTATGCGCTCGCATCGGTGGCGGCCCTGCTGCTTCGCAACCATTGGAAGGAAACCCTGCTGATTGCAATGATCGTTGGCGGGCTGCTGGCGCCCTACCTGATCATGCCCAATCACCTGTATTCGTATTACGGGGAGAAGTGGCTGCCCTGGCAGACCGTGACCTCCCTGGTCATCATCCAGGCCGTCCTCGGCACGCGAAGGCATCTCGCGATCGCCGCCAGCTGCGTCGTTGGCGCCGCCATCCTGGTGCCGACCCTGGTCGGCGTGTATCGACACCACGATGTTCTCTGGTTCCGGGCCAACTACTACCGCGGGATTTTTTCGGTATCGCGCAACCTCCATGACACCCTGGTGGCCAACCGCGACGCGATCAACCGTTACAAGCGCGTTGCCGTCCTGGGAATCGGACCCGGGGAAATCGACCAGACCCCGTGGCAGGGAAATGGAGAAGCGGAGTTCTACCTGCGCGGCGACCTGAAGCTGAGGCCGCAATGGCTCGTCTTCGTGAAGGCCGACGGACGGGACTACCGGGTCGACGATTACGTACAGCCGGATTTTGCGCCCCAGGCCCGGGTGATCGTGAAACGCGCAAGCGACCTTGCCCGTTACGAAAACCTTCCTGCGCTGGTGTTCCAGCGGGATGGCCGGGGCCGTTTCGTCGAGCCGGGCAAGCTCAGTGCCGCGTTGGCTGCGGCTCCTCCGCTGTTCCCGCCTTACCGGGCGTGGTCCATTGCCCCGGATGTCCATGTCGCGGCGAGCCCGCGTGGGATTTCGACGTGCCCGGATCGCGCGCCGTCGCGCATCCAGATCACCTGGGACGCATCGGCCAATGGGCGCAAGGGGCCGATCCAGATCTGGGTCGAGACAAGGTCGACGCGGAAACTATGGTTGGCGGGCAACCCGGTGGGGACGGCCACGAGCGGTGCATGGGTCGCGCCGGACATGCAATTCCAGATCGAGGACGCTGCCACGCATCAGCGGCTGGCAAGCGTCACGATCGGAGGCCAGCCCTGCCGGTAGCGGCGGTGCCGACCGGCGGGATCAGCAGCTTTTGCCGCTCACTTTCCGGGTCGCGAGCGTCTGCTTGTTTGCCGTGTTCTGCAGCGTGAATTCGGTACCGTCCTGGACCCAGTTGCCGGTGTCGTGCGTACCGGACGCCGCGCCGGTCATGAACAGCTTCGGCTCGGATCCGCCCCGGCTCACCATGATATTGACGTAGGCCACGCCGGCGGGCCTGACGTCCCATGACAGCTTGGCCACGATGTGGCCCTTGTCCGCTTCGCACAGGCGAAACTCGTTCGGACTGACCTCGAACGTGACACCTGGCGCTGTCGCAGCCGGTTCCACCTTGGCGACCTCGGCAACCGGATTGGGCTGCGGAACCGCGGCAACGGGCTCCTCCTTCTTCGAACAACCGGCTGCCAGCATGGCCAGTACGGTGGCGGCGAGCAGGGTTTTGATGGACATACCTGATCCTTAGTCTTTGGTGGGCGGCGCCTCGACCCGGAAGTCGCCAAGCGCGATGCGCTCGGATTGGAGGATATCGATGACTCCGACATTGTAGCTTCTGGACGCCAGGAGCCCCTTTTCGAAGCGCGTCGGGAGCAGTGCAGTCACCGCTCCGTCCCCCGAAAACGTTGGCAGCAATTCCCCGCCGAAACTGATGACATAGCGATCCGGATCTCCCTTGACCCGGACCCAGAGGGCCGATCGCCCGTTGATCTGGCGGTTGAATCCCTGGCCCTTGATTTCAGCCTTCGGCCCCCAGTCGATGATCCGTCCCGCTCCCGATGCGACCGGCCACGTGCGCCAGCAGTCGGCGCCGCACGCCGGGCCGTCCAGGAGCTTCGCGGACGGACGAAGGCTGATGAAGTATTCGCCGTCCGTGCGCGCGTAGCCTCCCCCCGCGGTGATCGCATCCACGCGCCGCTCGACCGCGGCCTTGTCGACATGGACCGCATCGTTCAATCCCTCGGGACGCCGGAGATCGAACAAGGGCACCAGCACGAGGTCGACCCGGTTGGCCCTGAACAGCTGCCGGATGTTGAACCCGACATTGCGCCGGACCAGCAATTCCTCCACCTCCTGCGGCCATGCATCCCGGACGATTTCCAGGGACTTGTCGCCGCCGATGTTGTAGCAGCGCAGGTTGGCTCCGGGACACAGGTAATCGGCGAGGTAATGGTTGCCCTCCGCGCCTTCATGGAGTTGCACCAGCAGCGCGCGTTCGTCCGGGCGCGCCAGGCGCCTGAGTTCCGCGAGATGGCGGTCCCTGACCTCGTCCGCGGCAACGCGCCGCGCGCGCGCGGATTCTTCCCTGCCGAACAGCTGCGAACCCTTTCCATCGTGGTACGCACTGGCCAGGTTGGGTGTCGACTCGAGCAGGGCAGCCAATGCCAGCAGCGCTGCCGGCAGGTGGCGCTTGCGTTCGACCAGCCACGAAACGAGCACGACCAGGAATCCAACCAGAGCGAAATGAACAACCCCTTGCCAGCGCGCAAGCGCGCGGATGTTTCGCAGTCCCGGGACGCGCAGGTAAATGTCGTCGGTCCCGAGGTTGGCGAGCGCCTTGTCCGCCGGCATCAGGTAGGTAGAGAAATGCGCGGGTCCGCTGGCTGCCTCGGGTTCGAAATTCCCGTACTTGAGCGAGGGCCCCAGGGACAGGAAGAACGCGACCAGTCCGCTCAAGGCCAGCGACGCCAGCAACGGCCCGAGCTTTCGCTTACCCAGCGCGCGCGCCACCAGCACGATGATCGTGGATGCCAGCAACGCGTATCCGGCGAAATTGAATCCCACGTTCGAACCGTCGCCGAACGCCGCGGCCGCCGGAAAGTCGAACGCGACTCCCAACGAGTGATAGAGCCAGAACAGGGGCGATGGCACCAGGAACGTATAGAGATCGACTCCCTGGCCGCGGAAGAAATCGACCGGCATCACCCCCAGTCCGGATTGGCCGCCAGGGACGAACAGGAAATAACTTCGATATGCGATCGCGCAGGCGGCGGCGTACAATGCGATCGCCACGCCCGCTGCGCCCATCCTGCGCGTGCTCGCGCCGGAGACGAGATAGAAGCACAGGGCCAGGCCAGTGCTCATCACGAACGAATAGCCGTCGCAAAGCACGGCAAAGATCCGGACCAGGATCACCGCCGCGAGGATCGCGCCGCGCGCGCTCCAGGCTTTTCCGCCGAGCCTGAACAGCGCGCTGTCCACCAGCAGGTACAGGGGAAGCAACGCGTATCCGGTCCGCAATGCGCCATACGCGCCTTGTTGCGACACGATGGGTGCGAGCAGGTACAACAGCGCGCCCAACAATGCGACCCAGTTGGAATCAGTCAATCGGCGGAACAGCAACACGGCGCCACCGAACGCGATGGTCGTGAACAATGCGCTGACGAACTGCATTTCGCCGAAGCTGATGGTGCCGTCCCAGCCAAACAGCGCAGCGGCCATCGCGGCGAGCGGCAGGCCCGCCGTGCGGACGCCTCCGAAGGGTTGGCCCAGGTTGGTGAAGCAGCCCCCCAGTCCCTCGCGCCAGCCGTTGCTCAGGCATTGCGCGTAACCCACGTCGCTCAGGATGCCCATGGACGAGGGCGACAAGCCCGGCCATTCCTGGAACGCGAGCAGTACGACCGCGAGGCCCCCCATCGCGCATAGCGCCAGGAGCCACTGCCGTTCGATACGTCGATGGACGACCGCCATGTCGATTTTCATGCGCGCCCTTCGGCTATCGGCGCCCGACGGCATCCAGGCTCCGTGCAGGCATCAACGATACGCAACGAGCGTCCACAACCCGCTGAACATCCCCATCGACGGCGCCCACGGCATCACCATCCTGGCCGCGGAAAACCCGGCCCGCCTGGCCTCGTCGACCAGGTCCCAGCCGAAGTGGTAGAAGCACAGCACGCCGGCCCCCAGGGGATCGCCGTGGTATTCGGGCTCCAACAGGTGTTGCACCTGTCCGTCTTCGTCCAGGCGCGCACGCACGAGCGTCTCGGCGGAGTCGGGCCGGAAGGGGACGGTCAGGACGAGCATCCCGCCCGGCTTGAGGACCCGACTGAATTCCCGCAACGCATTCCGGTAGGCGGGAACGTGCTCCAGCACGTCGAAGCTGACGACGGCATCGAGCAGGCCCGAGTCGAAGCTCAACGCAGTCACATCCTCGAACCGGATGTCGCCGTGCCCGCCCAGTCGCCTCAATTGCTCCGCCAGGCGGGCGCGTGCCTTGGGCGACGCTTCGAATTCGCTGCCGACGATGCGGCCGGGTTGCGACAGCAGCCAGACGAATGCCTTCGAGGCCTGTTCCGTGATGTAGACGTGGCTCTGGCTGTCCAGCGACTGCGTGGCGAGAGTCAAACCGGCACGGCCACGTGCGCTGATGCCGCAACCGCTGCAGATCAGCTCTTCGCGAAGATCAGGTTCGCCTCCCGCCTTCACCGAAGGAACCAGGAAATGCACCGGCCGCCGGCACAGGTTGCAATAACCAGCCCATCCGCGTTCGTCCAGGCAGGCCGGCAGCAGCGAATTCAAGCGCCAACGCGCGTGCAGGCTTTCGGTCTTTCCGGATTGCCAGTCCTCGAGGCTGGAAAAACAATCGGTGAGGAAAGTCGCTGGCTCGTCGTTCAATCCAATACTCCGTCACGTTCGGCTTCTGTTCGTGCCAGCCGGCACTGCGGCTGCCCATCATGCCCAGCTAACTGTCCAGTCCATCCGCGGAAGCAGTCGATCGCACCTGCGGCGCGGACGTCGCCGAACCATCGAACACACGGGCCAGTGCGGCGGTCATGCGTTCGGCAGAATAATGCCTGCGTAGATAGGCCAGCCCGGACTGGGCGGCCTGGTTCGCAACCGCTGGCATTGAAAGCAGTTTCACGACCGCGTCGGCCAGTTGCTGCGGGTCCTGCGCGATGGCGACGGCCTCTTCCAGGCCCGGCAGGCCCTGGGCTCCCACCGGCGTGGTCACCACCGGCACTCCACGCGACATCGCTTCCACCACCTTGAGCTTGACGCCCGCGCCATAGCGCAGCGGAACGATCGCCACCGCGGCACCGGCATAGAAACCGGCGAGTTCCTCCTGGCTGACGTTGGCGCACACCCGGATCACATCGTCGGCAAGCGCCAGGACTGAATCGGCGGGGTTCGAGCCGACCAGGTCGAGCATCACCTCCGGAACCGCGGCACGAATGCGCGGAAAGATTTCCGTGGCCAGCCACAGTGCAGCGTCGACATTGGGATGGTGTGCGAATCCGGCGACGAACAGGAGACGCGGCGGCGACTCCGGACGACGCGGTGATCGCAGTTCTTCCTCGGTGAAGAAATACAACGGCACCGAGTGGATGGTGTCCAGGCCGGTTTCCGCGCGTACCACGCCGGCCTCGTCGTCCGAGGGATAGATGACCGCGTCGGATTGCTGCCATAGCTGCCGTTCGATCGCGTGCATCGCTTCGGCCTCCCCCGGCGGGCTGCCGTCGATGACCGATTGCGCATGCATGCGGCGATAGTGCAGGTCGACGCCGTAATAGACGACCTTGGCGGAGGAAAACCGCCGCACGTCGTCGATGTAGTGAACGGCGACCGTCGGCCGGCTGAGCATCACGTAGTCGAATTGCGCACCGTGCTCGCGCATGAACTGGGAGAAGGCGCCCACGCGGTGCGGGCCGGCGAAGATCTCGATCCCGAGGTCCTCGAGATCCGCGCGATAGGCCGGATCGTAGTAGTGGTTCTGCGGCCAGAACTTGACCACGTGTCCGAGCGAAACCAGCTGCTGCATCGTCTGCAGCATCGCCCGCGAACCCGCGTCGCGGTCGCGCTGCGGGATGTAATGATCGACCACCAGCACCAGCTTGCGTCCGCGTGCGCGGTCGCGGGCGCGGAATACCTCCTGGCCGTTCGGATAGTGTCCGGCACGCAGGACATCGCCCCATCGCTCGACCAGCTTGCGCTGGTTGACCGGCATGTACGCCTTGATCCCGGAGGTGACGTCGGTGCCGTTGGAGATGCCTTCATGGTGTACGACCACCGAGCGCGGGCAGTAGTAGGCCTTCAACCCCTGCTCGCGCACGCGGAAGGCAAGGTCGACGTCCTCGTAATACGCCGGTGCGTAGCGCTCGTCGAATCCGCCCAGCGACGCGAACAGGCTGGAGGACACCAGCAGCGAGGCGCCGGAACAGTAATCCACTTCGCGGACGTAGTTGAATTCGGTCGCGTCGGGATCCTGCAGGCGGCCGTGGTTCCAGCCCGAGCCATCGTCCCAGATGATGCCGCCGGCTTCCTGCAGCCGCCCGTCCGCGAAAAGAAGCTTGGAACCGACGAGCCCGGCGTCGGCATGCGTTTGTGCAACGTGCACCAGCGCATCCAGCCAGCCGGGTGCGACTTCGGTGTCGTTGTTGAGGAAGCACAGGTAGTCGCCACGCGCGAGCACGGCGGCTGCATTGCACGAGCGCAGGAAACCAAGGTTCTCCGCATTCTCGTGATAGTGCAGGCCAGGC
>Ga0308175_100004287_pt1 | contig 10016 bp, 10 predicted proteins | sample PhyCR1_3_FD_203893 | JGI IMG/M metagenome (GOLD analysis project Ga0308175, IMG submission 203893) | Soil microbial communities from UC Gill Tract Community Farm, Albany, California, United States - DLSLS.C.R1 | ecosystem: Environmental > Terrestrial > Soil > Agricultural land | place: USA...
CCGGCTGACTGGGCTCACCTGGGAGGTCGAGAATGCGGAAGGTCTGACCTTCGCGAGCGACAGCTTCGACGCCTACACCATCGTCTTCGGCATCAGGAACGTGACCGACATCCCCGCCGCGCTGCGTGAGGCGCACCGCGTGCTGAAACGCGGCGGCCGTTTCTATTGCATGGAATTCTCGAGCAGCGACTGGCCCGGCTTCGCGCAGCTCTATGAACGCTATGCGTCGGCCGTGATCCCGCGGATCGGCAAGGTCGTCGCCGATGACGAGGAGAGCTATCGCTACCTCGTCGAGAGCATCCGCCGCTTTCCCAAGCCCGAGCAGTTCCGGCGAATGGTCGCCGATGCCGGCCTCATCCGCGCCGCGGCCGAGCCGATGCTCGGCGGACTCGTTACTATCTGGAGCGGGTGGAAGGTGTGACGACCACCGTCACTCATTTGTGGCGTCTGCTGAAGTGGGGCCGCACGCTGGCGCGGCACGGCGCGCTGACGGGCATCGAGCAGGATCCCCTGACTCCGAGGCCAGTGCGGCGGCTGGCGCGGATCGCGCGCTTTGGGGCGCGCATTCCGCCGACGCCCGACTATGCGAAGGCGCTGCAGCAGATCGGGCCCGCCGCGATCAAGCTTGGGCAGGCATTGTCCACCCGGCCGGACCTGGTCGGCGCCAAGGCTGCGCAGAACCTGTCGCAGCTCCAGGACGATCTGCCGCCCGCGCCCTTTGCAGCAATCCGGCAGACGATCGAGAGCTCGTTCGGGGCGCCGCTCGACAGCCTCTATTCTACTTTTGATGAGACCCCGATCGGAGCCGCATCGATCGCCCAAGTGCATCGGGCAACGACCACCGACGGCCGCGATGTTGCGGTCAAGGTGCTTCGTCCCGGGATCGAGGACGAGTTCGCCAAGGCCATCGAGACCTACGAGTGGGCAGCGGCGCAAGTCGAGCGCATGGGCGGCGAAGCCGAGCGGCTTCGGCCGCGCCTGGTCGTTGCGCATTTTCGCCAGTGGACCGCGCGCGAATTGGACCTTCAGCGCGAGGCGGCGTCGGCGTCCGAGCTCAAGGAGAATATGGTCGCCGAGCCGGGCTTCTACGTCCCGGAGATCGACTGGCGGCGCACCGCGCGGCGGATGCTGACGCTCGAATGGCTCGACGGGATCAAGCTCAGCGACCGCGAGGCGCTGATTGCTGCCGGGCAGGACTGCCAGACGCTTGCTGCCACGCTGGTCCGAGCCTTCCTTCGCCAAGCCGTAGTCGACGGTTTCTTCCACGCCGACCTGCACCACGGCAATCTGTTCGCGCTGAAGGACGGGCGGATCGCCGCGATCGACTTCGGGATCATGGGACGGATCGACCGGCGCGCCCGCGTCTGGCTTGCCGAGATCCTCTACGGCCTCATCACCGGCAATTACCGGCGCGTCGCGGAAATCCATTTCGAGGCGCAATATGTGCCGGCGCACCACAATGTCGCCGAGTTCGCGACCGCGCTTCGCGCCGCTGGCGAGCCGATTCGCGGGCTGCCGGTGAAAGACATCTCGGTCGGGCGAATGCTCGAAAGCCTGTTCTCGATCACCCGCGACTTTGACATGCCGACCCAGCCGCACCTCCTGCTGCTGCAGAAGACGATGGTGATGGAGGAAGGCGTTGCTACCGCGCTCGATCCCGACATCAACATGTGGGAGACGGCCGAGCCGTTCCTCAAGGAGTGGATCCGGTCCGAGTTGGGGCCGGAAGCTTATTATGCCGACCGGATCATCGACGCGGTCCGCGCGCTGAAGAAGCTGCCGGAACTGATTGACCGGCTCGACGAATACTACCCTCCGCGGGGAGCAGCGCCACCGGCGCCGCCGCTCCCCGATGTGGCGGTCATCGAGCGCGGCAACTGGTGGGGTTATGCGCTTGCGGGCGCGATTGGCGCGGCAGTCGGCGCGTTGCTGTTGTTTGTGCTAGGCTAGAGGGGATGGCGAAGGTCCTCCTCATCGTCGGCGGCGGGATCGCTGCGTACAAAAGCCTCGAGCTGGTGCGCCTGCTCAAGAAAGCCGGCCACCAAGTAACGCCGATCCTGACCAAGGGCGGCGAGCATTTCGTCACGGCGATGAGCCTCGGCACGCTGGCTGAAAGCCAGGTTCACAGCTCGCTCTGGGAGCTGAAGGACGAGGTAGAGATCGGGCATATCCAGCTCAGCCGCGCCGCAGATTTCGTGTTGGTGTGCCCGGCGACCGCGGACCTGCTTGCCAAGATGGCGGCCGGAATTGCGGACGATCTCGCAACCACGCTTCTGCTCGCGACCGACAAGCCGGTCGTCGTCGCCCCGGCGATGAACGTCCGCATGTGGCAGCACGCCGCGACCCAGCGCAACGTGGCGCAACTGAAGGCCGACGGCGTTCGGGTGATCGAGCCGGCCGAGGGCGAGATGGCGTGCGGGGAATATGGACCCGGGCGGCTTCCCGAACCACAGGACGTCGTCGACCAGCTCTCCGACTTACTGAAGTGACGCTGGCCGGAAAGCATATCCTCGTTACTGCAGGTCCGACGCATGAGCCGATCGATCGGGTGCGCGTCATAGCGAACCGCTCATCGGGCAAGCAGGGCTTCGCGATTGCGGCTGCGGCCGCTGCTGCTGGGGCGCGAGTGACGTTGGTCGCCGGCCCGGTCGCACTCGATACCCCGGCAGGCGTCACTCGCATCGATGTCGAGACAGCTGAGCAAATGGCCGATGCCGTCTTCGTGGCACTTCCAGCCGACGTGGCGATCCTCGTCGCTGCCGTTGCCGACTGGCGGGTCGAGCCGTCGCCGCAGAAGCTGAAGAAGTCAGCCGGGCCGCCCCAGCTTAGGTGGCTGCCCAATCGCGACATCCTCGCCGAGCTTGCGACGAGCGCACGGCGACCGCGGCTACTCATCGGGTTCGCGGCAGAGACCGAGACGGTCGTCGAGAATGCGATCACCAAACGCGCCACCAAAGGCGCAGACTGGATCGTCGCCAATGACGTTTCGGGTGACGTGATGGGCGGTGCGCGCAATCGCGTTCACCTGATAACCGCTGACGATGTCGAAGATTGGCCGGAAGGTGGGAAGGACGAAATCGCGTCCAGGCTCATCGATCGTGTCGCTCAACAGTTGGGTCGATGAATGTCGAACTGAAATGACTCGCGTGGCGCAAGGAGTTGGTGTAATTCATTGAACGAGCGCAGAAATGCGCCGATTTTCGGGGAGATGAGTTCATGCTCTTGCTTCTACCGCTTTTGGCCGCAGCTTCTGCGGTTGCTACCGGGCCGGATGCCGAAGTGTCGGTCGCTTCGGGCGACTGGAACGATATCCCGGCGTTGCTGCAGACCGGCGATCTTCAGATCAGCGACAAGTTCGCCGAACAGCTTTCATCGGCGGCCGGCACAAACGGATGCTCGACGGTCGGCACGGCGAAGCATGTCAACGTCAGCATGCCCTTCCTCGTCCAATATTCGCCGCAGGGTGCCGTCCAGCGCGTCGTCGTCCATCGGATCGATTGCCCGGCGGTCGAGACCATCGTCGGAAGCGTGGTTCTCCGCATGGCTCAGCACGGCGATTATCGGCCGACGGGATATAATCGCGAGGGCTGGTACCGGGGACAGTTCGCCTTCGAATCTCGGCAGTAGACTTCAGGAGCAGGCCAGGCATGCGGGATCAGCCGGAAGGCCGATCGCTCGCCACCCCAGCGTCTCGCCGTTGAACAGGTAGAGTGTGCCGGCCTGATCGGGGCCGATGCCGACTATCGTGTTGATTGCAAGCATTGCACTGAAACTTCCGACGGTTGCGCTGAGCGCGCCGAGGACACCGAGCTCCGAGCAATTGTCGCAATCATCGGCATCGAATGCATTGCCGACGAAGCAGCGGTAACATGGCCGGCCGCGGAACAGGCCAACCTGCCCCTGAAACTGGACCGCAGCCGCGGAAATGAGCGGCACCCCGAGTTCCACGCAGGTGTCGCTAACGGCGAGCCGAGTTGCGAAATTGTCGCTCCCATCGATCACAAGATCGAAGCCATGACCCGCGAACAAATCGTGGACGTTGGAATTGTCGATACGCAGCTGCAGCGGTTGAACGTCGACGTTCCGGTTGAGGCGCTGGACGAACTGCGCCGCGAGCTCCGCCTTTGGATAGCCGATATCGCGTTCCCGAAAGAGCGGCTGTCGATGAAGGTTGGCAAGCTCGACCGTATCGGAGTCGATGATGTTCAGCCTGCCGACGCCAGCGCCGGCGAGCGCCGGAATGACGGCGCTGCCGAGCCCGCCTGCACCGATAACGGCGATGCTGGCAGCCCTCAGCTTGCGCTGCCCGACGCCGCCAACCTGCGGCAGCACGATCTGCCGCGCGTAGCGTTCCAGTTCCGGATCGGTGAGGGTCACGGCCCCCATCATTGACCAGTGCTGCCGAAGCCCCCGCTTCCACGCGAGGTTTCGCTTAAGGTCTCGACCTCGCGGAAGCTGGCCTTGAGCACGGGCGCGGGCACGAGCTGGGCGATGCGTTCGCCGCGACGCACCTCGAACGGCTCGCTGCCGAGATTGGCGAGGATCACCTTCACTTCCCCGCGATAATCCTCGTCGATCGTGCCCGGCGTGTTGAGGCAGGTAATGCCGTGCTTGAGCGCCAGTCCGGAGCGCGGCCGAACCTGAACCTCATAGCCGGACGGAATCGCGATCGCGAAACCGGTCGCGACGGCGTGCCGCTGCCCGGGCGCGAGCGTAAGCTCTTCAGCGGCAACGACATCGAGGCCCGCGGCTCCAGGCGTCGCATAGGATGGCAGCGGGAGTCCTTCGCCGTGCGGCAGACGCTTGAACTCGATGTCGATCATTTGGCTTTCTTCCGGGTCGGCCTGCGGCCACCCTTCTTTTTCGCCGGCCCTTTGGCGGCCCGCTCATCGATCAGCCGCACGGCTTCATCCAGAGTCACGGTTTCTGGCTTCGCGCCCTTAGGCAAGGTCGCATTGGTCGAGCCGTCAGTGACATATGGCCCGTAGCGGCCCGCCATGACCTTGATCTCGCCGCCGTTTGCCGGGTGCTTGCCGAGGACTGCGATCGGCTCCCGTGATGCACCGCGAGCGCGACCCCCGCCGGCGGCAGCGTCTGCGAGCTTGGCGACCGCCGCGTTCATGCCCGTTTCGAACACTTCGGCGGTCGAGCTCAGCTTTGCGTATTTGCCGGCGTGCGCGAGATAGGGGCCGTAGCGGCCGATTGAGGCGGTGATCGGCTGGCCGGTCTCGGGGTGGGCGCCGATCTCGCGCGGAAGCGACAGCAAGCGCTCGGCGACGTCCGCATTGACGTCCTCGACCGCAATGTCCTTCGGGATCGATGCCCGCTTATCACCGCGCTCGACATAGGGGCCGAAGCGGCCGGTCTTGAGGAATATGCCCTCGCCGAGCTCCGTCGGCCCATCGCTTTGCGCCTGATCGCCGCCCTGCCCGAACTTCTGCGTATATTTGCAGTCCGGATAGTTGGAGCAGGCGACGAACGCTCCGAAGCGGCCGCCGCGAAGGCTCAGCCGGCCATTGCCGCACTGTGGGCAGACACGCGGGTCGCTGCCGTCCGCGCGCGGCGGGTACAGCCACGGCGCCAGGAACTCGTCGAGGGCAGCGGTGATCTCGCTCGGCTTCTGGTCCATGACCTCGCCGGCCTTGGGCCGGAAGTCGCGCCAGAAATCGTCGAGCAATTTCTGCCAGTTGAGCCGCCCGCCCGAGACGTCGTCGAGCTCCTCCTCGAGCTCGGCGGTGTAATCGTAGCTGACGTACCGCTCGAAGAAGCGCTCTAGGAACGCGGTCACCAACCGGCCGCTCTCCTCCGGGATGAAGCGCGCCTTCTCGACCCGCACATATTCGCGATCCTTCAGCGTCTGCAGGATTGAGGCATAGGTCGACGGTCGGCCAATCCCGAGCTCCTCGAGTCTTTTGACCAGGCTTGCTTCGGAATAGCGTGGCGGCGGCTGAGTGAACGACTGCGTGGACTCGACGCCTGTCTTGGCAGGGACATCCCCGACGCCGAGCGCCGGCATCCGCGCGCCTTCCTCGTCAGCCACATCGTCGCGGCCCTCGTCGTACAGCGCCATGAACCCTGGGAAGAGCACCACCTGTCCCGTCGCCCGAAGCACCGCCCGGCCCGGCCCATCGGTCAGCTCGACCGTCGTCCGTTCGAGCCGCGCGGACGCCATCTGGCTGGCCAGCGCCCGGTTGTAGACCAGCTCGTAAAGCCGCGCATGATCTCCGCCGGCGGCGCGCGAGCGGCTGAAGTCGGTTGGCCGGATCGCCTCGTGCGCCTCCTGCGCATTCTTGATCTTGCTCTGATACTGCCGCGGCCTGTCGGGGACGTAACCGGCATCGTACCGACTGGCGATCGCCCGCCGGGCCGCGCTCACCGCCTCGGGCGCCATGTCGACGCCATCGGTCCGCATGTAGGTGATCAGCCCGTCTTCATAGAGACCCTGCGCTACCCGCATCGTGTGGCTGGCCGCAAAGCCGAGCTTGCGCGCGGCCTCCTGCTGGAGAGTCGAGGTCGTGAACGGCGGGGGCGGGTTGCGCGAGAATGGCTTGGTCTCGACCGAGGCGACGGTGAAGCGACCCGCCTCCACCACGGCCTTTGCCGCGTCGGCATCGCCCTTGTTGCCGATTGTCAGGCGCTCGATCTTGCTCCCATCGAGCTGCACCAGCCGGCCGACGAAGCTCTGCCCGTCCTTCTCGAAGGTCGCGCTGATCGACCAATATTCCTGCGGCTTGAAGACCTCGATCTCGCGCTCGCGATCGACGATCAGGCGCAGGGCGACCGACTGCACGCGACCGGCGGACTTCGCCCCCGGAAGCTTGCGCCACAGGATCGGGGAGAGAGTGAAGCCGACCAGATAATCGAGCGCGCGGCGCGCCTTGTAGGCGTCGATCAGATCCTCATCGAGTCCGCGCGGGCGCTTCATCGCCTCGGTCACCGCCGAGCTGGTAATGGCGTTGAAGGTCACGCGCTGCACATTGCTTGGCAGCGCCTTCTTCTGCCGAAGCACCTCCTGCACGTGCCAGCTGATTGCCTCGCCTTCCCGGTCCGGGTCGGTGGCAAGGATCAACGTGTCCGAGCGTTTCGCTTCCTCGGTGATGGCCTTCAGCTGCTTCGCGCGGTCGGGCGAAACCTGCCACAGCATCTCGAAGTCACGCTCCGGATCGACCGAGCCGTCCTTGGGCGGCAGATCGCGCACGTGGCCGAAGGACGCCAGCACCCGGTGCCCGCTTCCCAGATATTTTTCGATGGTCTTCGCCTTGGCCGGCGATTCAACGACGACGAGTTTCAATTCTTGCCCTCACGCATACGCGTAAAGGTGGGGTCAGCGGAATCGAGGCGTCAACCCTCTCGTCATTGCGAGCGTAGCGAAGCAATCCAGTCTGGATTGCCGCGTCGCTATCGCTCCTCGCAATGACGAATGGACACCTTCCCCCCGGCATGTCGGTCGAGGCGTCCGGCGAGGTCCAGTTCGAGCAAGGCCATTTGGACGGCGCCGCTTGGCGCGCCCGACAACCGGATGATTTCGTCCACCGGCACCGGCGAAGGCCCGAGCAGGTCTTCGACGACCGCGAGCGCGTCGTTCCCGTTCATCTCCTCCGCGGGTTCGAAGCCGGTCGACGACGCGCGGACGCTGCTCACCGGCAGTCGGATCGCTTCGATCACGTCGGCGGCGTTCTGAATCAGCGTTGCACCGTCGCGAATGAGCTGGTTGCAGCCTTGCGCCCGCGGGTCCAGCGGCGAGCCCGGGACGGCCATCACCTCGCGGCCGGCTTCGGCGGCGAGGCGGGCAGTGATCAGCGACCCGGACTTGGGCGCCGCTTCGATCACCACCGTTCCGTTCGCCAGTCCGGCAATGATCCGATTGCGGTACGGGAAGTGCCGCGCTCGCGGTTCCGTACCGGGCGGCATCTCTGCAACTACCAGCCCCTTTTCGTATAGTGCATTCTGCCGATCGGCATTTTCGGGCGGATAGACCACGTCGATCCCACCGGCGATGACGCCAACCGTTCCGGAATCGAGGGCCCCGTCGTGCGCCGCGCTGTCGATTCCGCGAGCAAGGCCGGACACGACGACGATGTCCTGCTGACCCAGATCGTATGCCAGCCCCCTTGCGAACCGGCAGGCGGCGGCGGAGGCATTGCGGGCGCCGACGATCGCCACAGCGGTTCTGTCGAGCAACTTCAAATCGCCTCTGACGATCAGCAGCGGCGGCGCATCTTCCTGCTCGGCGAGCAGCTTCGGGTAGAGGCCTTGCCCCAGCGCCAGATAGCGCGCGCCAAATTTCTCGACCTTGGCGATCTCCCGCTCGGCATCATCGCGCGATCGAAGCGCAGGCACTTTGCCGCCGCCACGGCGCGCGAGGTCGGGAATCGCGGCGAGCGCCGCCCCCGGCGTTCCGAAGCGCGCGATCAGTTGGCGGTAGGTGACGGGCCCGATGCCGGGGCTGCGGACCAGCCTCAGGCGGTCGGCGAGGTCTTCGATCCTATGCGTGGCTCGGTTCCTTGTCTCAGGCGAACGATGTTCTCCCGATGCTTCCACAGCACCAGGAAAGCGAAACCGAGCAGAAGCAGGAATAAGTTCGAATGCAGGAGAACGGCAAGAACCGGTGCGCTGATTGCCGCCGCCATTCCTGCAACGGACGAGATTCGGATCGTCACCAGCAGGAGAATCCAAACCGCGCCATAGATGACGGCGGCGACGGGCAGCAGCGGGATGAGGACGCCGAGCAGCGTCGCGACGCCCTTGCCGCCGCGGAACCGCAGCCAGAGGGGGTACAAGTGCCCGATAAAGGCACCCGCTGCGGCGGCAGGTTCCGTGCCCGGCCAGAGCCGTCGGGCGATCAGGATTGCGGCGGTCGCCTTGAGGCAGTCGAGGATCAGGGTCAGCGCGGCGAGCGGCTTGCTGCCCGTGCGCAGCACATTCGTCGCCCCGATATTGCCCGAACCGATGGTCCTAACGTCACCCTTTCCGGCAAGCGCCGTCAGGATCAGGCCGAATGGAATTGAGCCCAGCAGATAACCAAACGCAAACGGCAGGAGCATGATGGGATCCACCGGCGGTTGGTAGCAGAGGCCTAGCCGGACGCAATCAGCGGTCATTGCGAGCGGAGCGAAGCAATCGAGCAGCGCAAATGGATTGCTTCGTCGCTTTCCTCCTCGCAATGACGTCGATGTGAATCCCGCCTCCCCCATCCTCTTCTTTGACTCCGGGGTCGGCGGTCTCTCGGTCCTCGGCCCAACCCGTGCGCTCCTGCCGAACGCGCCAATCGTCTATGTGGCCGATAGCGCCTGCTTTCCTTATGGGAGGCGGACGGAGGCGGAGATCGCGGAACGCGTCCCGGCTTTGCTCGGCCGGCTCGTCGAGCGCTTCCGCCCGCGCCTCGCCGTTATCGCCTGCAATACCGCGTCGACCATCGCGCTCGATCATGCGCGCGCGGCGCTCGACCTCCCGATCGTGGGTACCGTGCCGGCAATCAAGCCTGCGGCGGAGATTTCAAAAACGCGGACAATCGGCGTACTGGGCACCGAGGCCACTGTGCGCCAACCCTATGTCGACGATCTCGCAGCAAGGTTCGCCGCCGATTGCACGATCATCCGCCACGGCTCGCCCGAACTGGTCGAGCTAGCCGAGGCAAAGCTCGCCGGAGAGCCTGTCACCATCGAAGCAGTGAAAGCCGCAACGCAGCCAATGTTCGACGCCGCCGGCGGCGACGAGATCGACACCGTCGTGCTCGCTTGCACCCATTTCCCATTGCTTGAAGACGAGCTCCATGCTGCTTATCCGGAGGTCGAATATGTTGACGGCGGAACCGGCATCGCGCGCCGGATTGCGCATCTGACCGAAGGCCAGTCCTGGCCGAGCCAGCCATCGCCGGGCATGATCCTGTTCACTAGCGAGGGACGACATCCCAGCCTGGAAACGCTGGCGCGCTACGGCATCGGCGAGATTAAAACGCTGTAATCGGGGCTAATTGCGAGTCGTTCGCAATGGCCTTGCGGGACAGCCGACGCTAG
>Ga0308175_100004288_pt1 | contig 10013 bp, 13 predicted proteins | sample PhyCR1_3_FD_203893 | JGI IMG/M metagenome (GOLD analysis project Ga0308175, IMG submission 203893) | Soil microbial communities from UC Gill Tract Community Farm, Albany, California, United States - DLSLS.C.R1 | ecosystem: Environmental > Terrestrial > Soil > Agricultural land | place: USA...
GACGTCCGTCGCGGCGATAGCCGATCTCAGGGATTGAATTTCGCTGCTGCACGCGGTGCGCAGGAAGGCTTCGAACCCATCCCCACCGATTTTCTGGTCTCTGGCTTTCGATTTCTGGGTCTTTGCGCAGGCCCAGAATGCTTGCCGCGGGGCATTGATACCCGCCTGCGCCGCCGTCAGAAACAAGGCAGATGCACCTACCAATATAATCATCCAACCTCTCCCCGGGCAGATGATGAGAAGTCGTCACGATGACTCTTTTTCGATTGAATTGGAAGAGGTTAATCCACTCACATGAGTGAGTCGCTGCCGCCGGGCCTGCATATTGTGGCAACGCCGATCGGCAACCTCGGCGATCTCAGCCCGCGCGCCTCCGACACGCTTAGGCGCGCGGATCGAATTCTTGCGGAAGACACGAGGGTTACAGGAAAGCTGTTGCAGCACATCGGCGCGAAAGTGCCCATGAGCCGATACGACGATCATACGAGTGAAGAGGAGCGCGAAGGCGTCGTCGCCCGGCTGGGAGAGCAAGCGATCGCGCTGGTCAGCGATGCGGGAACACCGCTCATTTCCGATCCTGGCTACAAGCTGGTGCGGTCCGCTCGCGCCGCGGGTCACGCGGTGCACACTGTCCCCGGGCCTTCGGCTGCAATCGCTGCCCTGACGCTCGCCGGACTTCCGACGGACCGGTTTCTGTTTCTCGGCTTCCTTCCCGCGAAGGCGAAGGCGCGCTCTGACGCCATCGCCGACGTCGCGACGGTCAAAGCAACGCTGGTAGTTTACGAAAGCGGCCCGCGGCTTGGCGACACGCTGGCAGCGATGGCAAACGCGCTTGGGCCGCGCGAGGGTGCGGTGGCGCGCGAAATCAGCAAGCTCCACGAGGAATGCGCGACGGGCACGCTTGAAGAGCTTGCAGGGCGATATGCAAATGCAGCCCCCAAGGGAGAAATCGTCATTGTCGTCGCCCCGCCGACCGAAGCCGCCGCAGCTACCGACGATGAGCTGGACGCCGCGTTGGACGAAGCTCTCGCCCGGCTCTCTCCGTCGCGGGCTGCCGCCGAAATAGCCGAACAGCTGAACGTCCCTCGCAAGCGCGCCTATGCGCGCGCGCTCGAGCGGTCGAAATGAACCGCGAGGCCGAAAAGCGCGGTCGAGGCGCCGAGACTCTCGCCTGCTGGTACCTGCGCTTGAAGGGCTGGCGGATACTCGCTCGCCGAGCGCGCGTGCCCGGTGGCGAAGTCGACATCGTCGCTCGCCGCGGGCGCACCCTGGCCTTTGTCGAGGTAAAGGCTCGCGCGACGGAGGCTTCGGCGGCCTTCGCGCTCGATGAGTGGCGGCTTCGGCGCGTGGTCGTTGCCGCGGAACGACTGGCGCCGCGCTACATGCGCGACGGCGACGACGTACGGATCGACGCGCTGTTCATCGTCCCGGGGCGCTGGCCGAGGCACCTCGCCCACGTGTGGCAAGGGTGACAAAGCCACACTGCTGAATTAGGCGCCCTGCCATGCCGCTCCGCGTTGCCGTGCAGATGGATCCGCTCGACCGGATCAACATCGCCGGCGATTCCACCTTCGCGATCATGCTCAAGGCACAGGAACTCGGTCACGAGCTCTATTGGTACGCACCGGAGGACCTCAGCCTTGCGGAGGGACGGCTGTGGTCGATGGGCTATCCTGTCACCGTGCAGCGCATCGCTGGCGATCATTACAGGTTCGGCGAACCGCGAATCCTGGACCTCGGTAAAGACATAGACGTTGTTCTCATGCGGCAGGACCCGCCGTTCGACCTCGGCTATATCACGGCGACGCATCTGCTCGAGCGCATCCAGGGCGAGACGCTGGTGGTCAACGATCCCGCCAGCGTGCGCGATGCCCCCGAAAAGGTCTGGGTGCTCGATTTTCCGCAATTCATGCCGCCGACCGCCGTCACCCGCTCGATCGGACTCGCGCGCAAGTTCCTTGCCGATCAAGGCGAGATCGTGATCAAGCCGCTTCACGGCTTTGCCGGCGGTTCGGTGTTCCGCATTGGAAGCGACGGTCGCAATCTTGCTTCCTTGATGGAGCTGTTCAACCGGACCTATCGCGAACCGCACGTCCTTCAAAAGTTCCTCCCGGAGATCGCCGAAGGCGACAAAAGGATCGTGCTGATCGACGGCGACGTCGCTGGCGCCATCAACCGGGTGCCGGGCGAAGGCGAAATCCGCTCCAACCTCGCGGTCGGCGGCAAGGCCGCGAAAACCGGGCTGACCGCTCGCGAAGAGGAAATCTGCGCAACGCTCGGCCCAGAACTGAAGAAGCGCGGCCTTCTCTTCGTCGGAATCGACGTGATCGGCGGCCGCTGGCTGACCGAGATCAATGTCACGTCCCCGACCGGCATCGTCGCGATCGACGAGTTCAACGGAACGGATACACCGGCACTGATCTGGCAAGCGATCGATCGGAAGCTATCCCAGCGCTAATTCAATCCGTTTCGGATCGACCTGCTCTCGCAAGCCATTGGTCCAAAACGGTTATTTAGCGTTCCATTTACCGGGCGATCCTAGCGATTCGTCTGTCGCGGCACGTTGGCTGCCCCACTAGCCAGCGGACCGCGACGATGGTTTGCGTTCCTCGTGCGGCATTAGTGCCCGCCGCACGGTCTGGGCCTCTGCTCAGGCACGGGGGTGGGCGTGGCGATAAACGTCGAGCAGGCGTGCCGCGTCCACCGCCGTATAAATCTGGGTGGACGACAGGCTCGCGTGGCCCAGCAATTCCTGGAGAGCCCTGAGATCGGCGCCGCGGGCAAGCAGGTGCGTCGCGAAGCTATGGCGAAGCGCATGCGGAGTCAGCGTGTCTGGAAGGCCCAGCCGCCGCCGCGCTGCCGCCACCGCTCGCCGCACCAAGTCCGGGTTCAACGGGCCTCCTCTCGCTCCTACGAACAGCGGAACATCCCCGCGCCGCGGGTATGGGCATTGCCGAACGTAATCGTCGATCGCCTCTCGCACTGCCGGGACAATCGGCACGATGCGCGTTTTCGAGCGCTTTCCAGTCACTCGAAGGGTCTGGCCGATTGGTAGAATCGCGGCGCTCAGCGACAGCGCCTCGGCGACGCGCAACCCCACGCCATACAGCAAAAGCAGGATGGCAAGATCGCGGGCGCCGATCCAGGGTGCGCTGGCGGCTTCTGCGGCGTTCTCGACCAGCTCCATCGCCTCGTCGGGGGCTGCCGGCCTCGGAAGCGTCCTTGGCCGTTTCGGCGCTCGCGTTCGCGGGAGCTGGACCTGGCGACCCTGCTGCCCGGCCGCGTAGGTGAGGAAGGCCCGGACGGCGGAAAGCTCCCGCGCTGCGGATGACGCTCCGAGGCCGCCCATGCGGCGATCGGCGAGGAAAGCACGAAGGTCGGTTGCGCCGAGGTCGAGCAGGCCCGCAAAGGCGATCTCGCCGCCGCGATATCGGCCCAGGAAGTCGATCAGCCGATGCGCGGTCGCAACATACGCACGAACGGTGTGTGCGCTTCGGCGTCGGTCATTCTTGAGGTGGGAACCCCATTGCGCCGCGAGCGCGGCCGCCGGGTGAGCTAAGCTTCGAGGTTCGTCAGCCACTTGCGGATCATAACCGCAAGCGTCCGCCCGAGAAACATCAGCAATTCGGAGCCGTGGCGGGCGTCGAGGCTCAGCTCCGCACGCTGCCCAAGCGCCAATAGTCCGGTGGGCAGCGCCTGGCCGCATTCGATTCGGATCAGGGCTTCGGCGCGGATCAGGTCGCATGCAGGACCGAACAGCGGATGGCCCCGCTCGACCTTGCGCATCTCGACGCCGTCGATCCTTTCAATCGACCGCCGGAGGATCGCCGGATCGACGATGTGGATACCGCTGCCGTCGGCTCGAAAGCCCTTGTCGCCGACGATCAGTGACAGCGCCACCGCATCGATTCCCAGGATCAGCGGCCATTCCTGAGTGACGACGTGGAGGAGCCCCTCGACGCCATCGGTCTCGATGCCTGCAAGCACCGCTTCATGAATTGAGGCAACCGCACCCGAGTGGCCGCGGGCGAAAGCGATGAGGTCCTCATTCGCTTCCTGCGCCTCGCCAAGCCGATCGCGAAGATGCGCCACCGCCCGCTCTTCGAAAGGAATAACCGTCGCCATTGAAGCGGAGGATACGCCCGAGGCAGTTAATTTCCTACAACACGCCCAAGCGCGCCAGGCTGGCTCCTTCGCCAGTATCGCGGTTTTGCCGGTTCACCATCGCGCCAAGCTCGGCCGAGTAAGGATTGTGCTCGGATAACGCTCGGGATCGTCGGAGGCAAAGGCGAGGACTTTGCGGGCGTAGGGAGAGAGTGAAGAGTCGCAGAGAATCGTGCCGAACGCCGCCGTTGGAGCGGCAGCCGGCGGAGATGTATCGGCTCCCGCCCGTTATCCGCTGACCCAGTAGGAGATGGCATCATGCGCAGCAACAGCGGCAGGGACGAAGGCCGCAACAATATGCGCGATCCGACGATCCGCGAGCGCAACGAGGAGAGAACGAAGCTCTCGCGCCGGGCGCGCACCTCTCACGCAAGGGCGCCCGCCGATCATCGCAGCAGTCGCAAGGACTAGCGCACGCGATAGTAAGCGGCGACCCGATCGAGCGCGAGCGTCAGCACCAGCTTGCCGGCGCGTGCCGGCCAGCCGAGCGCGGTTTCCGCCTGCCGCATCCCTTCGCCCGCGCAAACGACGCGCCAGAGGATATCCGCCAGTCCGGGTCCCGCGGCTTCAACGGCGGCATTGAACCGTCTCTTGGCGTCGATCTGTGCACCGGTAAGATCTGGCTCTGATCCCTCGGCGCCGCGTCCGCGCGAAACCGGCGCGGCATCCCAGGACATTGTAATGCGCGGTGAAAGCTGTGCCCGCTCCCAATCGCAGCGAAGCCGTTCCCCAGCATCGAATTGCCGTTGAGTCACGAGACCCCGAGCGAACAGCCACCCGAGCGGGGATTCGGCTGCATTGACCGTAACCGATCGAACGGCCCGTCCCCGAGTGCCGGTCTCGATTGAACGCTCGCACAGCAAACGCGACTGCAGCCTGCTTCCCAAGATGATTTCCTCCTTCGCGCCACGACTTGCCACAACGGCAAATCTGTAGGAAAGATGAAAACCGATTTGGTTCGCATATTTTTGGGGGATCGCGATGATCACACGTATCAGGGAGGTGCGCCGCGCCCGGGGGATGACGCTCGACGATGTTGCCCGGCGCTGCGATCCGCCGACCACCCCGCAGACAATCGGCCGCCTGGAAACGGGTACGCGTACGGTTTCCGTCGGCTGGCTCAACCGGATCGCGAATGCCCTCGGGGTCGAAGCGCAAGACCTGGTCGAAGGTGGTGAGACGGCTGAGCTGAAGGTCGCCGCAATTCTTGGTCCGGGCGGTGCAACGGCTCCGCGCAAAGCCGCGATCGTCGTCCCGCCGCATGTCGGCGACGGCCAGGTCGCAATCGTCGTTGCGCGAAGCCTCGGCGATTATCGCTCAGGCGACGAAATCTGGTGCGATACCCTGGCCCCCGAAGATTTCGCCCGCGCGCTCAACCGTGACGTGCTGGTTCCCCGGCCCGTGGGCCGATTCATGTTCGGCCGCCTCATCAACCGCGATGAACAAAAGCTTCAGATTCTTCCGCTCGAAGCCGGCGGACGACAGCAGGTTGTGGCCAACCCTCCTTGGCTTGGGGTCGCGGTGAAGCTCGTGCGGAGCTTATGATCGCTTACGATTGTGGTGGGCGGTGACGGGCTCGAACCGCCGACCCTCTCGGTGTAAACGAGATGCTCTACCAGCTGAGCTAACCGCCCGAGCGGACGCCGTGCCACGCGAGGCCAGTCCCGGCAACCCTCCTAGACGAGCTCGCCCAATACCTTTTCGATCCCGGCGATTTCGGCAGCCGGAACGTGGAAGACGTTGTCCGGATTGAATTGGCGGAGATCGACACCGCGTGCGTTTCTGTGCACCAATTCCTTGACCAGCGCAGGAACGGTCTCGCCCGACGGAGAAGCCAGTTTCACCACGACATCGTCACCGATCGACACCGGCAATTTTGCGGAAACCGCGACACGTCGCCCGGGGCGGAATCGCGGCCACATGGAATCGCCGACGATGGTGATTGCATAGGCGCTCGCGTCATTCGCGAGACTAACCGGCCGAGGCACGCGGTCAATGATCTCGTCCGCTCGAAGCTCGGTCAATTCAACGCTATCAGTCGTCCCTCTCCACTCGCCTCCAAGCGCGGTTGCGATCAGAGGAAGCGATGGCAACTGAGCGCTGCCCCAAGTGGCGCTGCGATCAGAGAGGCCCGCTCCACTCGTCCGAGTGACCACCGAACCGCCTCCGATCCGAAGTGCCTCGAACTCGGCCAGCGAGGAGCCGGCTGCCGTCAGCAGCTTTTCGAGCGTGCGCCGCGACGGGTTTCCGTGGCGCCGCATGTCAGACCATACGGTACGGCTTACCCCGGCTTTCATTGCCCAGCCATTTGGACTGAGCCCCTCCGGCTTGAAGCGCATAAGATCGTCGCAAATATTCGAGAAATCCCCCGTCGGCATTCGTGGGACTATCCAAGCAGCGCCGGTGCTGGGCAATGTCAGAGATAACTGACATTTGTCTTGACAAATAAATCAGATTTCTCTGACATCCATTTCATGGACGAAATGAATGCGACGCGCCCGTCAAATGACTCCGACCGCGCCGACCTCCGCGAAATAGCGGCGAAGGCCTGCGCTTGTCTCGGGTGCGAGCTCGACGAACACGCGGCGACCGTCGTGCGGATCGGCGCGGCGGAGGAAGATGCCTTCCTCGACCATCGTCTTGAGCCAGCGAAGCGCGGTCGTGGCCGGCACAGCCGCTGCAATGCACAGGCTCGATACGGGTACTCGGAGTTGGGCTATCTCGGCCTGGAGCAGGTCGAGCAGCATGTCCCACGCAGGATCGGCGAACAGGTGATCCGCAAAGTAACGGTTGCGAAGCCTCCGCGCGCGAATAACCGACCGGACCGTCTCGGCGGAGACCTCGGGGATAGGCGTTTCATTTACAGGGCGCGACGGGACCGGCGCCACTGGCGGGCTGGCGGAGATCCGCGCGAGCGTCGCGGCGATCCGGCTCACTTCATCGCTCAGCTGGCGGAGCCTGGCGGCGTTCTGGTCGGACGCGATATCGGACAGCGCATAACCCGCGCCGTTCCTCGCGGCTGCAAACATCAGGGCAGCGGCTCGCTCGGTCTCGCTGGCATCGACGAGCAATTCGATGTCGCTTTGATCGACGCGGGCGAGGACGGCGTCCATCACCCCGGCGGTGCTCGATATCACGGCGGCATATCGCCCGAGCGCCACATCAGCCGTGATCTGCGTCAGAAGCTCATCCATCGCCTCGCCGCAATCGCGGTCGAGCTCGAGCCAGACGGCTCCGGCCGATGCCTGTCGCGCGATGCGATCGCCCGCCGTCTCGATCGGCGTAGCATCTGCAATTCTCCAACCAAGAGTCTCGGCCGTTTCGAGGGCTCGCAAACGCGCTCGCTCGCTGCTCGCGGCGATCAGTATCGGCGAACGGTCGGAATATTGGAGGTCGGCTCGTGGTGTTGAGATCGTGTCCATCGGGTTGACCCCTGGCATGTAATCACAACCGAGCACGGGATTGATAACGCGCATTGTGGAGAAAAGTCAGACAATTTCGGCTCCAGAACGGCGGGAATGTAATCAAAGGATAACGGGGATCGCTACAGAGGCGAGCTTAGAAGGGGCGGGTGGTGCAGCTTTCGAACGAAGTCTTTGCCGCGAGGCGAGCTCAATGGCTTGCCGAACTTTCCGGCGCGCTCGCCGAGGCTCGCCGCCTCATGCGAGAATTCGACCTGGACGAGGCGGGCTTTGAGGCCATGGAGCTATGCTTTCAGATCGACGCGCTTCGGCGCGAAGTCGATGCGATGCAACTGAGGAGAGTGCGCGAGGCAGCCTATAATGATCTGGAATGGATGAAATCACCCTGGCATTCTGCTGATCCCGCCTCGGTCGCTGCACCGAGGCCTCCAAAGTCTGGCGCGGGCTGCGAAGTTCAGGTCGACGCCTGACCGGATCAGACTCCGGCAGAAAGGTCTCCACCACCCGAGAAGGGCTCCAGAAACGGCTCCAGCAGCAGCGGCTTCCAGCCCGAAGTCGCAACGAAAGCGCGATTGAGAAATGCCCGCTTGCCGTACCGGAGATCCGCTCCGTCGGGTCCGTCGACCAGCCCGCCCGCCGCGAGCAGTATCGCGTGACCGGCCGCCGTATCCCACTCGCTGGTAGGCGCCGCGCGCGGATAGATGTCGGCTTTTCCCTCGGCGAGGATGCAGAATTTCAGAGAAGAGCCGACCGACACATAGTCGCATTTGCCGACAGCCGCTTCGAGGTAATCGATCGTGGCCTGGTTGAGGTGCGACTTGGACGCGACCGCGGTCGTCATCTGATCGCGCGGTCGGGTCGAAATCGACGCACGGCCCTGGCCTTCGTCGAGCCAAGCGCCGCCGCCCAGGCTGCCGCCATGAAGCCGTCCGGTCGCGGGCGCGAATACCACTCCCAGCTTCGGAGTTCCGTGTTCGATGAGTCCGATGTTGACCGTGTAATCGTCGCCACCGCGCACGAATTCCTTCGTCCCGTCGAGCGGATCGACCAGGAAGTAAGTCTCGTCATGTGCCGGTATGTGCCCGGCCGCCACCTGCTCCTCGGCGATCACCGGAACGCCGGGAGCGGCCCGCGCCAGCATGCCGAGGATGATCAGCTCCGCAGCCCGGTCGGCTTCCGTAACCGGCGACGCGTCATGCTTCGATTCCACTTCAAAGCCGCGCCGGACGATTTCGAGGATCGCCTCGCCGGCTTCGCGTGCGCCTTCGGCCAAATCGTCCAGAAGCCGCGGGTAATCGATGGTCAACGCGGAGCCATCCGAATCCCGCCGTCGAGGCGAACAGTCGCTGCGTTCATGTAGGGGTTCTCGATAAGGAAGCAGGCAAGCCGGGCATATTCTTCCGGCTGGCCGAGCCGCTTCGGGAATGGCACCTGGGCGCCGAGCGCATCCTGCACATTCTCCGGCATCATCGCGACCATTGGCGTCTTGAATACGCCGGGAAGGATAGTGTTCACCCGCACTCCGTCATTCATCAGGTCGCGCGCGATCGGAAGGGTCATCGAAAACACGCCGCCCTTCGATGCCGAATAGGCCGCCTGTCCGATCTGCCCATCCTCCGCCGCGACCGACGCGGTATTGATGATGACGCCTCTCTCACCGTCGGCGAGGGGTTCCAGGTCAACCATTCCAAATGCGGCATTGGCAATGCAGCGAAAGGTCCCGATCAAATTGATTTGAATGGTCAGCTCAAACTGCTGCATCGGATAAAGCTTGGCGGCCTTCGTCTCCTTGTCGCGTCCCACCGTCTTGGCCGCAGTGGCTACGCCCGCGCAATTGACAAGGATCCGCTCCTGGCCGTGCGCTTGCCGGGCCTTGGCGAACGCAGTCGCGACCTTCTCGTCAGAGGTCACGTCCACTTCGCAAAATATGCCGCCAATCTCGCCCGCGACTTTCTCGCCGCGCTCCGCGTCCCGGTCGAAAATAGCGACTTTGGCGCCCCGCTCTGCGAGTGCCCGCGCGGTGGCTTCGCCCAGCCCTGACGCCGCTCCAGTTACGACTGCCGCCGTCCCTTTGATCTCCATGCCCTCTAGAACTCCCGGTCGCTGAAACGCCGCCTTTGCGCCGAACCGCGCTGAAGACAAGGCCGCCTCTCACACAAGACGGCACGGGGTCTGCAAACGACCGCTGTTGCCGCATCTTAGCATTCACGTGAATTACGAAAGACTTGGCTTTGGACTCGGGATATTCAGCATTGGCCTCGGCCTGGCGGAGGTGGCCGGCAAAAGCCGTATTGCGCGCTGGCTGGGAGTTGAGAGGCGAACCGCCGAGCGGATCATCGCGTTCTTTGGCGTGCGGGAGCTAGCCGTTACCGGCCTGAGCGCGCAGCTTGTCACCTTTGCAGCGCGGTTCATCGCGAATGCATGTTG